>FUFK010041652.1_pt1 | contig 81334 bp, 92 predicted proteins | sample 1021851 | NCBI WGS metagenome assembly FUFK01 (sample SAMEA51879418, study PRJEB19060) | metagenome
GAAATTGTTTTTAAACATTATAATAGAATTAATGACATCAGAACTTTTTATGCTCAAAAGCAATTTGATAAACAAGAGGGTCGGTCATGAAAGTAATCTTTGAAACCGATGATTCAAGGCTCGTGATCCCATTGGACAAAGAGCCTTATATTGAAATCCAATGTTCAGAATGTGGAGGTCATGGATATGTCCCTCATAAAACTGAGCTACTTAATTGTCATGTTTGCAAAGGACATGGCTCAAAATTTTATAATGGAGATATGAATGAGTAATCTTAAATGGGTTCTCTATGTATGGGGACAAAAAGGATGGATGGAAGAATCCACTTATGACAACCAAGAAGATGCAAAATATTATCTTAAAGAATGGAAAGAAGAGTTTCCAAATTGCAAATTTAAATTAATCAAGGAGGTATAAATGAGCAATGTTATTGAATTAAATTCTTTTAATTATGTTCCTTTACAGAACAATTTAAAGAAAGAAGTTGTAATTAATAAGATGTGTGGATCACATTTTTTAGGTGCATTTGATTCTGTTAAACTTGAAGAACTACATGAAAAGTTTGGATCACCAATGATTTATAGTGATGAAGAGGGTGACTATAAAGTTAAATATCAATGGTGTATAGAATTTGAAGATGGGTTGATTGCAACGATCTACGATTGGAAAGTTGACTATTCAAAAGTTTCTGTTCATGACCAACAAATGACTTGGCATATAGGTGGTCATGATTCAAGAGTCATGGATCGTATATATAAAATTGTTAATTTAGATGAAAAGATGACTTACCATGAAGCTATCATGACAATTGAAAAAGCATTTTTAACAATGAAAAGTCGTGACGTTAAATTTAATTATGACCGATTAAATATTGCATGGTCAAAGATTCAGCGAGGTGTGTAATGAAATATCATATAAGAGTCAGATCAGAATTTGTAGGCTATTATACTGTTAAGGCAGACAATATTGTTGATGCAGAACATATAGCCAAACAAAAATGTAGGGATGAAATGATTGGAAATGGGATGGATTTACATTTTGATTATGATCATATTCATGAACAAAAAATTATTNATGACATGTTTGATGGAGATGTCAAATGAAAAACGATCAACAACAGATTGAATTTATGTATGAAAAATTATTAGACTTTGCTGAGAAACATAAGGACGATATTGAAGTTCCTAATATGTGTAGAGTCTTGGCAATGTTTTTATGTGAATTATGTTATGATCTCTCTCCATCGGGTAATCATGCAAGTCATTTAATATTATCGGCGATGATAACGAAAATGGAACAGAAAATAGATAAAGGTCATTAAATGTCACACTTTAAATTATCAAAAAATGAGCTAGACTTATTTGTAAGAAGTATGAAATCTTATAGAGAAAAATTATGGGAAGATCATCCTCTTGATTATTCATATGTGCATCCTGTGTCAAAAGAAAAAAGATATTTGGATTTAACAATTGGTAAACTTGAGAATGAACTTAAAACAAGATCAATGCGACCACACAAGGTAACATCATGAAACTCAGACACTTTGATGTTTGCTCGGGAATCGGGGGTTTTGCCCTCGGTTTTCGTTGGGCAGCACTTTCAGAACCTGTGGCTTTTTGTGAGATTGATGAGTATTGTCAAAAGGTTCTAGCAAAAAATTTCCCGAATATCCCGATACATAAAGACTTAAAGGAGTTAGTCAATGAAGAAGCCAAACCCGAATCAACCCGAACTATTCCCGACCACGATATCCTCACCGCTGGATACCCATGTCAGCCATTCAGCGTGGCGGGCAAACGGAGAGGCGAAGAAGATCCGAGAAACATCTGGCCTTACGTGTATGAGATTGTTAAAAGAAAACACCCCGCTTGGTGTGTTTTCGAGAACGTTTATGGTCACGTTGCCATGGGACTCGACAAGGTGCTTAACGAAATGGAAATGGAAGGGTACGCCACACAAACGTTTATTGTTCCAGCTTGTAGCCTTGATGCACCCCACCTCCGTAATAGACTCTGGATTATTGCACACTCCGACCGCCAAAGCGAATCAACTAGCACCAAGCATGGTGAAGAGGGACAAGGGGAGTTGGGGTCTATGGCTAACACCCACCGCAAACTCAATATCAAACAGAACACCCGAGGCTCTCGAAAAGAGAAAGAAATACCGAGAGAGCATAGGACGGAAGACAACCCCACCAGGGAATCTAGCCGAACAAGTTCAACACGGAAGTCCCGTGACGGATATGTGGCCGACACCCCAAGCACGGGATTGGAAAGACAGTCTGAACACAGTCCCTCCATCAGTTGCAGCGGGGAGAAGAGGAGCAAGTCTAGGTCAGAAACTAGCCGAGAGAATGCTATGGCCGACACCCAATGCATGGGACGGGAGCCGAGGTCCGAGGAGCGAGAAAAATTTACAGGAGAAGAATCACATGGTGAATCTGATCACCGCAGTTCAAACGGATCAGAGGAGGAACGAGCAAGAAACTGGTGGCAGTTTGAACCCAACGTGGGTCGAGTGGCTTATGGGGTATCCTCAAGGGTGGACAGACTTAGAGGATTAGGAAATGCAATTGTCCCACAAATAGCTATGCAAATAGGACTATCAATAAAGGAGGCAGTAAAGTATGAAGACACAATATAAAATTGATAAAGAAAAAAGAAAGTTAGAACCACGAACTATACGTTGGGATGGGACGTGTAAAAAATGTGGTGTCAAATCATATTTTCCAAGAGTTCGGGTAAACGGAGTTAGAACGCTAATGTGTATACTATGTTATTGGGAGGCAAAAAGAAATGAGTCTAAATGATTTAAGAGATCCAAATTCTTTGGTTTATAAATGTTCTAAAGTTTCAATATTGATCCAAAGGTTTGGATACAGAAGAAATAATCAAAAAGATATAATTAAAATGTTATGTGTTAGTCATGGCATAACTGTTAAACAATTAGAGGATTATGAAAAGGAATATTGGGAGAATATAAATAAAGTTAAACAGGGAGTATTTAATGTTCAAAGCGATAACTTTAATGTGTAGCATTTGGTTTATTAATGGAGAACCTAAACAATCATGCTTTACACATATGTTTAGTTGGGAGTTCCAAACAAAAGAGGAATGTCAATTTAAAATTTTAAATTACTCAAGATTTGAAATACCAAAGAATCATAAGATTATTTTATCTGAATGTGTATTGGCCAAGAAATCATAGGGGAATATAAATGTTTAAAGCATTAGCACTTGTATGTAGTGTATGGATTGCAGACGGAAGAGCCAAACAAGAATGTTTTACCCATAAATTTAAATGGGAGTTTGAAACCAAGAAAGAATGTCAGATCCGATTAATTTATTATCAAGCAAAAGAATTACCACATTATCAAAAGATGGTATTAAGTGAGTGTGTTAAAATAAATTAACTTATATTTCATAGGTATAATCATACACGGGGGTATCTTTACCCCCTCTGTATGGCTCTCTAATCAAATCTTTTTTTCCATAATCCAACAAAATTTAGGTTCAATCGATGCAGATTGAAACTCTCTACCTGGTCGGGTTAACCATCCTTTGTGTTTGTTGATCTCAACTTCATGCAGTATTTTCCAACCCGCACCTCGAAGACTTGAACCACTTTCGGATTGCAAAGTATAACTAATAATTTTACGACCACCCATTGCTCTCCAAGCTCTCCAAGCACTTGCATATAAAAAACTATTTGTGCCTTTGGGTGCTGAATCAACTATGCAGCATCGGGTAACCTCGGCAGTAAAACCATCTTCTTTATGTCTAGATATTGGTCGTCCTACGATAACGACACCTATAAGCTGATCTCCATCTGAACAACCTATACAAAACTTGCATCCTTGCACAGGCTTGTTGTGACGATGATACGTTAATACAAATTCATTTGCATCTTTTAAATTTATGGGAACTGCTTGTAAGTTACTCATCAATTAAACTCAATTGTTTTGTTTTAACCTCTACCCAATGTGTTGGGCATTGAATTGAATCTATTTCTCTTGCCATTTTTTCGGGGCATCTTTTACTGCTTTTATAGTTTCGAGATACATTGACAGAATCAGCAGAGGCAAATGGCCAACGTTTGCCCGACATATTAAGTCCTCTTAACATATGTATCCATGGCATTGTTTTAAATTTTTTATCTAAAGTATTAAATGCCTCATTTACTCTTTCTTCCCATGAGGCAGAACCCACTTGCCAATATTGTCCGCTACTTCCAAAACAAACTTTGGAATAGTTTTCACATAAGTAAACAAGATAATCTAAACTTAAATGTAAATGCCATACGGGTACACCATGACACTTAGAGTATGGCCATGTGTGTAAAAAATCTTTATTTTGTTTTTCATCACCACCGATTACATCGGGTATGACTGCCCAATGGGGGTGAACGAGCTTGTCCTGTAACCAATCATAGTAAGCCTGGTGATCAAATACTTTACCACTTGTATAAGTGGTGAAAGCACCATTGTCCCACATGATACTTTGACCTATTTCAAGACAAGTTTTTGCATCTCTAGTATCAGCAAAGGAAACACAAAAGTGTTTCCCCGCTAATTTGTAAAGATTCTCTTTAGGTGTAAGAGGTGTGCCATGATAATGTATCATGTGCTTACAATCTTAACCCCAGAGTGTTCGCCTATGATGGTTACTCTGCCAAACATTTCTGACAACATTTTACTTAGTTGTTCTTGCAAATATCTTTTTTCATAAATTTCTTCTTGAAATTTTATAAATTTTTCGACATCTACTTGTTCGTTTGATTCAACAGTTACATCATATATATTGACCATACCATCATATGGACAACGACAAACTAATTTAAACTGATAACTGTTCATCTTTATTTCTTAAATAAAAATAAATAGCTAATGCTGCCAACATTTTACTGATAAACATCGTGACACAAGCAAGTAAACTAAACTGACCTATCATTAGTAAAAACACTGCACTATCAATTGGTGTTGATGCTAAAGAACTTATTAATATTCTTTGATGCAAAGGTTTACCTGTAAAAGTGTAAACACCCCAATCAGTAAGTTCACTTATCATAAAAGCAACAAATGACGCTACCGCAATGAACGGATTGGCCATAACATAACTCAAGACTGCTCCAATAATCATAGCTCCTATAACTTTGTGACCTATTTCTCTTTGTGCATAATCTCGTAGTATAAATATGATACCCACAATAATACTCATTGGTGGATACATGGTGTCATAAAATGGTATAAGTGGAACGTAAACAAATCCCACATTTATTAATACCACAGACAGAATATAAGCGATTGTAAATTTGTATTGATTAATCATTTAAACCTCCTTTTGTTTCGCTTAGTTAATTGTCGTCATTATCGTGATCGTAGATAATCTCAAAGAAGACATCATCATCTTCTACAGGAACGTCCTCGTCAAGGACAGTAGTTGAGGACTTAACATTTTGTAACTTTTGTTTTGCTTTTACAAAATCTATAACATTGTCTTTTGTTTTGGGTTTATCTGTAACCATTGCCTTGCCTCCTCTCCTAAAACTTTTGCACCAATGTCAATTTTATTTTTTAATGCTTTTACTATTCTTTCATCAATCGTATTTTCACTTATAAGATCTATATAGGTAACTTTGTTGGTTTGGCCAATACGATGACAACGATCTTCAGATTGCATTCGAGTTTCTAAATTAAAATCATTGGCATAGTAAACAACAGTATTAGCCTGGTTAAGTGTAATGCCATAACCCGCAGTAGATGGATTGCCTACAAAAAATCTCATGGGATCATCTTTGTCTTCAAATGCATTTATAACTCGAACTCTTTCTTCTTGTGTTGTATCTCCATAGTAACATCCAACAGATTCTTTTCCATACACTTGTGCAAGTTTATTTGATATTGATACAATGTCATAACGGAATCTCGAATAGATAAGCATCTTACCCGATGTTTCTTCACATATATTTAAAAGTTCGTTAAGTCTGTTTGTAGGAAACTCAAGCATACGTCCATCGTCTGATTTAAGATGTCCCGATAGTATCTGCTGCAGACGTAACATTTGTGTAATCATCATAGGTGCAGTAACTACCGCAGTATCAAGAAGTAAGATAGCTTCTTGCTGAATCTTCTTATACATTTTGTTTTGCTCGTCTGTATTCTGCACATAACGTGTTACATAAATTTTATTAGGCAGATCAATACAATCTTTTTTCAAAACTCTAAATATATATAATCCTATTTTTTCAAGTAACTCATCCAATCTTTTGTAGCCAACAATTTGTTGAAAGCTATGTGATCCAAGTTGCCTTTTTAGTAGATTAGCATGACGATTAAGAAAAGCATAGTAGCTCGGGAAACCTAAAATACCAGGATCGAGGAACTCAAACTGAGACCAAAGATCTAAGGGCGATTTGGTTACAGGTGAACCTGTCAGTATTCTTTTATATTTAAAATCTTTACCAATCTTAATCAGTGACTTGGTTCGTTTGGCCTTGGGATTTTTAATAGCAGTTGATTCATCTATGGCTATAAGTCCCCGCTCTCCAAACTTCTTGGCCATCCATGTCCCCGCCTTGATACCTCGAGGACTAGAGAAAGCCTCAATATTCATAATAAATATTCTCATAGCAGTTGTGGTCTTCTTAAAAAATTCATTTAAATTTTTTTCATAGGCCATAGTTCTGTTTGATTGCCAATACATAATTTTGTATTCTAATGTATCAGTAAAGTGTGTTGGTATTTCTTTTTCAACCCAATTACGATAAACACCTTTAGGAGCAAGTATGAGAGCAAAGTTTATTTCTTTTGTGGCACGTAAGTACGCTATGTTATCTATCAACACTTTTGACTTACCTGTACCCATTTCCATGAAAAACCCAAATACTCTCAAATGTTTCGCTTGGTCTAAAGCATCTTTTTGGTGCTTATATGGTTTTGTTTTCATTATGTGGTTGACATTCATCCTATCGCTCCTATATAGTCTAATATAAACATTTAAAATGTAATTTCAACCTAAACCTGAAGAGGAGATACTTTTATGGCTGAAGAAATATTTGAAGAAATGTTTGATGATACAAGTCTCGACAAAGTAGAGGGTAATACAATGAAAAGTTTATCCACTGTTGTTAAGGATTTGGATCAGCTTACACAAGAGATTAATCAAAAGGAAGAAGAGTTAAAAGCTCTTAAACTTCAAAAACACAAAGTTTCAACTGAGCAGATACCCGCCATGATGGATGAGATGGGTGTCCAACGATTGGACGTTGAGAATTTAAGTGTAACTTTAAAACCTTTGATTAATGCATCGATACCACCGAATAGGAAAGAAGAAGCCTACAAGTGGTTAAGAGATAATGGCCTTGATGATATTATTAAGAACGATGTCATCATGTCATTTGGTCGGGGCGAAGACAACGTTGCGGGAGATCTTATGTATGAACTCGAGAAACGTGGTATGCACCCCGAGAAGAAGACACACATTCACTCAATGACTCTAAAAGCATTTATTAAGGAACGTGTGGAGAAAGGGTTACCAATAGATCTTGATCTGTTTGGTGCCTTTGTAGCTAGAACAACTGACATAAAAAGGAGATAATAATGTCAAAAGCAGTAACAAAAAAAGAGGACAATCTTCCCTCTACAATAGAAGATGAAATTTTTGAGACCGCTGGAGAAGGCATTGACTACGATACTTCGGAATTACAGATTCCGTTTCTTCGTATTGTACAGGCCATGTCCCCACAGTTAAAAAAAACTGACCCAAAATATATTGAGGGTGCATCTCAAGGGGATATGTTTAATACTGTTACAGGACAGTATTGGGATGGTGAAGAAGGTATAGTTGTTATACCTTGCTATCAAGAAACAAAATATCTTGAATTTGTGCCACGTGATGTTGGTGGTGGTTTTAAAGGAGAGATTGCTCCTGACAATCCAATAATTCAAAAAGTAAAACGTGAGGGTACTAAAGAATGGTTGCCCAACGGAAATGAACTTATTAAATCAGATCAGCACTATTGCATTATACTTGATGGTGACATTCCTCAGTTAGCTATTATGGATATGAAAGTATCACAACTTAAAGTTAGCAGACGTTTGAAGACACAGATTGCAATGCTCAAAGTTAAAAATAAGAAAGGCGAACTTGTTGTACCATCTGTTTACTCAAACATGTGGAAGTTTAAAACTGTTGAGGAAACCAATGATCAAGGTACGTTTTTCAATTGGACTTTTGAACGTGTCGGTTTTGTTCAAGACAAGAGTCTTTTTGAAGAGGCTAGAAAATTTAGATCATCTGTTTTGAAAGGGGAAGCCAAGGCGAAAGTCGAGGACATAGCAGATATAGGTGCATCAACTGTCAAAGCAGAAGATGACCATTTCTAATGAGTCTAGCACAAAAGTTCATGGCGGTGTTTGAGGGATCAAGCACTGCCCATGGGCAAACAACCATCGGAAATGTACGGAAGAATGGTAAGACAGATGCAAGAAGTTTTATCGTTAAGGAGCCTTTGACACTTGAATTAGTACAAGAGCATTTAAGTGGCAGTAAAGGTATTGGCTCCATACCCATAACACATGAGAACAAATGTAAGTTTGGTGTGTTAGACATAGATACATATCCCATCGATCATGTAGCCATAGCAAAAAAATGTAAGACTATGAAACTACCTTTTGTTGTATGCAGAAGTAAATCGGGTGGGGCACATTTATTTTTATTTTTAAAACAATATTATCCCGCAGTGGATGTAAGAGATTACTTAGGTGAGATGGCAGCAGCACTCGGCCATTCAACCTGTGAGATATTTCCAAAGCAAGATCAGATACTTGTAGATCGTGGTGATGTAGGAAACTTTATTAATTTGCCATACTTTGATGCAGATAATAGTTTGAGGTATGCAGTAGATGACAAAGGCAAAGAATTAAATCTAGAATCTTTTTTAGAGTTTGCACAAAAGAAAACTGTAACATTAGATGACCTAGGCAAATTAAATTTAGGTAATGACAAAAAAGAATTTGAGGATGCTCCGTGGTGTCTTCGTATCTTTTTCAATCTAGGTATACCAGAGGGTCAGAGGAACAAGGTTCTATTTCATGCGGGTAAGTATGCAAAGAAAAAGTTTCCAGAAAGTTGGAAACAAATGCTTGAGACTTGGAATAATAAGTATTGCTCTACTCCCTTACCAGCTTCTGAGATTGTAACAATACAACAACAACACGAGAAAAAAGAATATGAGTATCTCTGTAAGGACGAGCCTATGCAGAGTCATTGTGATAAGAAGGCATGTAAACAAGCAAAGTATGGTATCGGTGGCCATGATACGTTGCCCGAGATTGGTGGACTAACAATCTTAAAATCAGAGCCAAGACTTTTCTTTTTGGATGTTGATGGCAAAAGATTAGAGCTATCAACTGAACAATTACAAATGCCTATACAGTTTCAACGTGCATGTATCGAGCAAATTGATTTCATGCCTCCGTTGTTTAAACCAGGAGATTGGCAGATTTTGGTAAATAATCTGTTATCTACTGCAACATCAATAGAAGCTTCTGAAGAACTGACTATGACAGGACAGTTTAAGGAACTTGTAGAAACCTACTGCACAAGCCGTATTCGGGCAAAGTCACCCGAAGAACTGAACATGGGTAAACCATGGACAGAAGATGACTTAACATATTTTACCATGAAAGGTTTGCAGGAGTTTTTGAAACAAAGAGGGTTTACGACATTCAATAGACCACAGATCCAACAAAGACTAAAAGATTTGAATAGTGGCCAAAAGTGTAATGGCATGAAACAAATCAAGTTAGACAATGGTAAGTGGACGAATCTACGAGTGTGGTGGGTTCCTCAATTTGAAACGACTGAAGTGGATTTAACAATTACAAAGGAGAATGATGATGACGAAATCCCATTTTGAAGAAAAGCAATCCTTTTCGAGGGACACAGTTTTTCTGACACAACCCGAGGTTAGTGAATGGTTAAAGATATCAAAGTCAACTCTGTACAGATGGGTGCAAGAAGGTGCATTCCCAAAACCTGTTGTTCTTGGTAAGCCAGAGAAAAATGGTACATCAAGATGGGTAGAGAGTGAAGTACAAGAGTGGCTTGATAACCGACCTCGAGAAAAAGCCGATGCATGAGGAGTTAATATTCGGACCACCAGGGTGTGGCAAGACTCATACATTGATTGATCTTGTCAAAGATGAATTGAGTAAAGGCACCCCACCCGATAGAATAGGTTTCGTATCTTTTTCTAAGAAGTCTATAGGAGAAGCAAAGGAACGTATATCGGAACAAACAAAACTATCACTCAAGGATGTTCCGTGGTTCAAGACTCTTCATTCAACGGGATATCATTGGCTTGGCCTAGGCGAGTCTAACATGCTAACACGAGCAGACTTTACGAACCTAGGCAATGAGCTTGGTATTATCTTTGATGGTAATACTGCAAAATCAAACAGTGATGGTGTGTTGCTACAATCGTTTAACAAAGGTAATCAGTATCTTGAATTGATTGGCCGTGCCAACATGAGAGAGGTATCATTAGATCAAGAGTATAATGACAATGGCGATTATCAACTAAGCTATTCTTTCTTGAACAAAGTCGATAAGGTCTACAAGGCATACAAGAAAGAGTATGAGAAGTATGACTTTACAGACATGATACAATACTTTGTTAAGCAAGGCAGTGCACCATTACTTGATGTATTGATTGTAGATGAGGCACAGGATCTTACAAAGTTGCAATGGTCTATGGTCAATGTCCTCAAACAATCAGCAAATAGAATTTATTATGCGGGAGATGACGATCAAGCGATACATGTGTGGAATGGTGTTGATGTGAAAAATTTCATGAAATCATGTGAGAACATTCGCATACTTGATCAGAGTTATCGTGTGCCAAGATCCGTGCATGAGATAGCCAATCGCCTTGTGAATAGAATAGATGTGCGACAGGCAAAAAGTTGGAAACCTACAGAGCGTGAGGGTTCTGTGGATTATCATATGAATTGGTATGATGTAGATATCGACAAAGGGTCATGGACGATCATGGCAAGAACAAACAATATCGTAAACAAGATAGAAGTTAATCTTCGTGACAATGGTTATTTATATGAAAGATTTGGTAAAATTTCATTAGAAAATGAATTTATTCAATTTATGAATATGTGGGAAGAACTCAAAAAGGACAAGAGTTTACCCCTCGAGACAATCAAACAGTTTTATAGTTACGTGCCAAAGCAAGGCAAGAACCAAGTTGTAAAGAGAGGTTCAGCAAAAACACTAGAGTATTTAGATCCACAAAGCAGTTTATGTTATGACGAGCTAGTGGCCAATCATGGGTTAGTCGCACCTAAATCAATGAGAGGAGAAGATGTAGTTAATATGTCAGAGGACGATCAGAGATACAAGGCAGCGATACTACGAAGGGGGGAGGACTTGGAGAACCCTCGTATTAAATTATCAACGATACATCAGATGAAAGGCGGAGAGGACGACAACATTATATTGATGTCAGAGTCATGCCATCCTGCAGTTAATGCAAAGAATCAAGATGATGAGCATCGTGTATTTTATACGGGGGTCACAAGAGCCAAACATAATTTACACATCATTGACTCATTCGGGAGGTATAGATACGTAATATGAAAAGAGATGAAGTTTTAAAAAATGCAATGAAATTAATTAATGGTAACAGAGCTAAAGATTATGGAGATGCACATGACAATCACAAAAGAATAGCAGACTTGTGGTCTGTTGTGTTTGGGTTTAAAGTCATGGTGTGGCAGGTTTATCTGTGTTTAATATTGGTTAAGATTGCAAGATTAGTGCATTCTCCTAAACATTTAGATAGTATAATAGATATACCAGGATATTCAGCATTACTTGGAGAAACGTTAGATAAAGATGATAAGTAGTATATTCAAACCACATCCTAATCCAACAATGAGAGTTATTAGTCTAGGAGCGGGAGTTCAATCTTCTGTCGTTGCTCTTATGGCTGAACGTGGGGAGATTACACCCAAGCCAGATTGTGCAGTATTTGCAGATACACAGGCAGAGCCAGATGAAGTTTACGCACACTTGGCATGGTTAGAAACACAACTATCATTTCCTATCTATCAGACAACTGCGGGTGACTTACGAAGAAGTATTACAGAGGGCATCAACATTAGAGGCACAAACAAAAATTATTGTGTCGTGCCTTTTCATGTCAAAGATGGGTTTGGTCGTAGACAATGTACAACTCAATTTAAAATAGAACCTATACAAAAGAAGTTTAGACAATTACTTGGCGTAAAGAAAAATCACAAAGTCAAACAAGGTGTCATACTTGAGCAATGGATTGGTATTAGCACAGACGAACTGCAACGTGTCAAAGAGTCTCGAGATAAATGGTTATATAATAGATGGCCACTGATAGAGCTAGGTATGAAGAGATACGATTGTCAGAATTGGTTTGCAAAACACTATCCCGAGAAGTATTTACCAAGATCAGCTTGTACATTTTGCCCATACAAAAATAATAATGAGTGGAGACATTTAAGAGATAATGATCCAAAAGGTTGGGCAGATGCAGTAGCAGTAGACAAGAAGATTAGAACTACGGGTACAGACAAAGGAAGAGAACAATTTGTTCATCGTTCATTAGTTCCCTTAGACGAAGCAGATTTACAAACAATAGAAGAGAAAGGACAACTATCGTTTCTTGATGAATGTGATGGTATGTGTGGAATGTAATGAAAGATAAAAACACAATAAGTTTTTTAGAACGTATGGAAATGAGTAGTCTTGAGCAAGAATGGACTGTGCCTCAGTCGTTTCCAGACTTAACAGATTCTAAATATATAGCGATTGATTTAGAAACATCTGATCCAAACTTGTTAGAACTCGGTCCAGGGTGGACACGTAATGATGGATTTATCGTAGGCGTTGCTATAGCAGCGGGTGACTTTGTAGGTTACTATCCTTTCAGACATGAGGGTGGTGGTAACATACCAGAAGAAAAAGTTTTTTCATGGCTAAGAAAGCAACTAAACACACCACATATTCCAAAGATTATGCACAATGCTATGTATGATGCGGGGTGGCTGAGATGGGCAAACGTAGAAGTTAAAGGTAAGATTATAGATACTATGATTGCTGCACCACTTATAAATGAGAATAGATTTAGCTATGCTCTTAATGCACTTGGCCGTGATTACTTAGGCAAACGTAAGAATGAAAAAGTTTTAAATGCAGCAGCTAAAGATTTTGGACTTGATCCAAAGAAAGAGATGTGGAAACTACCCTCACGATTTGTAGGCACATATGCAGAACAAGATGCATCTCTTACATTAGAATTATGGAATAGATTTGAGCAAGAGATAAGACAACAAGAACTTACAAGTATCTTCGAGTTAGAAACTGCACTTATACCTCTTGTGCTTGAAATGAGGCAAAAAGGTGTCAGAGTNGATTTNGACAAAGCAGAGCAAACTAAGACAAAACTTTTGCAAATGAAGAAACAAGTAATGAAAGAAATTAAGGATGATACCAACATAGATATAGAGCCATGGGTATCAACAAGTGTTGCCAAGGTCTTTGATCATTTTAACATACATTACGAAAGAACAGGTAAGAGTGAACAACCTTCTTTTACTAAAGCGTGGTTACAAGGATGTCCACACGCTATTGCATCCAAAGTATTAAGACTTCGAGAACTTGATAAGGCACACAATACATTTATCGATAGCATACTAAAACATAGTTACAAAGGCAGAATACATTGTGAGTTACATCAGCTTCGTAATGATGATGGTGGTACAGTTACAGGTAGGTTTAGCTCATCCAATCCAAATCTTCAGCAGATACCATCACGTGATCCAGAAATTAAAAAAATGATCCGTGGTTTATTTATCCCAGAGGATGGAGAGCAGTGGGGCAGTTTTGATTATAGTAGCCAAGAGCCAAGGTTATTGGTGCATTACTGTAGTGTCGTCAATCAAGGCAGTGAAATACTCAATGATATTGTAGAAAAGTATCAGACAGAAGATGTAGACTTTCATCAGATGATGGCAGACATGGCAAACATCACTCGTAAAGAGGCCAAGACAGTTAATCTAGGTATTATGTATGGGATGGGTAAACAGAAGCTTGCAGACACACTTGATATAAAACTTGATGATGCCAATGAGTTGTTACAAACCTATCATCGTAAAGTTCCATTTGTAAAAGAACTTGCAGATCGTGTCATGAATAAGGCACAGAAACATGGCAAGATTAGAACTGTGTTAGGTAGGATGTGTCGCTTTGATATGTGGGAGCCAAAGACATTTGGTTATAATCAGCCTATGAAACGTGAGGATGCAGAAAAAGAATACGGACCAGGGATTAGACGAGCCTTTACATACAAGGCACTAAATAGATTAATCCAAGGCAGTGCAGCAGATCAGACTAAGAAAGCTATGGTGGATTGTTTTAAGGAAGGATTAGTGCCACTGCTTACAGTGCATGATGAACTTTGTTTTAGCATAAGTTCACAGGAACAAGCCAACAAGATTAAAGAAATTATGGAACAAGGTTTACAACTTAAAATACCAAGTAANGTTGATCAAGAACTNGGTNAAGATTGGGGAGAAATTTCATAAAAGACTTGTAATCTNCCTTATAATTATTATATCATATCATATCATATCATATTTAATAAGGAGGAAAATATGGGTAATTTTGTTTTAGTAATGATGGAACGGGAATTAGATTCAATTTTAAGTGATTATAGTTCTTCAAGAACCTCGAAAGCACAAACTTTAAAAAAATTAGAGGAGCATTATTTAAATCCCGCACATTGCGTTTATTATTTATCATCTGGAGAAGCAATATCAGATGGTCTAATTGGTATAACAGATGATGATGTTAAAGAAGCTAAACAGTTAGCAGTTATGGAATTATCTACATACTTAAGAAGAAATCCATTGAAAAAGTTTAAACAAATTAATGTTCATGAAAAAGTCTATAGATCAATAAAAGAACTCTCTCAGACTTTAAAAATGCCCATGGCAGGTACTGTTGAGCATTTGTTAAGATATAAAGAAAAATATGAAGAGAAAAAAAAAGAACTAGAATCTTATCATGCAGATTTTCAGCAATATGTTGACGAGCAAAATGGGGGTTTTGATGTCGAATGATTTTAATATTACGGGTCCGCAAAAGAAACCTCATCCGATGAGATGTTGGTATTGTCAAAGAACTTCACCAAAAGAAATGACTGAACAGATGTCAACATTCGGACCAGATAGATATATTCCGAAAAGTGGATGGCAAGTTATTGGTGATCCAGTTATTTCAGAAACCAGTAATAATAAGAAACTTTATAGATATAAAATTTGGACTGGTATGTACGTTATGAAGTTTGGTTATTTTTGTATGCAAAAATGTGCAACAGTATTTGCAAACGCTGCAGTAGCTCATAAGTTACGAAATAGAAAGACTAATGGTCAGACTTCAAATAACAGAGAAGGTGAGTTACTGGAGATGAAGCAAAGAATGGATAGAGCTAGTCCACAAAGCTTAAAAGCGTTACAGGATAAGTTTAATAATAATCGTTAAGTTGTAACATTCTGCATACGATCTACGAGTCGTTGTGCTCTGTTGGTTACCTGATTGTACCATCTCGAATCTTTCATTTGAGCGGCAGCCTCAGACCAATCACCAGAGTCAACGGCTTGCTTCATCTTGTGAAAGCGAGATAAACGAGGCCGTCCCATATTAAACATCATATTGGCTATGATTCTTTGTACCTCTTCTGGTAGTTCATCAAAATTATTATATAACAATCGACATTCATTCGTTGTAACTTCTACATCTTGGTCAAACAATTCATTGACACGCTCTTCATCTACCTTTGTGCCAACCTCAAGACCATGCTCTGGATCTTGATCCGTGATCAGATGACCAATGCCACATGTTGGCAAACCAAGATGGTCAAGATATATTTCATACTTAACGCCTTCATCGACTTTTAGTTCTTCTCTTAATTGTTCTATATTCATTACTGACTTCCTACTGTTGCTCTGGTTACAGGGTTTGGTACCAAGATTGGATTTACACCACCAGCAGATCCTACGTTAGCGGGTGGTTTTATGTCGGGTACATTTATGCCTTTTATATTTGTTATAGCTCTGTCTCTCATTTGTTTAGCTTCTGGAGATNAGCCAAGCGGACCTTCAGACTTAACAGGCACAACTGCTGATGCAGGAGTTATACCCATCTGACCTAATACTTGTTGTGATGATGTTTGCATGAATTGTAAAGCTTGACCAAACGCATCGCCACCAGGCTCTCTACTCGCAAGTAATACTTTCATTACTCTAGGATCTCTCAACGCTCTACTCATGACCATATAAAAAGCGGCAGCGGGAATAGTTGCAAGTGGAGCAGTGAGCATTCCATAAAAACCTAAACCTAATGCAATTGTTGGTGCAGCAAGTCCACCTTTACCCTGTAGTGCAGCGTTAGACACTGCCACCATGTTGTCTGCTAACTGAAATAAATTATCTGATTGTTGTTTACCAAACATTGTTTCTATTGTTTCACGACCATAACCATTTAAAGTGCTTTGTAAATTACCACCTAATCTGCCAGACACAAAAGCCTCTCTAAAAGCGGGTGACTCTACATCTCCTAATGATCTCAGTATTCTTGTCATGGCAGCGTCTTTGACCGCTTCTACTGTAACCTCATCAAATCCACCTAAATCTCTAACAGTTCTATCGCCAACTTTAAGTGTACCATTTTGAAAAGCTTTAATTCTATTGGCATTGCCTCTAGAAAATAAATAGCTAACCATGCCTTCAGCATCATTGTTTGCTAACGACTGCACAAACTTATTTGTATCAAAGGCTTTTAAATTTGCGAGTTCAGCATTTCTAAATTTTATGACATTAGCAAGTGTAGTATCTCCAAATCTATCTAAAACATTTTTATCAAATTGAGCACCTGTTTGTTTTAATAATGTTGAGAGTTTATTAATTTGTGTTAATTCGTCTCCACTAAACAATACATTTTTTGTTGTGCCTAATTCATCTATTTTACGAGCAAGTTTAATCCCATCTATTTGCTCAACGCCATTACGCAAAGAAAAATTACTTGGATCATTCATCTCTCGTTTGAACCATTCTTTGGCAAACTGTTGTCTTGTTGCGTCAGCAGTTGTTGCACCAATTTTTCTGCCCTCACGTATTTTTGTTAGCTCATCTTTTTTCTCATTTATCTTTTTTCTAAAAGCATTCTTTGTTCTGCTTTCACGCATCGTTCTAAGATATGTTTCTGCCTCATCAATGCTTGTAAATAGTCTATTACCTGGACCTACCAACGAAATTCTTCGTAAAGTACGATCTCCTACCTCTAATCCCTCAATACCCGCAGTTCCTCTAATTATTTTTAAAAGTCTTCTTAAACGTTGAGGTTCGTTAGGCTTTACTAAATCATCTAGATATTTAGAAGGATCAAATTTTAGTGTTCCTCTTTTTGATTCAGAATATATTTTTTCTGCAATGACATCATCAAATCGTTTCATACCATTTGCATAATATTGTCTTGATCTTTGTAAATTGTTTAAACCTGTTTGAAAAGTTTGTAATAATGCATTTGTTGGCTCCTCAGAAAACTCCATGCCAGACTGACCTAAAATTGCTTTTAAAGTTTGTTGATCTCCCCTAGTCAAACCTGTTCCTGCCCGTATGCCTGCTGGATCTGTAAAGTTTTTAATTATTAAATCTAAATTTAATTCAGCTTGATCAAAGGCATCATTAAAGGAATTTTTAAGCATTTGTAAGTTTCCATTGGCAGTTGTAACTTTAAAAGCATCATCATACTGCATGTCATTCAAAACTCGTCTTAAAAATTGTGCTCTTTCTGGAGTTAAATATGTAAACCTTACTGCCTCATCATCAGTTAAAGGCGTTGGTGATCTTCTTTTTGTTCTTGCTATTGCTTGATTTATCTCTCGTAATATGGGTGCATTACCAGGAAAACTACCTGTTGCAGAGGCATCATCAAGTGCTTGTTTAATTGGTGCTATTGGTACAATTCTATTATTTTTACCTAAAGACTTAGTCGCAGCACTAAATAATGCGTCTGACTGTTCATCAAATATAGCTTTAGACGTTAGTAACTTTCTTACTAAATCTCCACTTAATCTTTCTCCATTTTGTAATGGTCTTATAATTGATTCAACATCATTCTTAATTTGAGTGTCTAAAACTTTTTCAGCACTTTTTATATTATCATCTAACGTAGAGTAAATTGTGCCAATGTCATTTTTAATTGTTGACTCTAATGTGTTCAATGCTTCTTGGTTCGTGCCTCGAAGACCACGTAACTCTTGCATAAGTATTTTTAAATTTTGGTCTGCAGCCTTTTGATTTGGAAAAATACCCTCATAAATTGCTTGTAGTCTATTAAGAACTGGACGCAGTCCTGGTGCAGCACCTTCAATCGTTGGTCTAAATTTTTTTTCAAGTAATTGAGCAGCACCTCTTCTAGCGGCTTCAGCTTCTGGTCCAGCGGGACCTTTTATCAAACGACCAAACGCACGAGATATTAATCGTCCAAGTCCTTCACCAGTAACACCTAACACTCCTTCATAGGCAGCATCTCTTAATATATCAGAAGGAGATTGTCTTTGATAGCCTTGTGCAGTTTCGTAAGCCTCTTCAGCAATTTTACTTGCAGCCATAGTGCCGCCAACAACAAAAGCGGCAGGTATAAATCCCGCACCAGACATTGCAAGTCCTGCAACAAGTCCAGTTCCAAGTGGTACACCCGCTTGTCCAAGAAAGTCTGCGAAGTCACCTGTTGAAAAACCCTCTTCATCAATAGCTATGTCACGACCTTCACCGAGACCTAATATATCTCTGCCTTTTTGATTTAGAATGACACGGCCACCAGGGTCGAATGTATAAGCATCCTCACCAATTTTATCATTAAGATAAGCTATCTTTTCATCTTTTGTTTCTCGTGCACCAAGTCCAGTTCTAAGTCCAAAATCATCAACACCTGTTTCATAATCAACACCAGGTAATTTTAAATCTGATATCTCACCCGCTTTTGCAGGCTTCATGGTTGTTGGATCTATACCTGCTATTCTAAGCTTTCTAGCATAATCTTGTATTTCTTCTTTCGAAGCCGTTGATAAATCTATACTAGGTGTGGCGGGTTGTGCTTCAAAAAGTTGAGGTTGAGCAGCTCGCATTTCATTAATAGCAGATTCAACTTGATCTGCATCAAGACCTTCAGTGTCTATAGTTACGCCACTTGGTAATTCTATGAGTGCCATATTAACCTATCAAAAGTTTATTAAATTTTTCCTTATCAAACTTACCATCAGAAAAAAGATCACCTAATTTTACTGTTTGTGTTTTTGCACCTTTATCAGTGGGAGTACCTTGTATTTTACCATACAAACCCAAGTCTCTAACTTTAGCAAATTTTACTGCTTGACCACTTTGAAAAGTTAAACCATTAGTTGCAGCTAATACGTCCTCTATTTCTGCTAATGAATTTTGTTGAGTCAATTTAACTTTATCATTAATTCGTTGTAGCCTTTTAAGTAAAACATCATCATTTACAAAAGCGTATCCAGTAACACCTTTAGCACCACTTGTATATAATCCCACAATTTGTTGAGCCAATGCTCTATCTACATTGGATAAGTTCTTTGATCCTTCACCTAAAATTTGTTGTATCAAAGTATTAGCAACCTCTTCCATATCTCTATTGTACTCATCTATACTTGAATAATTTTTATCCATATCTATTTGAGCAAAATCAAAAGCTTTCTTGACTAAGGCTTTACCAGCATTTAAACCACCTGTAATTTTGCCTTCTGATACATTAAAAATTTGTCCTTGAATAAGTGTCTGTAAGTTTCTTGATTTTGTAAAATTTAAGGCAGCGTCATCTACTCTTTTAGAAAAAGTATTAAAATCTTTTGGTGAAATTATTTTATCTTTTGATAATTTGTCTAAAGCCTTTTTGATTGAGGCAGCATTATCCATAGTAGCTTTTGTTAAACTTTCTGTTGTAAGACCAGATGGTATGCCATTTTTTCTTATAAATCCTTCAGATAAATCAACAACGCTACCTTTTTCATAATTTCTACCATTAATCGTTACATCTTTACCCGCAATAAAATATTTAAGTTTTCTATCCTTAGAGCGTTCTTGTAGACCATATCTTAATGCAGCTAGATCAACCTGTCTGTTAAAAGCATCTCTTTCTTTTTTATCTTTCAAAAACATATCTGCACCTTTATTAAGGCCATTCGCAATGTTGGTTATGGCATCTGGATCTTTACCCGCAGCAATTGAAAAGAATACTTTTGCTAAAGCGATGTTTTTGTCCATGCCCTCGTATTGTGGTGCATTTTGTTTAAACTCACTCATAAGTTGTTTGAGCTCTGATTGTTGCTCCTCTGGTGAACCAGTAGTAATTAATTTTTCCACATTTTCTTTTGTTGTTGGCTTTGGTTCAACTATCTCATCTTTTGTTATCTCACCCGCAATGCCTCTTTCTTCTTCAGCTACATCTGCATCGGTTTTAGGTGCGTCTTTTGCTTTAATTATTTTTTTCTGTTTTGGAACTTCACCCGCAATCAAATTTTCTTCTTCAGCAATTTGTTGAGCATCACTTTGTACATCAGTTCTTTTTAACTCACCCGCAATGCCTTTTTCTTCCTCGGCAACAGAGGGATCAGTAACCATTGGAGCTAATTCATATTTTCCTGTTTTTTCATTATATCTTACACCTTGACCCTCAGTGGCATTTTGCATTAATTTTTTAACATCAATCTCAGATTGTATTCTGTTAATAACAGCAGGATCTCGAGGATCTACTAATGTAGGATCTTGATAGGTTGGACCGCCTGCTATTGGAGGTCTTGGCACAGGTTTTTTTATAGAGCCTGGTGGACTACCTATAACCGCTGCTTCTTCATCTAGAACTTCTGCTTCTGTCGGTAAGGTATCTAATCCGACTAAATTCAAAAACTCATCTGTTGGCTTCATTGATGCAAATCTTCCACTAAAGGTTCCTTTATCTTTAGGGTCACCCGATAAAAGAACACTAGCGATACCTTTACCTGTACCTGGTCCGAAAGCACCAAAAGCCTGTCCTGCTGTCTCAACAAACGGCTCAAGCACTGAGCCTTTTAAAGCAGAAGTTAAAGGTCGAACCATTTTACTCCCTCCAAATTGTCCCATTGCCATATTCAAATTAAATTGATCTTTAGCACTTAAAGATCCTATACCTTGATTTTTTGCTTGTGATGCAATTTTTTGTATGTAGTTCATTTGTGAGTTTTGAATATCAGAGGCAGTATCTTTAGGATTGATAAAAAATCTTCTACTATACAAATTTGGATTTCTAGTAGGTCCTCCGTTTTGAAAACTAGCAATACCACCCATACTATTTAATCTATTACGAGCGTTACGATTAAACATTTTTCGGTTCATTACACTCATTTACCGAACAACCCACCTAATATACTGCCAAGGCCACCGCCTCCTCCGCCACCAAAGGCACCAAGAAGACTAGCAACACCACCAGCTAATCCGCCTATTTGTGATAGACGACTAGGATCTGGAGTGGTTGTTGTGGTTAGTGCAGTCTGTGTTGATGGCACACCTCTGAATATGTCAGACATAAATGACAGTCTTTGATATGGCTCAAACTGTTGTTGGAGAGATGTATTACGTAATGCATCTAACTCTGCTTGTTGTTGTTGTTGCTCTTGTCCACCTAAACCAGATAGTAGTTGTACATCTCTTAGATTAGCTGCTTGAGCGGCTTCACCTAATCCCGCAGTTGCAATGCCTGCTTTTGTAAATAATTCAGATGCTTTTTGTGCTCTGTCTTGTGCTGATTCAAAAGCCTGTGCTCTCAATCCCGCTGACTGTCTAGCAAAAGTATCTGCTAAATTTCTTTGTAATTCTTGATTGGCGATAGCTTCTCTCGATCCACCAAAAGCACCTGCAGTGACTGCTTGATTAGCAATTTGCTGACGAGCGATATCACCCTGTCTTTGTACATCTCTTAAATTTTGATCTATCACTTGATCGACAAAAGGATTCATAAATGCATCAGATGCACCAGGCATAAGAGCTCCAACGCCCATGCCCAAAATATCAGAACCTGCTTGTAACAATGGTTGAAATGATCCAACACCCGCCATACCTCTTTGTATTGCAGCCTGTTGTAAAGGCGTTAACCCTGCTACTTGTATATCTGGAAAATCTACAGGTTGTGTTGCTACAGTCCGTGTATCAGTCAACAAATCATCAATAAATTTTTGTTGTTGTTCGGGTAGTATAGTTTTTTGTTCAACTGTTTGTACTGCCATTATGCCATACTCTCAAATTTATTCATTAAATCATACATAGCTTTTATACCTTTGTCCATGTCTCCATTACCCGCACCCTTAACAGCATCCCTTGTCATAACAAATTCTTCATTTGACAACGCTGCTTGTTGCACTGGTTTACCATCTTGATAGATCATGCCTGGTATACTGTCCGAAGTCCCAGTGCCTGGACCCTCTATTAATCCACCAAACTTTGGCGGTCCACCCATAACAAGACCCATAATACCACCAGTATCAGAAGGTGGTTGCTTCTTCGCCATAACGGCTTGTTCTAATTCCTCAATAGAACCATATGATGTATCCGTGTTGGGATCCATAAAATTTAAATTCATCAAACTACTTATTCCAGATTCCATCATTGTTTCATACTATCAAAAATTGTATCTCTCGTCTATGTCTTTACTTTAATTGTACCATTATCATTAAACAAAGCACCTACCTCTAAACCTGTATCACTTGTTGGCAAGTCCGTCAAAGTAATCTTAGTGCCTCGAAGTTCACCAGGGTTTTGTAATTGTGTCACTAATTGACTTAAGCTTCTAACTAATTCATTAAAATATTGCACATCATATTCATCTGGTGGCAATGAAAAATTTGGTGGTACTAATTGTCTGCTCATCTATCTCCATCCGCTCTTAAATCTACTCTTGGTGTTCCAAGTCTCCAGTTCACGCCTTGTGTTGTGCTTTCAACTCTAAGCCCAAAAGATCTTCCACGCAATCTTAAATGATTTAACTCTGTATCAGAAGTTACTGTATTTGTTGATGTTTTTACAAAGCCTTCACCAGGACTTCTTTGTGCTTTTAAAGAAAATACTGCTTGCTTATTGTCGTTGCTTAAACCAGTATCACTTTTTTCAAAACTAACATCTGGTATCATACGTCTTAAAAAGACAAACTGATCTCCATCTTGTACGTCTATTGGACTTGACTCAATAAAAGATGTAAAGGCCGTCCCATCATTGTCATTACCTTTTTCGTGATTGTATACAAGATTAGAGTCTGTAGCCATTGGATATTGATACACGCCTCGATCGACCCAAGATGTTCTTGCTAACGATCCCACATACCATATTTTTTGATCGTAGTTGTAAACAACATATTTGTCGTTTTCATCAGTCCCACCATTAGCACCAGAGTTAGTTTCTGATGGATAAAACCAAAATACCTCACCAAAAGCTGAGTTAACACCCGCATAAACTTTATCGGATTGCGTTTCATTAAAATCTTGAAAAACATGATCCCTTACGGAACAAGGCAGAACTTGAACACGACCATCGTAGATGTAAAATCTATCATATCCCATCCAAAACACTGCATCACCAACTGCTACTGCGGTATTAAAACCTCTAACTGTTATGTTACTGGCAAGCTGATTAATACCAAAAGTAAAAGGAGGACCTATAAACTGCATACTATGAACTGANGTNTCNGTNAGAATAATNATTTCTCTTCTTGTTTTTACGGCAGTAACTATTTCAGATCCNGTTCCTATTCTAAGATCACCNGCAGTNTTTGTNGCAGATGGTGTCCAAAGNAAAGGNTTNTCTTGTGAACTAAACCTAACTAGCAANCTATCTTGTNTTGNAGAANTTATAGGATTAGCACCAAAACAAATAACGTGACGATCTCTTTCAGACACAATGACTTTTCTTGATTTTGTAGGTGCAGCATCCGATAACTCTATAAAATTTTTAGCTCTAGTTGAAACACCTAATGTTTTGTCCCAATAAAAAAGAAAACCATCTCTTTGATTTAAAATTAAATCTTCACCAAAATTATCTTGAGACCATAAACGCATTGTGCCTCCACCAGCCGTTTCGGTAGNAGCAGNACCCCATCCATCNGCNCCCCAAGTTCCAGCACCCCANCCATCNCCTGGTACNACAGTATTAATACCAATATTAATTTGATACTCTGCATCTGCTGATCCNNCACTAGANNNAGCNGCNGNNGCATTTNCACTTAAAGTNATNACATANCTATTTGCATCAGTNANTGATGTNATAGAAAACTCATTATTGAGTTGTGTGTTCAAAGATGAATTACCTGTACTGGCGTTACTAAATGTTACAAAGTCTCCTGCTATTGCACCATGTGAAGCGTCATTTACAGTGACGCTAGTGCTATCAGTTGCAGATGTAAATGTTATTGCCATTTTATCCTACAGTTATAGTTTCATTTTTAGTGTCTTCAACAGTTACAGTGCCAACTTGACCAGTTGCAAATATATTAGCACTAACAGGTCTTTGTACAGTTTCAACAGTTACAGTGCCAACTTGACCAGTTCCAATTGAAAGAACGCCAGAGTCTGGATTTCTTGCCAAGACTTCTACTACAGGTCCAGGCACCACAGTTACAGTTCCAACTTGACCAGTTCCAGCACTGCCAGATGGTGTTGCCGTTACTGCAAGGCCACTTAAATCAAATATTGTAACGCCATCTACAACCTTACGTCTTAGTGGCGTAATGTCATTATAACCTTGAGATTCCTCAATATAAAATTTTAACTCAGTGCCTATGCCTAAATATTTATTGCCCTGTAAGTTTGCCCAAGCATGGAGTGATCTTGACGAACCTAAGAAAGTAACAATAGAATATTTTTCCCAACCACCTAATTTTTCTGGATAACCAAAACGGAATCTAACTAAGTCACAATCGTTCCAACCACCTTTATTTGAATAAGATGTTGTCTCTTTATTTATTCCTGGTCTGAACTTTAAAGACGTTATTGGCACGATTACTCCTCACTTGGAAAATCATAAATTGGTGCATTTCCAGTAGGCATACCATCTTTATCCTTTGGTGCATCAAACAACTTAATAAAATCAGCTAACTTTTTACAAGCATTAATATTAGTTTCTATTTCTGCACATTTAGTTCTAACACTATCTCTAAATGTAGTAGTAGCATCTGGTATAGCAGTGCCTTTTTCAGACTTACGAGTAACTAACCAATCTGTAGGGGATAACATACCATTAGCAGTTTCTTTAGTTTGCCTTATCCAGATTGTTTTAAGACCTTCATTAATAAGTTTTGTTTTGCCATCTTCTTTATACAACTGCTTGCCATCTTCATCTTTTGCGTCTTCATCTTCAAGTTTTCTTTCTATTAAACTTCCATCAGTATTTCTTCCCCAGTAAAATCTACTGTCAACTGGTTCCGCAGATGCTGGTGGGTTTTCCCATATTAATCCATTTGCTTTCTTTTCAGAGTCTGACCACCTCATCCAAACCGCAGGATGTTGAGTGCCATCATCAGCGACCCATGCTTTTCCTTCTTTTATTATTTTCCCGTTATGTTTCCAAGGCATAATTGTCTCCTATCTTGCATTACTAAATTTAAATGGCTGTTCTGCGAAAGCTAAATACAAATATGTTGAGCCTGAACCATTTATACTATTAGAAGTTGCACCATTTCTAACTTTAAATCCATTAGATAAAAAATCTACTCTTTGTGTGCTATTATTTAATTCTTCATCATCTTGTAACTGTGAAACTAAATAATCATCTGTTGGATTAGAGGTGCTTCTTTTATTATCCCATATAATAGCACCTCCAGTATTGTTAGTTCTTTTCACAAACAACCATGCAGGTCTAAAACCTAAATATACATAAGGACCGTCACTTGAAGTATTGCCATTTCCTAAATATGTTCCTATTTTTGAATAACCCTCCACAGAATGAAAACAATACGCAACATAATTATAGGCATCATTTACATTCGCCGCACTTCCAACTGTAAATACTGTAGATGTTGGAGCAGTGTCATTCCATATTGTTGAATCAGCTACAAAATATCCACCAGTGGTTTGAAATGATGCATATTTTGTAAAACCCATTGGTGTTACTCCTAACATTTGACTATTACTTACATTTCTTCCAAAAATTAAAACCCACTCTGGTGCAGAGTTTAATCCGTGAGCAATAGTGCCACTTGAACCATTATTACCAGTGTAAGTAATTACAGAGAATCCTGATGTTGTATTTGCAGTTAATCTTGTCGCTGCTATTGTTCCTGCAAGTGCATCTGATTTATTGCTACCATCTATCTTAACACTACCCGAAGTTGGAGTGTTTCCTGCTCCTGCACTATTATCAGCAGTAGGTTCTCCTCCTGCTCTCCAGTTCCAAGCTACCATAGTTGTGCTATTTGCATTTACACCAGTTTGTTGCACAGCACCTAAAGTAAATCCATCACTATCAAAACTCACTAAATCTTTATCACTATCTGATGTAGCTTCAGCATTAGTTAAATTTGGAAATAAAGACTTTGCCCTACCTCGTGCACTATCAAACACAGAATGAGAACCACTTGCACTTCTTGATTTTGTCCATAGCCAATCTGGCTGAAACCCAACTCCAGTTATACTTTGAGAACCATTATTACCAGTATAAAGTACTGTATTAAAATGGTCATCTGCTTGTGTGCCTTTATTTGGACTTATTGTAGTATCTGGTAGGTTAGATGAGCATAGTGCTAAATGACCACTTGGTGGACTATAATAAAAATCGCCTATGCCATTATCATCAGTATTGCCTTGTGCTGTTTCATTTCCTGCAAAAGTTCCATCTTGTCCAAAATTTACAACAGCTGTATAAGCATAATATCCAGTTCCAAAATGTGGTGTATATTCTCCAGATAAACTTGAAAAAGCAGTTCCTTGTGAAACATTATTTTTATAAAATGTTAAAGTTCCTGCATCTAAATCTAATGCAACACCTATTATATCTCCTGCTGTATATGATGCACCATAAGAACCTAAATTACCAGAGTTGTATTTATTACCAGAATTTGCATAATAAGCATAAACTGACGAACCACTAAAAATATGACTTTCATGTCCAGAAACACTTAAATCTTTTATACCAATCATAGGTGTAGTAGCTGTAGTAATAGAAATTACATTTACTTCCCAATACCATTTGCCACTTGAAACTGCAAAAGTTCCCTGACATCTAGGTTGAGCATTTATATCTTGAGGAAAACTTATTTTTAAATTTCCCTCTGAAAATGTAGCTTGATTATCATTTCCTATACTGTTCAATGTTGAAAAATTATTTGTGGGGCTATCAATTACAATATCTGTAGAAGCTAATCCACTAGATGTATAATCATTGCCATTACCACTTGTGTCATCTCCTAAAGAACTACTATCTGCGAAAGTTAATCTAAATCCGTTTGTTCCATAACTTCCAGTATAAGCCTTTGGAATCCACACCCCATTCTTTGTTTCGCCAAAACTAGAGGGAGTAAGAGCTTGACCATCAACAAAATTTACTTCAGCCATGTATCCATGCAAGTAATTTGAACCACCAGTTGTCCAACCAATATAATTTTGATTTGTTGAGTTTATATAAGAATCTGTATTTTGTACTGGTGTAGTGCTTATTTCAAGACCTGCATTTTGACCATTTACATAAAAGATAACTCTGTTTGAAGCTGTCGCATTATCGCTATCCCAAATCATCATTATATGATACCAACTTGAGGTATCTCGTAGCACTATCTCACTTTCAACTAATGCTTTTGTAACAGTACTGACTCTTAGCTGATATTGAAGTTTTTGAGATGAACCAATAGCAAACCCCTCTCTATTATTTCCAGTTCTTGTTTTACCAAAAATTGATGGTAGGTCATCAGTTTGTGAAAATTTAATCCATGCACTAAATGTCCATTTTCTTCTATTTCCATCTGATGATGGTGTTTTAGTTAAATATGAAGATGAGCCATCAAATCTTAAAGATTGGTCTATAGTTACTGGATAAAAGCCAGTGCTTTCATCACCTATACCTGATGCAGGAAGTATACTCATTTTATGTTAGAGCTCCAGTTGCACCTACTAATATAGTATTATTGCCACTAGATGCAGAACAGTAATAATTAAGCATATATGTTCCAGCAGTAGTTAAAGCAGTAAGAACATCTGCGTTTATAGCCACACTTGCGTGTGCTGATATTGTGTGTCCACCACTATTGACCAACATAACTGTACCAGATTGACCTTCAGCAGGATTGCTAAAAGTTAATGTAATATTACCAGAAGGTGTGCATTTAAAAAAGTTGCTTACACTTAAATCAAAATCTCCATCATTGTCTGTTGTTTGAGTTCCAGTCGCTCTTCCAGTTACAGAAACATCATCACCAATTGCTAAATCACCAGAAATATCAGTGTCACCATTGATGTCTATAGTTGTTCCATTTATTTCAACTTCAGAGTCTGATACTAAATCAAGAACTCCATCTGCTGATTGATGTATAAAAGTACCTGTGTCTCCAAAACATAATTTATTAGTGCTATTTAAAGTTAGTCCAGTGCCATCAGTATGTGTCAATGTAGTATCTGTATCAGCACCAAACCCTAATACTGCACTATCAGAAGCTAAAGTTAAATCATCTCCAACTTGTAAATCCGTAGATACATCAACTCTTGTACTAGCATTTAAATCAATTATAGCCTCACCATCTATTCTTAATGTGCCATCAGATGATTGTTGTACAAAACTTGCAGCGTCACCAAAAGTTAATTTATTTGTTCCGTTTAGCGTTAATCCAGTGCCATCCGTATGAGTAAGTGTTGTATCAGTATCGGCTCCAAAACCAAGAACAGCACTATCTGATTTCAATGTAATATCATCACTTACGATTAAATCATCATCGACTGTTAAATCTACGGCAGCTAAATGTGCAAAAGCATCAACAACTGCTGCACCAGAACCTGCTCCATCTAAGTAAACAACTTTTGCAGTGCCTGGTGCTATTGTCACATTAGCTCCAGATCCTTGTGATATAATTATATTTTGTGAACCACTTGTTCCGTTTTCAATAATATGCACTCTGCTTAAAGTATTTGGTGCTATTGTGATCGTACAAGCTGAATCTAATGTTCCAGTGTATTTAATAAACATGGCTCTACCAGGATCAGTAGAGGCATCTGCTACTGTTGTTGTGTGAGTATCAGCATTAGTCGTTATTGCTTCTGTGCCAAAACCTAATGCTTCACCTATGAGTTCTAAATTAGTGTTTGTTTTTGTACCCCAAGTTCCTGACTGCTCGCCAGTGTTCATTTCTTCGAGTCTTAAATTATTTACAAATGTACTTGCCATTATGCAACCTCTCGCCAGTTAGCTGTTTGATTAGGAACGATCAAACTGTAGACCAATTCCTCGCCAGTGCCACCAGTAGCACTAACTCCCGTTAAAGATACCACACATTGTGGTACTGTGACAACACTAGATATTCCACTTTGTGCTGCACCTAATGTAACTGCTATATCTACACTTGATACAACAGTCTCAGAACCTAATCCAGTTGTGCCCGCAACACCAGTAGTCGGTGCTCCAGTTGTTGTTGCTACATTTGGGATACCAAGAGTATTTGCAAAATATCCCATTAAAGCATGATTATAACATTGATAATGCAATGTTGGTGCTCCGTCTGGAACAGTTATTTCTACATATCTAGTTGTGCCTGCATTAAACGTAGATGTATCAACATAAGACGATTGAGAAACAGAAGAACCATCTATATTGTAACTTACACCACTCGTGTATGTTGTATTTTTGTCTTTATCCTCATAGAGATTAATTGGATGGCCATCGTTACTACTATCACTTTGATCAAATCTATATGTATTACCTTCATACATAGTTAAAGTGACATCACTGGTAGCAGTCGATCCACCAATAGCGTACTTATTTGTTGATCCTTGATTGTAATATGGATGATTTGAAGGATTACCAGAAACAACAGTAACAGTAAATGTAACTGTACTAGCACCTGTTTGACTTATAGCAGTGGTTGCAGAAACACCAGTGGCAGCTACATTTACACCAGGTATACCATCTGGAGTTCCAAGTCCTGTTGTTCCTTGAACACCAGTAACAACAACGTCAATTTCCTCATTCCAAGGACCTTGACCCCATGTGCCTCTACCCCAACCTTGTAAGGTAGTGTTCGACAATTTATGCTATCCTTATAATCGCATTACTTGCATCAGCAGTTGGAAACTGAATAGTAAATGTTCCAGATGTTGATGTTTTATTGGATGTAAAATCTAAAACACAAACTGCTTTATTACTATTTGTGCTATTGTATATTAAAGCACCCATTGCGGTAATTGTTGCAGTTGTAAAACTTAAATCTGCAAAATCTGTAAATGCAGTTGTACCAGATGTCGTTGGTGCAACTTTTGTTAAAGTGCCTCCACCTGATGTATATGATCCACTGTTTGCTATTTCACCAGTTGTTGTAAATGCAGTTGTGGTTGCACCTAATGTTGCAGTTGTTGATGACTTTCCACCACCACCCTCTGCATAAAGTGCAAGTTTAAAAGCGTTGCCATTTGTGGCAAAATTATGTGTTCCTAACATCAACTCTTGTTTAAATGCAGTACACATTGCTTGAGCTATAGCCATATTAGAGTCTCCTTATATATTCAGCCGTTTCCTTTTGACCACTTGATCTTAGGACTTGAATAATACTAGCACGCTCTTCGTTTCTTGCCAAGAGAATATAATGATACAGAATTCCTTTAAGTTGTTCTTTAAATAATTTTGCTTGTTGTCTTATATGTGGAGGTGCTTGGTCAGACACACTTGCGATCTTATCAACGGCGAGATCAGCTATTTGTTCATTTGTTAAACCACCTTGATCTGATGTTTTAATATTAACACTACCTACTTCTGAAAAACTAACATTAAACATTTTTTTTCTCCTCATAACTTAAACCAGGTATATCTTCTCGGCCAATAAGATTTGCCTTTGAATCTAAAGGTTCTGGTGGGTCTAATTTTGATTTTTTTGTTATTAACATACTTCCATTGGTTGAAGTAGATACAAGTGGATCATCTAATCTATGATATCCATACAGTTTTTGATCATCTGGCACATTCATATCTAATAAAGAAGAACTATGAGCAATATGAATTTTAATATTTTTTGATATTGCAATCGCTAACCAAAACTCACAACATGCTCTTCCTGCTTCTGCAAAAGCAACATCTCTATGTGTAAAGTCAATACCATACAAATGTAAGTCAGTTGTATTTTGTGCAATAGCATAAGCTATTGCATAAGAAACAGTATTATTAAAATAAGCATAACCAGTTTTTTGAATTACTTCTTGTAAGGGAAACTCAACAACATCTGGACATCTTTTATCTAAAGTACAAGAAAAAATGGGTACATTCATTTTCTTTTTTAGTCTTTTTGTCATAACATTTGTTTGCTTACCCGCTTTCGGAGTATCAAGAAATCTTGATGGCGGATCCATCATAAAACATTTGTCATGATAAATAACATCAGACATAGAGTTAATAGTCCAAACTTCGTCAAAAGATTCGCTTCTTATTCTAGCTAGTATGTACTCATTAAAACTATTGCCTAAAGCAACAATAGCTACACTTTTATTTTTTGATTTCATTAAGTTTTTGGTTGTCGAACTAATCCATCTCTATAACTATCTGAATAATTTCTGCCTTCTGCATAATTTTTTAAACGTGCAAGAGACTCAGCATATCTAGAAGTGTATAGTTGGATTAAGTCGTTTTCCCCTTTCATAAACGTATAAGCTTCAACTAATGAAGCATATAACAATGCATCTGGTGCATTTGTACTTATCCATGTTGTACCAGAATCATCCGTTGTTAAGGAAGCTGGTCTGTAATAATAATGTAATTCTACCGCAAAACTGCTACTAGGTGTTGGAGCGACAATAAAAGTATCAACGTCAAATTGTGCATAATATATTGGTAATCCTGTTGTTGATGGATTTGGAGAATATTCCTGTATAAAATTAACATCTTTTTGTAAAAGAAAAACGTTTTCACTACTTGAGTTTACAAATGATAAAGAATGTGTGGCTAAATAATCAGATGGTTTCTCCAAGAACTTATTACCACTTGTCATTGTACCTGTAACATTTTTTCTAAAATAATCTAAATCTACAGATTTAAATATTCTTTCTTCAGCATTTTTTATAAAAAAAGGGATTTCTGCAACAAAGGTTGTCTCATCGTTTTGAGTCCATTCTTTAATAGAATCTGTTAATGTAGTTAAAGTAAAACTCATGATACACTCACTGTAACTGTTCCAACTTCACCAGTTGCTTTTGGTGTGGGATTAAAAACTAAAGTATTTAAATCAAATATAGGAATTGTAATTTTTTCATTTATAAATTCTACTCTTGGTTTAGGATTTCTAAGAGCTTGTGGATCTGGTCCGACACGAATAGGATCTAACTGTGGATGTTTTGGCTCATATTCATCATAACCAACAGTTAATCCATTCCATTCTTTTCTCATGTCTCTAAGTTTATAACGAAAACCAGAACGTTCTGAATATCCAAATGCCCTTTTGTTACTTGCAAATCTTGCCATTAAACTCTCAAGTATTTAATATCTGGTGTAAGTTTAAGAGGTACTCTATCTTCATCCTCATCACTTGCTCTTTGAAATTCTTCTTCATAAACACTTTTTAAAATTTGTATTCTATCAGGTGCCTTTTTCATAGATATATAATAAGCAAGTCCCGCAACTAAACAAGGTAAAAATCTAAATGGAATATCCGTTGTGTTTTGAAGTGTGTCTGCATCTTGTATTCTACGTACATAGTAATAAACTAAACTATCTGAACTTGAGTCTGGTGTTGGCCACAAAATCAAAGAAGGTGTAATTTTTCTATCAAAGTAATATTGACTTGGTCTGCCTGTTTGATCTTTGTTAGGAAGATTTAAATAATCGCCTCGAGACATTCTTGATAGAGAAAAATCTGTACCACCTCTTCTTATAACAACCTCAAGTAAATCTGTATAATCTGTTGTAAACTGATAGGTTGCAGTGCCAGATGTCAAAGCTTGTGTTTCTTGCTCTACAGTCCATAAGTTAAGACCTCTATTCGCCCATTCTGAAAACATAATATTAAGGGATCTTCGTGCAGTTCTCGCATCGTATCCTGTTCTCATTTCAAGGCCACAACGTTCATAAGCCTCTTCTATGGCTTCAGCTACATCTAAATTAAAATCTCTTGAGTTTGAGGTTGTCATTGATTAACCTTTCGCTTTTTTCTTTTTCTTTTTATCTAAAAAAGCTTGAAGTGCAGGAGGAAGTTTTTTCTTCTTTGTGGTTTTTTTATTATTAGTTTTGTTTTTAACTTTCTGAATGGCTTTATTTAGTTGTGTTTTTTTATTCACTTCTTTCTCCTTTTCAAAGCTTTTACTCTTCTTGGCTTACCTGCGGGTTGCCCTAATCTCTTCTTCTGTGCTATCCTACTACGTTTTTCAGCCGCTGTCATCTCTGATGCAGTTTTTGGTGTTTTCTTAGAAATACGTTTAGTTGGCCTACAATAAGGTGTACCTCTCTTTTCACCTTTTTGTCTACCGCACTTCTTACCAGTTCTTTGATCTTTCCATTCTTCCTTAAACCATCGTTTAAGTGCTAAACCCGCTTTTGTCTTTCTAACTGCCATTATGCGTAAAACGTTTCTTTTCTTCTCATAACAACACCACAACCACGTGCTATATTCTTATTTTTAGCAGAGCGTTTTCTGTTGTTTTTTGGCATAGTGGCTCCACCATTATTTAACATGATTACTCCACCTTCTGCTTTTTTCTTAGTCTTCTTCTTTTTTCCACCTGTGCCATAGTTTGCTGCACCTACTTTTCTGCATTTTGCTATAGCTCCAGAAGCATAAGCTGATGGGAAAACTTTATATCTAGCTTTTACTTTATAATAACAAGCGTCTTTTGGCATATTTTATCTCCTTAATATTTTCCAACAAGTGCACATCCACTCTCTCTTTTTACATTTAAGACAAACCTTAACTGGTTCACCTCTTACGACCTCGCCTTTTTTTAGAGGCACAATGTGCTTTTTCAGAAAATCCACGAGGTCTGGCACAATTGATTTTCCTCTTCCGTTTGGCACTCCACTTCCTCTTTCGTGGTGGATTGGTCACTTGCTTTGCCATTTGTGACCGACCCATCGTCATTAGATAAGTTGCTCCAACCCACTAGCGACTATAATTAATGTTACTATAATCCATAATCTATTATCAAGTTTATTTAACTTTGCATTGATTCCATCAAATCTAGCATTACAAACTTGTTCATGTTTTTCTAATAATTTTAATAATTCTTTGCTTGTCATTTAACACTTCCATCTACGTCTTGCTTGTCTCAATCTACTATTAGGATTTTTAGCTGCCTTTGGAAACTTTTTCATTTGACCCGCAGAGCGTGCACAAAATGATTTTCTTCTTTTAGCGGCTTTACTACCAGGTTTAACTTTACCAGTTACGGCGGTTTTTAACTTACTACCAGGATTTTCTCTTCGATAACGTGCAACACCTGCTTTAGTCATCCCCGCTCCAGATTTAGTGGAGCGGAAATACTTTTTGGTCTTAGGGGGTTGCTTGTCCCTTTTCCTAGTCATAGTTCTTTCTCATCTGGAGAGTTACAGTATATGTATCTCCAGAACTGTGACCTACAGTTGTAAAAACTATATCACCAGTTTTACCACCACCAGCGTTATTAGGTAAACCACCAAAATCGCTATAGTCATGATATCCACTTTGGTTTTCGCCTAATTCTATAATAAAAGCGTCCGAAGTAGCGTCAAAAAACAATCTAGTTTTCATGCCAATGCACTGCCACCAAATTTTTTCTATAGTTACACCAGTGCAAGTCTCTCCATCTGGACTTGCAGCAAGAGCACTTACGTCTACCTTTACAACTGCTGATTCACCCGTACCATCAGATATGTTTGTAAATTTCTGTACAACATTTTTTGCACCATCAATAATGGTTTGTGAAGTTACTGCATCAGCCATGTTAATCTCCTATTACTGGTCAGCAAAAGCAGGGACTGTTGTTGATGTAACAGTACCAAAAATTTGATAGTTGGTTGTGTCTTTTCCAATAATTGTAATATCAAACGCTTGCGGTACATTCAACTGCACACTACTATTAGAGCTACCATTTGAAAATACAGTTACATTATCTGCATTTGTATCTAAATGAGTAATACCACCAATGTAAAAATTGGTATTACCAGGTGTAATAATAAGAGCATCTGTTGCATCAGCGGCTCCACCAGCGTAAACAAATCTAAACATAGATCCAGCTATAGGTGCTGGTAATGTGTATGTATTATCCTGAGACCCATCTGGTACAAGTAAAATTCTACCACTATGAGTTGCATTTGTTAAAGTTACATCTCCGTCAGATAAGCTTATCGGTCCGTCACCAAAGGTTACTACCTCTGTTACTGTTCCAGTGGTTGCATTTTTACTGACTGTTTTGATTGTGCTTTCAGATCTGAGCGGACCTGAAAAGGTTGTATTAGCCATGTTAATCTCCTTGTCTTGGCAATTGTCGAAGTTAATTCTTCGTCAAGGTTTAATATATTATACATAAAAAAAAGGCGACTGCAACGAGTCGCCTTAAAAAATCTAATTAATTTTTTTATGCACCTTTTGATCCAAAGACACATCTTGGATCTGAAAATCCAAAACTGTATCTCTCTCTGGCCTTAAATCTCATATTGCCAGTATCAAAATCAGCTTCCATTTGAGTTGCTAAAGGCACTCTTTCAAAGTGCATGAAGCCTCTTGGAGCATCTGTTAAGATAAAAAATGCATCAGTATCAGTCAAAAAGTCATTAACTGAATAGCCATCTGGAAGCATTCCAGTTGATCTTATTGCGTTAATGTCATTGTCTGCTGTTGCAGTTCTTAAATTTGATGCCATGAGTCTTTCAGCAACAAATTGTAACTGACGAGGTATAATAAGCTTTCTACCTGTCAATGCAATTTTGAGACCTCTCTCATCAACAAAACCTGCAATGCTAATTAAAGCATCTTCAAGTGATGTCTCGTTAAGGTCTGCATCAGTTGATGGTTCATTAGCAAAAGTGCCACCAGTTATAATTGGGTGTGCAGTTGAACATAACTCAACTCCGTCACCACCTGTAACTGTGCTATCGAAAGCGTTGTTAAGAACTGAAGCAGCCTTAACTTGCTTTGTGTGTGCCATAGATCTTGCTAATGCACGTGTATATCTTGAAGACAATCTGTCATAAAGGTTGTCCTCTACTGCTTCTTCAGTAATCGAGAAAGCCAAAGCAATAGTCTCATGGTTATAACGGGCAGTGAAAGACTCGTTTGCATCATCAAATGATACGCCAGAACCTTCTTGTTTCACTGGAGCCGCTCCAAAACCAGAGAGCATTACTTCTTCTTCAAATGATCTGTCTGAAGACTCAGTTGTAAAAATTTCCGCATGTTGGTTTTCATACCTTGCGAATTCCATACCAAAGAGAGCGTTTAAACCAGGCTCTAATTCTTTGGCGAGTTGTGCTCTTGAAATAGCCATAAATCAATCTCCCTATGATATCGCTGCGTCAGCATCTCCAACAGAACTGAAGAATACGTGATTGTTAATTTTAACGATATATTTAATACCAGCAGCAGAATGATCTTCATTTTCTACATCCTCTTGTATTCCAACGATCATCAAAGGATTTGATGGATCGGAATCTTCAGCAGTAGAAATATCAATCTGTGCGGTTGATATACCAGTTGTTGTATTTCCGCTTGTAGCATTTTCTATCTCAGCAGTTTTGAAAATGTCAGCTTTTGCAGTTGCTCTATTGGTATTAGTACCATCAGAACATATAACAAACCTTTGCATTGGATTGTCATATACGAAAGCTTTAATATCAAAATTTGTATCCGCTGAACCAGATCCTGGCCACGTATTGGAAAATTTTAATTTCTTTGTAGTGTTGTCAACATATTCACACCCAGCAAAAACTCCTAAGATCTGCTTTGTGTCTCCAGTAGCGTTGCCTAATACTTGCACTGTGCCACCAGTTAACTCAGCTTGAACAGGAGAGCCTTGGAAAATAGCTGATGCATCACTAGCAATGAAATACTGATTTGTGCCACCAGGAAAAGTTCCCCCAATAGCATTAATCGGCTTTAATCCAAATTTTAAATCTGCATTTGCCATTTATAGCTCCTTATAAGTTACGAAAAGGAATTATTCCTTTCCAAAAGTTACTTTACTACGCCTACTTTTTTCAATAGGCATCGAAGGATGTTGCTCCTTCATTAAGTCCTGATCTACGGCAGTCATTTGATTGCGGGTCTGATCCCGAAAGTATTCAGTTCTCTCTTCAACTGTCTCTTCAGGTATTTTGGCGAGCATTAATCCGCCATTACCTATAACACCCTCATGCTTACCTTCTTCAACCGAAGCAAATTGTTGATCTGGATACTCATCTGCTCTTACTGGCTCATAACCTTCTCTAAGTCTTGAGTGAACGTTCATTTGATCGTCATCGCCTCTTAAATGAGTTCTAATCCAACGATGTTTATATCCATCTTTTGGCTTCGGTGCATCCAACTTGCTTGGTGGTGCCCATGGTCTTCTGCGTGCAGTTTTAGCACGTGTTACATCTGATCGTGGAGTTGTTCTATCTGTCATGTTTTACCTCACTCTTTAACATATTTAGCATATTCTTCTAGCGGAACATTCAGTCTTTTAGCCATCGCTACTTGTGATGGTGACAACTTCACAGTCCTACGCCCCTTGTTGCTACTGCGAGAAGCCGTGCTATCAGCAGGAGCGACCCTGTTAGCACTACTCGTTTTTTCTTCTTCAAACTCTTCAGGAAAACGTTTCCTAATTCGTTTATTAATTTCAGTATAGTATTCATCGCTTCTTGGGTCAAATCCTTCTTGTTTTAATTTTTTATCAAGACCCATAGCAAGCATTGTCATTTCTTCATTTTCACCAAACCAAGGGTTCTCTTCTGCCCAAGCTTTTGCCTTTGGATCGACTTGTGCCTCGGGTTGTACTTGAGGCTGAGTCTGTTCTTGAGGCTTAACTTCGGGTTGAGATTCTTGTCTTTCCTTGGCTAAACGATGTCTTTCTTGTTCTATTGTGGCTTTAGCAATTGCTTGGTTAGCTTTAACTATAGCTTCAGCGTCATTTACCTCTAATGCCTTTTTCAAAGCATCAGATGCTGATGCAAGCTGAGATTCAATGCGAGTGCCATACTCAGTAATGTAACCTTTATCAAGATTAGATATCTGTGTCTGAAGTTTTTCATTCTCAGATTTTAAAGTCTCCGCAAGTCTAACTGCTTCTTCTTTGTCTCTTTGCTCTTTTCTATAACGATCAGTGATTTGATTAATTCTTTTTTGAACGTTTTTACTGTATTCGTTGAGCTCTTCGTCTTTTTTTTCAGGTTTTTCTTCTGATGTCTCTTGAGGTTTTTCTTCAGTTTTCTCAACTGCCTCTTCTTTTAATTCAATTTCTACAGGTTTTTCTTCTGATGTTTCACGTGAAACATCTTCTTTTTTTACTGCATTTGATTCTATTGTAGCCATAATTACTCCTTATATATGCTGAATGTCTTCGGGATCAACGATAGTTGCAATAACTTCGTCATCGTTTATTATTCTTACCTCACCGCCATCTATTCTAAATCTTGATCCAGAATATCTGCCTATGCAAATCCAGTCACCCTCTTTGCACCAAGGCTCACCATCACCAAACTTATCTTTATCTTGATAAGCAAGCGGTCCGACTTTTAAAACATAAGCAACAACTGTTGCTAATGCTTCTCTATCTCGAACTGCATCGGGTAAATGAATACCACCTTCAGTTTTTTCACGGCCTTTGTAAGGCATGACAAGAACTCGCCAACCAGTTGGTTGAGGCAATCTTTCTTTTAGTTTGAGGTCTTCTGTTTGAGGTTTGTTTTTTTCTAGCTGATCCTTTAAATAATCAGGTACGTATAAGGTCTTCGTCATCAATTTTTCCTTCCAGCAAGGACTTCATTTGATCTCTAGTATATGAGAGTCCTTGTAACTCACCTACTAGCTGCTTGTACTGTTCATGATTTTGAACTGCACCAGTTGTCAGCGTGATGATGATATCATCTTCACGTTCTTTTAATAATTTGTATAATTTTTGTGAAAAGTCAACTAAATCCATTATTTTTTGTCCCAAAAATATTCGTCTGTGTCTCCAAGTCTATACTCATATCCGTTTTCAACTTGATAATATTCTGTGCTAACTTTGAAATCTGGCATTTTCGGTTCTTTAGGTGTAAGTGAATTGTCATACACTCTCATTCTATTGTTGGGATATAAACAGAACTGACCATTATCTAGTTCAAGTAGGTTAAATGATTTATGTTCTGCGGGTTGTTCACTTGTAGAATAATCAATGTTATTAGAGTCTGCATGATAATTATCAAGAGTGCAGATATAAGAACCATGCATAATGCCATGATCCCTAGTGAGTATTTCATAATCCATTGAGCCTATAAACTGCTTTGTGATAGCCACCACGCCATAATCCATGCAATTCCAAAACTGGAGATTTGGAAGATCAAGATCAGGATTTGGTATCTTTGGCTCTCGCAAAAATGCAGATATAGGTAGCTTATCAAACAAAGCACCATACTCAGGAAGAAAGGACTCAAAATAAAATGCCCTACCAGGAATGGATTTTGCAGAGACCCAAACACCTTTTACAAATTCTCCATGTCCATCTTCATGATCTCTAAGATACTCCTTACGTACATAAACTTCAACAGATGGTAAGTTACATATTAGTTCGGCCACATCTCCGCCTTTATCACCATCGCTTTGTATTTCATTAGTAGGTTCCACTAAATTTAGTGCCAGTCATAGCTGCTCCAGTACCTCGCTTTTGTCTCTCTGGAACTTTCATTGATACTTCTACAGTTTTGATCATGATATTTCCACCACCACCATACTTCATTTTTTCATCAATAGAACCACCGCCCATCATGCCTGTGCCAAATTCTTTAGCAAGATCGGATTCAATTTCTCTTATTTTGTCTGTATCCCCCGCACTTCTTGCATCATTTAACATATCCATAAGTGCTTTATATCTTGGATTATCCAAGTCACCACCCTCGGCTTTTTTTACTACGCCTCTTCCAATGAGAATGTCTTTCATTGTAACTTTCCCGTCACCACTTAGATCAGGAAACTTTCCTTGGCCGTCCTCGTTTTTTTTCATTTTTTTTCTCTCCTTTTTTTGAGGGTTTCTTTTGCTCTTTTGGCAATTGCTGCTTGTTCTCTTTTACCTGCAACTTTTGCTCTTTGTTCCATGACAGTAAGGATTTGAATTTTTCGAGCATAAGGTTTGTTAATATTTTTAACTTTTCTTGCAGTTGCTCTAGCATCAGCAACAGTCGCATATTTAATTCGGACAGTGTCTTTCGGATTTTCATCAGTATATAATCTCCTTCCAGATCCTTTTGGTTTTTTTCCTGTGCCTGTTTTAGGATCTTTTCTTTTTCTTGCCATTTTTTAATAACCCAGACAAAATCTTAGATTGTGCAGCATGAGCTTGAGATGCCTTTTTAAGCTTTCCTGCTACTTTTTTTATTTTTGACTTTGCGTTTTTTTTCAACGCCACTTATAACTCCCTTGTTTCTTGAGGCATAAAATACCTCTTTTGCTTTCTTTGTGCCATACTGCTTTTTCATGGACTTCATGATTTTTTTACCTTTAGCAGTTAATGGCATCTATCTTCTTACCCTACATGTTGGACAGAAATCTCCCTCTGGTAATTCAAAACCACACTCTGGACATTTATGTCTTTGTAAAAAGATATCAGTTTTTTTCATCAGACTCAACAATAGTTTGATCTTTAGGAAATTGTTCTGTTACTGTTAAGCAAACAGGACATCTGTAAACATGCATCAATTCTGTTTTGTTTAATGCTACTTGGCATCTTTCACATAATATTGTTTTCATTCTATGACTCGTATGTATCCTTAAATGTCTAAATAAATCTGATGTCACTTCGTAAGTTTTTTATACTTTTCAAAAGACCTAAGTCCCCCCAAACCGAGCATACCTAACAATACTGTCATTAAAGATTCCATATCAAACGTTGGTAACTCGGGTAGTTCTACGCCAAAATAGGCAGAAAAGAATATAATAAAAGGTGCTAAGACAAAGTGCCATGCAAGTGCAACGCCACATGTCCAACCTACAAAAGGTCTCCAACCCGCAACAAATATATTTCTATGTTGTGCTTCTGTCTTATTTATTTCTAATTGACCTTTGGCTAACTCCTGTGCATGTTTCTCAGCCATTGTAGCTATATCGTGAGCTAACTTATTTTTTGTGTCTTTGTCTTCTATGAATTTGCCAAGCAACTTTGTTGCTGGTCCGATTAGTGCTTGTATCATTACCATAACCTCATTTGTTTATTTACATTTACTAATTTACAATAACAGTCGTACTTCTGTGTTTCTTCGCCGATTTTAACAGTTTGATTAGCTAGTCTGTCTTTAAAATAATTACAGTTGTTTACATTAGCCAAATGCAACTGTCCCGCTGGATTTCCCGCTAGGTAACAAAGCAAAACGAAAGCTGGTTTCATTTTCCGTTCCTATTCATATAAGCTGATGCACCCATATAAACAGACACGATGCCACCGCCAGTGATATAAAAAAGATTAGAAATATCGGCAAGTGCTTTAACTCTTTCGAGATCGACCAAGAACATTGCAACAGTAAAAGAAGCCATTGCAACCAGACTAGCTGTTGCCATACGCCTTTGTGCCCTTTGCTTTCGTAAATCATGTTCTAACCTTTTGATTTCTGCCATATGCTCAAATTCTTCATCACTTACGATACCATCTCCATCAATATCGTATTGACTATATTTTGAGGATTTTTGTAACTTTTTCTGTGTCATCTTCTACTTTCTTTGTACATCCAAGCCAATAATATTATAAAACCTACTACAGTGCAAAACAATACAATCCAGCCAATAACTTCCCAGATTTTTCTAATTAATTCTTGTCTTTCATAAATCTCTTCTTTTCGCTTCTTTCTGATCTCGGCTTCCATTCTAAGAATCTCATTCCAACTATTAGCTCCATAGTGAAAATTTATAAATGATTTAAGTTCTTGACGTTGTGCCTCTAATTTTTTCTTGGCAGTGAATGCCTCTATGGCAGATGCTTCTATTTCTCTACCCTTAAATAATTTACGAAGTGGTGATGCATTTTTAGCAGACTTCTCAGTATTCTCAACATCGGATACTGCACCCATCCAACGTGACAAATCTTTACCCATAGATTCTATTTCACGACCTGCTGCAAAACCTTTTTTAATTGCACTAAACGCAGTATTAGCAGCCGTTATAGCTATGCCAATTGAAGCGGGATCTAGCATTTACCTCTGCCTTGCTGCAGCGATATCTCTTTGTGTTTGTATTCTTTCTCTATTCACAACATTCCTTTCTTCAGCTATTTCCTCTTGAGTCTCTAATCTAGCTGCATCTGTTGCTGCTCTCTGTTGTAATTTNTGTGCTTCAAGTCCAAGNTTTTGTTGATCGACNTCTGCTGATCGTTGTGCTTCAGCCGCTCTTATTGCAAGTTCTTGTTTACGTATTGTGACTAGCGGATCTTCCTGTCCTTCTGGTGGTGCCATTTGTTGTATAAACTCAGCAGTAAACTGTGCTTCAAGTTCTGCAACCCTACTTGCTACAAGCTCTGGTGTTATTGGTGGTGGTACACTAGCAGGATCAACTGCACCTTGTTGTGCAAGTAATTGCATTTGTACTGCTTGTTGTGCTTCGCCTTGTGCAATGGCATTCGACTTTAATGATATGTGCTCTAATATGTGAGCATATAAAATTGCCATGACGTTAGGGGAGGTAGCGACAATCGGAGTTTTCATAAAGAGGATATGGTTTGCGATATGTTGGTCATGATTTTGTTGTGGAAACGCAACCACGACCTCTCCCTGTAACGCCCTGGCATTCTCTATACTTGGATCCATAGGCATTGGCTCTTTTTTAGGAGGAAGTATTTCGTCAATGTTCTGAACCTCAAGTGCTTGATAGAGCCTTCTATATGCAGCGGGTAGATTATGTATGTCTGGATTGCTTTGTGCAATCTGTAATTGTGTTTGAGCTAACGCTACTCTTTGTGCCATTGAAAAGATATTAGGATCTGATACTGGCAACACATCAACACGACCATCAAAGTCTGCTGCATAAATTTGTTGTTCTGCACCCGCTATTTCATACGGGTATTGTTGTGGTAAATTTTGTCCAAAGATTCTTGCAAGTAATCTGAATTCTGTTTTTTGTGCATAATGTAATCTTTTGTGAATAGCAGACATCACTTTCATGCCACGTTCAAGCATAGCTACAGTTGTGCCTACTGGCATATCCCCACTAGATTCTCCAAGCTTCTGATCTGCTATTGATACAAATCTTCTGCCTGCTTCGATTAAGGCAGCAAGTAAATTAGACAACGTACCAGATGGTTCTTTAAAGGGGAGAGGAACGATAGAGTTCCTTAAATCACCACCAGGGGCATCAATGTCACGAAACTCACCAGGTGCTAAAGGCTCATCATCATTTCTAATTCTAATACCCCTTGCTTTAAATCCTGCGGGGAGGTTAGAAAGAGTTCCAGCATCAATGAGTTGTCTTAATATACTTGTTGCTGCCCTACCAAGACCACCAATCATATGGATTAAGCCAAATCCATAGAAGCCTAGTCCTGGTAGAAACTTGTAATGAACAAAGTATTGGATCTTTCTTTTAAGTGGATCGTTCTGCTCAAAGTTTCTTGTTATGGATAATATCTCTCCAGATCCTTGATCAAGCGTAACAATATAAGGAAGTTTAATGCCAGTTGGCTGACCATCCCTTCCCATATCTTCAAAACCCTCTAGGTCTAGATTCACATGCATTTCTAATACGGAAAAGACTTCATCAGAATAACCTTTGCTTGCTCCTTCTAATTCGTCTTTTTTCTCTTGAACCACATCTTGATCATCGTCCGAGGCTGAGATTTCNACATCCCTGTATATGCCTGCGACTTGCATCTTTCGGATTGTATTTTCGTCCATTTTAAGGACATGCGTAAGACGAGATACTGTNTTAATATCCGAAGCTTGGTACGGAACCACAAGATCTTCAGCAGGAACGAACTTCGATACTGCTGTACCACGAGTTTGATCATAATAGATTTTTTTAAACGTTGAACCCGCCAACGGGAGGTAGAAAAGCATTTGGTCAGTATCTGTATCATAATCCTCCATGACCTCCGTAATTTGATAATTCATAAATTCTCGAACTCTTGCAGCCTGTGCTTCACGCTCCAAAGTTCGATTACCCATAATATTAATTTTAACTGGTCCGCCAGATGGCAATAATTCTTTGTATGATTGTGCTTGAAACTGAGTAACAGATTCTGCGATCAAGGGATGAGTCACCCCACTTGCCCCGTCAAACGGCTCGGTTCTTTCCTCGTATTTAATGCCTAGGAGGTCAAGACCCTTTACATAGCCTTCCTTCCACTCATCCCTTGACTCAAGATCTTCTTCATACTGACCACGTAGCTCAGAAGATAATTCGTTTAACAATTTTTCATCTAAAACTTCTGCCAAGTTTGCATTATGATCATACTGTTCAGCTTGAACCATAATACCTTCTTCGCCCATTAAAGCTTGAATCGTTGCTCCGCCATCTGGGTTCTGCATTATTTCTGCACCACCCTCAAATGTTTCTGGTTGTGGTACTTCTACATTCATTCCCTCTGGTGCTTCTATTCCAGAATCTACCAAAGGTCCGATGGGTCTAGGAGGAGTTGCCATTATACTATCCTTGTTACTCTTTTTTTGCCTGGTGCTAGAATCTTTGAAAATCGGTTCTTGACCAGTTTGCCTTTCGGCTTCTTTTTCTTAGATGTTTCACGTGAAACATTCATTAAAATTGTCCTTTAAAATTACTGATGTCTACTTTGCCACCCATTCTAAACTCAGAGGTAACTTCACCACCCTTGTTCATTTTCTTTGTTATATCACCTCTTGGTATATTTTTACCTCTTCTTCCCGTCATTACCCCTAACGCACCTGTGGCAGTTTTTCCAACAGGTAGTCCAGTCTTTATAGATGGATCTTTGCCAGATAAAAATTTTTCTATTTTAGCACTGTCTGATGAGGTGAAAAAATGTTTACCTTTTGCATCTACACCAGTACTTTTAAAAGTTTTAGTTTCACCAGTTTCTTTGTTTGTAACAGTACGAGTCTGTTGTTTTTTAGTATAAATGCTCATTAGTAATACTCCCTTTTTGGTCTATAATAGTCGGTTTCGTCATCTTCGCCATGTAGTGATATAAATCCGCCCTGTCTGAATCTTATCAAAGCCATGGTCATACTGTCAACATAATCATCATGTTCACCATTTGGAAACGCCATACATTCGTCTATAACTTCCTCTGCGAAATGCTTTTCGGGTGCCCAAACCATGCCTGCTTCAAAGAGTGGTGCTACAATATGCATTCTTGTCACCTTATCACGGCCTTTTGATGGCGTATAATTCATAATCGGTATACCCGCTCTTCTTAATTCATCCGTAAGTGGCGTTCCAGTCGCTTTTGCTTCAATAACCATCATATCGGGTTGCCAATATTCGTTTTCCTGTAGTGCCTCTTGCTTTAATTCTGGAAAATTCCACCTTCCACGCCTTGCATCCATCAATATGATGTTATCGGCACCAGTTTCTTCGTTTTTAAATATGCCCCATGTTGTAATTGCACTATAATCGGCACTTTCTTTCTTTGAAAACGCAGTATCGTAGCTCTGAATGATGTAATCCACTTGAGGAATCTCCTCTGGCTTCCAAATTTGCCACCAATCCTTCTTTACAATCGCACCTTCTTCGGCTGTTGGCTGTTGTTGCCACTGTGCACCCCATTTTTGCACGGGTAATGACGCTTTAACCTTCAATAAATCGTCTTTTTTCCAAAATTCTGGCCATAATGGCTTTTCAGATGGCAAAATGGCGGGAAATTCCACTACTTCCCACTGATCTGCAAGCACATCACTGCCTTGAGCCTTAATAAGTCTGCCCGTCAAGTCCCTCAAACCCCATCTTGTCATCACAACAATGATCTTACCGCCTGGTTGAAGTCTTTGTCTCGGACCAGAAGTATACCATTCATACGCTTCTTCCAATCTGCCCTCTGACATTGCGTCCTGTTCTGAGTGTGGATCGTCAATAATAAATAAATCCGCACCACGACCCGTGACCGCTGCACCAACACCCGCAGCAAAATACTCACCGCCCGCACTTGTCTCCCAACGACCCGCTGCTTTACTGTCTGCTTTCAAATCTGTCTTTGGAAAAATGTGACCATACTCCTCAGAGTCAATTAAATCTCTTACTTTACGTCCAAATCTTACCGCAAGTTCCGTATTGTGCGTGGCCTGTATTATTTTTAATTTAGGATTTCGTCCCAAAAACCATGCAGGCATAAGATATGATGCAAGTTCCGACTTTGAATGTCTCGGTGGCATATTCACAATAAGTCTTGTGATCTCGCCACTTGCAACTTTCTCCAGTTTTTCTGCAATCGCCAAATGATGTCTGCCCTCTACAAAATTTTCATAGACATGATGGACAAAAGGCATGAACTTATCTTGTGCTTCATCACGAATAATGAGCCTCGCTTCAGCTTCTTTGAGCATCAAGAACTCTTTCAGTACCTCATCTGGTAATGTTTCAAAGTTCATTATCTTCTAAATATATTCGATAGTCCAAATGTTACAGGATTCAAGGCTCGTATATTAGGAGTCGTTGCAACAGTAGTCGGGGTAAACGGACCTCGTCTAAATGCAGGATCTCTGTCAGCAGGAAACATCATAAATCCAGTGCCTGTATCCGTTGCACCTGTTGGTGTGCATTTTCCGTCAATGAGTTGATAGCCATCGGGACACGGATCGGTTGGTGCTTTTGGCGGTGCTCTTCTAACTTGCTCACCCCCGTCACCTTGTTCTTCTCGGGCATTTGGATCCATTCCTGTAATCAAATTACCTTGTGCATCTTTGATACCAACAACTAAACCACTGTTATCTGTAATAATTTGACTTTCTGGAATCCTAGCTCCTGTCCTTTTATTAAACTCTTCAATAGTTTCTTTGTCTGTAGCTTTAGTCGGTCCCATCCCAATGTTTGGTGCTTGGACTCCACGAATGGCTTCGACTGCACCTATTGGTCTTCCCGCTATCAAAGATGTTGCCATTAAATCTCTTGAAACTCTTTCGGGGTCAACTGCACTTAAAAAACCTGGTAAGCCTAAATTTTCTAACGCAGTTTTTTCATTTACTAATCTTTCTGCTCTTTCTAAAGTTTCAACTGGAAATGCTCTACCGACATCTGGGTCAAATGGATCTTCACCACGAGTTGTTCCAGTGGCCGTGGTTCCAGTTCCTCCTGGTATTGCAAATTCTGTATCAGCTAAATCATCAATTTCTTCAGTGGGTATTGTGCCTGGTGTTCTTGCACCAAGGGCAGTTTTAGTGATATTTGATCTATCTAGATTTTCAGCCAAAGTGCCTGCCTCTAATGCTTCTTGAATAGCTGCATTATCAAATCTTTGTCTTAAATTTTCTGGTCTGGCGGTAGGTGTAGTAGCTGGTAATAATTGTTGTGTTACACCAAAGTCAATAATGCCTCGTGGATCTCCTAGTCCCGCTCTTTCGTTCCTTCTTTGATCTAACATACTTAAAGTTGCAGCTAGAGCGGCTTGTGTGCCTGGACCTGTTTTATCAGATCTAGTGACCTGTGCAGGTAAAAATCCAGTTGTGGGTATTAAATCTAACTCAGAATAATCTGTGGGTCTTGATGCAATCGCTGCTTCCAACATTTGATTAGAAGGTGTATCTTCTTCACCAGTAATGGGTCTTACACCAGATTGAAAGTTTGATAATCCATCTCCTAAAATCCCTGGTGCTAGGTTCGAGGACGCTGCTCCTACGCTTGGTACATTTATTGTTGTTTCTTGCGGACCAGTTCCTCCAGTGAAACCACCTTGTGTAGTTTGTGCGAAATTTTCTGGTGCCATAAAATTTTCTGGGTCTAGACCTCTTGACTCAAGGTTATCGGCAGTAAACTGTGCATCGTAACTACTTGAACCAACGATGTTGCTCTTACCACCTTCTTGTATAGCCTCTGCGTCAGAAGCAATTTGGTCTAAATCTGATTCAGTTAAAGAATCACTTGTATCTTCTGCACCACTATCGCCCATTGTCTATCCTTCCCGCATTACTAATCTTGTGAGGTCTATTCCAGTAAGCTCGTTTATGACCTGTGTATTTCATAATATAATCTGTCAAGAATGTCCTCATGTCTCTTGCTATATAAAATACATTATTTTGGGAGCACATGTCAACAACCCAAACCTCTTCTCCTCCATTTCTGGCAAACGCATCATGGCCAAAGGTTCTTTTTGTCGCTTCGTCACGGGTTAAAAATGCCCAAGTAGCAAAGCCTACAAGTGTTTGTTGGTTGCGATACAATCTTATTTTGCCATAAATGATTGGTGGTAAAAATTTTCTGCGTAATTCTGCTATTTTCTGATTACTATAAAACGGGAATCTGGATGCCATCTCCATGACTTCGCCTAAGATGTGATAACCCGAATGATTTATATCGTACATAAATTCTTGCCTCTGGGACTCCAACTAAGTAAATGTAGCAAAAAAAGGTGGTGGGGGCAACCCAATGAAAATACCTCACAATGAATTTGTCAGACTAGCGAGTGACTACGAGCACTTAAAAACCCGCCCGATAAAAGGGGGTCGGGGGCAAATATATTTTTATTTGTATATAAATAAAAAGGCAAAGTTACCCCAAAAAAAAGGCGGGAAAAAATCCCGCCTTAATTAATATAATTTTTATTTTATAAGTTTATTAAAATTTCATTCTTATATAATTGATTAATGGCATTTTTATATTTATTTCTTTTATTTAACATTTCTTTAAAAGTTAAATTTTTATATTGCCAATATGGTTTATTATTTTCATTTCTTATTGAAATTGAAAACAAGCCATTAGATTGAATTTTATATTTAAATATATTCATTAAATCCCTCCAAAATAATAATTATAACATCTATCATTTAATAAACAGAAAAAATGAACTGCATAATAAACAATAACAAATAGTAATATAGCTGAAATAAATTCAGCTATATATACTCCATAATTTTTAATAAATTTAATCATTCATTAATTCTCCACTAATGATTAGATCTTTAGGTAAATATTCCTCTTCATGTTTATGATAAGTATTAAACCATTCTTTAGTACAATGGATTAATAAACAATGGTCTAAAATATTAACTTTATATTCGTCTCCATAATCTCCATTACAAGATATAAACCATCTAGAAAAATTGTCTTCATTTTTTTCCATTTTATAAGTTTTTAAAATAAAATGTTTTCCAATTGGTGATCTATAAACTGCATATGGCTTATCCATAGATCTCATTTTTCCAAAAATATTTTTAGCCATTTATTTACTCCACTCATAAGTTTTAATTTTAGCAATCGTTGCTTTTCGCTCTTGATCTTTTACTGATACGATTTTACAAACCCCTTTTTCAATGGCAGTTTGTCGTAAGTCAGTAGATAATTTAGAGAATATATATCCTATTCTATAAAGTGATCTATGAGTTTTTAAATTAATAGGAAATTTTCTATTAATTGAGTTTTCAGCAATTTCAAGTAGCTCATTCAAACTAAACCTTACATTGCCTTTTTTAGGTTTTATTTTTAACATAATTTTTACTCCATGTTTTGTCTTATGTAGTCTTTAGACTACATAAAGAATAAGGCAAAAATGTGTCCTATTTAGTCTTATTAAATAAAAATTTTTTAAGCTGATTTTAGAAATTATTAGAGCTGCTGCAATTCAACAATGTTTTGTTGGCCAACAAGCAGTGTATTATATTATATGTTTTCTTATGATATAACACCCCGAACTCCCGAAACCCGAAATAATAAAAACCCGAAACCCGAAACCCGAACAAAAAAAAGCCTCCCATTCGGGAGGCTTTCCTTGGAGTAAATAGTTCAATCATGTATGACCATAACCATCTGTTTCGATACCGAATGTTAAATTTACTTCATCTATAGTTAACACTCTCATATCATATTCGCCATTAAACCCGATAGCCTTGTGAACTCTTTTACGAAATTTTAAATAAGATTTATCCGACAGATTATTTTTAAATCTGTCGAATAGTCTTTTAACTGTTAATTGTTGTTCTTTAGTTAATTTCATCAATTCGCTCTCCATATTCTAAGACCATTGATTCATAATTGCCTTGAAATATTCTAGGTTTATATTTTGAAACAAGCTTGTCATGACAATCTTCACAGGTATACCCGATAGATATACCCATTGCGTCTTTTACTTGAAAAGCTTCTTTATCTTCAAAACACTGAGGACAATGATCTATACTAAATCTACTCATTATTATCTTCTCCCTTATAAGGTGTTAATGTAACTTCCCATTTAGATTCTTTATATGAGATCTCTTTAATGTTAACTACATATAAACCCTTTACATTAGAGGCTACTTGAATCCATACTTTTTCTTTATCTTCTAATAGTTTGCAATCATCTAAGGGATCATGAAATTTTATTTGTTCATTCATCATCTTCCTCCAATGAGTCATCAGTAAAAAATTCGATTTCAATTTTTTTAACTCTTGTACCGAATCCATCAACGTTTTGATAGTGTGCATAAACGGGATATGTTCCGTCACCGAAACCTGTAGAAAAAGATAACCCTAAACCATTACCTAATACACCACCTTGATTTTCAGTTTTACAGGTTTGATTACATGATCCGTTGTACGAATAACTTGAATCAATTTCTTTACTGTCATGAGTTGTATACTCATTATTTAAAAATTGTCTCACATAGCACGGATCTGTTACCATTAACTGACCCGAGTCTACACCGACATGACCTAATAGTTTTTTTGACATAATTTTACTCCTATGTTTAATTTTGTCTTGTCTTATATTGTATCAAATTATGTTTAAATATCAAACGAATTATTAAAAATTTAATTGCTGCAATTTTGCCTCGATACCAGGACCTGGTGCCTGGTCATATGTTTGTTGGGATTTTTTTCAGTATTATATTATTTGTNTTNTANTNATANAACCCGANCCCGANCCCGAAATAATTAACCCCCGATCCCGATCCCGATTAATATTTGCATTTTATAAAAACTTGTTTATAATACTACATAAGACAAAATTAAAACATGGGGTTATTATGTTAACAACTACTATATATAAAAAATCTATTTTTACTTTAGATGATTATAAGTTTAAGGTATTAAAAGATAGTACCAATGTAAAACTTGGTAAAAAGATTGTTAAAGGTAAATATGCAAATTATAAATTTAAAACTTTAACACTTGTAGAGCGTGAAACATGTCCAAAAGATTGTATACATTGGAATGATTGTTACGGAAACAATATGCCATTCGCTCATCGATTTAGTGCAGAAGATCAAAATTTATTACAAAAAAGAATTTATGAAGATTTATTAAATTCTAGTAATCAGCTTCTTTTAATTAGGTTACATATACTTGGTGATTTTTTTAACGTTAAATATGTAAAATTTTGGTCTATCATGTTAAACACTTTCAAAAATATTGCTATTTATGGTTATACCGCTAATAACATTAATTCTAAAATTTCATTATCTAGAGATATTGCAAAAGAGATTATTAAATTAAATTATAGTGAAAATTCACATATAAGATTTAGTAATGATTTAACAAATAGTTTTTCAGCAAATTCGTACGATGTTGTTAAACCTGTAAAAGGTGAATCAATATTATGTCCAGTTCAAGAAAATAAAACCACTAATTGTGGAACTTGCGGTTTATGTTGGAATCAAAAAAATCAATCAATAATATTTAAAACACATTAAGGGAGGGTAAACAATGACATATATATCTTATAAATATAAAAAAATGACATTTAAGGAAGCTGAACAAATTATTGCTAATATTGTCGAATCTGCGTCATTAAATGCTAGGGATGTAGATCAAGACGAAGCAAAAGAAATTGACCAGGCTACAACAATATATTTTGATAGAGTCGATAAGTTAATAAAAGAGGATGATAAAAAATGACAAAACCTAGTAAAAAAGAATTAGCAGAAATAGAATCGACATTAAAAGACAATGCTTCAGATATGACTGTTTATGATTTATTTGATCGGGTAATCAATGATTGGAAACTTACAAATTTATTTCCTCATGATAACCCCGAACAAGGCGACAAAGATTTATTAGAAAAAATTTTTGTTCAACACCTTATGGACGATTTAAGTAAACTTTCAAGAGAAGAATTGATTGCAGAAAGATGGATATTTGAAGAGGATTAACGTCCTCTTTTTATTCCAACATTGTATCTTGATTCTTTCTCTTATGAGCTATTGTTAATGTTTCAAGGTGCTTGTACCCCGAAACCCGAATAATCCCGAAAATGTCCCCGAACCCCGAACCCGAAGTCTTGATTATAGGGTCTATAGATAGTCCTTTACTAGCCAAATCCCGAGCATCATCGCCCCGAAATAAAAATAGGCTACCCTCCCCGAGCCTTTGAACCAAGATGAAAGATAACCCACCATTGAGGCAATACTTGGTATTCCAAGCAATTTGATTTGAAGATAACTTAATTTTGTTAGCCTTGGTTATCTTTAATTCTATCCAAAAAGATAGCTTATCCCATATTACATGAACATCGGGAACACCATTAGCTATTCGGCTTTCTAGTCTAGTGGCAAATGAATTTTCGGGTAAATTTTTCTTAACTCTTATCCAAAGATTTTTTTCTGTCGTCATCTTCAACTTTCTTAAAATTACCTTCAATAAAAACTTGAGGATATTGTTTTTGTAACTGTGAAAGTCTAGCAACTATTTCATCTCTTGTCATGCTATCTAATGAATGAATATTCTCTCTTCTATCTGTCGTCAATCCACCCAATGCACTTCTAATTTTTTCAGCATTTATGGAAGCTGAAAATTGTCCACTTGTTTCTGCACCATGACTTAAATCATGCAATCTTTTTAATTGACCAATCAATGTTACTCCATATTTTCTTTCTCTCATTTGACGTAGCTCGTCAATGTATTCTACAACATGAGGATATTCCTGTGGGTTTAACAATCTTGATGCATGAACTTTTGCAGATGCTCCTTGATATCCACTTCTTAAAGCACACTCTTTGTTGGAATAAATTCCCTCAACATATAGCTCTGCAAATGTCTTTTGTCTATTCGTCAATTGTCTTTGATGATTCTTTTCAATTTTAATAATCGTTTTTTGCATACTTTATTTATAAGACAATTTTGAAAGATTTGTAAAATGAAAAATTCGAAATGTATGCGTGTGCGATTGAGTAGTGTTATAAACGTTAGAAATACGATAAGAAGTGTTATATAAATATTTGAGGGTGTATATAGGTTGTATTCATTTATATAACGTTTGTAACACTTATAACACTATATTTGAAAATTTTTTTTCAATTTGCTTATCTTTCTGAAATACTATTATAAGTGAACTAAATTTAAAATAACCCTTGTATCCTATGTCGTCCTATACTATATTAAATATAAGACAAAACTTTAACATTATATGGAGAATAAAATGACAGTTTACCCTACACATCCATCAATAAAAATTGGTGTAAAAATTCCAAGCGATTGGTCAAATCTATCATATCATCATGATGTTTGTCCTAGTTTCGGGGTTCATGGTTTACAAATCTTTGTTTGTGACGATGAAACTCGTGACGAAGAGGGACTTACTTATAAGTATGCCATATTTTTAGAGGAGGAATATGGACATGGTAATACTCTTTTAGACACAAACGATTGGAATGAAGTTTTAGAATTTGTAAATAACTATGGAGGTAAAAATGCAAATAAATAAATTAGAACTTAAAAATATAAAATACTTTGCAAGTGGTAGTGAGGAAACTCCTTGCTACAATGCAGACATTTTTATTAATGGTAAGAAAGCCATTAATGTTTCTAATAATGGGTGTGGTGCTTGTGACAATATATATGCTTACCCATCTTTTGGTTTAACTCAAAATGGTTTGAAAAAGTTTGAGCAATATTTAGCTAAATTACAAGGAGATGATTTTGAGCCTATTGATTCATGGTGTCATGACAGACTTTATGAGTATCTTGATCAAAAGAAAATAAAAAGAGATATGAAGACTAAATTTATTTGTATAAACAAAAATACAAATGAACTTTTTGCATATGAAAAAAATACGGGAATTTCAGATTCTGCTTTTCAAGATCATATGGATAAGAATCATCCAAGTAGTACTTGTTTAAATTTTTTGCCATTTGATCAAGCATGGAAACTTTTTGACGGAGCAACATCATGAATACATACAAAGTATTAACTAAAATTTATGAAACTTGGGGAGAGATTAATCGCATCTCTCCACTACCAAGTGCAGATGATTTAAGGTTCGATGCTCAATATGGTAGGACAAGCATTTCCAACAAACAATTTCAATGGCTTGAGAAATTTCAGCGAGTGTGGGCAGTTGCCGAGGATCATGAACATAAGATGAGTCAAACCGAAGAAGATAAATGCATGATGTTATGGCATGATTATATGGAATGGGACAAAAGAGGATTCCAAGAATTTTTTATTGAAGAGTTTGGGTTCTCAATTAATGACGACATTACTTATAAGCAACTCAAATTATTATGTGAAGTTTTAATCCCTCATGCCAAAACCTATTACCACCCGAAGAGGAGTAAATAATGGGAAAATTTAAAAGTAAATTAATGGAGCGAGAAGACGAGTTTTGGTCTATCGCTCAAGATAATATTAACGATTGTGATTCTGTTGAAGAGTTTGTTGATTTAATGAAAGAGCATTATGATCTTCATTCCAAAACCGACAAAAAAGTTATTACCGAAGAATTACAGGATATGTGGTTTGATACTTACAATCACATTTATATGCAACAATCTTATGGGAGCTAGACAATGGCAATGACAATTAAAGAATGGAAAAAGGCTGAAGTTAAAGGCTTTGATGTTTTTCTTGAAACGGGAGTTTGTATAAGAGGTTTTAAGAAGTGGGACAAAAAAGCTAGAAACGAAGCGATTAAAAAATTTATTGAGATTCTACAGAATGATCAAGTTGATTTTGATTATCATGAGAATAAAACAGATGAAGAATGAAAGGAGGTGAAAATATGGATACAGTAAAAGAAGCTAAAGACGATCTAGTAAAGTTTGTTGAAAATGAAAGAGATACTTCTCGTCTTTACAGTAGACTTCTTGTTTTGTATGAAACTAAAAATGCTTTGAATAAAGAATTGCAAAAAAAGATAGATGCTACTGAAAAAGAACTGTTGGCGAAAGGCGAAAAAATTTGACCGATAAATCTATAATATGTTATAAGAATACTATCTGCAAACCTCCATGTAAAATTTTGTCTTAATTTACAATTTGTAGATAGTCTGAAGAGCCGAGATTTCCTTTTCCAAATATTCTCGGCTCTTTTTTTATCTTTTTACTTGTGTCCCAAGTAGTTTCATATATAATTAACATAAGACTAAAATTTACAATGGAGAATAATATGGAAAAAAGATTAAGTCTGTTTGAGTTTTCGGAACAAGCCGAAAATTTAAAATTAAAAGAAATGGAAGATTGGTTAGACGATCAACTCTCTAAAATCAATTCGGGTACAAAAGAGCATGAAATTGTTTTTAAACATTATAATAGAATTAATGACATTAGAACTTTTTATGCTCAAAAGCAATTTGATAAACAAGAGGGTCGATCATGAAAGTAATCTTTGAAACCAATGATTCAAGGCTCGTGATCCCATTGGACAAAGAGCCTTATATTGAAATCCAATGTTCAGAATGTGGAGGTCATGGATATGTCCCTCATAAAACTGAGCTACTTAATTGTCATGTTTGCAAAGGACATGGCTCAAAATTTTATAATGGAGATATGAATGAGTAATCTTAAATGGGTTCTCTATGTATGGGGACAAAAAGGATGGATGGAAGAATCCACTTACGACAACCAAGAAGATGCAAAATATTATCTTAAAGAATGGAAAGAAGAGTTTCCAAATTGCAAATTTAAATTAATCAAGGAGGTATAAATGAGCAATGTTATTGAATTAAATTCTTTTAATTATGTTCCTTTACAGAACAATTTAAAGAAAGAAGTTGTAATTAATAAGATGTGTGGATCACATTTTTTAGGTGCATTTGATTCTGTTAAACTTGAAGAACTACATGAAAAGTTTGGATCACCAATGATTTATAGTGATGAAGAGGGTGACTATAAAGTTAAATATCAATGGTGTATAGAATTTGAAGATGGGTTGATTGCAACGATCTACGATTGGAAAGTTGACTATTCAAAAGTTTCTGTTCATGACCAACAAATGACTTGGCATATAGGTGGTCATGATTCAAGAGTCATGGATCGTATATATAAAATTGTTAATTTAGATGAAAAGATGACTTACCATGAAGCTATCATGACAATTGAAAAAGCATTTTTAACAATGAAAAGTCGTGACGTTAAATTTAATTATGACCGATTAAATATTGCATGGTCAAAGATTCAGCGAGGTGTGTAATGAAATATCATATAAGAGTCAGATCAGAATTTGTAGGCTATTATACTGTTAAGGCAGACAATATTGTTGATGCAGAACATATAGCCAAACAAAAATGTAGGGATGAAATGATTGGAAATGGGATGGATTTACATTTTGATTATGATCATATTCATGAACAAAAAATTATTGATGACATGTTTGATGGAGATGTCAAATGAAAAACGATCAACAACAGATTGAATTTATGTATGAAAAATTATTAGACTTTGCTGAGAAACATAAGGACGATATTGAAGTTCCTAATATGTGTAGAGTCTTGGCAATGTTTTTATGTGAATTATGTTATGATCTCTCTCCATCGGGTAATCATGCAAGTCATTTAATATTATCGGCGATGATAACGAAAATGGAACAGAAAATAGATAAAGGTCATTAAATGTCACACTTTAAATTATCAAAAAATGAGCTAGACTTATTTGTAAGAAGTATGAAATCTTATAGAGAAAAATTATGGGAAGATCATCCTCTTGATTATTCATATGTGCATCCTGTGTCAAAAGAAAAAAGATATTTGGATTTAACAATTGGTAAACTTGAGAATGAACTTAAAACAAGATCAATGCGACCACACAAGGTAACATCATGAAACTCAGACACTTTGATGTTTGCTCGGGAATCGGGGGTTTTGCCCTCGGTTTTCGTTGGGCAGCACTTTCAGAACCTGTGGCTTTTTGTGAGATTGATGAGTATTGTCAAAAGGTTCTAGCAAAAAATTTCCCGAATATCCCGATACATAAAGACTTAAAGGAGTTAGTCAATGAAGAAGCCAAACCCGAATCAACCCGAACTATTCCCGACCACGATATCCTCACCGCTGGATACCCATGTCAGCCATTCAGCGTGGCGGGCAAACGGAGAGGCGAAGAAGATCCGAGAAACATCTGGCCTTACGTGTATGAGATTGTTAAAAGAAAACACCCCGCTTGGTGTGTTTTCGAGAACGTTTATGGTCACGTTGCCATGGGACTCGACAAGGTGCTTAACGAAATGGAAATGGAAGGGTACGCCACACAAACGTTTATTGTTCCAGCTTGTAGCCTTGATGCACCCCACCTCCGTAATAGACTCTGGATTATTGCACACTCCGACCGCCAAAGCGAATCAACTAGCACCAAGCATGGTGAAGAGGGACAAGGGGAGTTGGGGTCTATGGCTAACACCCACCGCAAACTCAATATCAAACAGAACACCCGAGGCTCTCGAAAAGAGAAAGAAATACCGAGAGAGCATAGGACGGAAGACAACCCCACCAGGGAATCTAGCCGAACAAGTTCAACACGGAAGTCCCGTGACGGATATGTGGCCGACACCCCAAGCACGGGATTGGAAAGACAGTCTGAACACAGTCCCTCCATCAGTTGCAGCGGGGAGAAGAGGAGCAAGTCTAGGTCAGAAACTAGCCGAGAGAATGCTATGGCCGACACCCAATGCATGGGACGGGAGCCGAGGTCCGAGGAGCGAGAAAAATTTACAGGAGAAGAATCACATGGTGAATCTGATCACCGCAGTTCAAACGGATCAGAGGAGGAACGAGCAAGAAACTGGTGGCAGTTTGAACCCAACGTGGGTCGAGTGGCTTATGGGGTATCCTCAAGGGTGGACAGACTTAGAGGATTAGGAAATGCAATTGTCCCACAAATAGCTATGCAAATAGGACTATCAATAAAGGAGGCAGTAAAGTATGAAGACACAATATAAAATTGATAAAGAAAAAAGAAAGTTAGAACCACGAACTATACGTTGGGATGGGACGTGTAAAAAATGTGGTGTCAAATCATATTTTCCAAGAGTTCGGGTAAACGGAGTTAGAACGCTAATGTGTATACTATGTTATTGGGAGGCAAAAAGAAATGAGTCTAAATGATTTAAGAGATCCAAATTCTTTGGTTTATAAATGTTCTAAAGTTTCAATATTGATCCAAAGGTTTGGATACAGAAGAAATAATCAAAAAGATATAATTAAAATGTTATGTGTTAGTCATGGCATAACTGTTAAACAATTAGAGGATTATGAAAAGGAATATTGGGAGAATATAAATAAAGTTAAACAGGGAGTATTTAATGTTCAAAGCGATAACTTTAATGTGTAGCATTTGGTTTATTAATGGAGAACCTAAACAATCATGCTTTACACATATGTTTAGTTGGGAGTTCCAAACAAAAGAGGAATGTCAATTTAAAATTTTAAATTACTCAAGATTTGAAATACCAAAGAATCATAAGATTATTTTATCTGAATGTGTATTGGCCAAGAAATCATAGGGGAATATAAATGTTTAAAGCATTAGCACTTGTATGTAGTGTATGGATTGCAGACGGAAGAGCCAAACAAGAATGTTTTACCCATAAATTTAAATGGGAGTTTGAAACCAAGAAAGAATGTCAGATCCGATTAATTTATTATCAAGCAAAAGAATTACCACATTATCAAAAGATGGTATTAAGTGAGTGTGTTAAAATAAATTAACTTATATTTCATAGGTATAATCATACACGGGGGTATCTTTACCCCCTCTGTATGGCTCTCTAATCAAATCTTTTTTTCCATAATCCAACAAAATTTAGGTTCAATCGATGCAGATTGAAACTCTCTACCTGGTCGGGTTAACCATCCTTTGTGTTTGTTGATCTCAACTTCATGCAGTATTTTCCAACCCGCACCTCGAAGACTTGAACCACTTTCGGATTGCAAAGTATAACTAATAATTTTACGACCACCCATTGCTCTCCAAGCTCTCCAAGCACTTGCATATAAAAAACTATTTGTGCCTTTGGGTGCTGAATCAACTATGCAGCATCGGGTAACCTCGGCAGTAAAACCATCTTCTTTATGTCTAGATATTGGTCGTCCTACGATAACGACACCTATAAGCTGATCTCCATCTGAACAACCTATACAAAACTTGCATCCTTGCACAGGCTTGTTGTGACGATGATACGTTAATACAAATTCATTTGCATCTTTTAAATTTATGGGAACTGCTTGTAAGTTACTCATCAATTAAACTCAATTGTTTTGTTTTAACCTCTACCCAATGTGTTGGGCATTGAATTGAATCTATTTCTCTTGCCATTTTTTCGGGGCATCTTTTACTGCTTTTATAGTTTCGAGATACATTGACAGAATCAGCAGAGGCAAATGGCCAACGTTTGCCCGACATATTAAGTCCTCTTAACATATGTATCCATGGCATTGTTTTAAATTTTTTATCTAAAGTATTAAATGCCTCATTTACTCTTTCTTCCCATGAGGCAGAACCCACTTGCCAATATTGTCCGCTACTTCCAAAACAAACTTTGGAATAGTTTTCACATAAGTAAACAAGATAATCTAAACTTAAATGTAAATGCCATACGGGTACACCATGACACTTAGAGTATGGCCATGTGTGTAAAAAATCTTTATTTTGTTTTTCATCACCACCGATTACATCGGGTATGACTGCCCAATGGGGGTGAACGAGCTTGTCCTGTAACCAATCATAGTAAGCCTGGTGATCAAATACTTTACCACTTGTATAAGTGGTGAAAGCACCATTGTCCCACATGATACTTTGACCTATTTCAAGACAAGTTTTTGCATCTCTAGTATCAGCAAAGGAAACACAAAAGTGTTTCCCCGCTAATTTGTAAAGATTCTCTTTAGGTGTAAGAGGTGTGCCATGATAATGTATCATGTGCTTACAATCTTAACCCCAGAGTGTTCGCCTATGATGGTTACTCTGCCAAACATTTCTGACAACATTTTACTTAGTTGTTCTTGCAAATATCTTTTTTCATAAATTTCTTCTTGAAATTTTATAAATTTTTCGACATCTACTTGTTCGTTTGATTCAACAGTTACATCATATATATTGACCATACCATCATATGGACAACGACAAACTAATTTAAACTGATAACTGTTCATCTTTATTTCTTAAATAAAAATAAATAGCTAATGCTGCCAACATTTTACTGATAAACATCGTGACACAAGCAAGTAAACTAAACTGACCTATCATTAGTAAAAACACTGCACTATCAATTGGTGTTGATGCTAAAGAACTTATTAATATTCTTTGATGCAAAGGTTTACCTGTAAAAGTGTAAACACCCCAATCAGTAAGTTCACTTATCATAAAAGCAACAAATGACGCTACCGCAATGAACGGATTGGCCATAACATAACTCAAGACTGCTCCAATAATCATAGCTCCTATAACTTTGTGACCTATTTCTCTTTGTGCATAATCTCGTAGTATAAATATGATACCCACAATAATACTCATTGGTGGATACATGGTGTCATAAAATGGTATAAGTGGAACGTAAACAAATCCCACATTTATTAATACCACAGACAGAATATAAGCGATTGTAAATTTGTATTGATTAATCATTTAAACCTCCTTTTGTTTCGCTTAGTTAATTGTCGTCATTATCGTGATCGTAGATAATCTCAAAGAAGACATCATCATCTTCTACAGGAACGTCCTCGTCAAGGACAGTAGTTGAGGACTTAACATTTTGTAACTTTTGTTTTGCTTTTACAAAATCTATAACATTGTCTTTTGTTTTGGGTTTATCTGTAACCATTGCCTTGCCTCCTCTCCTAAAACTTTTGCACCAATGTCAATTTTATTTTTTAATGCTTTTACTATTCTTTCATCAATCGTATTTTCACTTATAAGATCTATATAGGTAACTTTGTTGGTTTGGCCAATACGATGACAACGATCTTCAGATTGCATTCGAGTTTCTAAATTAAAATCATTGGCATAGTAAACAACAGTATTAGCCTGGTTAAGTGTAATGCCATAACCCGCAGTAGATGGATTGCCTACAAAAAATCTCATGGGATCATCTTTGTCTTCAAATGCATTTATAACTCGAACTCTTTCTTCTTGTGTTGTATCTCCATAGTAACATCCAACAGATTCTTTTCCATAAGCTTGTGCAAGTTTATTTGATATTGATACAATGTCATAACGGAATCTCGAATAGATAAGCATCTTACCCGATGTTTCTTCACATATATTTAAAAGTTCGTTAAGTCTGTTTGTAGGAAACTCAAGCATACGTCCATCGTCTGATTTAAGATGTCCCGATAGTATCTGCTGCAGACGTAACATTTGTGTAATCATCATAGGTGCAGTAACTACCGCAGTATCAAGAAGTAAGATAGCTTCTTGCTGAATCTTCTTATACATTTTGTTTTGCTCGTCTGTATTCTGCACATAACGTGTTACATAAATTTTATTAGGCAGATCAATACAATCTTTTTTCAAAACTCTAAATATATATAATCCTATTTTTTCAAGTAACTCATCCAATCTTTTGTAGCCAACAATTTGTTGAAAGCTATGTGATCCAAGTTGCCTTTTTAGTAGATTAGCATGACGATTAAGAAAAGCATAGTAGCTCGGGAAACCTAAAATACCAGGATCGAGGAACTCAAACTGAGACCAAAGATCTAAGGGCGATTTGGTTACAGGTGAACCTGTCAGTATTCTTTTATATTTAAAATCTTTACCAATCTTAATCAGTGACTTGGTTCGTTTGGCCTTGGGATTTTTAATAGCAGTTGATTCATCTATGGCTATAAGTCCCCGCTCTCCAAACTTCTTGGCCATCCATGTCCCCGCCTTGATACCTCGAGGACTAGAGAAAGCCTCAATATTCATAATAAATATTCTCATAGCAGTTGTGGTCTTCTTAAAAAATTCATTTAAATTTTTTTCATAGGCCATAGTTCTGTTTGATTGCCAATACATAATTTTGTATTCTAATGTATCAGTAAAGTGTGTTGGTATTTCTTTTTCAACCCAATTACGATAAACACCTTTAGGAGCAAGTATGAGAGCAAAGTTTATTTCTTTTGTGGCACGTAAGTACGCTATGTTATCTATCAACACTTTTGACTTACCTGTACCCATTTCCATGAAAAACCCAAATACTGTCAAATGTTTCGCTTGGTCTAAAGCATCTTTTTGGTGCTTATATGGTTTTGTTTTCATTATGTGGTTGACATTCATCCTATCGCTCCTATATAGTCTAATATAAACATTTAAAATGTAATTTCAACCTAAACCTGAAGAGGAGATACTTTTATGGCTGAAGAAATATTTGAAGAAATGTTTGATGATACAAGTCTCGACAAAGTAGAGGGTAATACAATGAAAAGTTTATCCACTGTTGTTAAGGATTTGGATCAGCTTACACAAGAGATTAATCAAAAGGAAGAAGAGTTAAAAGCTCTTAAACTTCAAAAACACAAAGTTTCAACTGAGCAGATACCCGCCATGATGGATGAGATGGGTGTCCAACGATTGGACGTTGAGAATTTAAGTGTAACTTTAAAACCTTTGATTAATGCATCGATACCACCGAATAGGAAAGAAGAAGCCTACAAGTGGTTAAGAGATAATGGCCTTGATGATATTATTAAGAACGATGTCATCATGTCATTTGGTCGGGGCGAAGACAACGTTGCGGGAGATCTTATGTATGAACTCGAGAAACGTGGTATGCACCCCGAGAAGAAGACACACATTCACTCAATGACTCTAAAAGCATTTATTAAGGAACGTGTGGAGAAAGGGTTACCAATAGATCTTGATCTGTTTGGTGCCTTTGTAGCTAGAACAACTGACATAAAAAGGAGATAATAATGTCAAAAGCAGTAACAAAAAAAGAGGACAATCTTCCCTCTACAATAGAAGATGAAATTTTTGAGACCGCTGGAGAAGGCATTGACTACGATACTTCGGAATTACAGATTCCGTTTCTTCGTATTGTACAGGCCATGTCCCCACAGTTAAAAAAAACTGACCCAAAATATATTGAGGGTGCATCTCAAGGGGATATGTTTAATACTGTTACAGGACAGTATTGGGATGGTGAAGAAGGTATAGTTGTTATACCTTGCTATCAAGAAACAAAATATCTTGAATTTGTGCCACGTGATGTTGGTGGTGGTTTTAAAGGAGAGATTGCTCCTGACAATCCAATAATTCAAAAAGTAAAACGTGAGGGTACTAAAGAATGGTTGCCCAACGGAAATGAACTTATTAAATCAGATCAGCACTATTGCATTATACTTGATGGTGACATTCCTCAGTTAGCTATTATGGATATGAAAGTATCACAACTTAAAGTTAGCAGACGTTTGAAGACACAGATTGCAATGCTCAAAGTTAAAAATAAGAAAGGCGAACTTGTTGTACCATCTGTTTACTCAAACATGTGGAAGTTTAAAACTGTTGAGGAAACCAATGATCAAGGTACGTTTTTCAATTGGACTTTTGAACGTGTCGGTTTTGTTCAAGACAAGAGTCTTTTTGAAGAGGCTAGAAAATTTAGATCATCTGTTTTGAAAGGGGAAGCCAAGGCGAAAGTCGAGGACATAGCAGATATAGGTGCATCAACTGTCAAAGCAGAAGATGACCATTTCTAATGAGTCTAGCACAAAAGTTCATGGCGGTGTTTGAGGGATCAAGCACTGCCCATGGGCAAACAACCATCGGAAATGTACGGAAGAATGGTAAGACAGATGCAAGAAGTTTTATCGTTAAGGAGCCTTTGACACTTGAATTAGTACAAGAGCATTTAAGTGGCAGTAAAGGTATTGGCTCCATACCCATAACACATGAGAACAAATGTAAGTTTGGTGTGTTAGACATAGATACATATCCCATCGATCATGTAGCCATAGCAAAAAAATGTAAGACTATGAAACTACCTTTTGTTGTATGCAGAAGTAAATCGGGTGGGGCACATTTATTTTTATTTTTAAAACAATATTATCCCGCAGTGGATGTAAGAGATTACTTAGGTGAGATGGCAGCAGCACTCGGCCATTCAACCTGTGAGATATTTCCAAAGCAAGATCAGATACTTGTAGATCGTGGTGATGTAGGAAACTTTATTAATTTGCCATACTTTGATGCAGATAATAGTTTGAGGTATGCAGTAGATGACAAAGGCAAAGAATTAAATCTAGAATCTTTTTTAGAGTTTGCACAAAAGAAAACTGTAACATTAGATGACCTAGGCAAATTAAATTTAGGCAATGACAAAAAAGAATTTGAGGATGCTCCGTGGTGTCTTCGTATCTTTTTCAATCTAGGTATACCAGAGGGTCAGAGGAACAAGGTTCTATTTCATGCGGGTAAGTATGCAAAGAAAAAGTTTCCAGAAAGTTGGAAACAAATGCTTGAGACTTGGAATAATAAGTATTGCTCTACTCCCTTACCAGCTTCTGAGATTGTAACAATACAACAACAACACGAGAAAAAAGAATATGAGTATCTCTGTAAGGACGAGCCTATGCAGAGTCATTGTGATAAGAAGGCATGTAAACAAGCAAAGTATGGTATCGGTGGCCATGATACGTTGCCCGAGATTGGTGGACTAACAATCTTAAAATCAGAGCCAAGACTTTTCTTTTTGGATGTTGATGGCAAAAGATTAGAGCTATCAACTGAACAATTACAAATGCCTATACAGTTTCAACGTGCATGTATCGAGCAAATTGATTTCATGCCTCCGTTGTTTAAACCAGGAGATTGGCAGATTTTGGTAAATAATCTGTTATCTACTGCAACATCAATAGAAGCTTCTGAAGAACTGACTATGACAGGACAGTTTAAGGAACTTGTAGAAACCTACTGCACAAGCCGTATTCGGGCAAAGTCACCCGAAGAACTGAACATGGGTAAACCATGGACAGAAGATGACTTAACATATTTTACCATGAAAGGTTTGCAGGAGTTTTTGAAACAAAGAGGGTTTACGACATTCAATAGACCACAGATCCAACAAAGACTAAAAGATTTGAATAGTGGCCAAAAGTGTAATGGCATGAAACAAATCAAGTTAGACAATGGTAAGTGGACGAATCTACGAGTGTGGTGGGTTCCTCAATTTGAAACGACTGAAGTGGATTTAACAATTACAAAGGAGAATGATGATGACGAAATCCCATTTTGAAGAAAAGCAATCCTTTTCGAGGGACACAGTTTTTCTGACACAACCCGAGGTTAGTGAATGGTTAAAGATATCAAAGTCAACTCTGTACAGATGGGTGCAAGAAGGTGCATTCCCAAAACCTGTTGTTCTTGGTAAGCCAGAGAAAAATGGTACATCAAGATGGGTAGAGAGTGAAGTACAAGAGTGGCTTGATAACCGACCTCGAGAAAAAGCCGATGCATGAGGAGTTAATATTCGGACCACCAGGGTGTGGCAAGACTCATACATTGATTGATCTTGTCAAAGATGAATTGAGTAAAGGCACCCCACCCGATAGAATAGGTTTCGTATCTTTTTCTAAGAAGTCTATAGGAGAAGCAAAGGAACGTATATCGGAACAAACAAAACTATCACTCAAGGATGTTCCGTGGTTCAAGACTCTTCATTCAACGGGATATCATTGGCTTGGCCTAGGCGAGTCTAACATGCTAACACGAGCAGACTTTACGAACCTAGGCAATGAGCTTGGTATTATCTTTGATGGTAATACTGCAAAATCAAACAGTGATGGTGTGTTGCTACAATCGTTTAACAAAGGTAATCAGTATCTTGAATTGATTGGCCGTGCCAACATGAGAGAGGTATCATTAGATCAAGAGTATAATGACAATGGCGATTATCAACTAAGCTATTCTTTCTTGAACAAAGTCGATAAGGTCTACAAGGCATACAAGAAAGAGTATGAGAAGTATGACTTTACAGACATGATACAATACTTTGTTAAGCAAGGCAGTGCACCATTACTTGATGTATTGATTGTAGATGAGGCACAGGATCTTACAAAGTTGCAATGGTCTATGGTCAATGTCCTCAAACAATCAGCAAATAGAATTTATTATGCGGGAGATGACGATCAAGCGATACATGTGTGGAATGGTGTTGATGTGAAAAATTTCATGAAATCATGTGAGAACATTCGCATACTTGATCAGAGTTATCGTGTGCCAAGATCCGTGCATGAGATAGCCAATCGCCTTGTGAATAGAATAGATGTGCGACAGGCAAAAAGTTGGAAACCTACAGAGCGTGAGGGTTCTGTGGATTATCATATGAATTGGTATGATGTAGATATCGACAAAGGGTCATGGACGATCATGGCAAGAACAAACAATATCGTAAACAAGATAGAAGTTAATCTTCGTGACAATGGTTATTTATATGAAAGATTTGGTAAAATTTCATTAGAAAATGAATTTATTCAATTTATGAATATGTGGGAAGAACTCAAAAAGGACAAGAGTTTACCCCTCGAGACAATCAAACAGTTTTATAGTTACGTGCCAAAGCAAGGCAAGAACCAAGTTGTAAAGAGAGGTTCAGCAAAAACACTAGAGTATTTAGATCCACAAAGCAGTTTATGTTATGACGAGCTAGTGGCCAATCATGGGTTAGTCGCACCTAAATCAATGAGAGGAGAAGATGTAGTTAATATGTCAGAGGACGATCAGAGATACAAGGCAGCGATACTACGAAGGGGGGAGGACTTGGAGAACCCTCGTATTAAATTATCAACGATACATCAGATGAAAGGCGGAGAGGACGACAACATTATATTGATGTCAGAGTCATGCCATCCTGCAGTTAATGCAAAGAATCAAGATGATGAGCATCGTGTATTTTATACGGGGGTCACAAGAGCCAAACATAATTTACACATCATTGACTCATTCGGGAGGTATAGATACGTAATATGAAAAGAGATGAAGTTTTAAAAAATGCAATGAAATTAATTAATGGTAACAGAGCTAAAGATTATGGAGATGCACATGACAATCACAAAAGAATAGCAGACTTGTGGTCTGTTGTGTTTGGGTTTAAAGTCATGGTGTGGCAGGTTTATCTGTGTTTAATATTGGTTAAGATTGCAAGATTAGTGCATTCTCCTAAACATTTAGATAGTATAATAGATATACCAGGATATTCAGCATTACTTGGAGAAACGTTAGATAAAGATGATAAGTAGTATATTCAAACCACATCCTAATCCAACAATGAGAGTTATTAGTCTAGGAGCGGGAGTTCAATCTTCTGTCGTTGCTCTTATGGCTGAACGTGGGGAGATTACACCCAAGCCAGATTGTGCAGTATTTGCAGATACACAGGCAGAGCCAGATGAAGTTTACGCACACTTGGCATGGTTAGAAACACAACTATCATTTCCTATCTATCAGACAACTGCGGGTGACTTACGAAGAAGTATTACAGAGGGCATCAACATTAGAGGCACAAACAAAAATTATTGTGTCGTGCCTTTTCATGTCAAAGATGGGTTTGGTCGTAGACAATGTACAACTCAATTTAAAATAGAACCTATACAAAAGAAGTTTAGACAATTACTTGGCGTAAAGAAAAATCACAAAGTCAAACAAGGTGTCATACTTGAGCAATGGATTGGTATTAGCACAGACGAACTGCAACGTGTCAAAGAGTCTCGAGATAAATGGTTATATAATAGATGGCCACTGATAGAGCTAGGTATGAAGAGATACGATTGTCAGAATTGGTTTGCAAAACACTATCCCGAGAAGTATTTACCAAGATCAGCTTGTACATTTTGCCCATACAAAAATAATAATGAGTGGAGACATTTAAGAGATAATGATCCAAAAGGTTGGGCAGATGCAGTAGCAGTAGACAAGAAGATTAGAACTACGGGTACAGACAAAGGAAGAGAACAATTTGTTCATCGTTCATTAGTTCCCTTAGACGAAGCAGATTTACAAACAATAGAAGAGAAAGGACAACTATCGTTTCTTGATGAATGTGATGGTATGTGTGGAATGTAATGAAAGATAAAAACACAATAAGTTTTTTAGAACGTATGGAAATGAGTAGTCTTGAGCAAGAATGGACTGTGCCTCAGTCGTTTCCAGACTTAACAGATTCTAAATATATAGCGATTGATTTAGAAACATCTGATCCAAACTTGTTAGAACTCGGTCCAGGGTGGACACGTAATGATGGATTTATCGTAGGCGTTGCTATAGCAGCGGGTGACTTTGTAGGTTACTATCCTTTCAGACATGAGGGTGGTGGTAACATACCAGAAGAAAAAGTTTTTTCATGGTTAAGAAAGCAACTTAACACACCACATATTCCGAAGATAATGCACAATGCCATGTATGATGCGGGGTGGCTGAGATGGGCAAACGTAGAAGTCAAAGGTAAGATTATAGATACCATGATTGCTGCACCTCTTATTAACGAGAATAGATTTAGCTATGCACTCAATGCACTTGGCCGTGATTATTTAGGCAAACGTAAAAATGAAAAGATACTTAATGCAGCAGCTAAAGATTTTGGACTTGATCCAAAGAAAGAGATGTGGAAACTACCCTCACGATTTGTAGGCACATATGCAGAACAAGATGCATCTCTTACATTAGAATTATGGAATAGATTTGAGCAAGAGATAAGACAACAAGAACTTACAAGTATCTTCGAGTTAGAAACTGCACTTATACCTCTTGTGCTTGAAATGAGGCAAAAAGGTGTCAGAGTCGATTTAGACAAAGCAGAGCAAACTAAGACAAAACTTTTGCAAATGAAGAAACAAGTAATGAAAGAAATTAAGGATGATACCAACATAGATATAGAGCCATGGGTATCAACAAGTGTTGCCAAGGTCTTTGATCATTTTAACATACATTACGAAAGAACAGGTAAGAGTGAACAACCTTCTTTTACTAAAGCGTGGTTACAAGGATGTCCACACGCTATTGCATCCAAAGTATTAAGACTTCGAGAACTTGATAAGGCACACAATACATTTATCGATAGCATACTAAAACATAGTTACAAAGGCAGAATACATTGTGAGTTACATCAGCTTCGTAATGATGATGGTGGTACAGTTACAGGTAGGTTTAGCTCATCCAATCCAAATCTTCAGCAGATACCATCACGTGATCCAGAAATTAAAAAAATGATCCGTGGTTTATTTATCCCAGAGGATGGAGAGCAGTGGGGCAGTTTTGATTATAGTAGCCAAGAGCCAAGGTTATTGGTGCATTACTGTAGTGTCGTCAATCAAGGCAGTGAAATACTCAATGATATTGTAGAAAAGTATCAGACAGAAGATGTAGACTTTCATCAGATGATGGCAGACATGGCAAACATCACTCGTAAAGAGGCCAAGACAGTTAATCTAGGTATTATGTATGGGATGGGTAAACAGAAGCTTGCAGACACACTTGATATAAAACTTGATGATGCCAATGAGTTGTTACAAACCTATCATCGTAAAGTTCCATTTGTAAAAGAACTTGCAGATCGTGTCATGAATAAGGCACAGAAACATGGCAAGATTAGAACTGTGTTAGGTAGGATGTGTCGCTTTGATATGTGGGAGCCAAAGACATTTGGTTATAATCAGCCTATGAAGCGTGAAGATGCAGAAAAAGAATACGGACCAGGGATTAGACGAGCCTTTACATACAAGGCACTAAATAGATTAATCCAAGGCAGTGCAGCAGATCAGACTAAGAAAGCTATGGTGGATTGTTTTAAGGAAGGATTAGTGCCACTGCTTACAGTGCATGATGAACTTTGTTTTAGCATAAGTTCACAGGAACAAGCCAACAAGATTAAAGAAATTATGGAACAAGGTTTACAACTTAAAATACCAAGTAAGGTTGATCAAGAACTTGGTAAAGATTGGGGAGAAATTTCATAAAAGACTTGTAATCTTCCTTATAATTATTATATCATATCATATCATATTTAATAAGGAGGAAAATATGGGTAATTTTGTTTTAGTAATGATGGAACGGGAATTAGATTCAATTTTAAGTGATTATAGTTCTTCAAGAACCTCGAAAGCACAAACTTTAAAAAAATTAGAGGAGCATTATTTAAATCCCGCACATTGCGTTTATTATTTATCATCTGGAGAAGCAATATCAGATGGTCTAATTGGTATAACAGATGATGATGTTAAAGAAGCTAAACAGTTAGCAGTTATGGAATTATCTACATACTTAAGAAGAAATCCATTGAAAAAGTTTAAACAAATTAATGTTCATGAAAAAGTCTATAGATCAATAAAAGAACTCTCTCAGACTTTAAAAATGCCCATGGCAGGTACTGTTGAGCATTTGTTAAGATATAAAGAAAAATATGAAGAGAAAAAAAAAGAACTAGAATCTTATCATGCAGATTTTCAGCAATATGTTGACGAGCAAAATGGGGGTTTTGATGTCGAATGATTTTAATATTACGGGTCCGCAAAAGAAACCTCATCCGATGAGATGTTGGTATTGTCAAAGAACTTCACCAAAAGAAATGACTGAACAGATGTCAACATTCGGACCAGATAGATATATTCCCAAAAGTGGATGGCAAGTTATTGGTGACCCAGTTATTTCGGAGACTAGTAATAATAAAAAACTTTATAGATATAAAATTTGGACGGGTATGTACGTTATGAAGTTTGGTTATTTTTGCATGCAAAAATGTGCAACAGTATTTGCTAACGCTGCAGTAGCTCATAAGTTACGAAATAGAAAGACTAATGGTCAGACTTCAAATAACAGAGAAGGTGAGTTACTGGAGATGAAGCAAAGAATGGATAGAGCTAGTCCACAAAGCTTAAAAGCGTTACAGGATAAGTTTAATAATAATCGTTAAGTTGTAACATTCTGCATACGATCTACGAGTCGTTGTGCTCTGTTGGTTACCTGATTGTACCATCTCGAATCTTTCATTTGAGCGGCAGCCTCAGACCAATCACCAGAGTCAACGGCTTGCTTCATCTTGTGAAAGCGAGATAAACGAGGCCGTCCCATATTAAACATCATATTGGCTATGATTCTTTGTACCTCTTCTGGTAGTTCATCAAAATTATTATATAACAATCGACATTCATTCGTTGTAACTTCTACATCTTGGTCAAACAATTCATTGACACGCTCTTCATCTACCTTTGTGCCAACCTCAAGACCATGCTCTGGATCTTGATCCGTGATCAGATGACCAATGCCACATGTTGGCAAACCAAGATGGTCAAGATATATTTCATACTTAACGCCTTCATCGACTTTTAGTTCTTCTCTTAATTGTTCTATATTCATTACTGACTTCCTACTGTTGCTCTGGTTACAGGGTTTGGTACCAAGATTGGATTTACACCACCAGCAGATCCTACGTTAGCGGGTGGTTTTATGTCGGGTACATTTATGCCTTTTATATTTGTTATAGCTCTGTCTCTCATTTGTTTAGCTTCTGGAGATAAGCCAAGCGGACCTTCAGACTTAACAGGCACAACTGCTGATGCAGGAGTTATACCCATCTGACCTAATACTTGTTGTGATGATGTTTGCATGAATTGTAAAGCTTGACCAAACGCATCGCCACCAGGCTCTCTACTCGCAAGTAATACTTTCATTACTCTAGGATCTCTCAACGCTCTACTCATGACCATATAAAAAGCGGCAGCGGGAATAGTTGCAAGTGGAGCAGTGAGCATTCCATAAAAACCTAAACCTAATGCAATTGTTGGTGCAGCAAGTCCACCTTTACCCTGTAGTGCAGCGTTAGACACTGCCACCATGTTGTCTGCTAACTGAAATAAATTATCTGATTGTTGTTTACCAAACATTGTTTCTATTGTTTCACGACCATAACCATTTAAAGTGCTTTGTAAATTACCACCTAATCTGCCAGACACAAAAGCCTCTCTAAAAGCGGGTGACTCTACATCTCCTAATGATCTCAGTATTCTTGTCATGGCAGCGTCTTTGACCGCTTCTACTGTAACCTCATCAAATCCACCTAAATCTCTAACAGTTCTATCGCCAACTTTAAGTGTACCATTTTGAAAAGCTTTAATTCTATTGGCATTGCCTCTAGAAAATAAATAGCTAACCATGCCTTCAGCATCATTGTTTGCTAACGACTGCACAAACTTATTTGTATCAAAGGCTTTTAAATTTGCGAGTTCAGCATTTCTAAATTTTATGACATTAGCAAGTGTAGTATCTCCAAATCTATCTAAAACATTTTTATCAAATTGAGCACCTGTTTGTTTTAATAATGTTGAGAGTTTATTAATTTGTGTTAATTCGTCTCCACTAAACAATACATTTTTTGTTGTGCCTAATTCATCTATTTTACGAGCAAGTTTAATCCCATCTATTTGCTCAACGCCATTACGCAAAGAAAAATTACTTGGATCATTCATCTCTCGTTTGAACCATTCTTTGGCAAACTGTTGTCTTGTTGCGTCAGCAGTTGTTGCACCAATTTTTCTGCCCTCACGTATTTTTGTTAGCTCATCTTTTTTCTCATTTATCTTTTTTCTAAAAGCATTCTTTGTTCTGCTTTCACGCATCGTTCTAAGATATGTTTCTGCCTCATCAATGCTTGTAAATAGTCTATTACCTGGACCTACCAACGAAATTCTTCGTAAAGTACGATCTCCTACCTCTAATCCCTCAATACCCGCAGTTCCTCTAATTATTTTTAAAAGTCTTCTTAAACGTTGAGGTTCGTTAGGCTTTACTAAATCATCTAGATATTTAGAAGGATCAAATTTTAGTGTTCCTCTTTTTGATTCAGAATATATTTTTTCTGCAATGACATCATCAAATCGTTTCATACCATTTGCATAATATTGTCTTGATCTTTGTAAATTGTTTAAACCTGTTTGAAAAGTTTGTAATAATGCATTTGTTGGCTCCTCAGAAAACTCCATGCCAGACTGACCAAGTAAAGATTGCTTTTAAAGTTTGTTGATCTCCCCTAGTCAAACCTGTTCCTGCCCGTATGCCTGCTGGATCTGTAAAGTTTTTAATTATTAAATCTAAATTTAATTCAGCTTGATCAAAGGCATCATTAAAGGAATTTTTAAGCATTTGTAAGTTTCCATTGGCAGTTGTAACTTTAAAAGCATCATCATACTGCATGTCATTCAAAACTCGTCTTAAAAATTGTGCTCTTTCTGGAGTTAAATATGTAAACCTTACTGCCTCATCATCAGTTAAAGGCGTTGGTGATCTTCTTTTTGTTCTTGCTATTGCTTGATTTATCTCTCGTAATATGGGTGCATTACCAGGAAAACTACCTGTTGCAGAGGCATCATCAAGTGCTTGTTTAATTGGTGCTATTGGTACAATTCTATTATTTTTACCTAAAGACTTAGTCGCAGCACTAAATAATGCGTCTGACTGTTCATCAAATATAGCTTTAGACGTTAGTAACTTTCTTACTAAATCTCCACTTAATCTTTCTCCATTTTGTAATGGTCTTATAATTGATTCAACATCATTCTTAATTTGAGTGTCTAAAACTTTTTCAGCACTTTTTATATTATCATCTAACGTAGAGTAAATTGTGCCAATGTCATTTTTAATTGTTGACTCTAATGTGTTCAATGCTTCTTGGTTCGTGCCTCGAAGACCACGTAACTCTTGCATAAGTATTTTTAAATTTTGGTCTGCAGCCTTTTGATTTGGAAAAATACCCTCATAAATTGCTTGTAGTCTATTAAGAACTGGACGCAGTCCTGGTGCAGCACCTTCAATCGTTGGTCTAAATTTTTTTTCAAGTAATTGAGCAGCACCTCTTCTAGCGGCTTCAGCTTCTGGTCCAGCGGGACCTTTTATCAAACGACCAAACGCACGAGATATTAATCGTCCAAGTCCTTCACCAGTAACACCTAACACTCCTTCATAGGCAGCATCTCTTAATATATCAGAAGGAGATTGTCTTTGATAGCCTTGTGCAGTTTCGTAAGCCTCTTCAGCAATTTTACTTGCAGCCATAGTGCCGCCAACAACAAAAGCGGCAGGTATAAATCCCGCACCAGACATTGCAAGTCCTGCAACAAGTCCAGTTCCAAGTGGTACACCCGCTTGTCCAAGAAAGTCTGCGAAGTCACCTGTTGAAAAACCCTCTTCATCAATAGCTATGTCACGACCTTCACCGAGACCTAATATATCTCTGCCTTTTTGATTTAGAATGACACGGCCACCAGGGTCGAATGTATAAGCATCCTCACCAATTTTATCATTAAGATAAGCTATCTTTTCATCTTTTGTTTCTCGTGCACCAAGTCCAGTTCTAAGTCCAAAATCATCAACACCTGTTTCATAATCAACACCAGGTAATTTTAAATCTGATATCTCACCCGCTTTTGCAGGCTTCATGGTTGTTGGATCTATACCTGCTATTCTAAGCTTTCTAGCATAATCTTGTATTTCTTCTTTCGAAGCCGTTGATAAATCTATACTAGGTGTGGCGGGTTGTGCTTCAAAAAGTTGAGGTTGAGCAGCTCGCATTTCATTAATAGCAGATTCAACTTGATCTGCATCAAGACCTTCAGTGTCTATAGTTACGCCACTTGGTAATTCTATGAGTGCCATATTAACCTATCAAAAGTTTATTAAATTTTTCCTTATCAAACTTACCATCAGAAAAAAGATCACCTAATTTTACTGTTTGTGTTTTTGCACCTTTATCAGTGGGAGTACCTTGTATTTTACCATACAAACCCAAGTCTCTAACTTTAGCAAATTTTACTGCTTGACCACTTTGAAAAGTTAAACCATTAGTTGCAGCTAATACGTCCTCTATTTCTGCTAATGAATTTTGTTGAGTCAATTTAACTTTATCATTAATTCGTTGTAGCCTTTTAAGTAAAACATCATCATTTACAAAAGCGTATCCAGTAACACCTTTAGCACCACTTGTATATAATCCCACAATTTGTTGAGCCAATGCTCTATCTACATTGGATAAGTTCTTTGATCCTTCACCTAAAATTTGTTGTATCAAAGTATTAGCAACCTCTTCCATATCTCTATTGTACTCATCTATACTTGAATAATTTTTATCCATATCTATTTGAGCAAAATCAAAAGCTTTCTTGACTAAGGCTTTACCAGCATTTAAACCACCTGTAATTTTGCCTTCTGATACATTAAAAATTTGTCCTTGAATAAGTGTCTGTAAGTTTCTTGATTTTGTAAAATTTAAGGCAGCGTCATCTACTCTTTTAGAAAAAGTATTAAAATCTTTTGGTGAAATTATTTTATCTTTTGATAATTTGTCTAAAGCCTTTTTGATTGAGGCAGCATTATCCATAGTAGCTTTTGTTAAACTTTCTGTTGTAAGACCAGATGGTATGCCATTTTTTCTTATAAATCCTTCAGATAAATCAACAACGCTACCTTTTTCATAATTTCTACCATTAATCGTTACATCTTTACCCGCAATAAAATATTTAAGTTTTCTATCCTTAGAGCGTTCTTGTAGACCATATCTTAATGCAGCTAGATCAACCTGTCTGTTAAAAGCATCTCTTTCTTTTTTATCTTTCAAAAACATATCTGCACCTTTATTAAGGCCATTCGCAATGTTGGTTATGGCATCTGGATCTTTACCCGCAGCAATTGAAAAGAATACTTTTGCTAAAGCGATGTTTTTGTCCATGCCCTCGTATTGTGGTGCATTTTGTTTAAACTCACTCATAAGTTGTTTGAGCTCTGATTGTTGCTCCTCTGGTGAACCAGTAGTAATTAATTTTTCCACATTTTCTTTTGTTGTTGGCTTTGGTTCAACTATCTCATCTTTTGTTATCTCACCCGCAATGCCTCTTTCTTCTTCAGCTACATCTGCATCGGTTTTAGGTGCGTCTTTTGCTTTAATTATTTTTTTCTGTTTTGGAACTTCACCCGCAATCAAATTTTCTTCTTCAGCAATTTGTTGAGCATCACTTTGTACATCAGTTCTTTTTAACTCACCCGCAATGCCTTTTTCTTCCTCGGCAACAGAGGGATCAGTAACCATTGGAGCTAATTCATATTTTCCTGTTTTTTCATTATATCTTACACCTTGACCCTCAGTGGCATTTTGCATTAATTTTTTAACATCAATCTCAGATTGTATTCTGTTAATAACAGCAGGATCTCGAGGATCTACTAATGTAGGATCTTGATAGGTTGGACCGCCTGCTATTGGAGGTCTTGGCACAGGTTTTTTTATAGAGCCTGGTGGACTACCTATAACCGCTGCTTCTTCATCTAGAACTTCTGCTTCTGTCGGTAAGGTATCTAATCCGACTAAATTCAAAAACTCATCTGTTGGCTTCATTGATGCAAATCTTCCACTAAAGGTTCCTTTATCTTTAGGGTCACCCGATAAAAGAACACTAGCGATACCTTTACCTGTACCTGGTCCGAAAGCACCAAAAGCCTGTCCTGCTGTCTCAACAAACGGCTCAAGCACTGAGCCTTTTAAAGCAGAAGTTAAAGGTCGAACCATTTTACTCCCTCCAAATTGTCCCATTGCCATATTCAAATTAAATTGATCTTTAGCACTTAAAGATCCTATACCTTGATTTTTTGCTTGTGATGCAATTTTTTGTATGTAGTTCATTTGTGAGTTTTGAATATCAGAGGCAGTATCTTTAGGATTGATAAAAAATCTTCTACTATACAAATTTGGATTTCTAGTAGGTCCTCCGTTTTGAAAACTAGCAATACCACCCATACTATTTAATCTATTACGAGCGTTACGATTAAACATTTTTCGGTTCATTACACTCATTTACCGAACAACCCACCTAATATACTGCCAAGGCCACCGCCTCCTCCGCCACCAAAGGCACCAAGAAGACTAGCAACACCACCAGCTAATCCGCCTATTTGTGATAGACGACTAGGATCTGGAGTGGTTGTTGTGGTTAGTGCAGTCTGTGTTGATGGCACACCTCTGAATATGTCAGACATAAATGACAGTCTTTGATATGGCTCAAACTGTTGTTGGAGAGATGTATTACGTAATGCATCTAACTCTGCTTGTTGTTGTTGTTGCTCTTGTCCACCTAAACCAGATAGTAGTTGTACATCTCTTAGATTAGCTGCTTGAGCGGCTTCACCTAATCCCGCAGTTGCAATGCCTGCTTTTGTAAATAATTCAGATGCTTTTTGTGCTCTGTCTTGTGCTGATTCAAAAGCCTGTGCTCTCAATCCCGCTGACTGTCTAGCAAAAGTATCTGCTAAATTTCTTTGTAATTCTTGATTGGCGATAGCTTCTCTCGATCCACCAAAAGCACCTGCAGTGACTGCTTGATTAGCAATTTGCTGACGAGCGATATCACCCTGTCTTTGTACATCTCTTAAATTTTGATCTATCACTTGATCGACAAAAGGATTCATAAATGCATCAGATGCACCAGGCATAAGAGCTCCAACGCCCATGCCCAAAATATCAGAACCTGCTTGTAACAATGGTTGAAATGATCCAACACCCGCCATACCTCTTTGTATTGCAGCCTGTTGTAAAGGCGTTAACCCTGCTACTTGTATATCTGGAAAATCTACAGGTTGTGTTGCTACAGTCCGTGTATCAGTCAACAAATCATCAATAAATTTTTGTTGTTGTTCGGGTAGTATAGTTTTTTGTTCAACTGTTTGTACTGCCATTATGCCATACTCTCAAATTTATTCATTAAATCATACATAGCTTTTATACCTTTGTCCATGTCTCCATTACCCGCACCCTTAACAGCATCCCTTGTCATAACAAATTCTTCATTTGACAACGCTGCTTGTTGCACTGGTTTACCATCTTGATAGATCATGCCTGGTATACTGTCCGAAGTCCCAGTGCCTGGACCCTCTATTAATCCACCAAACTTTGGCGGTCCACCCATAACAAGACCCATAATACCACCAGTATCAGAAGGTGGTTGCTTCTTCGCCATAACGGCTTGTTCTAATTCCTCAATAGAACCATATGATGTATCCGTGTTGGGATCCATAAAATTTAAATTCATCAAACTACTTATTCCAGATTCCATCATTGTTTCATACTATCAAAAATTGTATCTCTCGTCTATGTCTTTACTTTAATTGTACCATTATCATTAAACAAAGCACCTACCTCTAAACCTGTATCACTTGTTGGCAAGTCCGTCAAAGTAATCTTAGTGCCTCGAAGTTCACCAGGGTTTTGTAATTGTGTCACTAATTGACTTAAGCTTCTAACTAATTCATTAAAATATTGCACATCATATTCATCTGGTGGCAATGAAAAATTTGGTGGTACTAATTGTCTGCTCATCTATCTCCATCCGCTCTTAAATCTACTCTTGGTGTTCCAAGTCTCCAGTTCACGCCTTGTGTTGTGCTTTCAACTCTAAGCCCAAAAGATCTTCCACGCAATCTTAAATGATTTAACTCTGTATCAGAAGTTACTGTATTTGTTGATGTTTTTACAAAGCCTTCACCAGGACTTCTTTGTGCTTTTAAAGAAAATACTGCTTGCTTATTGTCGTTGCTTAAACCAGTATCACTTTTTTCAAAACTAACATCTGGTATCATACGTCTTAAAAAGACAAACTGATCTCCATCTTGTACGTCTATTGGACTTGACTCAATAAAAGATGTAAAGGCCGTCCCATCATTGTCATTACCTTTTTCGTGATTGTATACAAGATTAGAGTCTGTAGCCATTGGATATTGATACACGCCTCGATCGACCCAAGATGTTCTTGCTAACGATCCCACATACCATATTTTTTGATCGTAGTTGTAAACAACATATTTGTCGTTTTCATCAGTCCCACCATTAGCACCAGAGTTAGTTTCTGATGGATAAAACCAAAATACCTCACCAAAAGCTGAGTTAACACCCGCATAAACTTTATCGGATTGCGTTTCATTAAAATCTTGAAAAACATGATCCCTTACGGAACAAGGCAGAACTTGAACACGACCATCGTAGATGTAAAATCTATCATATCCCATCCAAAACACTGCATCACCAACTGCTACTGCGGTATTAAAACCTCTAACTGTTATGTTACTGGCAAGCTGATTAATACCAAAAGTAAAAGGAGGACCTATAAACTGCATACTATGAACTGATGTGTCTGTAAGAATAATTATTTCTCTTCTTGTTTTTACGGCAGTAACTATTTCAGATCCAGTTCCTATTCTAAGATCACCCGCAGTATTTGTCGCAGATGGTGTCCAAAGGAAAGGATTTTCTTGTGAACTAAACCTAACTAGCAACCTATCTTGTATTGGAGAAGTTATAGGATTAGCACCAAAACAAATAACGTGACGATCTCTTTCAGACACAATGACTTTTCTTGATTTTGTAGGTGCAGCATCCGATAACTCTATAAAATTTTTAGCTCTAGTTGAAACACCTAATGTTTTGTCCCAATAAAAAAGAAAACCATCTCTTTGATTTAAAATTAAATCTTCACCAAAATTATCTTGAGACCATAAACGCATTGTGCCTCCACCAGCCGTTTCGGTAGAAGCAGCACCCCATCCATCTGCACCCCAAGTTCCAGCACCCCAACCATCCCCTGGTACAACAGTATTAATACCAATATTAATTTGATACTCTGCATCTGCTGATCCGCCACTAGACAAAGCCGCAGAAGCATTTGCACTTAAAGTTATAACATAGCTATTTGCATCAGTAATTGATGTGATAGAAAACTCATTATTGAGTTGTGTGTTCAAAGATGAATTACCTGTACTGGCGTTACTAAATGTTACAAAGTCTCCTGCTATTGCACCATGTGAAGCGTCATTTACAGTGACGCTAGTGCTATCAGTTGCAGATGTAAATGTTATTGCCATTTTATCCTACAGTTATAGTTTCATTTTTAGTGTCTTCAACAGTTACAGTGCCAACTTGACCAGTTGCAAATATATTAGCACTAACAGGTCTTTGTACAGTTTCAACAGTTACAGTGCCAACTTGACCAGTTCCAATTGAAAGAACGCCAGAGTCTGGATTTCTTGCCAAGACTTCTACTACAGGTCCAGGCACCACAGTTACAGTTCCAACTTGACCAGTTCCAGCACTGCCAGATGGTGTTGCCGTTACTGCAAGGCCACTTAAATCAAATATTGTAACGCCATCTACAACCTTACGTCTTAGTGGCGTAATGTCATTATAACCTTGAGATTCCTCAATATAAAATTTTAACTCAGTGCCTATGCCTAAATATTTATTGCCCTGTAAGTTTGCCCAAGCATGGAGTGATCTTGACGAACCTAAGAAAGTAACAATAGAATATTTTTCCCAACCACCTAATTTTTCTGGATAACCAAAACGGAATCTAACTAAGTCACAATCGTTCCAACCACCTTTATTTGAATAAGATGTTGTCTCTTTATTTATTCCTGGTCTGAACTTTAAAGACGTTATTGGCACGATTACTCCTCACTTGGAAAATCATAAATTGGTGCATTTCCAGTAGGCATACCATCTTTATCCTTTGGTGCATCAAACAACTTAATAAAATCAGCTAACTTTTTACAAGCATTAATATTAGTTTCTATTTCTGCACATTTAGTTCTAACAC
>FUFK010038820.1_pt1 | contig 81125 bp, 77 predicted proteins | sample 1021851 | NCBI WGS metagenome assembly FUFK01 (sample SAMEA51879418, study PRJEB19060) | metagenome
CTGATATTGTCTATTTGGGGCATCATCCCTGAGCCAAATGTAGTAACTAATAAACAAAACGCAAAGATAATTCCCAACCATTTAGACTTTAAGCCATTTTGCATGTAATACATTGGTCCGCCGGCAATAGATCCGTCATCTAATGAGATCCTGTATTTGTGGGCTAAAGATACTTCGACATATTTAGTTGTCATTCCTAAGAATGCAGTAATCCACATCCAAAAAAGTGCAGCAGGTCCACCGATAAAGATTGCCATTGCCACTCCTCCAATATTTCCAGTTCCAACTGTTCCGGATAAAGCAGTGCTTAAAGCTTGGAAAGGTGTGGTTTCTCCTTTGTTATCTTTATATTTATTTCCAGAAAAAAGAATTTTCCAAGCTCTGTTAAAAAAAATGATTTGTGGGAATTTAAGATAGATAGTAAAAAAAATACCTGTTCCCAAAAGTAAAGCTGGAAACCACGGAGAGCTACCAAAGTAACTATCTATCAGCAGAATTGCTGAATTTATCGAATCCACTGCTATATAGATTTAGTCTGGACGTATTGATTAAATTCTTGATAGCCGCCTACTAACTCCCCATCGACAATAATCTGAGGAAAGGTTCTGGCGTTTGGAAATTTTTCNGTGAATTCTTCTCGATTNAAATCTTCATCNAGCATNTATTTTTTAAATTCNAAATCCTTTGTTTCACATATTTGAACGGCTGCATCGCAGAATGGGCATTGTGGTTTTGACCAAATTTCTATCATAATGTCTCCTACATTTACTTTTCTATGATTTTAAACGCTATCTCTTCAGGCTTCACTTTATATTTTAAAAATTTTTTAGCTTTTACTAAGATATTTTTGTTTCCAATTTTATTTATTGGTTTGCTGTCTACTACAGCGGATTATCTATCTTCTTTAGGCGAAGATTANTTTGTCATTACTGGGCTAATATTAGCCTTCCAAGTGATCTTTNTGACTCCTTTATATACGGGCATGGCTATTTTGATTGGTAGAGATTTAAGAAATGGGTCCCTTAATAAATTAATTGGATATGTAATAGTCTCAGCTCAACTAGCATTAAAGATTTTTCTTCTGCAAGTAATTATTGGAATCATGACAATCATTGGTTTAGTTTTATTTATTATTCCTGGGCTTTATATCCAGTTTAGATTTACTTACTCAGTCTATTATTTANTCTTGGAGGGAAATTCTATCTTGGGNTCTTTAGACAATTTATGGAATGAATCTAAAGAAGTACACTGGTCTTTATTNAACGCAGGAGTTTTACTAACTCTTATAACNATTTCTTTTGTTTTGATTCTTTATGCAGTTTTAGGANTATCGTCTCAAGATGAAATNTCNGTAGTNTTAAGTTTTNTTGGTAATTGCATCACTATCTACTTACAAATGATCCTAGTAGCTTTCCCTGTGTTTTCAATTTACCAATTAATTCTTAAAAAAATCAGTAGCTAATTGCAGCAGTTTGAAAATCATAGTTAAGATTTTCATTTGACTGNAAGNAATTTATCACAGGCAAAATTTCATCGTAAAGATAGATCAATGTATCTGTATCTAAAGTATTTTTAACTTCTTTGGAAATTTGAGCAAATGGAGTATCGCTTAAAGTTTCTGTGAAATGAATGAGAATGCTTTCTTCAATTATTTTTGATAACCAATTAAGCTTTATCAGCAAGTTATCCTTATCTTTATCTTTGATTAAGTAGTTGATTATCTCCCTCCCTTTTAATGAGACCAAATCATCAAACAATCTCATGACTTTTTCTTCTTTGTTCCAGCATTCTTCTGGGTAATCATTTTTATTGATGTCGATAGATCCATCATTATTTAAATCAGATTTCAGACTATGCGTTTCAGGATTAAGTTTATAGTGCGTTAATCTGCTTAAAACTGTTGGCTTAAGTCTGTAAGGTAAAGAAGTGGTTAAAATAAACTTTAAATTTTCCGGCGGCTCTTCTAATGACTTCAATAAAGTGTCTTGCGCAAAAAAATTCAACTCATCGGCTCTGAGGATTAATACAATTTTTTTATCGGCAATTAATGGAGTCGAATATATAAAATCTGATGCATCTCTAATCTGTTTAATTTGAATTTGAGTTCTGTCTTTTAAACGCTCAATTACTTTAATATCGGGATGAGAATTAGCAGAAAATAGATTACAAGAATGACAATCATTGCAGAACAAATTATTTTTTTTGATATCTTTGCACAAAAAAGATTGAGCAATATGCAATGCAATTTTTTCTGGTTGTGAAATTAAATTTCCAGAAAGAAGAACTGAGGAAGCGCTGCTCATAAAAATCAAATTAATCAGATTCTCTAAGTCCTTAGTCATTTCAAAAAAGTTTATTGATAACTGATTGAAGAATTTTGTCAGGCTCTTGTTCAGCGTCTACGNTNANNAACCTNTCAGGATTNNCGCCTGCCGCATCTAAGAAACTTTTCCTTAACCTTTCATGGAAGTCNATATTCTCTGATTCAAACCTATCAAGTTCATTTCTTGTGGAGGCTCTTTTCAAACCTACTTCCGGACTAAGATCTAACAGAATAGTTCTGTCAGGTAACATTATTTCTGTTTGACTGACTAAATTATCAATGATGNTTTTGGAGATACCTCTGCCAGCACCTTGGTAGGCATAAGTTGAATCAATATACCGATCTGTAATGACAATTTTTCCTTCTTCTAGAGATGGCTTTATTACNTTATCTAGATGNTCCAATCTATCAGAGAACATTANTAAAAGTTCTGTTAAAGGACTAATTTGTTGCTTTTTATCTAGAAGGATTGAGCGAAGAATTTTCCCTATTGAGGTACTGCCTGGCTCCTTAGTGATTACATAGTCAATATTTCTTTCTTGAAGGTACTGACCTAGACCATTTACTAGAGTTGATTTTCCACATCCTTCAATACCNTCTACGCTAATAAACATTCAGTAAAGTTTATCAAACAAGGAGATGTTTCTATTGATATTTTTTTATAGCTTCTTTGTGCTCATCGTATGTTTCAGAAAAATGATGAGTACATCTATCTTTCGCNACGAAGTATANAAAGCTATGAATATCNGGNTTTGATGCTGCCCTTATAGCTGATTCAGATGGATTTGATATTGGCATGGGAGGTAATCCTTTATTTGTATATGTATTGAAAGGAGTATCTTTTCTTAAATGATGCTTTTTAATATCTCCATCAAAGTCCTCAATGCCATAAATNACCGAAGAATCAATTTGCANAGGCATATTTAAACGCAGCCTGTTATAAATAACNCCTGCTACTTTTTTATGTTCATTAGGACATGCCTCTTTTTCTAATAAAGATGCTAGAACTAANAGTTCCTGAGGTTCTTGCAAAGAGACGTAAGGAGTTCTTGAATTCCAGTATTTTTCTAGAAGACCGTCTTGAGTAAGAATTGCTTCTAAAAAGACATCTTCACTATNTTCAACGCTTGANTANTAGTAGGTATTTGGATGGAATCTCCCNTCAAGAGCNTGGATGTTTGTTNTNTCNAATTTAATTCCATTGATNTTNAAAGAAACTGGTANGTTCGATCTATCNAGNATNGAACTAATAGTGGANCCTTCNGGGATTCTATATTTTCGATAATGGGTATCTGATGAAATTATTTTTGTTAAAACAGAGANAAGATTCTCATGTTTTCTAATTAAATAATCTCCGTAAGTGATATTTTTGTCTAACGATGTGTATTGAAGGATAACCGTAACAAATGAGGGAATGGTTATATCTATATTTTCTAATTTATCAACAATCCTAGGGTAAGAATCTCCTCTTTTAATTTCAAAAATTAAATCCTCTTTGATTTCAGACGGTTTTATAAATAGAAATANGCTGAATAANATATTTATGAAGCNAACTGTAAGTAAAAGTCTTATCACCTAGATTTTTGAGAACACCAAAGATGCGTTCGTTCCACCAAAACCAAATGAATTGTTTAGAACACAGTTAATTTCTTTTTCTTGAGATTCATTAGCAACATAGTTAAGTTTTGGAGCATCTCCATCAAGATTATCAAGATTTATGGTTGGAGGGAGACGATTATCTCTGAGACTTAGAATAGAAAAAATTGATTCAATTGCACCCGCTGCTCCTAAAAGATGACCAGTCATAGACTTTGTAGATGAAACAGCTATATGTTCTTGAGAAGTAGAAAAAATGTCAGCTATCGCGTTTGCTTCAATGATATCTCCTAAAGGTGTAGATGTTCCATGAGCATTGATATAGTCAATTTTAGAGCTATCTAAATCTGCATCCTTTAATGCTGAAATCATTGCCTGTTTGGCACCCTTCCCGTCTTCAGCAGGCGCTGTCATATGAAAAGCATCAGAACTCATTCCAAATCCTGTTACTTCTGCAAAGATATTTGCAGATCTTGCTTTAGCATGCTCGTATTCTTCCAATATTAAAATACCTGCTCCATCACCTAAAACAAAACCATCCCTATCTTTATCCCACGGTCTGCTAGCTTTGGTAGGATTTTCATTGTTAGTAGATAATGCTGTTACTGCAGAAAACCCTCCTAAACCTAGAGGGGTTATAGCCATCTCTGATCCGCCGGTAATCATGACATCGCAATCACCGTGTGAAATAGACCTAGCTGAAAATCCAATGCTGTGATTTCCACTAGAACAAGCTGTAACAATCGACAAATTAGGGCCATGCAATCCATATTCGATGGAGACTAAGCCAGAAACCATGTTTACGATTGCTCCTGGAACAAAAAATGGTGAAATCTTTCTAGGACCTCTCTTATCTAGAGTCAGAGCATTTTTTTCAATGGTATCTAAACCACCGATGCCAGATCCTATCGAGACTCCTATTCTCGAAGAATCAATGGAATTTAGATCCAAGCCAGAATTTTCAATTGCATGTTTGGAAGCAACNAGTCCATATTGAACGAATTCATCAACTCTTCGTTTAGTCTTTACATCCAGATGATTTACATCATCAAAGTTTTCTACTGGAGCAGCAAATTTGGTTGGGTATTCTGTTACATCGAATGCAGTAACAGTCTTGGCGCCGCTTTTACCGGCTAAAATATTTTGCCAAGTTGTCTCTAATTCATTTCCCAACGGGGAAATGATACCCATGCCTGTAACTACAACTCTACGAGATGCGGCCATGAGAGTATGTGAATGGAATTAAGATGCAGATTCTATGTAACTGATAGCATCTTGAACAGTTGCTATTTTCTCAGCTTCTTCATCAGGAATCTCAATTTCAAATTCCTCTTCAAAAGCCATTACAAGTTCAACAGTATCAAGTGAGTCTGCTCCCAAATCGTCTATAAACGAAGCTGTTGTAGTAACTTCTTCTTCACTTACGCCTAATTGTTCGCAAACAATTCTCTGTACTCTTTCTTGTGTGCTGCTCATAAATACCTCGTTAAGGTTAAAAAGTTGTCGAATTATATACCTAGAAGATAAGTTTTTTAATTTTTTTTATGCATAACCTACATATAAAGTCCACCATTTATATGAATGGTCTGACCAGTAATGTAATTAGCTTCTTCTGAAGATAGAAAATAAATTAAATCAGCTACATCTTCGGGAGAACCAAGCCTTCCCAGAGGAATTTGGTCTGACATAAACTTTAAAGTATCTTCATCCATACCTTTGATCATATCTGTCTCTATGAAACCAGGAGCAACGCAATTAACAGTTATATTCCTTGGTGCAAGTTCCCTAGCTAAAGATCTTGAAAAAGCTTCTAAACCTGATTTTGCTGCTGCGTAATTAGCTTGTCCCTTATTTCCAATAGCTGCCGAAGTAGAAGAGATATTAATAATTCTTCCNGATTTATTTTTCACCATTTTTTTGGAAAAAAACTTNAGTAAAGAAAAAACAGAACTAAGATGAACCTGAATTACCTCATCCCACTCTGTATCTTTCATCCTNAGAAAAATATTATCTCTTGTTATACCGGCATTATTAACGATAATCTCTGGATTGATGTCTTTCTCCTTNAAAGTATCAAACAAATTTTCAATTGATTGCTTATNAGAGAGATCAAGTTGTATTCCAAANCCTCCTCCAGATGANTNNGATAAGANTCCATCTATAAAATTAACGCCTTCCTCAGATGTAGCCGTTCCAATCACAGGAAACCCTTTGGAAGAAAATAACTTCAGTATGCTTTGACCAATGCCTCTCGAAGCACCAGATACAAAAACATATTGAGAATTCAAAACTTAAATTATTCTGGAGTATTTTGTTCTTCAGTGTCTTCCTTGATTTTTACTTCCATTACCTTCTTGCCTTTGTAAAAACCATCTGAAGTCATGACATGACGTTGATGACGTTCTCCTGAAACCTGATCGGTAGATAAGGTTGTGTTTTTTAGAGCATTGTGGGACCTACGTGCTCCTCTTCTTGCTCTAGATACTTTACTTTTTTGTACTGCCATAATTAAAAGAATGCGATTCTAGATGAAATTTCGTATCTCATCAAACTTCAAAGGGTTGAAAAAAAGAATTTGGTACTTTGCTAGTGATTTTCAGACCCTTCTCTAAAATCTCCAAGCTTGAACAATGTAGATACATTCTTTTTTCCATGTCACTGTTTAAGNTCATTGAGGAATANTTTAAATCTCCTGCTATNGGAAAACCACTGGCACTGGTATGNACTCTAATTTGATGAGTTCTACCTGTCTCTANGCTNCATTCTAGNANAGAAAANTATTNATTANATTTAATCAATTTAAAGTTTGTTGCTGAATATTTTCCATCTTCAGANACNATNGTCTTTTTTAAATTTTCGTTCTTNTTNACTTTCAATGGCAGTCTNATGTTANNGAGTTTCTNTGGCCAAGAGCCATGAATTAAGCAATGATATTTTTTAATTATTTGATTGGATCTGATAAAGGAATTGTAAAGACGAGTGCTTTGCTTATTCTTGGCTACTATGATGCAACCGGATGTTGCTTTATCTAACCTGTGAACAAGTTGAGCGTCTCTATAATCCTTTCCAAAATTTCTGACAATTTCAATTAATCCAATACTTACTCTTGAGCCTCCGTGAACGGCTAAATTATGCTTTTTGTTAATTGCTAATATTTCTCCATCCTCATAAATTACTTGTCCCTTAATTTCCTCTATAAGTCCTTTTTCTGGAGAACTTAGATTAGATTTTTTAGACAAAAATAAGGGGGGAATTCTTATTTTATCGCCTAAGGAAAGTTTAAAATGAGGTTTTACTCTGGAGCCGTTTATTCTGACCTCTCCTTTTCTAATAATTGAATAAATTTTTGATTTAGGTAAATCTTTGAATTTTCCTAACAAAAAATTATCTACTCTTTGATTTGATGAATTTGTGCCAATTTCTTCGATAGAAACTTTTGTATAGCTATCTTCTGTCAATTTCTTAAGCGGAATTGTTTTTAAATATCCTATTAATGTGGTAGTTTAGCTTCTTTTTTAGGAGATAAAACATAGCAATTTTGCTCTTTATCTTTATTTTTAATCTCCTAAACATATAAATTATTCAAAGATAAAGAATTATTTGCATGTTAAATAATAGAGTTTTATAAGAACAATTAATATTTTTTCAGGTCAGTAGGCGTAAATCCTGAAAATCTCACATTTTTGAAGTCATTACTGACTTTTAATTACTTATAAAACATTTTTTTCGAGGTACTTATGAAAAGAATGTTAATTAATGCTACTCAACCAGAAGAGCTTCGCGTTGCTATGACTAGAGGAGATTCCCTCTATGATTTAGATATTGAAAACATCAATGAAGTTAGAAGGAAGGGAAATATCTACAAAGGTATTGTTACCAGAGTGGAACCAAGTTTAGGGGCTGCATTTATCAATTTTGGTGCTGATAGACACGGTTTTCTGCCTTTCAAGGAGGTTGCACCCCAATTTTATCCCAAAGACAAAAAAGGAAGATTATCCATAACTGATTGTCTATCTAAAAATCAAGAAATTATCGTTCAAGTTGAAAAAGAAGAACGCGGAAACAAAGGTGCTGCGTTAACTACTTTTGTCAGTTTGGCAGGAAGATTTTTAGTTTTAATGCCGAACAACCCAAAAGCTCAAGGCATTTCTAGAAGATTGAACCCTTCTGAAAGAGATACTTTGAAACAAAAAGTTTCTGCTCTGAACATTCCTGAAGAAATGGGGATAATTGTAAGGACTGCTGGGGAAGGAAAGGAATTAACTGAATTAGAATGGGATTTAGATTATTTATTGAAAGTCTGGGATGCAATTTTGGAAGCAAATCTTCAAAAAAATGGTCCTTTCTTAATTTACAAAGAAAGTGATGTGATCATTAGATCTCTCCGAGATTATGTTAGGGAAGACGTTGATGAAGTTTGGATAGATACTCAAGAAGCATATGACCAAGCCATAGAGTTTGTAGACAGAGTCATGCCAGAACAATCAAATATCATAAAAAGATATGAAAACAGTCTGCCTCTTTTCACTCGATATCAAATTGAATCTCAAATAGAGACTGCTTATCAAAGAGAAGTAAAACTTGAGTCAGGTGGATCAATAGTCATTGATGATGCAGAAGCCTTAGTTGCGATAGACATAAATTCATCAAAAGCAACTTCAGGTAAAGATATTGAAGAAACTGCTACGCATACNAATCTTGAAGCAGCGAGAGAAATATCCAGGCAGTTGAGACTNAGAGATATTGGCGGTCTAGTGGTTATTGATTTTATTGACATGATGAATCTTGAAAATAAAAGAAAAGTGGAAGATGAAATGCGAAATTCTCTCTCAGCGGATAGAGCGAGAGTACAAATNGGCAGAATTTCAAGATTNGGTCTTCTTGAACTNTCTAGACAAAGACTGAGATCTTCTTTGAAGGAAAGATGGACACAAGATATTAATACCCTCTCAACCGCTGTATTAAGATTAATNGAAGAAGAAAGTAGTAAAGAAAATACNGGAGAAGTGAGAGCAATCGTATCGCCATCAATGTCTGCTCTTTTATTGAATGAGAGAAGAATAAGACTTAACGATATCGAAGCAAGAGCTAACTTAAAAGTAACTGTTATAGCTGATCCCATTCGTCCAGATACAAGATTTGAAGTTGTAAGATTAAAAGATGGGGAAATAATTGAAGAGGAAACAAGTTCTCACATACAAGAACAATTAGAGAAAGATTCAATCAGTTCTCCTGTTGCAAGGAAGGAGGAAAAAGCTGCTGTTAATCTGATGCCATCCTCTAGACCTAAAACTGGTTTGATATCNAAATTGATGAATCTGTTTAAANGTANNAAACCNAAAGGAAAGAAAAAACCAAAAAATANAAGAAAACGAAATCCTAGAAAAGCTCAAAATAAAAAACATCAGCCTAAACAAGATGCTAGAAGGAATTCTAATCAAAAGAGAAGACCGTCTAACCAAAANAGGGANCANGTTAAATCTAAGGCAACNGCGAAAAAAGATTCAGCAAATGAATCNCCAAAGAAAAAAATNTCAAAACCNAAAAAANATAATAANACCNTCTGCAAAAAAAGACTCTGAGGCNAAACTTCAAGCTGATGCAGCTGTAGGTAAAGTTAAAGAAACTAACAAGGAATCAAAATCTGAAATTAGTAAAAAAGCTACTAAACCAGTGAAATTATCTAGACCTAAGAAAGTTGAAGAACCCAAAAAGGTTGAAAAAGAGGAATCAGTTTTAGATCAGACACAACATGCCGGCGATATTAGGGCCTCAAACGATCCAAGAAATAAATAATCTATTTAAGACTATTCAGGTAATGTTGAATTAAATCTCCTGAAATAGATACGCCTGGTGGAGGTGTATTAGGTAAATTATCAACTTCAAACCATTGAGCATCATCTATCTCATCGTTATCTGGGGTTATTTCTCCAGATTTGTATTCAGCAAAATATCCAAGCATTAATTGGCCTGGGAAAGGCCAAGACTGACTTTGAAAATATTTAATATTGTGAACCTCTATTCCAACTTCTTCTTTAACTTCTCTCATTAAACAAGCTTCGGCGCTTTCTCCGGCCTCAATAAAGCCAGCAATGGTGCTGTAAAGATTCACTGGAAAATTTTTATTGTGAGCCAATAAGATGCTTTTATCTTTATGAATTAAGGTAATTATGCATGGAGAAATTTTTGGATAAACTAAAGGCGCATGACAATTATGACATTTCATAGCCCTTTCTCTTTCATCATGATGTAATTCTGATCCGCAAAAGCCGCAATATTTATTTGAGTCTGACCAGTTAACTATCTGAAATGCTCTAGAAATGGCTTCGAATAGCCGCATATTCATCACAGGAAATAAAGCTCTTAAATCGGTAAAAGTTGTATCTGGAATCATTGTTTGTTCGTTTGACACAGACACAGCATAAAGGGGTGAATCATCTAAATATCCAATAAAGTGTCTACTTTTTTCTTCTAGACCTGACCATTTCATTTCATCCTCAGTAGCTGGTCGGACCGAAGATTCTTTTAAAAAGTGTAATAACTTTGAATTATATACAGGAAAGTACTTTGACTCTTTGGACGTATCATCTATAAAATTAGCCGGCGTAAAAATATTCATACAAAAAACTATGTCCTCAGCAATTTTTAAGAACTTTCTTGGTCATGCTCCTGATTGGTATAAGCAGACCATTCTAGCCTTTTTAGTTATAAATCCAATTCTTTACTTCATTTGTATTGCAACGTCCTTGCCTGCTGGGACCATTTTAGGCTGGGTTATTCTTGCGGAATTTATTTTTACACTTGCCATGACTTTTAAATGTCACCCTCTTCCTCCTGGAGGACTGATTGCACTGCAGGCAGTTATTTTAGGGCTCACTACAACCAGTCAAGTTTATTACGAAATTTCTCTAAACCTTAAAGTAATTCTATTGCTTATGTTCATGGTTGCTGGAATATTTTTTATGAAGGACTTGCTTCTTTTTATTTTTACTAAGCTTTTATTGAAAGTAAAAAACAAGACAACTGTATCTCTTCTTTTTGTCTTCGCTGCCGCTTTTTTATCAGCTTTTCTTGATGCCTTAACCGTAACAGCAGTTTTAATATCCGTCGCCGTTGGTTTTTATACTGTTTATCACCAAGCGGCATCTGGAAAAGATTATTTAGATGAACATGATTTAAACGATGATTCTCATCTAGACGATAATGAATCAATTAATTTAGAAAAATTTAAACTCTTTCTTTGTAACCTACTAATGCATGGAGCCGTGGGAACAGCTCTTGGTGGCGTTTGTACTATTGTAGGAGAGCCACAAAATCTTCTTATTGCATCCATCGCCGAATGGGACTTTATAGAATTTTTTATGAGGATGGCTCCAATTTCAATGCCTGTTTTAATCGCTGGCTTGTTCACTACATTATTTTTAGAAAGATTTAAGGTTTTTGGATACGGCGCTCAACTCCCAGAAAGAGTCAGAGATATACTTCAAGCATTTGATGATGATCAAACAGCTAACTTAACAGATCAAGTTAAAGCCAAACTTCTCGTTCAACTAATCGTTGGATTAATCCTTATGTTCTCTTTGGCATTTAGTATTGCTGCTGTTGGTCTTATAGGTTTGATGATCATTATACTTTTGACTTCATTTACAGGGATCATTGAAGAAAAAGAATTAGGAAAAGCCTTCGAGGAAGCTCTTCCTTTCACAGCCCTGCTGGTTGTTTTTTTTGCTGTGGTTGCAGTTATACACGATCAACATTTATTTAAGCCTGTTATTGATTATGTGTTTCTCCAAGCTGTGGAACTTCAAGCGCCTCTGTTTTTTATAGCAAATGGAATTTTATCCATGATTAGTGACAATGTTTTTGTTGCTACTATTTATATCAACGAAATTAAAGCTGCATTAGATTCTGGAGAAATCAGCAGAGATCAATTTGATGCGTTAGCTGTTGCGATAAATACCGGTACAAACTTACCAAGTGTTGCTACTCCAAACGGACAAGCAGCTTTTCTCTTCTTGCTAACATCATCAGTGGCTCCTCTAATTGGTCTGTCTTATTTAAGAATGGTCAAGCTGGCTCTTCCTTATACAATCGTATTGAGCTCTGTTGGATTAACAGCAATTTTTTATTACTTTTAATGGATAGAACCTTTTGTATCGCCCCAATGATGGGAAGAACTGATACGCATTTTAGAAATCTTTGTAGGTTTGCTTCAAAACATGCTGTTTTATTCACAGAAATGGTGCATTCCAACGCCCTTTTGAAAAACAAACGAATAGATAAGTACATACAAAAAACTGATATAGAAAATCCAGTTGTCTTCCAGCTTGGAGGTTGTGAACCAATGGATCTCGCAGAAGCAACTAAAATAATTAATGAAAACAAATACGATGAAATTAATTTGAATGTTGGTTGTCCTAGCCCTAGGGTGAAATCAGGAGGTTTTGGAGCATTTCTCATGTACGAACCAACCAAAGTTAAAGATTGTCTTTCTGCTATGACTGCATCTTCTGATATACCAATAACTGCAAAAATTAGATTAGGAGTAGATAATCAAGATATTGAAGAAACTTTAGATAATTTCATTGAAATCATTTTGCAATCAGGAATAAAAACTCTGTATGTGCATGCTAGAAAAGGAATGCTTGAAGGATTAAATCCGAAAGAAAATAGAAATATTCCACCGCTTAACTATGAAAGAGTCTATCGAATAAAAGAAGATTTTCCAGATATTGAAATAATACTCAACGGAGGTTTATCTGACTTTCTAGAAGATAAAAATAAATTAAAAATGGTGGATGGATTGATGTACGGAAGGTATGTTTGTGAAAAACCTTATGAACTAACAAAAGTAGATAAAATTTTTTATCAATCAACCAAAGAAACTAATATTGAAACTCTTGTAATGATGATGGAAAAATATTTGATAGAAAATCAAAATTTAGGATTTTCAGGCTATTTGATCAAAAGGCATATGGTAAATTTTTTTAAAGGTTTTAGTTATTCAAAAAAGATTAGGCAAATAATTATGTCGGATAACCTGAACGTAGATGAGATAATAAGAATACTGAAGAAAAAACATTTATTAGTCGCATGAAACTTTTCAAAAATTTATTTAAAACAAAAGAGATTGAAGAAGAAAGTAAAGATAGCAGCATTCAAAAATCAATTTGCTCATTAATGATAGAAGTTGCTTATGCTGATAATCAACTAGATGAATCTGAATTAAAAGCAATGGCAAATTCCCTCAGTAAATTAGATATTGAAAAAGAGGAGATACAAGAAATTGTTGATGCAACTCTTGCTAAGTCTAAAGAATCAATTTCTTTTTATGAACACACGAGAATACTTAACGATCAACTTGATTACGATCANAAAAAAGAAGTCCTTAANTCAGTTTGGGCAATTGCGTTTGCAGATGGTGAAATGGATAAGCATGAGGAGCATCTGATAAGAAGAATTGCTGATCTTCTATACCTCAATCATAAAGATTTTATAAACGCCAAATTAAATCAAAAGGAAACTAATGAAGATAGTTAATCCAAACATACACAATTTATCCAAAGAAAAACTCCAATTCATGGATGAACTTTTCATGGATAGATATATATCACCAGGAAAAATATCCGGAACGCAAACCTTAGTAGCAAGAAATGGAGAAATTGTTCATTGTCACTCTCAAGGTTTAAGAGATATTGAACAAAATCTTAAGATGGAAGATGACTCGATTTTTAGAATCTATTCAATGACGAAACCTGTAACTGGAGTTGCCTTAATGCAGTTATATGAAAAAGGTTACTTTCATCTGGCAGACCCAGTTAGTAAATTTCTCCCTGAATTTAAAAATCAATCAGTTTATATAAGTGGAATCTATCCAGCATTTGATACCAGACCAGTGAACAGAGAAATGACCATCAGAGATTTATTAACCCATACCTCTGGTCTCAGCTATTCAATTAATTTTGAAAATCACTTAGATAGTGCCTACAGACATGTATTTGATGAATTACTGCCAGATAGGGAAAGACGTTCTCTGGATTTAAAAGATGTATGCGAAACTTTAGCTACCCTTCCTCTTCAATTTTCGCCTGGCGAAGGCTGGCTTTACAGCGTTTCCATAGATGTTTGCGCAAGAATTGTTGAAGTCATATCAGGGGAGAAAATAGATGATTACTTTAAAGAAAACATATTTGATCCCTTAGGTATGAAGGATACAGGATTTATTGTGCCTAAAAAGGATGCAGATAGATTGACAGCTTTGTATTGGAGAACACCAGAAAAAAAATTAGTCTTAGAAGATCCCTCTGGAAATGAAAGCAACATGTTAATAGATAAAGTTTANAAAGGTGGTGGGAGTGGTCTCGCATCTACCATAGAAGATTATTTTAAGTTCAGTCAGATGCTTTTAAATGGCGGTGAATTAAATGGCAAAAGAATACTCTCAAGAAAAACTGTTGAGTTGATGACTATGAATCACCTTCCGGACAATAAAACTTTGTTAGACATGAATGCTGGAGGAGGATTTTCTGAGGTACGTTACCAAGGAATGGGTTATGGTTTGAGTATGGCTGTAACCGTCGATCAAGCTGCCACACAAATCTCTGGAACCGCGGGTTCCTATAATTGGGGTGGTATGGCAAGTACCTTCTTCTGGATAGATCCAAAGGAGAATTTGTTAGGTATTTTTATGACCCAATTAAGGCCCTCAACAACTTTTCCGTTCAGAGGACAAATGCAAGCTATGGTCTATGGAGCCTTCGAAGATTAAAAATCTTCAAATTCATCAACGAAGTCATCAGCATCAATTTCTCCGTCACTGATTTCATATTTTCTACGCTGTAAGTATGCATCTCTGAAAAATATGTATTTATCTCCGCTGACAAAATTGTCTAGCTCAAGTAAAACAGTTGTTTGATTAAGGATATTTAATCCAGTCAATAAACCTGATGTAGTTGGATGATCATCAGCTACAGCTAAAGGAGATATAACAGAATCTATTCCTCTGGATAAACCATCCCTCACAGTAGTTGGACCTAGAAAAGGTAAAACTATATAAGGACCAGGTTCAACACCCCATTTTCCAAGTGTCTGTCCAAAATCTTCATCGTTCTTATCAAATCCCATTGGAGTAGCAACATCAAAGAGACCAAAAATTCCAAAAGTTGTATTGAAAATAAATCTTCCGAAATCATTTAATGCTTTAGAAAAGTTCTCTTGCAAAATATTATTTAAGCCTGACTTTACGTCATCAATATTTTCAAAAAAATCTGTAATACGATCTCGAACAAATGGTGGAGTTGCTTCTACATATGCTCCTGTAACAGGTTCAATTAAATTTTCTATTACCCTCTCATTGAATTCATGAACTTTTCTATTTTGCTCTTCATAAGGATCCAGAGAATCTCTTAACTCGGGAGAGACGGCACACCCTATAAATAGAAAGAAAAATGCTAAAATAGCACTCAATCTTTTGATATACAGAATAACCATTTCGTAAGCATATGCCTCTTCCTGAAAAAAACAACCGTGTAATTATTACGAGCGCTTTGCCCTATGCAAATGGTGACTTGCACATAGGACATCTCTTAGAGCATGTTCAAACAGATATCTGGGTAAGGTTGCTTAGAGCAAACAACATTACTTGTCACTATGTTTGTGCGAGCGACGCTCATGGTACTCCTATCATGCTAAGAGCTAANGAATTAGCGACTGAACCTGAAAAAATGGTTGAAGAATTCAGATCCTCTCACATGAAAGACTTGGGATCATTCAATATTTCTCACGATAATTTTTATACGACTCATAGTGAAGAAAATAAATACTTCAGTGAATTGATTTATAACAAAGCAAAAGAATCTGGATTCATTGAAAGTAAACAGATCGAACAACTTTTTGACGAGAGTGCAGGCTTATTTCTCTCAGATAGATATGTTAAAGGTACTTGTCCAAAATGTTCCGCTGAAGATCAGTATGGAGATAATTGTGAAATCTGTGGTGCGAAATATGAAGCAGCTGAATTAATCAATCCAGTATCAACAATCAGCGGTCAAAAGCCAGTAGTGAAAACTAGTGAGCATGTTTTTTTTAAATTATCAAAGTTAGAAACTAATGTGGCAAATTGGATGAAAGCTACACCTCTTCAAGAAGCAGTTAAAAATAAACTTGAAGAATGGTTTCAGCAAGGTCTTAAAGATTGGGATATTAGTAGAGATTCGCCTTATTTTGGATTTGAAATTCCTGATATGCCAGGGNAGTACTTTTATGTCTGGCTTGATGCCCCTATTGGGTACATAGCCAGTCTTGAAAATCATTTAAGAGCAAAAAGTGATGAGTCTGCAGAAGAAATTTGGTCGGAAACTGCCGATACAGAAATTTATCATTTTATTGGAAAAGATATCATGAATTTCCACGCCTTATTTTGGCCAGCTTTACTAGAAACTTCTAAATTTAAAAAACCATCCAATGTTTTTGTTCATGGTTTCTTAGGCTTGAACGGGGCAAAAATGTCTAAGTCAAAAGGTAATTTTTTAAGTATGAGAGATTACTTAGATATCCTTGATGCTGACTATATAAGATATTACTTGGCATCAAAGTTATCGCCTTCCATTGATGATATTGATCTCAACTATGATGACTTCCAAAAAAAAGTTAACTCTGATTTGGTCGGAAAATTTGTGAATATTGCCAGTAGATCTGCAGGATTTTTAAAAAAGAATGATAATCAGATAGGAAATAGTATCGATCATGAATTTTATGAAAATTTTATTTCATCAAAAAATGAAATTACTAATCTTTTTGCAGATCTTGAATACTCAAAGGCAATTAAAGAAATCATGAAATTAGCTGATTCTGCAAATGCTTATGTGGATGAGAAAAAACCTTGGATTTTAGCTAAAGATGAAAAAAACAGGGATGAGGTTATCAAGATTGCGAGCACCACAATAAATCTATTTAGAGTTATAAACACTTATCTCAAGATAGTGATTCCAGACACATGCTCTAAAGGAGAAAGTTTTCTAAACGAGATAATCGGCTCGATTGATGATATTGACACTCCTTTAACAAATCATAAATTAGATTCTTTTTCTCCTATCCTTAATAGATTAGAAGATGAGAAATTAGAAGCACTTATTCAAAGAGGTTCAAATGGATGAAATTTCTATAGAAGATTTTATAAAAATAGATCTGAGAGTTGCTGAGATCAAAAACGCTGAAAACGTGGAAGAAGCAGATAAACTCCTAAAAATAATTCTAGACCTAGGAGATTTAGGAGAAAGAACGGTATTTGCAGGTATTAAAAAATTTTATGATCCAGAAAAATTAATAGGTCTAAAAATTATATGTGTAGCTAATTTAAAGCCTAGGAAGATGCGATTTGGAGTATCTGAGGGTATGATTCTTGCTGCAAGTAACGATGAAGAAGGCGTATTTATATTGCATCCTGATCAGGGTGCAAAACCAGGGATGAGAGTGAGTTAATGACTAAAAGCATTGAAACAGATATTTTAATTATTGGAGCTGGTCCGGTAGGACTATTTACAGTATTTGAGGCAGGATTACTGGGTCTCAAATGTCATCTTGTAGACAATCTAGATAAAATTGGCGGTCAATGCATTGAACTTTATCCAGAAAAACCTATTTACGACATACCCGGTGTACCAAATCAAACTGGTAAAGAGCATATAGATTCACTTTTAAAACAAATCGAGCCATTTGATTACGAAGTTCATCTAAATCAACGAGTGGATAAAATTGAAGAGTCAGGAGATTATTGGATTGCCGAAACGACTGATGGAATTTCTTTTAAGACGCTAAATATTTTTATAGCGGCTGGTGCTGGGTCTTTTGAACCTAGAAAACCCCCTGTTGAGTCTCCGGATAAATTTTTAGGCAAAGGAATAGATTATGCAGTCAGAAGTGTAGACAAGTACAAAGATAAAGATATTGTTATTTTTGGTGGAGGAGATAGTGCACTAGATTGGTCAGTAGAATTAGCAAATAAAGCGAAATCAATAAAACTTGTTCACAGAAGAGATGATTTTAGAGGTGCAGAACATACCGAAAACAAAATGCGAAATTTTGTTGCAAGTGGTGAAATAGAGTTAAAAATTCCTTTTGTCATAAAATCTATTGTTGGTGNTAAGTCTTTTGAGGGAGTAGAAATCATGAATTTTGAAACCAAAGAGACAGAAGTTATTAACTGCGATGAGGCGTTATTTTTCTTTGGTTTAAGTAAGCAACTTGGGCCAATAAATGATTGGGAGATTGATTTAAACGAAAGAAAAGTACAAGTAGATACAGAAAAATTTGAAACGAATCAAAAAGGCATCTTTGCTGTTGGCGATATCAATACTTATCCTGGAAAATTAGACCTAATCCTTTGCGGGTTTCATGAAACTACCCTAGCTGTACAAGAAGCCTTTAAAAGAATAAATCCCGGTGAGAGAGTTCCTTTCGGTTACACAACCTCCAATAAAGGTTTGCAAGAAAAACTTAAAGTTTCTGGATCATGAATGCTATTTTGTTCCCTGGTCAGGGAGTTCAAACTGTAGGCATGATGGATAGCCTGTTCAGTTCAAGCGAAAAAGCAAAAGATTTATTCATCAAAGCTTCTGATGCTATTGATATTGATCTTGTTGAGTTAGTTACAGATGATTCAAATAATTTGATTGATTTAACAGAATATTCTCAACCCATTATCTTAGCTTCAAGCATTGCCTTCGCTGAACACTTCACAGATAAAGCCAATTATAATTTCTGTGCAGGTCTATCTCTCGGTGAATATTCTGCGTTAGTTTATTCAGGATGCTTAGATTTTTTAGATGCAATAAAGTTAGTTCATATTAGAGGAAAGCTAATGCAGAATTCAGTTGCACCCGGTGAAGCAAAAATGCTTGTTGTCATGGGAATGAACCATGATGATATTCAATCCTTAATAAAAGAACTTTCCGAAGATGGATGCACAGTAAATTTGTCCACAGATACTGCTGATGGAATGGGTGTTCTTGCAGGCGAAACTGCAAATATTGAAAAGTGTAAAACTTTGCTTGAAAGCAAAGAATTAAGAAGAGTTAAAACGCAATACGTAAATATGTCTGTGCCTTCGCATTGTTATTTGCTAAAAGATGCTCAAGAAAAATTAGCCTCTGAATTAGAAAAAATAGAATTCAGAGGTCCAAGAGTTCCGATAATATCTAATTTTACTGCGCTTCCAACTTCTGATATCGATGAAATAAAAGATAATTTGATCAATCAACTTTGTGAAACTGTTAGGTGGAGAGAAACTTTAGATTTTCTTGATAAAAGCAAAGTTTTAAGCATCACGGATTCTGGTCCCGGAAAAACAATAATAGGAATGGCTAGGAAGTTTAAAGAAATGGAGAAACTAGCTTTAATTGATTCTTAATTATCTCTATTTTTTAATCTTAACGATTTGATCTTAATATAACCCTCGGCATCTTTCTGATCAAAATCACCTTTCTCATCAAAACTCGCTAAATCTGCTTTATATAAAGATTTATCACTTCGTCTGCTTAAAATGATTACATTACCTTTCTTGGCTAATATTTTTATTTGTCCTTGAACATTTTTTGAAAAATTATCGACAAGACTTTGTATAGCAAACCTTTCAGGTGCCCACCACAAACCATCATAAATTAAACCGGAATATTTACTTATAAGTTCGTCTTTAGTTTTTATTGATTCTCCATCCATGCAGATTGATTCTATTGCTCTTCTTGCTTTGAGTAAGATCGAGCCACCAGGCGTCTCGTAGCAACCTCTTGACTTCATTCCGGTAGATCTCGATTCAACAATATCCAATCTGCCTATGCCGTTTCTTGAGCCAATGTCATTTAACTTTGTTAATAATTCTGCAGGAGAAAGCTTTTCATCATTAACTGCAATAGGATCTCCGTTTTCAAACTCTATGGAAAATTCTTCTCCTGAATCAGGCGCATCATCAATTGATTTAGTATTGCGCCACATACTTTCTGGAGGTACCGAGGTTATATCTTCTAAGATTCCACCTTCATAAGAAATATGTAATAAATTTTCATCAGTTGAAAAAGGAGGTTCGTTTTCACTACCCTCTTCAACTGGCAATTGATTTTCATTGCAGTATTTAACTAAATCCTTTCTCGATGCTAGATCCCACTCACGCCAAGGACTAATAATTTTCAATTCAGGAGCAAGTCCATAAACTCCTAATTCAAATCTAATCTGATCGTTTCCTTTACCTGTAGCCCCATGAGATATGAATTGAGCTCCCTCCTCTCTTGCAACTTCAACGAGCCTTTTGGCGATTAAAGGTCTTGCAATTGAAGTACCTAAAAGATATTCACCTTCGTAAATAGCATTCCCTCTGAACATAGGAAAAACGTAATTTTTTACAAAATCATCTTTAAGATCTTCAACTATTGAATGAGATGCACCAGCTTGTGAAGCTCTATCTTCCACGTCATCTCTTAAGTCTTTTTGCCCTAAATCTGCGGTATACGTAATAACTTCAGCATCATAGTTTTCTTGCAACCATTTAAGGATAACAGTTGTATCTAGTCCGCCTGAGTAAGCTAGTATTATCTTATTCATATAAAAAATTTTTGAGGATTATATCTTTAAACATCTAGCCTATGTAAATCAATATGAAAAACATTCCGTATCCAAAATTTCTTCTTCGTTGCTAAGTTAAATGCTTAATAAAAATGATTATCAATTCCCATCTATTTCTCATCAAGAATTTTCTATGATTTAACTGCTATAGTTTCCAAAATTTTGAGGTGATAAAAATGGAAAATGAAAATTTTGATACAAGCGAGGTATGTGGAATATTAAATGAAATCATGGAATATGAACTATCAGGAGTTGTGAGATATACCCATTCGTCTTTGATGGTTACTGGTCCTCATAGATTACCCATAGTAGATTTTTTAAAAGAACAGGCAAGTGAGTCATTACAGCATGCTCAACAAGCTGGGGAATTATTAACGGGTTTAGATGGCCATCCAAGTCAGAAAATAGCTAATATCGTTGAAACAAATAACCACTCAATTAAAGATATTCTAGAAGAAAGTCTTGAGCATGAAATGCATGCATTGAATCTCTACAAAAAACTTCTCACTAAAGTTGAAGGTGAATCAATCTATCTCGAAGAATATACAAGAGATTTAATTGGGCAAGAAGAACAGCATCAACTCGAACTCCGCAAGATGTTAAAAGACTTTAGTTAATTGCTTATCTCTAAAAGTTCAGTTTAGGATTTTAATTATATAAATTAGCTATAATGAAAATGCGTGATTTGGCCCTATTGCTGCGTTAATGCTAAGAAGGATCAATTCTGATTTACTTTACGGAGTTGTTATGAAAATTTTTATACCTATTCTAATTCTTGTTCTATATTCTTGTGGTGGAGGCGGTGGTTCCATGTATGGAAGCTCTGAAGAAACTGGTACAGGTTCTTCTGGTGATTATGGGAGTTCATCAAGTTATGGATCGAGCTCGTCAAGTAGCAGCCAATCCTCCTCACCTACTCTTGCCGCATCGACAACTACAATAAATGGTCTTGAAATAATTCAGATAATGGGTGCTAACAGTGAGTCAAATATGGGCGGATCTGCAACTAGTTCAAAAAGATCTGTTTACGCATATAGTAATGATGATGATTCAGTAGCAACCTACGAAGGTAATGCATGGCCGAGGGTGAGATTTTCTGGAACCGAGATCAGTAAATCTGATTCTGTTACCGCACAAGTTACAAAGCTTTCCAACACAACAAATAGTAACGATATTGTAGGAATAAATTTTCGTCCTAGTTATCAATGCTCTGCTGATGCATATGACTACAATGCAGGTTGTGAAGATGCAAACTGGAGACTTTTTCTTCCAAATGGTTCAGTAAATCTAGAAGATACAGAATCTGTTCCTGAAACTACTCAATCTTTTACGGTAACTGTCCAGAGCACAGATTCAGGAAATAAATTTTATATTGATGGTGACTTAGCAAAAGACCTTACCTTAGAAAGAGGTAAGACATACGCTTTTGTTCAAACAGATTCTTATACTTCTCACCCGCTAAGATTCTCAATTGAAAAAAATGGTTTACATGCTTCTAAACCGGAATTCATTAGAGGTGTGAAAACTTCTAAAACAAACAATACAATTTATATTACCGTACCTAGCGATGCTCCCGATCAGCTATATTATTTCTGTTTTATACATTCTGGTATGGCTAATGATGCTGTTATAACCATTACTGACTAGCAAATGATTTTTGTAGAACTTCTTTCTGGAGTAATTTCAGGAATGATTCTTTTTCAAACTGCTATTGTTGCTCCTGTAGTTTTTACTACACTTGATGCAGAAAATGCCTCAAAGTTTTTAAGAAAAATCTTTCCTAGATTTTTTATGGTAATTTTTATCTTAGGTATTAGCGCTTTAATCGTTTCATCAGTATTTTTGAGCATCCAGGGGATCGTTATCGCTGCAGTTACTGCGATTTCAATGATTATTTCTTACCTAGTAGTGCCAGCAACTAACAAAGCTCGAGATGAAGACAGGTCTACAGCTTTTAGAAGATTGCATACCTTAACTGTAGTTTTAACCTTGTTTACCTTATTAGCTAACTTAAGTTGGATTCTTCCAATTTAGATTTCAACTGAATCTATCAATTCTTTGAGTTCGCCGTTTTGGTACATCTCCATCATGATGTCACTACCACCGACTAGTTCACCGTTGATAAATAATTGAGGAAAAGTTGGCCATTCCGAAACAGAAGGAAGTTCCTGTCTGATTTCTGGATTACTTAAAATATCTACAAAAGAGAATTCCTTTCCACATGCCATTAGTATTTGTGATGCACGTTGAGAAAAACCGCATTCAGGCTTATCAGGAGATCCTTTCATGTACAAAAGAATTTTGTTGTCAGCAATTTGATTATTAATCTTTTCAATAATGTCCATAATTTTATTTTAACACTTCAAGATATTTCTTAGTGGTTTCTTTGATTCCATAGATCAAACAATCAGATACATATGCCTGTCCAATAGATACTTCTTTTATCTCACCACAATCCATAAGAAAAGGAAGATTCTTGAGATTTAAATCATGACCGGCATTGAGATCCAAATTTATCTCATTAGCAAATTCAATAACAGAACGATATGTATCTTTTGTTGATTGGCTATTGTANAGAGCTGCGTAAGGTCCTGTGTAGAGTTCCACCCTATCCACTCCTAAATCTTTAGCACGTTTTAGCTGTTCAATATCCGGATCGATAAAAATGCTTGATCTTATATTGAAAGATTTTAATGTTTTAATTATTTTTTCTAATTCCAGATTTGGTTTACTTAAATCAAACCCATGATCAGAAGTTTTTTGCATCGTATCGTCTGGTACCAAAGTTGCCTGATCAGGCTGGTAGAAGTTAATCAGTTCCATGTAACCGGGATATTCATCGTTTGGCTGTTCAAATGGATTTCCTTCAATNTTAAATTCTATATTGCTTGGTATGATCTTTTTTATTTCTGCAACGTCTTTTGGCGTTATGTGTCTTAAATCTGGTCTTGGATGAACTGTTATTCCATGACAACCCGAATCTATAATACTCTTAGTCATATTCACCAAGTTTGGAATATCTCCATCTCTTGCATTCCTCAACCAAGCTATCTTATTTATATTGATACTTAAATTTGTCATAAAAAAAGCTTTATGGATCCATCATAAAATAGCTTGCAACCTGCGAGCAAAGTACAAAAGTATCCAATTTTATAAAACCAATCTTGCCCTATCTTATCTACAAGATAAGCTCCAAAATAAACACCAAGAGGAGCTAAAGGAAGTAATAAGAGAGAAGTATATATATTTTCAAAATTCATTTCGCCTAAATAAGCATAGGGAAAAATTTTAAATAAATTTATCAATAAATAAAAAAGACCGGCGGTTGCAACGTACATAGTTCTATCTAGCCTCATCGGAAGAAGATAAAAACTCAAGGGCAATCCGCCAGCATGAATTGAAAAACTAGTAAAACCTGAAAGACTTGGCCAAAAGTATGAAGCAAATTTAGATGGCTTCTTAGGTTTATCTGAATCTTTACGAAAGTAATAATCCAAACAGAAAATAATAGCCATTAGTCCAATAATCATTCTTATATGGTCATTGGTCAGATAGCTAAATGTAAAAGTCCCAATTAACACTCCGACAAAAGCAAGNGGAATNATAAATTTGATAATTTCAATGTTCCATTTATGCCTGTATCTCCAAACTGTAACGCAATCCATAAAAATCAAAGGTATAAGAAGAATTGCTACAGCTTGAAAAGGTGGAACAAAAAAAGACATAACGGGAATTGCCAAGAGAGAACCAAAGGATCCTGCTCCAATGAATCCTCCTTTTCCCATTCCATGAAGGAAAACAGAAATGATTGCTACCACATAAAACAATGGATCCAGAATCATTTTCTTTTAAATTAATTTATAGAGAATATCGGATAATTCGTTAGAGGATTGATAAAGCTTTAAGCCCTTATGAATTTTGTTATTGATATAAGAAAAACCAATTTTTTTATCTGTATCNCCATANGCGCAGGCTCCACCGATGCCTGCATGCCCAAAAGCACTTTCAGATCTTCCAATCGGTGAAAGCTGCGTATTGAGCAAATATCCTAGTCCAAATTTAATATCTCCAAAAAAGAGAACTGTATCCGGTCCAGAAGTATGGGGAGTTAAAGCCCGATTGATCGATTCCCTTGACATGATTGTCTTGCCATCTCTTGATCCACCATTAGATAAGATGCCATAAAACTTTGCTAAAGCATTTGAATTGCCGTGTCCGTTTCCAGCCGGAATTTCTGCCATCCTCCAATCTGTAGAATTCATATAGTTCTGATCATCGTTAGCTGCAGTACTGTCAAAAGCAACCTTAAAATCTCCCTTTCTGAACCATCTCTTTATGTTTTTCAGTGGCTGAGGAAGAAATAACTCTGGGATCAAAGATATAAATATCTGAAATCCTTTTGAGGGCCCCATAGCATCAGAAATAGAAATTGTATCTGCACAATTTGGCAAATCCTCTTCATCTAAACCAATCTTAAAATTTAGGTCAAATGGATCAGCAATATGTTCTTTAAAATAAGATCCTATTGTTTGGCCTGTAACCCTTCTGAAGAGTTCGCCGTTTAGAAAACCATAAGTCAATGCATGGTAACCTTGACTTGTGCCAGGTTCATGAAATGGTTCTTGAGTTTCAAGAGCTTTGATAAAAGAAGACCAATCCTGCCATCTTGGATTTTCGAGTCTTTCTCTAAAACCAAACATTCCCGCTCTGTGTGTTAAAAAATGTTTGATTAAGGTATTTTCTTTACCGTTAGTTCCGTATTCTGGCCAATATTTACTTACTTTGTCATCCAATGATATTTTTCCTTGTTCAACTAAGTGCATCATGCAAGGGACAATAATTCCTTTTGTGACAGAGAAGACATTGCAAATAGTATCTTTATCCCAAGGTATAGTTTTTTCCTTATCTTTAAATCCACCCCATAAATCCACTATCATTTCACCATCTTTTTCCACAGCGAATGACGCGCCAGTTTCATAACCAGAATCTATCAAAGAACGGAAGTGATTCTCTAACTCNTTAAAATCTGGGTGACAATATCCTTCTATCATGATGCTAGAACTTGTTTTAATGCATCGACAAATTCTTTAGGCTTATCTAAGAATAAATGATGCATTGCACCAGGAATCATATGTAACCTATCATCAGATAAACCACTTACGTACTTGAAATAATCTAAAGTTTCTTGGGTCATGAGTTGACTAAGCTGACCGTAAATTAGGGAGAGTTTGCAGTTAAGGTTGGTTAAATTCTCATGTTGATCTAAATACGAATAAGTTTTCATGATTGTAGGGTCTGATTTCAATTTCCACCCTTCCTCAGTTTCTCTATAAGAAGTTTCGGCAACATATTTCAGGACAAAATCCAGCTCACAAGGTTGAGGAGGCATAAGCCTAAATCTTTCAATTGCATCCTCTTTAGTAGGAGATGCCACTCCTAATCTAACAGTTGGCCGACGAGATGACATTTCTTTTGCTTTTTCAGGTGGAAGAACAATGGTTGAATCCACAAGGATTATTTCATCGCAGAGGTCTTTATATTTATTGCCAAAGATCATGGAAACATGACCTCCCATGCTGTGAGCAACTATGATCGGTTTATCTAGTTTTAAACCTTCTATAACGTCTTTAACTTCATCAGCGTATGTTTCCTGCGAGTAAGCTTCTCTGTGTTCACTATCTCCCATACCGCTAAAATCCATGGCAACAACAAAATAATCATTCGCAAATTCTGGAATGACATGATCCCACCAATGCGTATGCGCATTAAAGCCATGTAAAAACAGAAGGCACTTTTTTTCACTTGAACCCCAAGTCCTTACATTTATTTTTACCCCAGATGAATCTATCGATAATTGTTCTGAAGGATATTCAATATTATTTATGAACCATTCTGGTGCTAGACCCAGAGGATTTTTTCCAATTAGCATGGCGCGATTATACGGAATATTAGTTATCTAAGTAAGGAATGAATATTTCCTTGAAACTCTATGGACGGGTTGACATTAACTCCAGCGGTAAGAGATTGCTCTAATACTTTTTCCAACATTCTAGAGGAACCGAATATTTCATAATTTAATTCATTATCTATAACTATATTGCCTGACAAGAGATCAGCATTTGGAAAAGTTATAAAATTAGCAATTAATTTATTATTTTCGCAATTTATATTTGCTTCAACCGAAGTTTCGTAAACTTCACCAAATAATTCAAGATCATTGACCATAGCGTTAATTCTTCCCGAAGAGGAAATGCATCTATCTTTATCAAAACCTAAAGTTAAGTTATCCGATGAAAGAAGGATTTTCATAGGCAATTTTGAGCCAAACTTGTCACTATCAAATATAAATTTTATGGAGCTAAGACTAATTACTTCATTCATGATTAGCTCTGCTATTGAAATATCTCCTGTTAGATCAAGCCTTCCACGATCAATTTTTATATGAAGTTTATTCAATCCAACAGAGGTATTAAGATTCCCAATCAGAGTATCGCCATAAAAAACTTCCTCAAATGTGCCACTCCAAATTGTTCCGTTAATGTCTCTATAAGAGATTTCTGGAAAAAGATCATCAACAGTTGAATAAGCAATCCTTAAGGGTAAAAATAAAAAAAGAAGTATAAAGAAGAGAGAAACTACCGAAATAAAAAAATATCGAAGACTCATTAGATTTTAGATAGATTTAATTGAGCAGACACTCTCCCGCCTGAGGACTTTGTGAGGCTAGTTTTATCTAAAGAAACTCGATCTTGAATTGAGAAAAGCCAGTCATAAAGCCTCATAAAATCTGCATCATTTATCCAGACAATAATTGACTCTTCGTCTATGACCTGAGTTCTGTCGATAGAAATTTTAAAATCGCCAGAAGTATTTGTAATTAAGGAGGATATTGAAACATTATCTTGATTGACAAACCCTGGGAAAAAATTAATTTTATTTATTAATCTTTCTTCTGTNAGTATTTTATTTCTTTCGATTTCAAGATTGTTTGCTGTCTTTTGAATAAAATTCAAAAAGAAACTAAGAACGATTAGAACAAGTAAAGACAACGTCAAAATAAATATTATTTGTTGTTGTCGAGTTAAGGAATTTAGATAACTAAAAACTTTCAATTATGATTTCTCCTATGATGAAATTATTACTTCTATTGGATGTGCCTATTTGAGCGTAAATCCCCTCTCCTTCCAATTTAGCTATTATTCTTTCTAAATCGGCGAATGAATTTGCCTCAACTTCGAAAGCAGTTCTTTGTTGTGACAACACAAATGAATTTAAATTAGTTGAATTTAGAGAAGTAACAGCATTACTGACTGTAGAAATTAATTTTAATTGATCTTGATCGTTATTCTGTCTCATCAAGCGGTATTTAATTTCATTAAAATCGGTCTCGTAATTCAGACTTGGGAATTTTTGGTTAAAAACTTGTTTTGACTTTTCTAACGAATTATCAATTTGAAAAGAATAGGAAATAATTTCAATCAAGCTCAAACTAATAAAAAATAAATAAATTGAAGCTAAAGCAATTAGGGGTTTTTTGCTTTGCTTGAATAACTTGTCTATATCTAAACGTTTTTCATATTTTCCCTGCAAGAGATTGAAATATGAAAAGTCTATTGATTTGAGAGAATGGATCATAAGATCCTCATAAGAATCAAAGACTTTTGATTGAATTTTTAAATCCTTATCGAGAGATATTTCTTCGACGCTAAAGACTTCAATTGGATCAGCTTTAAATTGATTAATAATATTTTCTTTACTTAATTTGAAGGTTGCCAAAGACATCATCAATCTTATTTTGTTTCTCTTAGAGTGAACGTAAACAAAATTTTCAAAGAAAATTAAAGTATTTACTTCGGAATCGTAAGCGTGAAATGGTGTCAAAAAATCTAGATTTTCTTGAAAAGCTAAATCTCTAACTGAATTAAGATATTCACTTGATGCAGCAAGAATCTCTTTTGAGTCTTTTGATTGTATCCATTCATCTTCAGAATCACATTCAATAAGCTCATCTTTTATCATGAAAGGAATAGCTTTCTTAAGCTGTGCATCTGATACATCGGGAAGATTGAGATCAATATTATGGAACTCATTAGTCAGCAATATTCTTCCCGAAACTTTGTGACTTTCGGAATCAAATTTTACTGATTTAAAAGTGTCATTTTCTTGAAGAAAATAATGACTTTTATCTTGTTCAATAAGCTCTATTACTTTTTGTATCATAGATATTTTCCAATCTTTCGCATGTAAACTTTTGGTCCTGTTGAGGTTATTTCGATTTTTGAAATTAAATCGTAAGTGTTCGATCCATTAGTAATTTCTACATCTATTTCATAATAATTACTTTGAGTTGATAACGACTCTCGAATAGATCCTGATAAAGCCAATCCATCAAATTCTGGCATATCAAAGAATTCCTTAGTTGATTTGTAGCCTCCATAAGGTTTTGATAACAGCACATTTTGAGCCGAATAAAAATCTAATTGATTTTCCGTAATGGCAATTATTAGATGAGGATATTTTGGAGATAAAGCATTAATATTGATGTTTAACTCCCTCGAAGGATGAACGCATAGATAAGGTTTAAGTTGTTTGTAAATCTCATCATTCATCCCATTAATGTTTCTAATTTCAGGCAAGTCGACAATTAATTGATTAGTTGGAAGGTAAGGATTCTTTTTGGCTGTGTAGTTAATATCTTCTGCGCCAAGAGTATCCTGAGGAGTGGAATTGGTATCAATCCAATCAATTAAAGAAGACACAATTATATCCATGTCATATTCAGGAATTTCTAGACTCATTCCAAGATTTTTCAATAACTGTGAATTGATTCTACTAACTCTATCTTGAGAATTATTGATCTTTGAAACCAAAGAATTAACATTAAAACAATTATTCTTGTCATAAAAATTACCAAAAACTCGACCGTTTTCAGTTTCAAAACTCAATGAATTTTCAATGGACTCTGATGAGCTGGCTAATGCAATTTGAAGTCTATTTTGTTCGGGTTTTAAATATTCTTTTCCAATTACTTCGAGACTTAAAAGATCAAGATACGCTTGAGAGAAAAAATTTTCATAAATATGAAACTTAACCTTTTGCTGTGTCTCATTGCTCATCATTACTCCGATCGAAGAAACAATCGTTATAATAAATAACGATAATATGAGCGCTATTCCAGGCAGACTTTCTCTCTTATCCATAATTCACCAATAAAATCTTATTGAATATTGAAAGGTCATAAAATCCTATTTTGACTTCAACTGCCTCCGGAAGGCTGCTATCAAAAAATATTTCTTCTGATATAGGCCATGCTTCATAAGAGACATTTTCAAAAAATATTTCAAGATCTACATAATCCACATCATCAAGAAGGATTTCGCTTTGAAAGGGATCCTCGTTATCTATGTACCTGTAGGATTCTCTGATCAGTTCTCCGTTATCTAGCTTATAAATTATCTTTCTTAGAGCGCCGGTATCTTCCAATCCGTCTGTATCCGAGAGTTTTATCAACCTTAATAAAATTTCGTCAGAATCTGAGGAATTTAACTCCATAGTTGATAATTCATAAGCACCCATTTGATCTCTTGGGATTGTATTTACGGATTGCGTAAAATCTTGTCTTAAATATTTATTCAAAAGAACCAATTTATCTAACCTATCATTTTTTTCTTGAATAGAAAGATTCGAAGAAACAGATATATTTAATAAAGATGAGCCTAATAATGCCAAAAGAGCGAATAAAGATATTGCAATGAGCATTTCTATTAAAGATAAGCCTTTCATTGGGCGAAAACCTCTTTAAAAACCTTTGATTTTCCTAATAAATCACCATTTTCAGAAAAAACTTTTATTTCAATTTCAATTCTATTTCTCTCAACTGAAGTTGCTAACTCTCTTTCCCAAATGAACGGCATGCCTAGAAATGTTTCCTCTCCTTCGTCATATTGCGAAGAAGTAAGATAATCATCCTTGACTAAGTTTTTCAAAGCTAAGTTTTCTGCAATATTATTTGCCAAGAATCTTTCTTCGATTAAGTTAATGGATCTTGAAGAATCGGTGATTAAAGAAGAGAAAGCCAGTGCAGCAATAGCAAGAATAAAGAAAGCAACTAAGATTTCTATTATTGTGAAACCAGATAATGTTTTATTCCCAGTTGCCAATATCTTTATCCGATCCTTCTCCACCTTCCTCACCATCAGCTCCTAGAGAATATAAATCAAAAGTTCCAAATCTTCCGGGTCTTCTGTATTTGTAATCATTACCCCAAGGATCCTTTTCTAATCTTCTTACGTACCCTCCTGATCTGTATCTTTCTTTAAATCTGTGATTTTCAGGAACTGTCACAAGAGCTTGAAGACCCTCTCTAGAATTTGGGTAAGAGATCATATCAAGACGATAGAGCTCAAGTGCTTGTTCTAAAAGTCTAATGTCGGCTTTTGCTTTATCTTCTCTAGCCCTTTCCTGACTCGGTAAAACATTGATTGCAATAACGGCAGTCAATAAGCCTAAAATCATTAAAACAACTAAGATTTCAATAAGTGTAAAGCCTTTTAATTTTATTTTTTTCATCATCATATTTTACTCCTCGTTATAGGCTGAATGTATTTAACTGAATCAACGGTAATAAAATTGCCAAAACAATCAAAGAAACAAATCCACCCATAAAAATAATAACCGCGGGTTCCAAAAGATTTAAAGTTATCTTAGTAGAATGATTAAATCTATCCTGAAGGTATTTTGAAACCTTAATTAACATATTTTCTAACTCTCCACTTGCTTCACCGCTAGATATCATTTCAATGATTAGTGAAGGTATGTATTTTGATTTACTTAATGATCTTGCAAGAGAATTTCCCTCAGAAACTTCCACGGATGCAAAATTAATATCTTTTTTTAAAATTCTATTGCTGACAGTATTTGCAGAGATATCCAGTGACCTGATTATGGGGACATTGCTTGATCTGAGAATAGATAGAGAATTAGTGAATCTTGATAAGTTTGAATCGATAATAAATTTATTAATTATCGGAAGTTTTAATAGGACTTTATCAACGTAAAGAAAAAATTTACTAAAGCCAATGAATCTGATTCCAATAAAAGCAATCAAAGCTAAAAAAACAATAAGCAATCCAAACCAGAGGCTTGTAAAAAAATTTGAAATTCCTAACATTGCCATTGTTAAGAATGGTAATTGCTGATTAGAGTTAGCAAATTGAGAGACGACATTTGGAACAACAAAGATTAGCAGTAAACTTATTATCACTAGGGAAGTTGCAAATAAAACCATTGGATATATTGTTGCTCCAAGGATCTCTTGATTAAGGGTTGCTCTTTTTTCTAGATAATCAGCTGTCTCCTCCATAACATTTCCCAATTCTCCAGAAGATTCCCCTGCTTCGATTAGTGATACGTATAAACTATCGAAAGATTCAGGGAATTCCTTTAAAGCTTCAGAGAACTTATACCCCTCTTTAACCCGCATGGATATTTCCTTGAGTTTGTTGGCACTAGATTTATCTGAAAGTTGTTCAGCTACCGAATCTAGTGACCTATCAACAGGTATGCCTGCATTTATAAGAGTGGACATTTGACGAGTAATTAATGCTAAATCACTTGATTTAATTTTATGAGACAAAAAACTTAAAAAAGATCCTGAAGCTTTTCTTTCTTTTACATCTATAGGAATTAAACTCCTACTTTTTAATTCTTGAGAGGCTAAATTGACATCATCTGCAATTAAGCTGCCTTTTATTTTTTTTCCATCTAACGATAAAGCTTCGTAATTAAAAGCAGGCATCAGGCCTCCATAAGAACTCTTCTGACTTCTTCAAGGGTTGTGACGCCCTCTTGAATAAGTTTTTGACCTGATTCTTCAAGAAAATCATGCTGTGGATCGATAATATCCCTGACTTTCTTTTCAGAAAAATCATCGTTAATAAGTTCTTTAACGTTTTGATCGATATCTAAAATTTCAAAAATACCTTGCCTCCCAGAATAAGTTTCTCCATCTGATGAAAGTTTTCTTACCAGTCGTTGTGAAATTATTGTTCTTAACGATGAAGCTAATAAATAGGGTTCAACGCCCATGTCTATCAATCTAGTAATAGCACCCAAGGTATCATTGGTGTGAATCGTTGATAAAACCAAGTGACCAGTTAGAGAAGCCTGAATTGCAATCTCAGCTGTTTCTTTGTCCCTTATTTCACCAACCATTACCACATCTGGATCCTGTCTTAGAATTGCTCGCAGTCCAGCAGCAAAAGTCATTCCAACTTTATTATTAACTTGTGTTTGCCCAATACCGTCTACGGCATATTCAATAGGATCCTCAACCGTTAAAATGTTTCTACTCTGATCATTCAATAGGTTTAATCCAGCATATAAAGTTGTAGTTTTACCGGAACCAGTTGGCCCTGTTACTAATATAATTCCGTTATTTTGAGAAAGGGACTTAGTGAATACTTCTTTTTGCCTTGCAGGCATTCCTAGATCGTCTAAATTAAATTTTGCTTCAGACTTATCGAGAAGTCTGAGAACAATTCTTTCACCGTAATTAGAAGGTAAAGTTGATACTCTTAAATCTACCCATTTTTCCCCAAGCTTTAATGAAATTCTGCCGTCTTGAGGAACTCGTTTTTCAGCAATATCAAGGTTAGCCATGACTTTTATTCTGGCATTTAAAAGAGAGGCTATCCTGCTACTTGGAGAAAGTATTTCTTTTAATATACCGTCTACTCTAAACCTTATGGAAAGATTTTTTTCGTAAGGCTCTATGTGTATATCAGATGCATTCGATTTGATTGCTTCCGATAAAACAGCATTAATTAGTCTGATTACGGGAGCTTCGGTTGAGTCATCGAGAAGATCTTCCGTTTTTGGTAAATCTGAAGCCAATTGTTCCAAATTAATTTGATCTCCAAGGCCATCCACAATATCTTCTGATTTATCAGTATTTTCTGAATAAAAAGATGAAATATGTTTAAAAAAATCAGCTCCGGATAATGATTTTATAACCAAAGGCTTCTTAAATTTTGCTTCTAATTGAGATAATTTATTTAATTTAACATCTTCAGAAGCCAACACTTCCAAGTTGTTTTCATTTATACCCGAAATAAAAATTCCATTTTCTCGAGCAAATTTATAGCTCAATTGAAAATCTTGTGTATTTTTATTCTCCATAATCTATTGTTCGTCTAAAAAGGTCTCGATGAGGCTTAAATCAACCACTGGTTTACCTCTTTTTTCTAACAACATTTGCTCTGCTTTCAAATAGTTATACTTTTCAGTGCTGATAGTTTGCATATCAGCAGCATTTTTAATAATTGTTGGTTTAAGGAACACGACAAGGTTTCTTTTCACCTTAGATTTTGACGTTGATTTAAAGAGATTCCCAAATACTGGAATATCACCTAGTCCTGGAACTTTTCTCTCAACCTCTTGAATATCTTCATCAATCAAACCACCAAGCACAACGGTCTGTCTATCCTCAACCATGACTTTAGTTTGAATCTCTCTTTTATTTGTAATTATCTCTGACGCACTTTCTGTAATCGGCCCGAATAAACTGGAAACTTCTTGTTCGATATCAAGTCTAATTGAATCGCCATCATTGATTTGCGGAGTTACCAAAAGTTTAATTCCTATTTCTTGACGATTGATTGTTCTAAAAGGATTCGCATTGTTTGCACCTAGCGATTCTCCAGTGGTAATAGGAATTTCCTGTCCTACTAAGATAGAAGAGGTTTCATTATCCATAGTTAAGATAGAAGGTGTAGATAGGACATTTGAATCAGAGTCTTTTGCAATGGCATTCAAAATTGATGCAAAGCTGCTTTGACCGGCAACAATTTTACCTATCCCAACCGCTATACCCTCAATTCCCAGCAATGAGGAAGCTGCAACCGACTTAACTGTTCCTGCTAATCCCTCTTCTGCCAAGAGACTTGAGCTAGAAGCAGCAAAAGCACTTAAATCAGGATTCGGACTTCCAAACCTAGTGCCGAATGCTGGTTGTTCTACGCCATCGCCTTGAAAAAGAATCTGTACACCAAGATCTTTTGTAAGTTGTTCTGAGATTTCTACAATAATTGCTTCGACTAAGACCTGAGCTCTTCTGATATCAATTTTATCTATCACATCTTCTAATTGCCCTAGGATATCTGGATCAGCATTAATGATTAAAGAGTTTGTCTCTTTATGAGCTGATATCGATGTCTTAATTTTCCCACCAGAATTTCCTTGAGGACTTTTATCTATATTTTCTGCAACGTTGGTCAAAATATCTTTTATCTCCTCTGCGGATGCGTATTTTAAATACCTGACTTTTAAGCTTTTTGACTCACTAACTTCGTTATCTAAATCAAATGCTATGGATTTCATTTTTGTCGTAACTTCTTGATTTCCAACCAACAAAACAGCATTAATACGATCAATTCCAAAAGCATTAAATTGAGCAGTAGTCCGGTTGGAAGAACTCTTCAAATGCAGATCATTCAGAATCTTGGCCATTTCTTTAGAAGAAGAATTTTTAAGAGAAATTAATTCAACGAGATCTTGATCAAGTCGATCTAACTCATTTGCAATGTTCATGATTTTTGTAATGTTCGATGCCTTATCTGCGATTAAAACTGCGTTTGCATCAACAAAAGCTTCAAGGTGACCTGACCTATTGGTAATGGGTTTCAATAAAGCTACTAAAGGCTTTGCAGAAATATTTTTTGGTCTAAAAACATTGATGGCCAATCCATCAGACAAGCTATTCTCAGAGTAGTTAGCTTGAAATTCCGTTCTACCTACGACTTCAGGAACTATCTTGGCAAGATTCCCATAATCAACCACAGAATAAGCGTGGGCAGCCATGACAGATTTGAATACTTCGTAAGCCTCATCAATGCTTAAATCAATCTCAGATGCGACCGTTACCGAGCCTTTTACCCTAGGATCGACTACAAAGGTTTTATTAGTCACGCCGGCCATATCTGATATGAAAACCTTGATGTCGGCATCACGTAAATTTATTTTTGCAGACGCCAATGACAAAGATGCACAGGCGAGCGCAAGGAGTAATATCCCTCTCGTAAAAATCATATTTTAATTTAGGTTAATTGTAAGGGTGATTGGGCTACCGTCTCTGATAACACCAACCTCTATATTTCTAACTTTTCGGTTTAGTTCTCGTTCTAGATCAACAGTCGTTACTTTTTGACCGTTGAAGGATGTAAGGATATCTCCTGGTTCTAAATTATCATCTTGAAAAAATGGTGAAGATTTCACCGGATTAACTCTTATTCCTAAAACTTCCCCATCTCTAATGACGGGATTGAATGAGATAAGCTCTTTGATTTCAAGATTATCTAACCAATCTTTTGATGCCACTCTGGTTGGATCTATGGATTGTTTAAAACCTTTATTTTTTATAACTTCGGCAAAAGATAAGCTTTCAAGTTTCCCGTTTCTTCTCAGATTAACAAACGTGTCATCTATTGACTCCACAACGAGATTACCTGAAATTTTATCTCCAATTTTATAGCTCCTCTGTTTTTCATTTGGAAGACCAATAATGGCAACATTTTCTTCTTTAGATTTTACAATTCCATACAATTTTATATTCAGATCAGTTTCAGGGCCTTTTTTGTTGCTTTCAGAAGAATTAGCTATAGATTGATTGATAGCGCTGGCCTTAGCTGAAGAAAAAGGGTCCGAATTAATCGCAACGTACTGTTGAGAAGTATTTACAACAGTAGAAGCTTTAAAATCTATGTCTGGAAACAATATGCTGTTTACAGAAGAATAAAGTTGAACAGAAATAAAAATGGCAAAAACAGAAGCAAAAACTAGACGGAATTTAAGTGCAAATTCCGTTGCATAATTGAAATAGCTCTGAAAATCGAGCTTAATGCCAAAAATCATAGATTTGATTATATATCTTTACCTCAAAACTAAGAAATTTTTAAAAAACAGCTTTAATTGAGAAAGAATAAGTAATTGGATAATCAAATACTTCAACCAATTCATCCAGTTGATACACTTGATAGTTCTCTCCAGTCAGATTACCAATACTAAAGCCAATTTCTAAATCGTTGTCACCGGAGCTAATGAAGGCTGTGTAATTGAGATCTAATATACCGGTACCCTGCTCATAATAAGCCGGAGCACCTTTGATCGGAGCTAATTCAGAAATTCGCTCTCCCGTATAGTTATAGGCAAGTACCACTTTATGATCGCCCGTTTCATAGCCAAAAGTAAAATTTCCAAGAAAGTCTGATTGTCCTTGCAAGCTTCGTTTTGCTTGAACAAATTGTGATGTTGTATCTACCTCAGAATTCATGAAAGTTAAATTACTTCTAATGAAATAAGGAAAAAAATCATAATAAACTTCAAATTCCGTTCCAAGCATTTGCCCTTCATCAACATTAAGAAACTCTCTGTAGAAGGTTCCCGGTTGAATTCCCTGTTCAATAGGATTTTTTAAATCCTTAGCAAATAATCCTGCAGAAAAATATTGTCCGCCGTTACCGAAATACCATTCGTATCTAAAATCTAAATTGGTAATTTCGGTAATTTTTAAGTTGGGGTTTCCCACGAAAGATCTATTAGTAGCTGGATTGAAGAAAACAGACTGAGCTAATTCTCTAAAATTAGGCCTAACAACTGTCTCACTTAAAGCAAAACGGATTTGCATATTGTTATCTAGCGTTTGAGTAAGAGTCACAGAAGGCAAAACTTTTTGAAGCGCAAGATCGCTTCTATCATTTTGAATTTTTGAGTATTTATTGAAGTTTTTTACGTTGATGTCTGAATCTTCGTATCTAAAACCAAAAGATATTCTAAGAGAATCTGTAAATTGACCGTCAATGCCACTATAAAAGGCAAAAATTTCAGAGTCGGCTCCATAGTAATCTGCAGCCCCAGCAATCTCGTTTATCTCCCAAGCATCTGGGCTGATATATTCATCTGCAAATAATTGATTCAAAGGAAGAGTTAAAAAAGATTCATTAAAATCAATCGTTGCTGTTGGAGAAGGATCAAATTCAAAATTTGAAATCTGATTATCTCTATCTTTAAAATAATACGAAGCACCAATTTTGAAATCCATTGAAACATCGCCAGCAACAATGAAATATTTAAAATCTGCACCAAGATCAACTACAGAATCCTGTAAATCAAAAAATTTCAATCTGAATTTATCGTTCCTATTTCCAAAATATCTTGTACCGTCCTCATACACTTCGTATTGAGTATCTAAATTATTCGGAGATTCTCTGGTACTTTCAGCATATGATGTTCTCCAATTCAATTGCAAATCTCCCCAAAAATGTTCTCCAGAAGCTTGATTTGTCCAGACTTGTCTTTCAACCCATTCAACGTAAGTTCTTTCCATTGGGAAATTAGATAATGCTAGATCGCTGTAAATAAATGAGACTGTATCTGAAGATTTTCTAGTTAAAAAACTTGTTAATTTAATTGTATGATCATCGTTTATTTCAAAACCCAGACCTAAAAGAGAAGATAAATTTATCGTATTGGTAGAGTTAGTAAATTGTTCTTTATCTACAATTACAAGAATATCTTCAGGATTCTCAGCTTCTGGTTGCCACGAATTTGAATTTCTTTTCTTTTCTTGAGAATCCCATTCGTTGGAGTAATTAATGGTGAAGATAATTCCCATGTCAGAGTCATCAATCTCAAATGAGTTACCCGTTGATAAAGACATTGAAATATTTGGATCAAGAGATGAGAGATTAGTAGTTTTAGGCATATCAGATGCCATTTCAGAACCAATTGCTTGAAGTTCGGATGCCGTTAGTCCGCCTGTAAAAAAGTTATTATTTCTTCTGATAATTTTTCCAGACGCAACGGCAGATAAATATGATTTAGAAATTTCTCTATGCTTTGCTCCAAAACCGTAGATATCTGAATCATAATTTGGAGAAGTAAGGAAACTGTTTCCAGTGGTTTGATTATCACCACCAAGAGAAAAAGAAAAATCTATAAAACTCGCTTCAGGAACTGCAACCGTTCTTAAATTGACTACGCCTCCACCAAAATTTCCAGGATATTCTGGAGAGAATGTTTTCTGCACTAGAACACTTTCTAAAATATTCGTTGGGAATAAATCTAAAGGAACTACTCTGCTTAATGGTTCAGGAGAAGCAATAGAAGATCCATCAAGAAGAGCGGTAGAATATCTGTCTCCCAAACCTCTGACGAAAATATATTTATCTTTTACTAAACTCAATCCTGAAACTCTTTTTAGCGCTTCTGCGATATTACTATCACCAGCATCAGACATTTCAGTGGAATTAATTACATTAGATATCTCTGAAGTAGATCTTTTTTCATCAGGAATAAATATTCCAGAAACAACTAATTCCTCTAAGTCGCCAGACTGCTGAGAAGATATGCTAAATGAAATTAATAATAGAAATGAAACTAAGGGGAAGATTTTCATTTTTTTATCCAAAAAAATATTGAGCTACCATTTTAAAATGGTAGCTCAATTTAACAACTAATTTATAAATTATATATCCGACCAAACTGCTGTCCAATCAGAACCAGTAGAAGGCACAGCTCCAATTTCCGTTGGAACATCAAAGAAAGAACCAAGAAGAGCAGTATTAACTGTTACAGAAGCTTCTGTTGCTCCATTTTTGTAACCATTTAAACTATTTGTTCCTTCTGTAATGCCTTGAGCGGTCGCCCATGCTGCAGTGCTAAATCCGTCATCGCCTGATTCACCACTATATTTATTTGATCCGCAATCTATCATTACTGATGCAGCCCTTAGCGTTGTAGAGGAAGTTGATCCAGCAGCATTAAAAGTTGCTGCATCATCTATTTCAATACAAGGTCCTAAATCAGATTTATCAACAATGATTCCATTAACTAATGTGGCTGAAGTACCAGCTCTCAAATGCACCAGTTCTCCATGTTTTTCAGTATTCCCTATAATCAGAAAATTAGATATCGTTGGATTAGACCTTGGTGTTGCATCATTTGCTTTACCATTACTGTCAAATTCCATTCCATTATCGGGTCTATTGTTTGAAGCAGTAGCAGGATCAGGGGTATTCTGATCAATAATTACCCACTGAGCATTACCTCTCCAACCATTTGTATAATCAAAAGAATCATCTTGATTACCTGTTAGATAAGCATATTTAAAATTAACTGTACCGCCAAAGAATTCAATACCGTCATCTTTATTATTGTGAACTCTTATGTAGTTTACCTTTGTAGCATCACCCACTGCATAAAATGCTATCCCATTTAATTCATTCTCTGATGTGAAAGCATATCCAGCGTACTTAACGACAACGTAAGATAACTCTCCAGAATTATCATTATCATCATTACCTCCATATTTGACTGCTCCTGCATCGAATCCTTCAGCAGACCTCTCACAAATACCATCAGCATTTTTTTCTGCTTCTGTACAGTTTTGCGTTGCTTTACCCATAATTTGTAACCCACCCCACTGAGCTTGAGCATCAGCAGCAAGTGTTCCATCATCGCTAGCTGAGGTCATAATGATAGGATTAGTAGCAGTACCTTTTGCAAGAATCTTAGCTCCTCTAAGGATATTTAAAGAATCTTTACCTGATTCTCCTCTAAGAGTAGTTCCAGCATCGATTGTAAGAGTTGGAGATGTTGTGTCATCACCAATTTTTACTGGGCCGCTTAAAATATGGGTAGCCGATGCTTTCATTTGAAAACTATCGTTATAGGTACCAGTATAAGTACAAGTCAAATTTCCAGATGTATCAGTTCCTGAAACAACTGATGCTCCGGCAGCATTAGAAACTAAGGGGCAAGATGCTGCTGCCGGAGAAGCTGAGCCAGATGAACTGCTGGATGGAGTTGTATCATCGTTATCACTCCCTCCACAGCTGATGACTAGACCTATAACTGCAGTTAAAAGAAATAAATTTAAAATCTCATTTTTTTTCATACTAACTCCGTTTATAGAGCTTTTATTTAACTACTTAATTATTACGATATTATGAAAAAGAAAAATTCTTAGTAACGTAAATGTGTCAATTTAGAAAATCTTTATCTAAGAGCTTGCTTTAAAAAAGATTCTTTATTAGAAATAAAATTTTCCTGAAAGTTAGTTGAAATTTCTTTAAATGTTTCATCCTGTAAAATCTTTTCATAGGAAAGTGAAGATGATTTAAGAAGTTTGATATGAGTTAATAATTGATTAAGTTTACTTATATAATTTGATAACTCTTTATATGACATTTCATTTCCCAACCCTGGAATGAAAGTTGTTTCTTCATTACCCAAGTCTAGAGCTTTCTTTAATCCAATCATTAAGCCTGTGGTAGAACCTCCAAAGTCATTATTAATAAATGGAAATCCGTTATTTAGGACTAAATCTCCTAAATAGATAATATTTTTCTTTTTAAAAAAAATTAATATATCTCCATCCGTCGAAGCTCCTTTTAAATGAATTAAATCAACTTTTTCTTGATTAAAATTTAATTCCATTTCATCCAAAAAAGTTACTCTTGCTCCAGCATTATCAACATGACGTTCTTGACTATAGCCAGGAAGAATCTGTAAATCCTCAATGACTGAATTGCTAAGAATCCTTTTTCTTGTATTTTTATGTGAAATCATAAAATCCATCATTCCACCAAATAGGCCATTAGCATTTGAATTCCAAAAGTGTGCATTAGTGGTTATTAAAATTTTTATATTATTGATTCCAGAAATATCACGGATTTCTTTCCTCAACCATGGAAGTGTTTTAGCAAGCATTGAATTTATGAGAATTCCACCGTCTTTTCCATATACAAGGAGGGAGTTACCACAAACCGTATTACATTTAATAAGATAAACACCTTGTTTAATTTCACGATGTGACATTTCAGGTTGGGCAATTCTACTGTTGTATTCGCGCTCAACAATTGAATCTAATCTAGGATCTAATGTGCCTAAAGAATATGAGAAGTTACTTAAAAAACTTAGGATTGATAGTGATATGATTTTTTTCATCATTAAATTTTGTTCATTAAATGTGACAATTCAGTGAAGAATTGAAATTAAGAATGAAAATTTATTTTTTTCCATTATCTTTATCTTATGAAACCAAAACTCATTTCTGAATTCATTGGAACAATGTTTCTTTTAATGATCATAGTTGGATCTGGAATAATGGCAGCAAATCTCACAGAAATTGAAGCCATAATTTTATTAGCAAATTCGTTTGCAACTATTTTTGGACTAATTGTATTGATATTAATGTTCAGACAAATTTCAGGCGCTCACTTCAATCCAGCAGTATCTTTAATTTTTTTTTTGACCGGCAATATAAAGTTTTATGAATTCATACTTTATTCCCTTGTTCAAATCATAGGAGGTATTCTAGGAGTTATATTAGTCCACTACATTTTTGAATTAGACATAATTCAATTGTCATCTAAAAATAGAGGAGGAATGAATTTATTTATTAGTGAGATTGTTGCTTCCTTTGGCTTGATAATGACTATCCTCTTAATTGGCAAGTCTAATAAAAGCTCTATTCCTTATGCAGTTGGTTTGTATATTGGAGCTGGGTACTGGTTTACCTCATCAACTTCTTTTGCTAACCCAGCGGTTACTATTTCTAGGTCTCTAACCGACACTTTTACTGGGATAAGTCCTGATTTTGTTTTAAATTTTATTGTTGGACAAATTCTTGGAGCATTATTGGGCTATTTGGTCTTCAAATATATTTATGATTAATGTTCTTTTTTTATGCGTAGAAAATTCATGCAGAAGCCAAATAGCAGAAGCTATTTGCAATAATTTGTTTTCAACAAAAATAAAAGGTTTTTCTGCTGGATCAAATCCTGCCGATAAAATTAATTCAAAGGCCCAAAACTCTCTTCTAAGAATAGGTATACATCATCAAGGATACCCGAAAAGTATAGATAGTTTTAAAAATCATGAGCTGGATATTATTGTTACTATGGGTTGTGGAGATGTATGCCCTTTTGTACCAAAAATAAAAAAAATTGAGTGGCAAATACCCGATCCTAAATTTTTTGAAAGTAAAAAATTTGATCAAGTAAGAGATTTGATAAAGTCAAAAATAATTTCAGAGCTATTATAGTGAGCGGATTATTCTATTTTTATTTTGGCGCAATATTAGGAAGCTACTTTCAATCTTTAAATTCAAGAATGGCCAAAGATCAAAATTTGAATTTCTCGAATTTGAATACAGAATCTCGCAGATCTAATTGTGATATTTGTGGTAACGATCTACAAATATTTGAATTGATTCCAATTATCAGTTTCTTATTTTTGAAAGGGAGATGTCGACATTGCAATCAAAAAATTTCAATTGAACATTTGACGAGTGAATTACTTTTTGGACTAATCGTCCTCTCTTTAAGTTTTAACGCTTCTCTGGATTTAAACTTCGCATCTAGCATTTTATTTTTTTGTTTGCTCTTTGCTATCGCCTTGTTTGATTTAAAATTTTTTTTGATTCCAAAAAATTATCTTTTTGTACTAATTTTGACTAGTTGTGTATTTGCATTAGTAAATGAGTATGTTGTTAATTTTATATTTGCTTTATTTTTCACCTTATCTATTTGGCTGATGAAATACATTTTGGATAATGTAAAAAAAGAGGAAACTTTTGGTCTTGGAGATGTATTTATCATTTTTGCTTTAGGTTGTTATTTTGAACCTATCTTATTTTCTCTAATAATTTTAACTTCAGCTCTATCTGGGCTAGTGATATTTACAATAAGATTTATTTTTTCTAATCCTGAAAAAAAACTACCCTTTGGAACCTTGATGGCTTTAAGTGCTTTTTCTATTGAAGTTTTGGTTTAAAAAGAATAAACGGCTTTAAAGACTAAAAATATGAGTATGGAGAGAATTGCTCCAATAGGAATAGTAATAATCCACCCTGAAAAAATTTGACCAACTTTTCCCCAAGATAAACTTTTTGATGAATTGACTAATCCCACTCCTATTACAGCTCCGATCAGTGTATGTGTTGTCGAAACAGGAAAACCGTAGCCTGAACTTAAAATTACAACAAAAGCCGTTGCTAAATTTGCAGCAAAAGCTGATGAGGGTGTAATTTTTGTTATTCCTTTGCCTACCGTTCCAATAACCCTGTAACCAAACGTAATTAAGCCTATCACTATCCCAACAGACCCAAGTAGCAATACTCCTGTGGTGACAGCTGTCTGGGAATCAACCGAGCTGTTATAGGAAACAGTATTTATAACAGCAGCCAAAGGGCCAACGGCATTCGCAACGTCGTTAGAACCATGCGCAAATGCGATAGAACAAGCAGTAAAAATTACCAGCATGCCAAAAAAAGACTCGATGCTCATGTTTTCATTTTTACCCGGCTTATTTGATCTTAAAAGTAAAATACCGGCAAAAACAATTACTAGGCCAACCAAACTTGAGTACATAATTGATTCATAAAAACTAAAATCTAAACCAACGTGCTTTAGTCCTTTTGTGAATGTGAGCATTGCAATTACAAATCCCATAAAAAATAGATAAATAGGACTAAATTTCATGGTATTCGAAAAGGGATCTCTGCTGTCAAGAATAAGAAACCTTATGCTTTTAAATAAAACAAAGGCAACCAACGCTGAGAAAACAGGAGATAAAATCCAGGTAGTGCCAATTTCTGAAACTCTTTGCCAGTTAACTGCATCAAATGAAAGGCCAACTACGGTAAATCCAATGATGGCTCCAATGATTGAGTGAGTGGTTGACACCGGCCAACCTAAAGCCGATGCTACGAATAACCAAATTCCCGCCGACAAAAGTGCAGACATCATTCCAAAAACTAAAACATCTGAATTATTGGTAAATTGATCCGATTCAATAATTCCTTTTCTTATGGTATCGGTGACTTCTCCGCCAGCTAGAAAAGCACCCGCAAATTCAAAAATGCAAGCAATCAACAGTGCGGTTTTTAAAGAAATAGCTCCTGATCCAACCGATGTGCCAAAAGCATTTGCAACGTCATTCGCTCCAATTCCCCATGCCATGATGAAGCCAAAAACACAGGCCAAGATAATAATTTCTGTTTCTATTCCAACGAATGCCATTGAATTAATGAATTAAGCAAACACAATATACGAAATAAAGACTTTAGTTAAACTTTTTAAGATGATTTAATAAAATTTCACATAATCTTCTTTAAATAGTTCAAAAATAGAAAAATGTTTGAATACGATATTGCAGAATATTCTCAGATCAATCCAGATCTTTACCGTAGAGAATTGAGGAGATTACAAGCAGAGTTTCTTAAGTTACAAAAATGGATTATTGAAGAAAAAAAGAAAATAGCAATAGTCTTTGAAGGAAGAGATACGGCAGGTAAAACTGGAAGCATCTCTGTTTTAAGTAAATATCTTATTCCAGAACACGTAAGGCTCGTAAAACTGGGTATACCAACGAAATGGGAATCAACTCATTGGTTCTCGAGATATGAGAAACACATGCCCGAAACCGGTGAGATAGTTTTTTTTGATAGATCTTGGTACACGAGAGCTCTCACAGAAATAACTATGAATTATTGTTCACAAAGACAGTACAAAAATTTTATGAAAAGAGTAATTCCATGGGAGAAGGAGCTTTTGGACAATGGAACAGAAATTGTGAAGATATATCTATCGGTTGAAAAAAATATACAAAAGAAAAGGTTCGAGAAGAGAAGAAATAGCCCTCTAATTTTTTGGAAGTTCAGTGAGAATGATTTGAAGGTTGCTGACAGATGGGATGCGTTTACTTTTTACAAAGATCAAATGTTTTCAAGCACCTCTCATGAAGAGTCGCCTTGGGTGATCATTAACGCTAATACGAAAATGGTTGCAGCACTAAACTCTCTTAGATATATCCTGGAAAAGTTTGATTACCCAGAAAAAAATATACCAAAACCAAAGGTCTGGTCTGAGGGAATGAATATCTATAATCTTAAAATCAACGGTGTGCTTTTTGAAAACTTATCCTACGATCAATTTAAGGTTTTGAATTCATTCGCTGATGAATCCTAAAAAAATAGATCAAATTGGATGCATAGACATTGGCTCAAATGCAATTAAATATAAACAATTTAGAATTATTGCTGATGACAATCAAAATTATTCAAAAGAATTAGAAACTTACAAAAGAATTCCTATCCGATTAGGCACCGATGCCTTTAGAAAAGGAAAAATCAGAAAAAAAACCATTAATAAGTTAACTGAATCTTTGGATGAATTAGTCTCTAACTTGGATTCAAAGAAAATTAACTTAATTGGAGGATTTGCTACCTCCGCAATGCGGTCAGCATCAAATGGGAGTGAAGTTTGTCAGCATCTAAATGCCAAACTAAACCTAAACATTCATCTTCTCTCAGGTGATCAAGAAGCTCAACTTTTGAATGATTTATCCAATTCTTTCCCAGAGGATGGCAGTTACTTATTTGTTGATGTGGGAGGAGGCAGCACGGAGTTATTCTATAAAAACTCTTCAAATATTATGTTCAAGTCACTAAACCTAGGCGCTGTCAGAATTTATTTAGAAAAAGATCATTTATCCGAGTGGCAAGATCTTGAAGCTTTTTTAGCCTCTCTTGGTCACATTAAGAATATTGTTGGTGTTGGGGGTAACGTCAGATCCCTAATTTCCATTATTAATGACGACATAAATAATTCAGTATCTAAAAAATCACTGAATGCATGTTTGCTTTCATTGGTTAAATTAAGCAAAAAAGAAAAGATTGAGAACTATAACTTTTCATCGGATAGAGCAGACATAATTGAATCAGCTGGAAAAATTTTTTTAAGGATTATGGATATTTTGGATAAGGCTAGCCTCAGAGCTGCGCCGTGGAGCATCTGTGACGCTCTTGTTCAGAAATATATCAATGAAAATTATGCTAATTTAGGAGTTAACGATTTTTCTTCCTCTGAGGAAACATAATTTACGGAAATCCAAAATCTACTTCCGTTAGGTTTGTTGGGTTTCATGCCAACTTCATAACCCATTAATCTGGCTAAATGCTTTGAGATAGCTAAGCCAAGTCCTGTTCCTCCAGAATGCTTTGCCCTTCCCTTATCAACCCTAAAAAATCTCTCAAATACCCTATCTCTGTATTTTTTTGGGATACCTTTCCCATGATCTATCACGCTTAAAGTAGTCAAAAAGTCATCTTCTAGATCATTTTTTATAAGAATTTCAGAATTTGATGGAGAGTGTTTGAGAGCATTGGTAACGAAGTTACTTAGAATGATTGAAAATGCAGACGCATCAACAACAATATCGATATCTTCTTCCAATTGAACGTTTAAAGAAATGTTTCTTAATCTAGCTTGATCCTGATGAGCTTTAACTGTTTGGTTAATCAATTTACCCAATTTATGATTTTCCATGTTCAAGTCATATTCTCCTGCTTCGATAGAACTGAGCTTCAAAAGTTCAGATACGGTTTCAGTCATGTTTTCCGATTGAGTCAAAATTGCTTCAGTAAAACCAATTGCATTTGGATCATCAATAAATTTACCGTGTATTAAAGTTTCAGCATTTGCTCTTATCACGGATATTGGAGTCCTTAATTCATGGGAGACATTTCCTATGAAATCTTCTTTCATTTTTTCTAGCTGTCGGAGCTTAGAAATATCGTTAAACACAACTAGCATCTCGTCTTTGGTTTTATCTCTTCTAGCAGATATTAAATAGGATGAGTTGATTGATTTAGGACCGTTGATTTCTATTGCTAATTCATTTTTTTCCCAAGCTTTCTTTAAAAATTTTTTAAGCGCAGGGTAACTGATATTGTTAAAAAATTTAGTGCCGACCTCTAGCTCAGGCCAGAAATCATCTTTTATAGTTCTGTTATAAAACAACACTTCATTTGATTTATTGAGAAGTAAAACCCCTTGTCCCATTTTTTCTAACACGGAACTAAATTGTTTTCGTTGTTTAGCTAGAATTTGAAGGTCTTTTTTTAAGTCCTGTTGTGCAGACTCAACAGTGTAAGGTTCACTTCCATGCCCAGAATTAATACGGAGATTACCTGAGTCGTCGTTAATTGAATCTTCTGCATCGCTAATAAATTCTTTCAAATAACCGAGAATGATGTTTGAGGAAAAGTAACTAACAAAAATTGCAAAAATAAATCCAACGAGAACGGCCAGTAACACTATGTACCTTACTTGAGCAAGAGCCCTGTTAATTTCTGACAATGGAGAAGCAATTCTCACAAAACCGTTTTCTCCATTGAATGGAATTCTTACCGCTAAATACCTCATATCGGTATTCAGGGTGTTTGAAAATCTTTGCGATAGTCCAGATTCATTATTCTTTGCCAACATGATCTCAGGTCTATTTGAATGATTTTCAACAGCATCAAGATCTAGTTTCAAAACGTCAGAGTCGCCGTATACAGTTCCATCCTCAGAGATAACGGTAACTCTGAGGCCGGAGGCCTCTCCCAAATCATCAGCTAAAACATCAGCATTAGTAACGTTTAATCCGGCATCGATAAAAAGTTTTTGGGCAATTTTTGCATGATTTTCAAGATTTGAATTGACATCATCATTCAGATATCCGGTTAACTGATATTGAATAAAGAGTCCTCCTCCGCCGGTCGCTAGAGCCAGCAAACTAAAAGTAATGAGAAAAATTTTAGCTCTTACGGACATGAAAAAAAATCATTTTAAGATGGAGAATTAAAGCGATACCCAACGCCTCTTACGGTTTCGATGTTGCTGCCAACATGTTTTAATTTTGATCTAAGTCTTTTCACGTGAGTATCGACAGTTCTAGTAGTTACCTCAGAGTTATATCCCCAAACTTCATCCAAAAGCGCATCTCGAGTCTGCACTCTACCCATCCTTTCAGTTAAGTACTGAAGTAATGCAAACTCCTTGGCCGTTAATGAAATTTCTTTGTCATCTAGTTTGACTCTGTGGGCTGCGAGATCAATTTCCAGAGAGTCAAAAGTTATCAAATCTTCATCCGCATCTGACTTATTATCTGTTCTTTTAAGCATAGCTGAAACTCTCAACATGAACTCTCTTATACTGAAAGGTTTAACTATGTAGTCATCTGCCCCAAGCTCAAAGCCAACTATACGGTCGACTTCTTCTCCTTTAGCGGTAACCATCATGATAGGTATTTTTTTTGTTTTTTTGGAAGACCTTAATTCTCTGCATATTTCTAGACCTGACATGTCCGGCAACATTAAATCAAGCAAAATCAAATCAGGTTTTTTCTTTTCAATGGCTTTCAGGGCTTCTTTACCATTGAAGACTGAAGCGACTTTATAACCTTCCGAATTTAAATTAAATGAAATTGTTTCATTTAAATCTGGTTCGTCTTCGACAAGCAGGACGTGTTTACTCATTATTGGATTATCCTATTTTTTAAAGAGTTATTGAATAAAAAAAATTTCATATTCTGATCAAAGTATTTATAAAATCCTTTGTAACTTGATCCCAAGAAAATTGGTTTGCAAAAGAAACACAACCTTCTGAGTTTATTTTTTCGGCTTTCTCAACTGCTGTTTTTAAATCCTCAGCGTAAAAACCATTTTTACCTTGAGAGATAACATCTATTGGACCGGTTACCGGATAACCCGCAACTGGTGTACCGCATGCATTAGCTTCCAACATTACCAATCCAAAAGTATCAGTTAATGAAGGAAATACCATCACCTTCGCCTTGCTGTAAATTTCAGCTAACTCTTTTCCGTATTTGTAACCCAAAAAATTAACAGAAGGATATTTTTTTTTATATTCTTTAAATTGCGGACCCTCACCTACGACAAACTTTGGAAATTCAAGATCAAGCTCAAAAAAAGCTTCTAAATTTTTTTCCTTCGATACTCTGCCCACGTATAAATAATAAGATTTTTCATTATTCCCTAGCATTGGCATAAACACATTTTGATCGACAGCTCTTTTCCATAATTTCAAATTTTTAAGTCCAATTTGTTCTAACTCTTTTTTATGAGATGGAGTATTGACGAGAGTTTTTTGAGCTCCAGAGTGAAACCATTTAAGAAATTCATTGGTAATGGAAGTTGGCAGTCCCATTAAGTCTTTCAGATAATCAGGAAATTTTGTATGCACAGCAGTTGTGAAAGGTATTTTTTTTCTTACCAAATAATTTCTTAAATAAATACCGATGGGTCCTTCTGTGGATATATGAATTGCATCAGGTTTAAAAGATTTCAAAATTGATTTGGCATTAAATACATCAAGGGATGCTCTTATCTCAGGGTAAACAGGAATAGGGAACGACTTGAATTGACTAGGTTCAATTATTTTTACTTCGTGATCCTCCGAAAGATTAGCAACCAACGACGTAAGAGTTGTCACAACGCCATTAACTTGAGGGGTCCAAGCATCTGTGGCAATAAGGATTTTCATGCTGCTTTTTCAGCAGTTAGTATTCTTTTTAAGTTAATGGTGAGATTTTCTTTTGAATAATCAATTAGTGAGATTTTCCCGTTATGGTCTTCAACGAGTGCAGTACATGATTCAACCCAATCTCCACAGTTATGATAGGTGATCCCTTCATAATCTTCTATTGCAGCATGATGAATGTGACCGCAAATGACTCCATCATAAGATTTTTTCTTACAGACGTTGACAAGTGTCGTCTCATATTTACTGATGAAATTGACTGCGTTTTTAACTTTGTACTTTATGTAAGCTGAAAAAGACCAATAATTTTTTACTCCAAAAATCCGTCTGACAGAATTAATAACGGTATTCAAAGATATTAAAAATTCATAAACCCAACTGCCAAAAATAGAAACCCATTTACTGTGCCTTGTCACCAAATCAAACTCATCTCCATGAACAACCAAAATTTTTCTTCCGTTATTTGTGATGTGTTCGACCTTATCGACCATTTTTATGTTACCCAAATTCAAAGGACTAAAAGATCGTAAAAATTCATCATGATTTCCAGTGACGTAAAAGACCTCTGTTCCATTTTTTGCAAACGATAAAAACTTTCTTATGACGTTGGTGTGTTCTTGGGGCCAGTAAATTCTTTGCTCTAACTTCCAGCCATCGATAATGTCGCCCACTAAATAAAGTTTGTCACAGGTGTGTTTGTAAAGAAAATCCAACAGTCTTTCGGATTGGCAACCTTTGGTGCCTAAGTGAATATCCGATAAAAAGATAGATTTAAAATGTTTTACAGTGGGTTCCATATTGGTTATGGATCAGTAGAATACTAGCCAAAATTTTCTTATTCAATAGAATTATTCAATTATCACAATAAAGCTATATATTTATCACATCATGGTCACATTAAAGCGTAATTTTTTTCTAATGGTTTCCTTTTTTGTCACCCCGCTGGTAATGACCTATCCTGATTTCAATGATTTTTTTTCCAGAAGCATCATTGGAGGAACCACTGAGTATGAAGTGATCAGTGACAATCATGTGCGAAGTTATACCAATTCAGGCAATAGCGTATTCGTGACTACTGATACTTTTGATGTCCAAGTTAAAAATACAGCTTCGTGGCAATGGAAAGTGTTAATTCCGCTTGAGGCTAATGAGCGTTTGAGAAGAAATCATGACTTTGCAGCTAGAATCATTTTTTGTAAATCGGATGGAATACTTCCTACACAAAAAAGATGTCTTAATTATGTTTGGACAGATTTAGTTGAAAAAGGAACGGTATGGGTTAATCCCTGGAACTCAAAACAGATCAATATTGCACTTAGAGATAGTCAAGATGGGGTCGATACTTGGAAAGAAGAAAAGATTAACCTTGTTGAAGATTTTAAAAAATACTTAAACATCGATATAAAAAAGATCTGGGGTTGGGGAGTCATCACAGATGCAGATAACACAAGGCAAATTGCTTCGGCCGAATACAAGGACTTTAATTTTCAATAAATCCTTTTTTCGGACTCCAAGACCAAAGTAAATTGCACAACAGTTTAGAATCATTTTCCTTTGACTCAAGACTGATGAGATCACAAGTTCTTAAATAAATATCTCTATGTGTAAGATGACTTACTATATCGCTTAATCCAGGATTATGCCCGACGACTAAAACAGACTCTTCGCCTAATTTTCTTTGAAGGAAATCCTCTAAATGTTCTGCAGATGCATGATATAGATCATCCAAAAAAGTTACCTTTTCAAAATCATAAATCCCTTCTAAACCAACCGAACAAGTAATCTCAGTTCTAACCGAAGAGCTAGAATAAACCTTATCAAAGGAAATTTTTTTAGACTTTAAAAACGCGTTAAGCATTTCAGAATTTTTTAAACCTCTTTCCGATAAAGGTCTTTTAAAATCATCTAAATGAAGGTCATCCCAAGAAGATTTGGCATGACGCAAAAAATATAATTTCAAATTAAGGTTCGAGGACTACTTTGTTCTCAAGGGTTCCTACGTTTTCTAGTTCAATTCTAACTACATCATTAGGTACTAAATACTTTCCTAAAACAACGCCTACCCCACTGGAAGTTCCTGTAGCAATAATATCTCCTGGCTCTAAGGTGAAAGCCTTGGTGATGTGTTCAATTAAATCAAAGCAATCAAAAATTAATTGATCGGTACATGAATCTTGTCTTAATTCATCGTTGACATAAGTTTTAATTTTTAAATTATGAATGTCAGATATTTCATCCATGGTTACGATGTAAGGTCCGATCGGACAATGTGTATCAAAACTTTTACCCATGGTAAAAGTTGGTGATGCAATTTGCCAATCTCTTACGCTGACATCGTTGCAAATGGTAACTCCTGCAATTACATCTAACGCATCTTCCTTACTAACGTGTCGACATTTTTTACCAATCACGAAGGCCATTTCTCCTTCGTAATCAACCGCATCGGAGACTTTTGGTTTATGAATTTCACCTTGATGCCCTAAAACCGAAGTCGATTGCTTTGTGAATATCATTGGAACCTTAGGCAAGTCCATGCCTGTCTCTTTAGCATGATCTTTATAGTTCAATCCTACTGCCAAAACTTTTCCTGGTCGCTCAATAACAGGGAGAAATTCAATTTCAGATAACGGAATTACTTCTGGATTTGAGTTAATAAATTTTGATACTTTTGGAGAGAGATCGTCTATTTGTTCAATAAACTCAAGCATAGACATGGAATATTTATCTGAGATTGATTTGAATGAACAAACCCCATCGTCTAATAATGCTCCTATGTTTTTCTCACCTTTGTATAAAAAATTTACTAACTTCATTTTTCGCTCCTTCGAAAATTCTTTTATTTTGGTTGCATTCTTATGCCGCCATCAAGCCTGATTGTTTCTCCATTTAGGTAAGGATTTTCAATTATTTGCATGGCCAGTAATGCATATTCCTCAGGATTCCCTAATCTCTTTGGAAATTGAGTCATCTCGATCAAAGGTCTTCTTACTTCATCGGGAGCCATAGCCATCATGGGTGTATCAAAAATACCCGGTGCAATTGTATTTATCCTTATGCCCATTCTTCCTAAATCACGAGCAATGGGGAGAGTCATCCCTACCACTCCAGCTTTACTTGCACTGTATGCTGCCTGTCCAATCTGACCATCGTATGCTGCAACAGAAGCAGTATTGATTATTACACCACATTCGTTATCTTTTTCTGGTTCATTTTTGCCCATCTCAACTGCGGCAAGTCTCAGAACATTAAAAGTACCCACGAGATTCACATCCAATACTATTTTAAAATAATCCAAAGGATGTGCTCCATCCTTACCTACTGTTTTACTGGCGCTTCCAATACCTGCACAATTCAAAACAATATCTATCTTTCCAAACTTATCCATTGTTTTGTTGATAGCTTCTTGAACGCTAGCTTCTTCAGCTACGTTTGCAACGGCATAATCAGTTTCACCATCTAATTCTGAGCATGCTTTCTTGGCATTATCTTCGTTAAGATCCATAACCATTATTTTTGCACCCGCAGCAATTAGCTTTTGAGCTGATGCAAATCCTAGGCCTGATGCCCCTCCCGTTATAAGGGCTACTTTATTTTTAATATCCATAATATTTCCTCTCTAGAAACATAAATTTAACATGCCAATAATTAAGCTCAATTCATTTTTAGAATTTTTTTGAACGCCTTTACTCATTTAAAACTATTCCTTAATATAAATCCTAGATTAAAAGTAGGGAGATTTTATGAAAACAGATTATGAATTTTTAAAAACCGATATAGACGGTCATATCTTGACTGTCACGATAAATAGACCTGAAAGGATGAATGCTTTGCATCCCCCTGCTCATGCAGAATTTGATGAAGTTTGGAATGAATTTGATAAAGACGAAAATCTTTGGGTTGGTATTGTCACTGGTGAAGGTGATCGTGCTTTTTCTGCAGGAAACGATCTTAAGTTTCAGGCTGAAGCTGGAGGTAAGATGGATATTAATATGGCTTCATCAGGTTTTGCTGGTTTAACTTCTAGATTTAATTTAACCAAGCCTTTGATCGCTGCTGTAAATGGCGTATCGATGGGTGGCGGATTTGAAATAGCATTAGCTTGCGATTTGATTGTCGCATCTACTAATGCAAAATTTGCTTTACCTGAACCTAAAGTTGGTTTGGCAGCGCTTGCTGGAGGCATGCAAAGACTTCCAAGACAAATCGGTATGAAAAATGCATTAGGCATGATGCTTACTGGTAGACACGTATCTGCTGAAGAAGGCAAAAGCTTAGGCTTTGTTAATGAAGTTGTGGAACCAGAAAATTTATTAAGCGCAGCAAAAGCCTGGGCAAAACAAATTGAAGAATGTTCACCGATGTCTATTAGAGCGACTAAACAAGTTGCTTATGAAAATTTCAACGAACCTGATCTAGAAAAATCTATGAAAGCCCACTATTCTGCTGTCAAAGAATTGTTTGGTAGTGAAGATTTTATTGAAGGCCCTGTAGCATTTGCCGAAAAAAGACTTCCTAACTGGAAAGGAAAGTAAATGAGTGAGTTATTTGATTTAACAGGCAAAAAAGCCATTATTACCGGCTCCTCCAAAGGAATTGGGAAATCTATTGCCAAAGCCATGGCACTTCATGGTGCGGAAGTTGTTATATCCAGTAGAAAAGCTGATGTATGCCAGGAAACAGCTGATGAAATTAACGAAGCTTGCAAGGATGGTCCTGGAAAAGCGATTGTGATTCCGTGCAATATCTCTGATAAAGCTGCTTTAGAGATGTTAGTTGAAGAAACAAGAATCCAACTTGGTCAGATTGATATTTTGGTCTGTAATGCTGCGACTAATCCTTTCTTTGGCTCTATCAAAGATATCCCTGATGAAGCATTTGAGAAAATTATGAATAACAACATCAAAAGTAATCATAATTTATGTCAAATGGTGATCCCTGAGATGGTTGAAAGAGAAGACGGAAATATTATTATTGTTTCTTCTATAGGAGGCATGAGAGCAAGTCAGGTGATTGGAGCTTACAATGTCTCCAAAGCTGCAGACATTATGCTTGTAAAAAATTATGCATCTGAATTTGGTAAATTTAATGTCAGAACAAATTGCATTGCTCCTGGTTTAATCAGAACTGATTTTGCAAGAGCTTTATGGGAAAACCCTGAGATTTTAAAATCAGCTCTAACCGGCACACCACAAAACAGAATCGGTGAGCCTGATGAGCTTGGAGGAGCTGCTGTATTTCTTGCATCTGCAGCAGGTAGTTATGTAAATGGTCACACAATTGTCGTCGATGGAGGCACAACAGTTTAGTTATGAGTAATAAAGATTTAGTTTTATATGAAGATTTAAAAAATGGTGTTGGACTGGTTAAATTAAATAGACCGGAAAGATTAAATGCAATAACCCCTGCTCTCAGTGCAAGGCTCAAGGAAATCTTAGATCAGGCATGTGCGGATGATTCTATTAAAGTCATCGTCCTTACCGGAGAAGGGAGAGGATTTACTGCAGGTGCTGACATGGACGGTCTTGCTAGCACCTCTGAGGGAAAATCAGATTCCTCTGAACAATCCAAAGATGATGAGCCTTGGAAAGGATTCAGTTATGTGCGTAATTTAGATAAACCNGTTATAGCGGCTATTAATGGTCCTGCTGCCGGGGTTGGTTTTATCCTATCTCTGTATTGTGATATCAGATTTGCATCCGAAACTGCAGTTTTTTCAACAGCTTTCTCTAAGAGAGGTTTGATTGCTGAGTGGGGCGTTGGCTGGATGCTTAGCAGGATAATTGGTTTATCTCATGCTAATGATCTTCTTTTCTCTGCAAGAAAATTTGACGGAAAAGAAGCTGAAAGAATCGGTCTCGTAAATAAAGCTATTCCAGCTGATTCATTTATGGATGAAGTCATTGCTTACGCAGAAGATCTAGCAAAGAATGTTTCGCCAAGATCTGTGAAAATTATGAAAGAGCAAATGTATGCGTCTCTGGAAGAATCATTTGATGATCATATTCAAAAAGCATTTAAAAAGATGGTTGAAAGCTTCGGGTCTGATGATTTCAAAGAAGGAGTCAAACATTTCATAGAAAAAAGACCAGCGAATTTTACAGGTAAGTAAATTATGGCTGGCCAGTTGGATCTGATTGATCCTCAAAAAAGATTAGAAACATTTGAAAAGATTTCTTCTGAAGGACTCCTTGGAGTTAATAAAGAGACGATTAGAGGGAATGAATATTATGTTTTTTCAGAATCTCCAGATAATCTCTTAGGATATTATCAGCTGGGTTTAACTCATGGCGAGTGGACTCACGTCGTTTTTGAAGATCAACAAATTCCTTATAGTGAAACTCTATCAAGATCGTATCAACTGGCAAACTCTCTTCAAAACATCTACGGTATTAAAAAAGGAGATAAAGTTGCTTTTTCGATGCGAAATTATCCTGAGTGGATGTTCGCGTATATGGCGGTGACATCGATAGGTGCAGTTGCTGTTCCTTTGAATTCCTGGTGGCAAGGTGATGAACTTGAATACGGATTAAATAATAGCGAGTCAAAATTATTCATTGCTGATCAAGAGCGCTTAGAACGTCTTGGAGACAAATGTCCTGATATTAAAAGAATTTCGGTGAGATCTGAAAATCCAGATCACTCTGACATAGATTTTTATAAAGTTATCGAAAATCAGAATAAAACTCTTGATAATGAAGTTGCCGTCAGTCCTGACGATGATGCATCAATAATGTACACATCTGGTAGCACGGGGCATCCTAAAGGAGTTGTTTCATCGCATAGATCGGTAATGTTTGCGCCTTTTTATTGGATTGCTCTTCAAACTTTGTTGAAGGAGTCCTCAGATGAAGAAAACCTAGAAATTATGGGCGAAGGAGATCAAGCTGCTGTTCTTGTAAGCGTTCCTCTATTTCATGTGACAGGTTCTCATGCCATATTTTTATTATCGATTCCTGTTGGCAGGAAAACAGTGCTCATGCATAAATGGGATCCAGAAGTTGCCTTGGACTTAATCGAAAGAGAGAAAATTTCTGATTTCACTGGCGTGCCAACAATGTCATACGAGCTTGTTGAAGCACAAAAAAAGAACCCGAGAGACATATCTTCTCTTAGAGGATTAAACGGTGGCGGTGCTGCTCGACCTCCTGAGCAAGTAAAAGAAATGAGAGAAAATTTTAAGGATACATCTCCTGGAATTGGTTACGGTCTCACGGAAACAAACGCCTTAGCAGCCAATAATGCCGGAGACTTATATTCAGAAAAACCCTCAAGCACAGGGTTTCCTTTACCAAAATTAATAGACCTAAAAATAGTTGATGACGATGGTAATGACCTCGGAACAGACGAAATTGGAGAAGTCTGTATCAGAGGTGCTTGTAACTTTAAAAATTATTGGAAAAATCAGGATGCCACTGATGAAGTTTTAGATGCTGAAGGTTGGTTTAGATCAGGAGATTTAGGCTTATTAGACAGCGATGGCTTTTTATATATAAAAGATAGAAAGAAAGATATTGTTATTAGGGGTGGTGAAAATATTGCTTGTCTCGAGGTTGAAGCCGCTATAACTGAACACCCTTCTGTTCTTGAAGCATCTGTCTTTGGGATTCCTGATGAAAGACTTGGTGAGAAACTAGCAACTGTTGTATCGTGTAGAGAAGATCAAATGATTGGTGAGGTCGAATTATCAGGCTTTTTAGCTTCCAAACTAGCTAAATTTAAAATTCCAGAATTTATGAAATTTCAAACAGAAAAACTTCCAAGAATTGCTTCTGGAAAAATTGCAAAAAAACAACTTAGGGAAGAAGCAGTTTCTACCATAGGAAAATAATATGAATATTGAAAATAAAGTTGTAGTTGTTACAGGAGCTGCAAGCGGAATTGGAAGAGCTCTTGCTCAGGCTTTTAAAAACGCTCGAGCAGATAAAGTTTATATAGCAGATCTTAATGAAGAAGGATTAGCAGAAACAGCCGATTTAATGGATGGTATTGCAATAAAAACTGATGTCTCAAAAGAATCAGAAATTAGGAACTTGATTGAAGAAGTTAATAAAGAAAACGACATAGATATATTTTGTTCAAATGCTGGAATTGGAGGAGAATTTGGCCTCCTCGATACCACTACGCAAGGTTGGCAAACTATTTGGGATATCAATGTTATGTCTCATATTCACGCAGCTAAATATTGTTTACCTAACATGCTGAAACGCGAATCTGGTTACTTCATGAATACCGCATCAGCAGCTGGACTTTTGACTCAAATCGGAGCCGCACCCTACTCAGTCACAAAAGCAGCCGCTGTTTCTTTTGCTGAATGGCTGAAGATTACATACGGTTCGAATGGTATTGGCGTTACCTGCTTGTGCCCTCAGGCAGTAAGAACAGCGATGACTGCTGATGGGCCTGGTGTTGCAGGTGTTGACGGAATGATTGAACCTGAAGAATGTGCCGCTGAAGTTTTGGATGCCATAGTCAATGAAAGATTTTTAGCAGCTCCGCATAAAGAGGTTCTTGAGTATGTATCCAGAAAAGGGAATGATCGAGACAGATGGATTTCAGGCATGCAACGATTACAAACACAGTTTACTAATTTCATAGAATCGGCTGATCCTAATAAAGACAGTCATTGACGACCACATAGTTCATAGATGCAAACATCTCAGAATTTCCCCAGATTCTGCAAAATTTGACTCCGTCTACTCTTACCTCTTTTTCTATTAATTCGACAGAAAACTTATCGATAATTTCTCCTTCAGGAAAGGAAAATATATTTATTCGCGCGCCAATTTCCATAGAAGTTACATCCAAAGTGACGGAATAATCAATTTTATATTCATCATTCTCTCTGTTAACGTAAAAAGAATCACCCTCCCAACTGATTTCATTTGATGTCTGATTTTCAGAGCACGAAATTAAAAAAGCTAAAAAGATATAGAATAAATATGTGCCTTTGACATAAGATTTAAACATGTTTACTGATGAGCCTTTCATAATATTTGGATCCGATCACTTGATAGCTCTGGGTTTGATTTTTATTTCCATAATCATTATTCCCTATTTAGTCCTAACCTTGAAAGAAGAAACTCAAAATGTAATTTCCACCTCGTTGGCATTGTTGATTCTACTTAATGAATTTTCTAAACCAATATATTACCCTGCCCTTTATCCTGATTATTTCTCCATATTAAAGATTTTGCCTCTTCATTTTTGTCACTTATCAGCAATCTGTGCAGCCATTTTTTTACTCTCTAGAAAGAAGATTTTTTTTGAAATATCTTTTTTTTGGGGAATTGCGGGAGGATTGATTGCTAATACACAGCCAGATATCAGATTTGCCTTTCCTGATCCAAATTTCATTCTCTTTTTCTTTGGTCATGGCTTAATGTGGTTAGGAATATTCTTTTCCTTAATTGTCTACAAGGTAAGACCCTATTTTAAAACTTTCATAAAGATTTTCTTCATTACTGTCTTGTTATCTCCAGTTGTCTACTCTATTAATAGTTTTATAAATTATTTTGCTGAGGGTAACCCTGCAAATTATTGGTACCTAATGGCAAGACCTGATGGTGCATCAATTGCTGATTTTCTGCCTGATCCACCAGCTCAAATTCCAATTTTTGTTCTTCTTGCATTCATAATTTTTGCATTGATATATACTCCNTTTGCAGTCTGGGATAAATTAAAGAAATGAACTTAGAGAAAAATGCTCCTTATTTAGCGATGGCTCTTATCGCCATTACTTTAATTTTTAGTCAAATAGGAATATTCGATGAAAAATATAATTTGGACCTTAATTTATTGATTCAAGAGTCAGAAAATGATGCCTTTTTAGAGTTAAATGAATATTCGCTATCCAAGATCCCTCGACTACAGTTATCTGTCAGAAATTCATCAGANAGCAATCAATCAGAAGATTTAACGATTTTTGTGGATATTTATCGAACAAAGAGTGGTCAAAGTGATGCAGAAAAATGGAAAACTTTTGATTGCCCACCTAATCCCGATGGGTGCTTGGTATATTTTTCGGATACGTCTTTTCCTTCGGGAAGTGATCATGTGTCTTATTTCGCAAAAGCATCATTGAGCAATTCCGGTGAAAAAAAGTTCACATCCAATAAGATTAAAGCGATATTTAAAAAATAAACATTGTGTTTAAAATAAGCTACATATTTCTTATTTCATTTCTAATTTTAAGTTGTTCGGAGGAAAGTGAGATGNCAAATCCATTCTATGAAGATTATAAAAACGAGTTTCAAGTACCTAATTTCAAATCAATAAAAATAGATCATTACTTACCTGCATTTGAGGAAGGCATTAGAGCGCATGAGAAAGAGATAATTAATATTTCAAAGAACAATGAAAATCCATCGTTCGAAAACACGATTGCTGAACTTGAGAGATCTGGAGAGTTATTAACCAAAGTTACAGCTGTTTTCTATAATTTATTATCTGCAGATACTAACGATGACTTAGATAAATTATCTGAGAAGATTGGTCCTAAACTTTCTGCCCACAGAGATTCGTTATTCCTGAATGAGAAAATATTCAAAAGACTNAAAGCTATTAAAACTAATGAGTACTCTTCTTTAAGTTCGGAACAACAAAGATTAACTGATGAGATGATAAGAAACTTTGAGATGAATGGTGCAAACCTTTCTGAACAGAGCAAAGAAAGATTTATTGAAATCAATAAAAAACTCACTGAGCTTTCTATAAAGTTTGATCAAAACGTTTTAAAAGATACCAATAATTCTGAATTGTACATAAGCGATGAAAAAGAATTAGGCGGCCTTTCAGAGAAAATTAAAGACCAAGCTAAACGTTTAGCAAAAAATAAAGGTTATTCATCAGGTTGGGTTTTCAATCCCACAAGAATTAGTATGTATCCGTTCTTAACAAGTTCTACAAATAGGGACTTACGTGAGCAACTTTATAAAATGTATGTAAACAGAGGAAAAAATCCTAATGAATTCAATAACGAAGAAATCGTCAGGGAAATGGCTAATTTGAGGCTAGAAAAAGCTCAACTGATGGGTTTTACAAACCACGCCGAACTTTCTTTACAGAAAACCATGGCGAAATCTTCAAACGGAGTTAACGCTCTTCTCAATCAAGTATGGGAGCCTGCGAAAGCAATGGCCCAAGAAGAGATAAAGGATATGCAAGACCTTATTCAAGAGGAAGGTAATAATTTTGCTCTTCAAGCTTGGGATTGGATGCATTATTCTGAAAAAGTTAGAAAAAGAAAATACGACTTTGATTCAGCGGAGGTTCAACCGTATCTTGAGATGGATGCAATCAGGGATTCTGCCTTTGAGCTTGCTAATAGGCTATTTGGAATAAAGTTTATTCAAAAAAATGATATTCCTAAATATCACCCTGACGTAGATACCTTTGAGGTACTAGATAAAAATGGAGATCATTTAGGAGTTTTTCTAACCGATTATTTTGCCAGACCATCTAAGCAAGGTGGTGCTTGGATGAACACTTTTAGAGATCAAAGCAATTTCGATGGAAGAGTTAGACCTATTGTNTTGAATGTTTGTAATTTTGCAAAACCCAATGATGGTGAAAAAGCATTTCTAACCTTTGAGCATGCCGAGACTCTGTTTCATGAATTCGGTCATGCCTTACATGGATTACTTTCGGATGTGGATTACCCTTATCTATCAGGAACAAGCGTCACAAGAGATTATGTCGAATTTCCCTCTCAATTAATGGAAAATTGGATAAGACATTCTGATTTTTTAGCCGAATTTGCAAAGCATTTTGAAACCGGCAAACCTATTCCAAAAAGATTGCTAGAAAAAATGTCATCTGCTGGCACTTTTAATCAAGGATTTGCTACCACTGAATACATGATAGCTTCAATGTTGGATCTTGCTTGGCACACAATTGAATCNCCAGTAGAGAACACAGAAGAATTTGAGCAAACTCTTTTCAAAGAAATTGGAAAGCCAGTCGAAATAGATAGTAGGTATGGAAGCACCTATTTTGGTCATATTTTTGCTGGAGGTTATGCTGCGGGTTATTACAGTTATATGTGGTCTGAAGTTCTTGACTCTCATGCTTTTGAGATATTTGATAAAGAAGGATTATATGACAGTGAATATGCTGAAAAACTAGAAGATTTTGTTTATAGTTCAGGTAACTCAGTTGATTTGATGAATCAATATAAAAAATTTAGAGGTGAAGAGCCAAACGTGAGTTCTTTGCTGAGAAAACGCGGTTTAAATTGAAAATTAGGGGATAAAAATGGAGAACTTATATTGGAAATTTCATGGAATATTTGAGGATATTTATTATTACGTAACTGCCCTCCCTCGTTTCATTCTTTATTGGGGTGAAAAATCTCCTCTTAACCTTTACACGTTTGTTAAATGGAACATTAAAAAGTATCCAAACGAGAACGCATTTCTATTCAAAGAAGAAGTTCTTACTTGGAAACAAGCTTCAGACAAAATCGATAGTTACTCTGGAGTGATTAGATCTCTGGGCTTAAACAAAGGAGATTCTTTTGCTCTATTAATGGATAACCGAATCGAGTATCTTTTGTTGATTTTGGCTGCTGTTAANTCAGGAACTATAGCTGCATTAATAAATACGACTGTCAGAGGTGAAGGTTTAAGACACGTTTTGAACGTGGCAAATGCAAAAGCTATATTCATCGGTGCTTCGCACCTTGATAAATTTAATTCTTCTCTCACAGATGAAGAAAGGGCAAATTTAATTATTGTGGGAATAGACGATCAAGAGCAAGTTCCATCAGATATCCAAGATTTAGAAAGCTTAGAAAAAAATTCGACTCCTTGCGATGAAGTAACTACGACATTCAAAGAAGCATGTATGTATATGTATACATCTGGAACAACAGGCTTACCGAAAGCAGCCCTGATCACAAACGAGAGAGCTGTTCGAATGACTTATTTTGGTCAATTTTTAGGTTTTAATTTTAAACAGAGCGATGTTCTCTACAATACTCTACCGCTCTATCATGCAACCGGTCTTCTTTATTGTTGGGCGGCTTCTTTAAGGGCTGGCAATGCAATTGTGATAAAAGAAAAATTTTCAGCCTCTGATTTTTGGTCAGACATACAAAAATACGAAGCCACAATTTTTCCATATGTCGGAGAACTTTGTAGATATCTTTTGAACTCTAAAGAAGTTCCTGAGGAGAAAGGTCATAAAATAAGAAGAATTTCTGGAAACGGTCTAAGACCGGATATTTGGGAAAAATTCCAAGAAAGATTTCAGATTCCTGAAATAAGGGAAATTTATGGTGCTACAGAAGGCGTGACTGGCTTTATAAACAGAGCTGGTAGGCCTGGCATGATCGGTAGGCATAGATCAGCTGATAAGATCGTTAAATGTGATTTAGAAAGCGGTGAATTAATAAGAAATGAAGAAGGTCGTTGTGAAAAGGTTAACGTTGGTGAAACTGGTCTTTATATCAGTGAAATTTCAAAATTAGCTTCTTTTGACGGTTACCTAGATTCGCAAGCTTCTCAAAAGAAAATTCTGACAGATTGCTTTAAGGATGGAGACAGATACTTTAACAGTGGAGATCTGTTAACCCTTCATGAAAACAATTGGTTGTCTTTTGCCGATAGAGTTGGCGATACTTTTAGATGGAAGGGAGAGAATGTTTCAACCATGGAAGTAGCAGCAATAGTTAATAAAGCTGAAGGTGTTCTTGATGCTAATGTTTACGGAGTTCAAGTTGATAATACCGAAGGACGAGCTGGCATGGCCCAGATGAATGTAAGCGAAAGCTTTAATCTATCTTCATTTGCTGACCACGTAGAAAAAAATCTTAACGGTTTTCAGAAACCCTACTTTTTACGCTTAACAAAGGAAATGCAAACGACTGGAACCTTTAAACATCAAAAAGAAGACTTAAAAAAATTAGGTTTTGATCCATCTAAATCTCAAGATCCGGTGTATTTTTTAAATGGCGATAAATACGAAGAAATCAACGAAGAGTTATACAAAAGCATCCAATCGGGCAATGTAAGATTTTAATGTTAAAAACCCTTTTGAAATTTTTTAACAGATCGACAATCGCAGCTCCAGTGCGAAATCGCAATATGATGGGTTTTGCAGATAAACAGGCTTTTCTTGATCAAAGACTAAAAGCTGAAGAAACAAGAGCTAAAGAAAATCGTCCTCATGAAGTTTTATATTTTCATAAAGTAGATGACCCCTACTCGTATTTAACTGCATCTTATGCAGGAGAAATAAGCAAAAGATTTAACGTTGAAGTTACCCCAATATTAGTTGGCGATGATGTCTCTGAGACAGTTCATGAACCCAGCATGTATGACGTTCATTGTTTGAATGACGCAAAAAGAATTGGACCGTATTACGACGTGCATTATCAAAAAGATACCTATCCAGATAATAAACTCGTTCAGCAAGCTAATTCTGTTCTAATCAAAAGCGACAAAAAAGAATTCATCCTTAACGCCTTAGAAATTGCCAAGGTTATATGGGGAGATAAAAATGAAATGTCCAACGAAATGTCAAATAATGAATTATCGGACACAGAAATTCAAAAAGCTCTTAAAGAAGGAAATATGGTACGAGATAAAGTCGGCTATTATTTTGGATCCGCCTTTCATTATGAAGGAGAAAATTATTGGGGCCTCGATAGGCTCAATCATCTAGAAGATAGGCTGATAGATCTTAAATTAAATAAAGAAAATTTTAACGACTACATCATTTCACCTGCATTAACTGCCCCTGCTGAAATTACTTCAGAAAAAAAATTAAATTTACATTTTTTTCCATCTTTAAATAGTCCCTACACGTATGTGAGCATTAATAGAACAAGAGATTTTGCTGCTAAATATAATTTAAATCTCATTACGCGCCCTGTCCTTCCTATGCTGATGAGAGAAATGTATATTCCTTTATATAAAGCCAAATACATAATTTCTGATGCGGCTAGAGAAGGAAGAANGTACGAGCAAGAGATTGATAAAATTTATTCGCCTCTAGGTCAACCAGCNAGAAGAGCTTATTCTCTCTTTCCGGTTATTGATTCTTTAGGAAAAGGTTTTGAGTANATNGCTNTNTTGATGGATGCTTCTTTTAATCAAGGAATTAACATAGGTGAGATTGATAAATTGAAAGCNATAGCTNAAAAGTTAAATATCAACTGGGATNNGTTGGAGCCTCATCTTGATACAGAAGAATGGAAAAAAGTGTTATCGGATAATCTNNAAGATATGTATTCAGGTAACTGCTGGGGAGTGCCAAGTTATAAATTAACCAATGAAGATGGCTCAAATCCTTTTTATGTATGGGGTCAAGATAGAATCTGGCTTCTAAAAGAAGAAGCCTACATGCGTCTTTCTTAAAGTCGTGCCTACAGAAAAGAAAAAATCCAAAAAAAACCCTGTCGCAAAAAANCTCTATAAATTTAATAAACCAAAGGTTTTTAAAGANAAAAGTAAATACAATAGAAAAAAAACTATCAAGGAAGATGAATCTACACAATGATATTTTAGAAAGCATAGGAAATACTCCTATGGTTAAGGTCAATAATATTGACACTGGAAAATGTGACCTTTTTTTAAAATTGGAAAACCTAAATCCAGGAGGCTCTATCAAGGATAGAGTTGGGAAAAGCATAATAGAATCTGCTGAAGAAAATGGTCTTTTAAAACCCGGAGGGACAATTATTGAATGTACTGCAGGAAATACAGGCTTGGGATTGGCTCTTCCTGCAATTTTGAAGGGATATAAACTTATTTTAGTTATCCCAGATAAGATGAGTGAAGAAAAATTGGCTCATTTAAGAGCAATGGGAATTGAGATCATTCTAACTCGCTCAGATGTTCAAAAAGGAGATCCAGAGTATTACACTGAGGTTGCAGCAAAATTAGTTGAAGATACACCAAATTCTTTTTTTGCAAATCAATTCTCTAATCCTGCAAACCCATTCATACACGAAACAACAACAGGGCCAGAAATATGGGATCAAACAAATCAAAAAGTAGATGCATTTGTTGCTGGCGTTGGTACTGGTGGAACCATCAGCGGGATAGGAAGATATTTAAAAAGTCAGAATCCAGAGATAGATATTATTGTCGCTGATCCAGAAGGTTCTGTTGTTGCAGATGCTGTAAATCATGGAACTTTCGAATATTCCGGTGGACAGTGGCTAGTTGAGGGAATTGGTGAGGATTACATTCCGGATAACCTAGATTTAAGTGTTATTGATGAAGGTATCTATGTTTCAGACAAGGAAGCTTTTGAAATGGTTAATCTACTTTTAAAAAAGGAAGGTATACTAGCCGGCTCTTCTTGCGGGACTCTAGTTAAGGCTGCGGTGGATTACTGCAAGAGACAGAAAAGTCACAAAACTGTGGTTTCTTTGATTTGTGATACTGGAAATAAATATTTATCTAAGGCTTTTAATAATGCTTGGTTAAGTGAGAATTTATAATGAAAAATAAAGATTTAGATTTTGAGACAAAGGCTATTCATGTTGGTCAGGATCCTGATCCAGTAACAGGCGCAGTAATTCCACCAATATATACAACCTCTACTTATGCTCAGGAAAGTCCAGGCGAACACAAAGGATATGATTACTCTCGAACATCCAATCCAACCCGTCATGCTTTCGAGGTTTGCGTAGCCAGTTTAGAAGAAGGTGAAAAGGCGCATGCTTTTTCTTCAGGTGTCGCTGCAATTTCAGCGTGTGTGGAGTTATTGCAACCAGGTGATCATATTATTGCAATGGATGATCTCTACGGGGGAACCGTTAGACTCTTCAATGAAATAAAAAGCATTTCTCAAGGTATTGAGATTTCGTATGTAGATATGTCCAAAGAGGAAAACATTGAAGCATCCATAAAACCTAATACAAAAATGCTGTTTGCGGAAACACCTACTAATCCCCTATTAAAAATTATTGATCTCGAAAAATTAGCTGATTTTGCAAGATCTAAAAATATCATTACCGTAGCAGACAATACGTTTTGCTCGCCCTATATTCAAAGACCTCTTACCAAAGGTTTCGATTATGTAATCCATTCNGCNACAAAATACTTATGCGGNCATTCGGATGTGATCATGGGTGTTTTNGTNATGAANGATGCNGAGACAGATAATTCCAAAAGACTNTCNAATATACATAACTCTTTGGGACCTATAAGCAGCCCTTTTGACAGTTACCTTGCATTGAGGAGTCTTAAAACTCTTGCCCTTAGAATGGAAAGACATTCTTCAAATGCCGAAAAAATTGCTGATTTTTTAGAATCCCANCCTAAGATCTCAAAAGTTATTTATCCAGGCTTAGAAAGTCATCCTCAGCATACTGTTGCTAAAAAACAGATGGATTTTTTTGGAGGAATGATTTCTGTGGAGATAAAAGATGGACTCAAGGCTTCTAAAAACTTTTTAGAAAAGACATCACTTTTTACCCTCGCTGAAAGCCTTGGTGGAGTTGAGAGTTTAATTGAACATCCTGCTTTNATGACTCATGCATCCATATCAAAAGAAGTTAGAGATCAGATTGGTATTACTGATGGACTNGTTAGATTNTCGGTTGGAATTGAATCAGCAGATGATTTAATAAACGATTTAGATAAAGCTTTAAATTAATCAAAGACAACNGTTTTTTTATCGTTTATAAAAACCTTCCCTTCNAAATGNTTTTTNACGGCTCTTGTNAGAGTAATGGATTCAATATCCTGACCNATNAGCTCNAGTTCTTCNGGNCTCTGCGAATGATCAACNCTCTCAACAGTNTGCTCAATAATAGGTCCAGCATCTAATTCTTCAGTAATGTAATGGGCCGTAGCGCCCATTATTTTCACTCCTTTTTCATATGCCTGTTTATAAGGTTTTGCTCCCTTAAAACTAGGTAAAAAAGAGTGGTGAATATTAATAACTTTACCTGAATATTTTGAACAGAAATCAGGTGAAAAAATTTGCATATACCTTGCCAAAATCATTAACTCGATGTTGTTATCATTAATTAATCCTTCAATTGCATCTTCAGCTTTTTCTCTTATTTCTGAATTATTTTTAATATAAAAGAAAGGAATTGAATAATTNTCTGCAATGGTTTTTAAATTTTCATGATTTGAAACAATCCCGCATACGTTCATCTTCAAAGAATCAATGCTATTTTTGTAAAGTAAGTCTTGTAGGCAGTGCCCATATTTTGAAACAAAAATTAATGTATTCGGTGACGAGGGCTCATTTTCTAAAGTCCACTGCATCTTTAGATCACTACAGGCTTCTTCAAAAGCATTCGAAAAATTAGAGAATTCAATCTCTCCTTTGCTTGAGAATATTTTTAATCTCATGAAATAGGTTTTCGTTTCAGGATCACTAAAAAAAGAAGAGTCCATAATGAAAATATTCATATCGTTTAAAGATGTCGAAACTTTGGCAACAATGCCATAAGCATCGGGACATTTGATTCTTAATATATATGTTGCGTTTTTCATAATCTTTGCAGGCGCATAATATAAAGCAAAAATAATACAAATAAAGACTAAATCTAATTAGAATAATAATTACAAGAAAAAGGAGTTTTATATGAATCTTGAATATGGTCCAGAATACGAAGATTTTAGAGCCGAAGTTATAGATTTTTGTAAGGAGTACGAGGGTATCTCTTTTGAAAACACATCAAGTAAAAATATTTCTAGATCCGAATGGCAGAAGATACTTATTGAGAAAGGCTTCATAGCAAGAGCAATTCCGAAAGAGTATGGTGGCTTTGGAGGCGAAACAGACATTATTAAAAGCAGAATCATTGCTACAGAATTTTCTAAGGCAAAAATTCCCGGAGGTATGGGTGGTCAAGGAATCGATATGCTAGTACCTACCCTGTTGGAATGGGGAACCGAGGATCAAAAACAACAGTATATCCAACCTACATTGCACGGAGAAATGATTTGGTGTCAGGGATATTCTGAACCAAATGCCGGTTCAGATTTGGCAAGCTTACAGACTAAAGGTGAGCTTAAAGACGGCAATTGGGTCATAAATGGACAAAAAATTTGGACAAGTACAGCACAATACTCACAAATGATGTTTTGCTTAGTTAGAACTGAACCACAAGCTCCAAAACATTCTGGGATAAGCTTTATTTTAATTCCTATGGATACTCCAGGTATTGAGATCAGACCGTTAGTAGATATGACTCTAAATGCTGGATTTAATGAGGTTTTCTTTACTGATGTTACGGTTCCCGAGGGAAATATTGTGGGTAAAAGAGGAGATGGCTGGTCGGTAGCGAATTCTGTTCTAGGACATGAGAGAGGATCTTTAGCGGATCCTAATGCAACGATGAATAGACTCAATACCCTTATCAATATGATGAAAGAAGAGACTATCGATGGAAGAAGGTTGATAGATATTCCATCGTATAGAGATCGTCTTATGCAAGTTCAGGGTAAAGTTATGGCTAATCAAGCTCACTCCTTGAGGTTGCTCTCTTCAAAAATTAATCCTGGTCAGAATGTTAAATTAGGCGGCATGATTCAAAAACTAGTCGGTACAGAACTTAGACATGAAATGGAGGCTTTGGCGATTGATGTACTGGGTGAAATAGGAACCTTATATGAAGAGACACCAAGATTAAAAGAAAACGGATCATTTCAATTTCATTACATGTATTTCCTTGGGCTGATAATCGGAGGAGGTACTAATCAAATACAGAAAAATATCATTTCTGAAAGAGGGCTTGGAATGCCTAAAGAACCTAAAGTACAAGAGGCTTCATAATGTATTTCGGACTATCTGAAGAGCAAAATCAGTTTCAAGACTACGTAAAAAAATTTTTATCAGATAACGTATCCGTAGATGAGATCCGAAAAATAGCCAATGGAGATGATCAAAAACTTCANGNGGATATTAAATCTGGTTTGATGAATCTTGGATTAAGTAGCTTATTAATTCCTGAAAATTATGGTGGCTTAGGCGGAGATTTATTATCTGCAGTGTCCATTGCTCAAGGATTAGGGACCGGAGTAGGACCAATATCCTTTGCTGGATCTTATGTTATGGCTCCTATTGCATTAAGTCTTGGTGGTAATGATGATCAAAAAGATAAATACCTGCCAAAAATTGCATCAAATGAAATTAAGTTTGGTGTTGGTCTCAGTGAGTACGTTGCTGCAAGAGAAGATTCTGGAATTGAACTAAACAAAGGCAAGGCATCGGGTAAAGCCCTTTTTGTGATAGATGGAGACGATGCAGATTTCTTTATTTTATCGGATAAGGGTGGAACTATGTTTATCGTTGATAAAAATGAAAAAGGTCTTGAAATTATTCAGCTAACCACGGTGGATAAAACTAGATTGTATTTAGAACTTAATCTTAAAAATGTTAAAGCTGAGGTGCTTCAAGAAACAGAAAATAATCCTTTTGTTATCCAGAAGGTTATAGACGCGGGAAGAATTGTTCTCTCAGCAGACTCACTAGGTGCTTCTGAAACAATGATTGAGAAAGCAGTTTCATATGCAAAAGAAAGAAAGCAATTNAATCGTGTNATAGGATCATTTCAAGCCGTNAAACACATGTGTGCAGAGATGGCTGCTGATTTAGAGCCTTGCTACGCAATGCTATGGCAAGCTGCNCATTCTTTTGATCATGATCCTGACGAGGCNCGCCTACAAGCTTGCCAAGCAAAATCACATATTGCTGAGGTTGCAAAAATGGTTTCTAAAAAAGCAACAGAAGTACATGGAGGCATGGGATTTACAGANCTNTTAGGATTGCATTATTGGTTTAAAAGAATTGGATTAAATAGACAAATTCTTGGCGGTCCAGAGCTAGTTAGAGAGGAAGCTGCAGAGTTACAAGGTTTTAATCAGTAAACATCAGATTGAGTAAGCTTTTTTAGCGCAATCGTAAAACATACTGTTTTTTTCATCTTCACTAAAATTTTCTGAGATTTTCTTAAAAAAATTCCATAAGACATGATAGGAAATAGATTGCTTATCAACTGGAAAATTACTTTCAAACATACATCTGGATGGCTCAAAAGATTCTATACATTCTAGGTAATAACGTTTTTGCTTTTCTACCATTTGGTCTGAAGTTGCTGGCGTTTCTTGCTCATGAAATTTAAAGCCATTTACTGGCATAGCAAGTCCGCCTAGCTTAGCTAATACATTTGGTCTTTTAGACAGCTCTTTTATATCTTTTTGCCAAACTTTAAAAATNTCATNTTCCTTACCCTCNTAAGGNCCTATTCCTATNGGCCCGCTAAAATGATTGAGAATGATTGTGAGGTCCTCATTTCTATCAGCAATTTCTGCAACCTGATTAATCTGATGATGATATTGCCACGCCTCAAAAACTAGATCTTTTTCTCCAAGAATCTTAAGAGATTGATTAAAAACATCGCTCAAATACATATCTTTTGGTGGACTGTGATGAGAATTTCTCATGTTTTCATGCGGATCCCAGCCGCCAGCATGACGAATACCTTTGAATAAAGATTCTCCATATTGAAAATGTAAATCTAAAACTTCATTAATACCCTCTCCTAAAGTCATATCAGCGTGAGAAACTATTCCTGATATTTGTGATTTGGATGGTTCTTTTTTTGCCTCATCAGCAATTTTTTTTACAAAAATTGTTTCTCCAACAGGTTTTAGATGGTCGGGTCCAGAGGTAAGAAATTCTTGAGTGCACTCTATGAATACCGTGTGCTTTATATTGTGTCCCGATGAAGTATCGTCCCAAAGATCTTCCAATAAATATTGTGATTCTCCAGGCCATAAATGATGATGAGGNTCTATTATTGGCCTTTCAGCATCAATGATCTCTTCCGTATGTTGATTCAGCCATTCTAAATGGCGATCAAGCGGATTACTCATTAGCCGCCTAAAAACTCTTGTCTTTTTTCATGGAGAATAGGTTCTGTGTAACCGCTAGGCTGGACTCTTCCCTTAATAACNAGGTCGCATGCAGCTTTAAATGCTACGCCATCGAAACTAGGCGCCATGTTTACATATTCTGGATCACCAGCATTTTGTTCGTCGACCACCAAGGCCATTTTTTTCATGGTCTCTATAACTTGTTCTTCTGAACAAAGTCCGTGATGAAGCCAATTTGCCATATGTTGGCTGGATATTCTGCAAGTTGCTCTATCCTCCATTAAGCCTATGTTATTTATATCAGGAACTTTAGAGCATCCAATTCCTTGATCAATCCATCGGACAACGTAGCCTAATATTCCTTGAGCATTATTATCTAATTCTGCCTGTATTTCATCGGCTGAAAGCGACCCTGCATCCTCCAATAAAGGAATTGTTAAAATATCATCAAGACTTGCCCTCTCTCTTTTTAATAAATCTGATTGTTCAGAGGAGACGCTTATTTGGTGATAATGCATTGCGTGCAAGGTTGCTGCAGTAGGTGAAGGCACCCAAGCACAATTTGCTCCTGCTTTTGGATGCATGGTTTTAGTATTAAACATATCTAACATCATATCGGGCATGGGCCACATACCTTTTCCAATTTGGGCTTTTCCTTTGAAACCTGAAGATAAACCATTGTCTACATTCCAATCCTCATAAGATAAAATCCAAGGTTGCTGTTTCATTTCTGCCTTTCTTATCATTGGGCCAGCTTCCATACTTGTGTGAATCTCATCGCCGGTTCTATCTAAAAATCCAGTGTTGATAAAAATAACTCTTTCTTTTGCAACTCTGATGCATTCTTTTAAATTTACCGTTGTTCGTCTCTCCTCATCCATTATGCCGATCTTCACGGTATTTTTTTCTAAACCAAGAGCGCTTTCAACATCNGAAAATAAATCGCANGTAAACTGAACCTCTTCAGGGCCGTGCATCTTNGGTTTTACGATATATATACTGCCTGTTTTAGAATTCTGGACAGATCCCGTTTGATCTAAATCATGCTTACCTATTGCGATTGTGAACATTGCGTCGATTATTCCTTCCGGTATTTCTTTACCGTCAAGTAAAACTGCTGGATTAGTCATCAAGTGACCAACGTTTCTAACTAGCATTAGACTTCTAGCTGCAATCGTCATTGGTTTTCCATCAGGAGATAAAAAAGATAAATCTTCATTTAGACTTCTTGTAAGGGTTGACCCGCCCTTTTCAAAAGTTTCTGCTAGGGTCCCTTTCATTAAACCAAGCCAATTTTTATAAACATCAGTTTTATCTTCGCCATTCACAGCAGCNACAGAATCTTCTAGATCCTGAATAGTGGTTACGGCAGATTCTAGAAAAACGTCTTTAATTCCTGCAGGATCTGTGGAACCAACTGAGTCATTTCTATCAATTTTGATTTCTACATGTAAATCATTATTTTTCAATAATATGCTTTCGGGATTTGATTCATCGCCTTTAAAACCAACAAATGCTGAGTCATTTTTTAGAGAGGTTTTTGATTGATCTGATAAAGAAATTTCCAAGTCTCCATTTGATATTTGAAAAGAAACAACATCTTGATATTTACCTTCAGTCAAAGGAAGGTAATCGTTTAAAAAGTTTTTTGAAAAATCGATAACTTTGTCACCTCTTACGGGATTGTAAGCACCTCCTCTATCAGCCCCATCATCTTCAGATATCATATCCGTTCCATAAAGAGCATCATATAAACTGCCCCACCTGGCATTAGCAGCATTTAAAGAAAATCGAGCGTTCATGACAGGGACTACTAATTGAGGACCNGCGATTTGAGCTATCTCTGCATCCACATTTGCGGTAGAAATTTCAAAGTCAGCGCCTTCTTCAACTAAATATCCTATATCTTTTAAAAAAGATTTATATGAATCAAAATCAAAGTCCTTATTAGATAAATGCCATTCATCTATTTTTGTTTGTAACTCTTCCCTTTTCTTTAATAGATTTTCATTGATAGGAATATATTTTTCTGCAATTTTTTGAAAATCTTGCCAGAATTTTGCAGTATCAAGGTTGAGATCGGGAGCAATTTCTTGCTCTAATAAAGCATGCAATGATGTGCTGATACTTAATTTTCCTTCGTTAACTCTTTCAGTCATATGCTCCTCTTTTTTAAATAGAAAAATTTCAGATTGTATTTTTTTACAATAAAATGTGCCTGTATGAACTTGATTGAATTTACACAAAAATTATTACGAATACAATCTATTACTCCCAGAGATATGGGATGTTTTGATTTAATCGAACCAGANNTAAAAGAGTTNGGCTTCTCAACTAAAAGAATTAATTACCTGAACGTTGAAAACCTCTATGCTGAAATTGGTTCTGGAGAGAATTTTTGCTTTCTTGGTCATACCGATGTAGTACCTACTGGGCCGGTTGAATCATGGTCTTGCGACCCGTTTGCGGCAGAAATTAAGGAAAATGTTATTACTGCAAGAGGTGCAGCGGATATGAAAAGCAGCATCTCTGCTTTTTTATTTGCCTTAAAAGACATTGATCTTAGTAAAAATAGAAAAAAAATATCCATATTGCTTACTTCCAATGAAGANGGAGATGCTAAAGATGGAACCATTGAAAAAGTCTTGGATGAGTTAAAACAGAATAACAATNCAATCAATTACTGTTTNGCTGGNGAGCCNTCTTCAAAGAATGAACTTGGAGATACGGTGAGAATTGGCAGNAGAGGATCNTTATCTGGATCATTAACAATAATTGGTAAACAAGGTCACGTGGCCTACCCTAGCGATGTTGTAAACCCTATTATGCTCTCAGGTGGGATAATAAAAGAGCTTTCAGAAAAACANTGGGATCAAGGAAATGAAAATTTCCCTCCAACATCNTTCCAGATATCGAANATAAATGCAGGAACTGGAGCAAAAAATGTTGTTCCGGGAGATTTGAAGATTGAATTCAATTTTAGATTTTCTCCAGAAATAACAGAAGATGAAATCAAGGCAGAAGTAGTAAAAGTTATTGAAGAAAATATCAAAAACTACGAGTTAGTTTGGGAGCTTAATGCAAAGCCCTTTTATACAGACAAACCTTTTTTAAGAAATATTGTTACAAAATCAATTAAAAAGATAACCGGTATTGACACGATTGAAGACACAGGCGGAGGTACATCCGATGGAAGATTCATGCACCCTCATGGAGCTGAAGTAGTTGAGCTAGGACCCATCAATGCCTCAATACACAAAATTGATGAGCATATAAAAATTGATCATCTTGAAGTTCTCAAGGACATATACCGAGATATTTTAATTAGCTACATAGAGAGTTAAATTTTCCTTATTCTCTTAAAGTATATATATCTAATTTATAGAATAAATATTTTATCTATAACCTAAAGATATATATTATGTGCGCATGAAAAACGCACCATTCGAAAAAACTATTGGATTTACTGATCAGGACAGTACGCATAAATATCCCCACGGATTAAGTGACAGATCAGCTTATTTGATTACTAGAGGTTTAAGAATTGCTGCAGACCTTTTCTTTAGAAAAAGATACGGACANAGGGCCGTTGTTTTAGAGACTGTAGCTGCTGTGCCAGGAATGGTCGCTGGAATGCTTCATCACTTCAAGAGCCTACGTAACATGACTGATGATGACGGTATTATTAAAGAACTCTTAGATGAAGCTGAAAACGAGAGAATGCATCTTATGACTTTCATAGAAATTTCCAAACCTACATTATTTGAAAGACTTCTTGTTTTAGGTGCTCAGATTGTTTTCGGAACCTTTTATTTTTTCTTATACGTATTCTTCAGAGGAACAGCTCATCGAATGATAGGATACTTTGAAGAAGAAGCAGTNACTTCATATACAGAATTTCTTGATGAAATAGATAAAGGAACTATTGAAAACGTATCAGCTCCTAAGATTGCGGTTGATTACTGGAATCTTGGAAATAAAGCCACCTTAAGAGATGTTGTCGTGGCCGTAAGAAACGATGAAGCTGGTCATCGTGATAAGAACCACGAAATAGCTGATAATTTATTGTAATGGAGCGAGTAACGGGGTTCGAACCCGTGGCCTCGACCTTGGCAAGGTCGCGCTCTACCAGCTGAGCTATACTCGCGAAAGATAATTCAATTTACCTATTAAATATTACCTTTTCAAGCTATCTAAAAGTATATTTAAATCTTAATCCAATGTTCTGAGGACGAATGGTATGCATTCTAGGTGTTTCATCCATCTCATTGTAATAAAGTTCAGCTCTTTCATCGTCAAGGTTTCTGGCAAATAATTCTATTGCCCAATCTTCAAAATCTACTCCGATCGAAAAATTAAGGATGTTATATGCCTCTTGTTTATACCTTCTAGCAAGCACAAGAGAACTGTAAGATTCCGAAGCCGAAGTTGTGCTGAGCTGAAAATACATAGGAACCGTATTGAATGTTTTGTCGTATCTCAATCTTAAGTTCCATTGCGTCTCAGGCGCTAAAGGCAAGCTTGAACCCAAAGGAGCTAATTCAATAATATCGGATGTCCTCTTAGTCAATTCTGAATTATTAAAGGACATAGCTGTTGCTAATGTCCAATTGTCGTCAATGTAATAAAGAATATCTGCTTCCAGACCCTGGATTTTTGCTTCTGCTGAATTGTCTATAAAAGTTAATGACGAAATATTTATAGGGTCTAATCTCGAAACTTGAATATTTTTCCAGTTTACTTGATAAAGGTTTGCATTAAATCTAAGAGATCCTTCTAAGAAAATAGATTTTACTCCAAACTCAACGTTCTCAGTATTATCCGTTGAGTAAGTTAAAGGAACGTTTGGATAATTTGGATTCCTAGATGCAGCCCCTCCTCCTCTATTGAAACCACCGGGTCTAAATCCATCAGTAGCTGTCAAGAAAAGAAGGACATCCTCTTGGGGAAAGTAACTCAAAGTAACCTTATATATAGAATCATTTTCCTCTAATTTCTCTTTGGAGTGTCCAAAAGAAGAATCAAAATCAATTCCATCGTCAGCATCAGCAGACCCAAAGGTTGGATTATTACTTGATCCATAGAAATCAACTGTTTGTTGATAGAACCTTCCTCCTAGCATCAGATGAAATTTTTCCGGCAGGAATCCTAAAGGTTAGTTCACCGAACAAAGCGGTTTGGCTTTGCTCCCTAGTTATATCACTGAATTCGAGTACTCCNGGTAATCTTGCACTGGAATTGATTGATCTTGCTGTTGATATGGGTGAGTTAAGAGCAAACGAGGGGTTGTACCCTGGATAATTAAAGTTTTCTTGATTTTCTGATTTAGAAGCATCAAAAAAGATNCCACCCGTGAACACGTACTTTTTCTGACCATCTGTTGCAACTCTAATTTCATGAGTATTTCTTTGTGAGTCTACAACTCCTTGAAAAAAGATACTTGGGTCATCACAAGAAGTATAAAGAGGATGGTTACAAGTATAGTAAGGAACATAAATTCCATTTTTCCCAGCAAAGCCTGAATAATCAGCATTCTGTCTTACTTCCCTATCTAAAATAGCTCCCGTGTAAAGGAACTGTGTTGAACCTATCTTTCCAGAAATAGTTGCAGCTATNTGAGAAAAACTATCATCCAAAGTATCTTCATTAAATCTNTGAACTTTAAGGTCACCCAAAGTTGGATCGAAATCATAAACACCGTCAGCNGAAATGTCTTGCTGTAAAAATTGAACCAGNACTTCCCAAGTNTCTGCAAATTTACTTCTGGAAGCTAATCTAAATCCTCGATAACTTGAATCATTAAAGTCATCTTCGACTAGATCCGCATTGTTAATTTTTCTTTTTTCTGCGTTTTCCGGGTAATAAGGATTTTCTGAAGATAAAATGTTCTCTCCAAAGATATTATCGATATATCCTCCAAAATTAGTGTTGTAGAAAACGCCTCTAATTGACCATTCATCATCAATGACTGGAAAGTTTATGTATGCTTCTACAGAAGAACTGTTATCTCCGCCCTTTGTAGCAAAGTAAGAAGATTGAAAGCCTGCATCGAAAACATCATAGACAGGTTTCTTTGTAATCAGTCTAACCGTTCCTGCCTGTGCACTTGCTCCAAANAGAGTACCTTGCGGTCCAGATAGAACCTCAATTCTCTCTANGTCAGCAGCATAAACATCTAAATTTCTTCCAACAGAAGTGATCGGTTGCTCATCAAGATAAAAAGCTACATTTGGCGTTGATCCTTGCGAACCAGAAACAAAGACAGAAATCGGATCAATAGCCATTCCTCTTATAAACATTGTAGATTGACCCGGCCCTCTTCCAGCAGAAGTTACGTTAGGAAGAAATAATGAAAAATCATCGAAATTTGAAATATTCAATCTATCTAAATCAGCATCCCTTAATGCTAAAACAGTGACAGACACGTCCCTTGCTTCGTCGGCTCTTTTTGTTGAAGAAACTATAATTTCATCAATGATATTGTCTTCGTTGATATCGTCATTTTCCAAAGCATATATAGGAAAAATAACAAAGAGAGATAAAAAGTAAATTAATGATTTTTTCATTTTTTATAAGTATGTTTGAATCGACATTCTGTCATATAATGAGTCATATTTTTAATCTTTCTGTGAAAAAATTTTTTAAATTCTTTTTGATTCTATTTGTAGTTGCTTGTGGCGGAGGCGGAGGCGGAGGTAATTCTGTCGAGCCGCAAAGTAATAATCCAATTAGTCCGTATGCATCCTCGCAAGCTACTCAGGATACAGTTCAAAACCAAACTCAATACGTCTCTGGAAAAGTCGTAGATGATTATATNTCTGGGGCTACCGTTTTTATAGATACCAATGGTAATGAAACCTTAGATGAAGATGAGCCATCAACCATTTCTGATAATTTTGGTAATTATAGTCTTCCGTTTGCAGTTGGAAGATTAATAAGTATTGGCGGAATTGATATTGGAACTCAACAACCCGTGGATGGACTATCTCTCTCTGCTCCTATGGAAGAATACACAGAAACTAAAATGATAACTCCAGTTACTTCTCTGCTAGCGACAGAGGCTGAGGAAGCAGAAATAAAAGAAGCACTTGGAATTCCCGAATACCTTGATTTAAATACAGCCGATCCAATAGTCGAGAGAGAAAGAGAAGGCGGTGACAATACTTTGTATGAAGTAGGAAACCAAATTACTGTGATGGCTTTATCGCTTCAAGAAGTAGTTGAAACTCAGTCCTCTAACGAAGAAAGTACTTTAAACATAATCGAAAAACTAAGCGAAGAAATCAAAGAAAAAAAGAAAGAATCGCCTACCGGTCAAGTATCTTTAGAATCAACTGAGATTGTTGATAATCTTATTGACGATGTTCTAACTGAAGCAAACATTGAAATAGAGGAAGATAAATTATCAAACGTTGTAAATGCCGTAACGAATTTAGTTTCTACCATCTCTGCCGATCAAGATGATGAGACTACAAAAGCAGTCTTATCGTTTGGGGTGACAACTTTTTTAAGCGATGTGGTTGAAATAGTTGAGGGTACTGCTTCAGATGAAAAAATTGATTCATATAACGCAGAAACTATAGTTGAGACTTTATCTGCAACTTTAAGTATTGATGTATCAAGATTAAAAATTAATGAAGCACCAATTCTTTCTCAAGATCTGAGCTCTCAGATACCAGATTCAGGACTAGCTGTAGATGAAAGTGATGACATCAATTGGTCGGCCTCGAATAATGATGAACTTCAGGCTAGTGTTGAAATAGTGATTCAAGCTGCTGGCGATGAAGTTACTGCTGAGGATATTGAAGATACAGACTTGGCAAGCGCTAATGAAAATGAAAATGTTAATGAAGTCATTGCGGAGTTAGTCGAAAATTCTCCTCCAGAACCTGAACCTTTGAGTCTTGCAGAACAAATGATAGCTGATTATGAAGCTCAACAAGCTGAGATTGCTGCTGAAGATGCAGCTGCTCAGGCAGCTGNTGAAGCTGCGCCACCTAAAGTGGCCAATGTTTATTTGTGGTATTCCAAGGATAGCCAAGCTCACTTTGGAGAAGGAGAAGCGGGTAAATCTGCTATGGATACCAGAGCAGCCTATATGTTTGAGGTGATCAATGAGATGTACGTCAATCAGAGGATTAAACTTGAATGGAACATTGTTGGATCAGATTTTTGGGATGCACCACTTTCTGAAGATTCTCTGAATCACCCTTATTTCCCTCTGTGGTATTCAAACGGTTGCACCAACTACGAAGAATATGTGTTTGAAACAGACGAATGTAATGAAGCGCTCAATCAAAGAAGAGCGGCTAATGATGCTGCGGAAGCAGATTGGCATATGATTTTACTGACTGCGTTAGACAACAATAACCCTAAAGCTCCTGTCACCGGTGTAGCTGGCAGTAAAAAGGATTGGGATAGCGATACTAATTTCCTTTCAACTTGGGAAGGCATCAATGTGCTTTCAGGCTTTAGTACGGGTAACACACCAGAAGAACAAGAAAATATGGTGCCAGGAAGTATGGCTCCAGAGATAGCACCTGTTTTGTGGTATGACTATATAGCCACTTTATGGCATGAAATCGGCCATACAATGTGTGCTGCACATAATCGCCCGGAAAATGGCAATACAAGTCCAAAAGGTTCTTTGTGTGCTGGGGTGAACTTTGAAGATCTAGGAAAAGATACTCTAATGAACGGTGGAGGAAGTATGAANGTTCCTCCGGATCAAGTTATTTCTCAATCTCATCCCGATTCAACTGTCATGGAATCAAGTTCTTCGAAAACTTGTGTACCCAACGATGCTTTGAACAGCGAGCCAATCGTTTGTCAAAAACCTCCAGTGGATGGAAATGGAGATGGGAATATCTACGATAGCAGTGTTGATAGTGGCGGAGAGATAGCCAGAGATTTATTTAACGAATGGTCTTATTACTACGCTAATCTTTGGGAGCATAAAGAAGCTCAACTCGCTGGTGAAGTTGCCGGTAATAATCAGGTGGATATAGACAAATATGATTTATCTTCGACCTCTCCGACTGTATCGTCAAGAATGTTGTTTCCTTTGATTGATGGTGGTGAATACACCTTCACTAACGGACAAAGAACAAAAAGAATGCTTATTATTGAAGATGATCCGGTAACGATTAATGGTACTTCTTACCAAGAATTTAGATTTGTAGAAGATCTTGGCAAAGAATATTGTGGATATATTTCATATGCCAAACACTGCTCTACGAGGCAAGAGATTTGTGACAATTTCGATGATAATAGGCACCCTACCAAACATAACTGCCCTGTAGGAGCACTTGGCCATGGAGATTTCATTGAAGGAGAATCGCGCTGGGCTGGATTTTA
>FUFK010069344.1_pt1 | contig 80970 bp, 78 predicted proteins | sample 1021851 | NCBI WGS metagenome assembly FUFK01 (sample SAMEA51879418, study PRJEB19060) | metagenome
TTACAAGTGTGAGGTATGATTCAGCCATTTATAATATTCTCTGATAAGAGTAAGAAGGGGCAAGTTGCCCTGCCCCCTCAACTTAGTTATGCGAGTGTATCACGGTCTACTTCTTGAGCAGTCATGTCACCGGGGTCATCAACATCCATGCAGACAGCAAACATGCGGATTTTACCACCTGTTGTTGTGCCTGTCATTGCCTGAATTTCAATGTCAATGGTATCTGAAGTGCCACCAATAAGAACAGGAGTTTGTCCTGCCTTAAATGCGTAGTCACCAGCAGATGCACCATCGAAGTCGAAGCCGTCAACAAAGTTGTCCAAGTCACCACCAGTGATACCAAAATCAAAATCTGTGTCGGTTGAAGTGCCTGTATGAGCAGACGTTACTTCAAAACCAGCACACATGATGAGGGTATTAGCTGGAATGGTCAGACCGGGAATTACATCGTTGGCAGCGAGGGCAGTACCTTTGTCGCTTGCCGCCGTTGCAAAGTTCAACTCTGCAGAAAGCAGGTATGGTTTACGACCACGTGCGTCATTTCCACGTGCTACGGAAGTAGTATTATCACCTAGAGCCATAATTCAATCTCCCTTACACCAGACAGAAACGGGCGTTCACAAGAGCCTCTGGACGGAGAATCTTGCGGCCGTACAAATGCATACCGCGAACAATGTCAGCAAAGCTGTCTGGGTCACGATATGTCTCAGTCTTGTTGATTTGCTCTGCAGTAGCTACAGCAGATGAATGTCCACCAACAATCACACCAAAGTTAGAAGAGTTCGTACCACCTGTGGTAGCAGAACCTGTTCCAATCTCTGGAAGGTTGTTAGAAACATACACTTGGAAGCCGTGCAGGTTATTTACAACAAGTCCATTGCGAAGTCCACCAGACTCACCGTAGTCTTGGTTCAGAAGTTTTGAATCTTCATCCTTCAAGATTTCCAGAAAGACTGGATTGACAACAAGCCAACGGCCTTGTGTATCAACATTTTGCTGGTCTAGCTTACGAGCCATACGAGCAATGATCATGGTTGGGTTAGCATTACCCGAACCCGGTACTGCAGATGCGCCTGGAAGGCGTGGCTGAATACCAATACCATTGTCGGCAGAGCCGCCAAAGTCATTAGCGTCAACCTGCATCTCAGCAAGCAGTTCGTTTGAACCAGCAGTTGAAATAGCCTTTGAGCCATTTACTGTTGTGTTGGCAGTATCGGCTGCACCGTGAAGCGCAGACTGCTTAAAGCCACACATGTAACCAAGAACATCTTGGTCAAACTGGTCAGCCAAACGATACGCGGCACGATCACTAGCAAGTGCTTGGAAGTTCACGTGGCTATGCGCCTCTTCAATGTCATCAACCTTGAAAGCAAAGTAGTTAGCTTTGTCAATCGTGAGGTTGAAGTCCTCGTCATCAAGGTCTTGTGGCGTGATAGTAGTACCACGGGCATAAGCCTTGACAGTGATTTCGGGTTCCTTGATGATCTTAACGGAATCCCCCATTTGAGCAATCTCACCAAAGTAATCGTTATTGGTGATTGCTTCAGCAACAGCACTCTTGCGGAAAGCAAGTTGCACCTGTTTGCTGTAAATGATTGGGGAGAAATTACCGTTGGGAAGATTACCGTATCCCGATGCGGTAGTAAATGCCATTTTTAATTCTCCTAATTAGCATTTTCACAGATGCAAACTAACTAGACTAATCAGGGGCTGACCTACATGGGTGCGCATCGTAGTAAGGTGGCCGCCCTACTATTCAACGGGCCTTGCTTATCAGGTAATCCGTAAGACTTTGTTGTTTGCTGAATTGGTGTAAGCAGGTAGCTAACCATACTTACACCTTTGTTACATATAGTTATACTAAAAAATATCTATATGTCAACACTTTTTTCTTTAGGTATCTCAATAAAATTCATATTCATACTGAAAGACCTTCTTTCACCCTTCGTATAGAAAGGATATACGCAGTGAAATAGTTGAGATGGGAAGACATAAAAGTCTCCTACCTGTGGCTTGACTACAAAGTTTGTACATGTATATCCCGAAGGAGTACCACTAGCAAACTGTATATGCCCGTTGGCAGGATGATGATCTTTATAATCTTCTTCCCACTCTTCTTCTATTCCGTCTGGCAATTTTAAATACCCCACACATGACAAGCGAGAACCCGTGTGTATGTGTAGAGGATTATATTCATTTTCAAATTGACGAACAAACCAGCCAGACACTACTTGTAATCCGTAGTTGTACTTCTCATTGTCCATCTTTTTACTGCCCATACTGTTTCGGTCATCTGTATAGGCTTGATACATGCCTATAAATCTGCCTAAACCCTCTTGGGCAATTTTAATAATATCATCATCAAACGCTAATTCTGCAGATACTTTACCTACTAAATTTTCAGAGTAATCATCTAACTTATCAGACATCTTGTTATTTAAATTATTAACCAACTCTTCGGGCATACGGTAGTATCCCATAGTAGGTCCAAAGGGAGCAAGAAGATGTATATCCTTTTCAGGTTTGAATATAATACTCATCGCGCTGACCCTGACACATCATAGATAAATTTGCCACTACGAATGGCTTCCATGATTTCATCAGCTTGTTTCTCGTATTGTTGAGGAGACATCTTTTGTACTTCTGATTCTCTTAGGTACGTAGAAGTCTCATCACCTTGCGGCTTACTTGCTTTATTTTTCGGAGCAACCGCCAGTGCTGCACCTTTATCGTTCTTGCCCTTAGACTTTTTGCCAATTCCCCTATCTCCTTTGTAGAGGTCAATGGCTCTTGCTGCTGATCTTGCGTCATTGTCATTTTCATACAGTGCGTCCTGCACCCACTTAGGTTGTTCTTCTGCCCACTCGTGGAAGTCATCGCTGTCACGAATTTCATCGAAGTCAGGGTGCAGACGCATAAGTTCTGCTTCTGCCTTTTCTTTCTTGGCATCATATTGCATTTCGTCAATTGCCTTCATGCGTTCTTCCAAGCTATCTGCTTGTTCTTTCGCCTTCTTCATGGCAATTGTTTCTACGATGGCAGCAACGTCAGGATAATTCTTAGCCCAACTTTCTAAGTCTTCGTCTGACTTAGGTAGCTTCATCTCTTTCTTTGTTGCAGAACTTAGTTGAGATTTTAGTTGTTCAATCTCTTGTTTAAAATCTTCTGCTTGCTTTTGCTGGTGTCTACGAAGATCAGAGTAACGCTTCTTAAATGTTTTTTCTTCTGCGTTAGTAGGCTCTTCCTCTTCTGGCTCACTAGCTTCTTGCTCTACTTCACCTCTCTGTTCTTTGATTAGCTTTTCAAGTTCATCTTCTTCAATCTTACGCTTTTCTTCGTTAGTATATTTACGATTTGCAAATGCTACTTTCTTCTGGGGCTTCATCTCTTCAGCCATGATTTCGGCTTCTGCCATTTTCTTTTACTCCTTGTTGGGGCCAACGTAGCCACCTGTCGGGTGGGGGATGGGTAGGCCAACTAATTACAGACTATTATATTTTGGTTAGTCTGCTAAACCAAGAACGTCAGAATCATACGCCGCACCATATCCACGATCTTCTGTGCCTTTTGCTACGTTGTCGGAGTATGATTCAAAAGTATAGTTATTCCTAGATTCTCCTTTATCACTTTCATACTGTGTATTGCCTTGATTCGCTGCTTGCTCTGCAGCTTTTCTGGCTGCGTTTTCTGCCGCTTTACGTTGGACTGCAGCAAGTGTTTCTTCTTTAAGTTCACTTGTTGTTTTGCCATCAATAGACAGACCCATTTTAGTAGCTTCAATTTGCGCTAGTTTTAACTCTGCTGCTGCAGCTTTATTAATATCGCCAGTTTCTTTTGCCTTTTCAAGTTGTCTTTTTACTTTTGAACGATCACGCAGTGTCGCAGTTATCCTAGATTTGTTTTTTAAATCTGCTATAACTTTTTCTGCTTCCTCTCCTCTAAACCCAGCCGCTTTTATTTTATTATACTTGACAGCATCTACAGTTACAGTTTCATTAGCCAACGTAAAGGTAGCCGTGGCATCTTTAGAAATTCCTTTACCCATAGCTAAACCAGCTGCTGTAGACAAGCCACTCATAACTCCGGGTATACCACTTGGCGTATCAAATGATACCCCTACTTTGGTTCCTCCATAAACACGCCCTTGAATTTTTCTAGTTTTGATTCCATCACCATAGAAGCCTGTTGGTCCTTCAAATATTTCTCCCCCAAGTGTAATGCGACCCCCACCCGGTCCTAATCCATCATCCACTCTTTGATCGTCACTTGGATCATCTCTGCCAGTAACTGTTTCTGGTCTAGCTGTAGGCACAACAGTTTCCTCTGGCTCAGTAGCCTCAACAACGTCTGTCTGCACCTCTACAAAACCTTCTGGAATAGGATAAATAGGCTGACCATCCACAAACGGAATGGTCATTGTCTGTCCCGTTTCATTATTAATATATTCTTTTAACTCATCATAATTTCCAGTTGTTGTAGGTATAAGCTGTTCAAAGGTAGGCACAACTGCACCGCCTGTTGGCACAGCAGGTGTGGTCAAAGGTGTAAAGCCTGTTTGTAAGGGTAGTTGTATCGTACCATCAGGATTGCGTGAAAATGGTACAAAAGGTTGCCTGACAGGTATAGAAGGTGCTTTATATGCTGGAGGAGGATTAATACCGACTTCTTGACCAAACTGAGACGGTTGTTCTACAATTCCAAACTGATTAGGTACTAGACCACCAACCTGAAACTCCATTGGGTCATCTTCCATGTCAAGATCATCAAGTGTAAATGGAATGTCATCAGGTATTGTAGCTTCTTCGCTGTTACCCATCTGGCCCATAGCTTCCATACGAGCAAGACCTGCTTTTGCTTCTTGTCGCAAGTTCATAAGTTTTTCTAGGCCAATAAATCTTACCACGTCTGCTGGGAATACAAACTCGCCTTCACTTAGCTGGGCAGGAATGTCATCTCGTACTTCTTCTTGTGTAGAACCGGGTGGCACTTCATTACCAGATACAGGGTCCGTTGTACCGCCTTCGTCCATTAGACCTCCGTCTTCAAACATACTCATTTGTCTATCCATAGCCATACCGCCCTCATTAAAAGTTCTAATTTTTCCATCTTCTGTTCTGACTGCGCCTTTATAAGTAACTTTGCCATCTTTAACGACTTTTGTACCACCAATTAACTCTTTCATTTCTGAAACTGTAGGCCTCTTCACTCCCTTTGCCAGCACCAGTGGGCCAACTTGAATTACTTCATCAGCTTTTGTTACAGGATTTCCTGTGGCTTTGTCGTAGAAATAACTATGCCTAAAAGGGTTCATGCCTACTTGAGTCCACTCAGGATTGTTGATTAATTGTTTAGCAGCCTCAAACACATTTTCTGGTTCTGCGTTTTGATAATCGCCGTGAATACGTGCAATGGTTGTTTTTGCTTTTCCTTTAGCAATACCTAAACCACCTTTTGCAGAACTAATAAATTCTACATCTTTTAACACGGCAGTTTGTCCATAACCTATAGCTTTACCATTACGTACCGTACCATCGTGCAAAGAAACAATCCACTTATCATAATTATCGTAAGAAGGTATATCTAGTCGTGAACCAACACGTGTACCATCAGGAATGTTTTTATTTAATCCGACAATACCTGTATCAACTTTTCTAGGGTCTGTGGCTTTTAATGCCCCTACAATCTCTGTCTTTGTAGGCATGTCGGGAAAGTTTTCTTTTGTAATAGGCTGTATGGGCTGGTTAGCAGTTACTGCACGGCGATATTGTTTGGAAGTAATTTTTCCTTCACTTAGATCAATTGCAGCTTGTTGTACTTCAGGGACTCTTTTCTGCCTTTGACTCTCTGGTAGTTTATTCGTTTCTTTCCATGTTTCGGCAGCATCCTCATCAGTCATTAGTTTTTTAGCGGATTCGTTATCTTTCTTACGTAACTTCTTTGCGGCTGCACGAAGAGGTTTATTAAGTATATCACCTGCGCCGGGTATCATACCTACACCTAAAGCAGCAGTTCCTATAGCTGCACTGCCATAAGAACCCTCTCCAATATAATCTGCTACTTCTTTAGCAAGCATTGCCTCGCCTACACCGGGAACACTTTCTACCGCTGTTTTACCTACAATTCCTAAACCCTCCATTTGATCTGAAAGCATTTCTTTTTTTGTACGAGTATCAACACCCGTATCAATATCTTGTGCTTCTTGGATGGCTGTAGCTAAACCTCCCTCGTTCATTGCTGGTGGTCTAATTGTTTCTACTTGTAGTTCATCCAAAAGTAATTCACTAGCTTCTTTTCTTTGTTGTATTTTTTCAGGTGTATCTTCTGTTGAAAACATATCCATAAAACTGGAGAAGCCCTCAGATACTTTATCAAATAAATCTGGCTGTTCACGTTTCGCAGGAACATCTATTACAGGAATTGCATCTGTTGTTTCAGGTGCTACATCTGTAGTTGGTATGGATGGCTTGTCTACTAACAGACTTTCCATCTGTTGTTTCTGTTCGTCCCTATCAGCCGCATCAACACTTCTTTGAAACTGTTCTTGCTCTACCTCTTCTAGCATATCAGTAGTGCCGGGTTCTACTACGTCTGTTTCTTTAAACCCTTCTTCAACTTCCGTTTTAGGTTCTACTATCATATCACCTACAGCAATAGTTCCGGGTTTTGTTGTGCTATGCAATGACTGAAATTCATAAGTTACAGGTATTGCAGCACCCTCTGACATATTATATGTCACTTTTGCAGACTTCTGTGGGTTGTCTTGATTTATAGCATTTACACTTGTAATAGTAGGAAGATTTAATTCCGTGGCTGCCATATTATAAAACATCGCACGGCGTAATGCAATACCTTTTGTTGGGCGTTCTCCTTTTCTTTTTGGATCATACGCACCAATTGCATCTAGTGACTCTTTTATTGCGGTTGCATAATTTCCAGATTTAAGTGCGTTAAAATAATTTGGTGCTTTACTATTTAAGCTACCCATATTGAACTGAATGTCTAGCGAATTAAATTTCATAGATAAAGGAAGGTTATCCCAATCAATGCCCATCCTTTTTAACTCGTCTATATTTTTTTGTGCGACAGCTTTTGCAAGACCTTTAGGGTTACCTTCATAGTCCTCTTCTTTAACACCTAGTAAATCTTTAACACCATATTCTCTTGTTGCCATACCAGTAACGGTATCGCCGCCACCAGCACCTTCGCTAGTTTCAAGAGTATTTAGATACGCATCTAAAAACTGATCGTTATCCATCTAGTTCACTCACTTCATCTCTAAGACGTTGCACTTTACGCAACGCAGTGATAGAACCCTGCGCACGTGATATATCTGTAATGTCACTAGATTGCTCTAATGTTTTACGATGCGTGTCAATCATTGCATCAATATAATTACTGAAGTTGTTCCACTGGCGGCTGTTGCCCACCAACGGCTTCAGTTTGCTGTACAGTTCCTTGTCCACCATTTCCACTAAATCCTTGTTCACCCGGCACTGGTACTTGTCCCGTACCCATTGTTCCACCACCTGCACCAGTTGGGTCCATCACATCCGCACCTGCTGGCGCACCTTGGCCTTCAGGTAGTGGGGCTTGGAACCCTTTCATAATTTCTGCTTGCAGTGCAGCTTCATTCATATTGTTTACAACCTTATCGGGGTCAAGGTCCATAGACTTTGCAATCTCTGTGATTACATATTGGAATTTAGCAAACGGCGCAAGTGCAGGATTACTTGCAATCTGCAAGAACTGCATCAAACGCTGACTACGTACTTCATTTGCCATGAGGCTTTCAGTGCCACGTGCTTTTACTTCTAGGTCACCTTTTAGTTCTGGGTCAAAGTCAAACTGCATGTTAAATCTAAACAAACCTTCGCCAAGAGGACGAAGCAAATAGTCATCTACGTTTTTGATAACACTCTTGATAGAACCTTGTGCAGCACCCATGAGCATAGAGATACCAGACGCTGTACGGCCTATACCTGATACACCTGTCTGCCCGTGTGCAAAAGATGGAAAGCCTGTACTTTCATCTGCCAGCACCCGTGCCTTGTCAAACATCATCATGTTTTCTTGAGATACGTTTGGATACTTTGTACCAAAGATTGCCTGACCCGGTGCGCCACCTTGTCTACGGAATACTTTACCCGGATACAACGTAAGGTCTTGTCCCGGCACTAGATTAGTTTCGTCTACTTCAACCAGTAAGTTACCAGATAGCACAGCATTGTCAACCGCCATACGCATAAAACCATTCATCAATGTCTGCGTGTCATCCATATTTTCTGCAATGCCTACGCCAAAGAATGAGTATGGGTTAAGTTCGTAGGGTGCAGCCATGTATGGAATTTTAGATGGCTTAAAGGGATTGAGTACAAGACGAATTAGTTTGCCATTACAAATCCATGCGTTAGCTTGCAATTCATCAAAGTCTTTTAACTCATCAGGAATATCTACCTCTTGCTCAATAAGCATAGATACATCTATCATGCCCCAATACTCAAGAACCTCAAAACGATCAATGCCATGCTCTGGTGCATAGTCAGACAGATCATCTTCCCAATACTTCTTGGTATAATTTTCGCCAAATGAGATGGCTTCATCAATTACGCCAGACCTAAAGTATGGGCGGCGTTTTAGTGAACGCAATTGTGTGCGAGACATCTTGTGTCGTTCAATTACAAACTGCGCTTCATCCATGTTGTTGGCATCAGGATCAGGATAGAAGTTCCAAACAGAAACGTGGGATATCTGTGGAACTGTTTTAAATACGGGATCATACTCGCCATCGTCATTCCAGTTAGGATATTCTTTGTCAACAGCGAATGGCCCTTTCATTACGCCTGTGCCAAATAGTGACATCTCAAATGCAGTGCTACGCAGGTACTTAGTTGCGCTTGACTCTTCAAGCTGATCGTGTATTTTTTTCTGCATCTTCTTAGCCGCAACCATAGCTGGGCTAAATGTTATAGCAGTTGGCGTTGCACCCGGTCCCTCTTGTAGTTTATCTTGTACAGGGTCTAACTTTTCTTGAAGTGGACCTAGCTTGTCCATAAGAGTTTTTTCTGTTGATCCGGCAGGTAAACCTAATCCGTCACCAGCAAATCCGTATGGGCTTTCAAGATCGTTAATGCCCATAGACTCATCAGGTGCTTGCGGATCAAAGTGTACACTATCTACTACACCTTCAGGAAGTTCCGTAGGTTCGATAGAAAGCGGAAAGCGATTGTTGGCAAAGAGTACATCGGTAATTTGTCCATATGCTGCCAGTGTTTTTGTTTTGGTAATTTTAATAAATACACGAGACTTCTCCGTTTCCGTAAACTGCACATCTGGCGAATACAGACCACGATAGTTGCGATATGCTCTAAGCCAGCGTTCTTCGTCTTGATATCTATAGTCTTCTGCTTTATGGTATCTACCCTCAATAAAGCCAATGATTGAAGACACGTTAGCATCTTCAGTTGCACTATCATCTGTATCATCTAGTGCAATTGAATCATCTTCCATTAAAATTTCTTCTTCAGCCATTATACTTCCTTTGCTCCAACTATAGTGCATTTATAGTCAACAGATTTCCAATCACCATCTATAGGTAGTTCTTCATGCAATGCTTTCATCGCTACACATTGATATTTTTCTTCAAACCACTGTACATCTTGATTTATACAGGATTGACTATCCATGCACACTGTTAACATTAATGACCAAATAATTTCCATATCAATATCCAAATGTTGAATCTGCTACTCGCATACCCGTACCCGGTCTACCTTGCGGGTCGTAGTCGAAAATACTAAACCGGGGTCTGGACATAATCCCGTACCGGAGGGCGTCATAAAGATGGTCTTCAGACTTTGTATCAACGTCTTCTGGATTGCGCTTGTCCAGCGGAAGTGCTGGTAGCTGGGAGATAATGTTCGTGCAATTATTAAAGAACACAAGTCTTGGTTCCTCCGTATACTCGTCTACTTGTAGCCGTCTATGTATTTCGTTCTTGCCAGCTACGCGACTGCCTCTGCTTCTATCTGATGGACGCCATCTGCATCCTTTACTAATCATTTGTTCTGCCAGACTAGGGCCAGTATCGCCACGCTTATGCCAAAGAGAACTATCAAGAACACCGTACTTGATGTTGCCATCCCCAGCTTCCAACTCCAGTATTTGGTCTGCCAAATCTGTCGCCAGAACTTTAGAAACGTAATGCTCCCTGTATACAACAAGCTGTTCAGCAGGACTAACAGCAAACCAAACAACCCCACTGTATGAACCATACCCATAATCGCAAGCCCTAAACTTAACCCAATTATTAGGAATGGGGAAAGGATCAACCACATGAATATTACGGTCAAACTCCGTAAAGGCTGCACCTTCTTTAATATCCCAATCACCCTCTAGTAATTGTCGCCGTTGCTGTTCTGGCATGGATAGAAGCATTGCTTCGTAGTCACCCGACTCTGCCAAGTAAGGATTGTCAGATAGTCTTGCTGGGATAAACCGCCTTTTGAATAGAGGTCTGCCAGCTTTCGCATGTCCTGCGGGATACCGCAAGACCTCTCCTGTTTCAGAATCTGTCGCATCGAAAGACCTATTATATGGTGCAGGGTCGATGAACATCTTCTTGACCCATTGATGGCCCCGTCCTCCGGGGTTAGTCGTAGCCCTCATAAAGATGGGCAAGTCTGGTGCAGTGGACCGTAGACGTGACCGCATGTAATTCCATGCATATGGTGTGGACCATTGAGTCAATTCGTCAAACCCTATCCAGCTAAACGCTAGACCCTGATAACGCAAGACATCATCATCCCTATCCAGATATGACATCCACAACCTTGCGCCAGATGGTGCAGTCCACTGCATCTTACGTTCTGACCACTTTATACCGGGCCAGATTTTTGGGTACAACTCCTGCGACTTGAATATAAGTTCACGCAGTTCTTCTGTTGTATGCCGAAGCAACAGTCCACTAAACTGTGGATGCCCCATGTAACGTAGTGGGTCTGCAAGCATGGCGTAGCTTTTACCGCCCCCTGCACTTCCACCATATAACACTTCTCGTTCTGCAGCAGCTAAAAACTCTGTCTGTGGACCCTTGTTTGGTTTGAATAATACATTGGCGTGTTCTTCTATTGCCTCTGTTTCATATGAAACATCTTGTATTTCAACCGTTGGCTTTGGAGCCGACTCTTTCTTCTTCAAGGGCTTTCGCTTTGGCGATTGCCTTTTCCGCATATTCTGCCCACTTGCGGAGGCTTCTAGCTTGGTTCTTACGCTGTTTTTCATTACCTAACCGTTTTCTTAATCCTACGTGTGAAATGTATCTGTTAGTATTAGCACTCAACCAGTTCGCTACTTCACGGTATGAGTATTGATTTACATGCTTCCTTGCTTTCTCTAGCAAGTCTAATTCAGTCTGTATAGGGTCAAGAAGGTCAGGGTCTTCTTCGTTTACTTTGTATCCAAAGGGTACAGTCCTAGCAATGCGAGGTATCTGCACCCATACGTTTTCCTCTTTGATGTCTGTTGGTTGCGGCAACTTCCATTTGCCTACGCTTCTGTTCATTTTTTGGCCTGATAAATAATGTGTCGCAGTCTAAACATATACGTCTATTTCTTCCTTTACGTTTCATATTTTTTGTTACGCAGTTAGGGCAAGTGTCATTTTTTCTACCCTCTTTAATGGGTGCGTCCCAATCTATAAAACTAATCATCATCCTCAACAACAGCTTTGGGTGGCATAAGCATAACACCGCCACTTGCCTCTACTTGCATCTTCTCTGTCTTCACCAGACCCACACGGTCAAGCAGTTCTTTAGCAGCAACCATCTTGTCACGAATGCCTAGTTCCGTTGGGTCAACAAGTGCGCCTGTCATAGCCATAGCAGCCCGTGGCGCATTACGTGCCATATACATCTGTGTGGCCTCTAGTATCTCTTCTTTCAATCCCTTGACAATCTCTGCTGTGCCACTAGTGTCTGCATAACCTGCCATCTTCTTGGCAGTCACCATGTCACCACCTGCTTCGTCAAAAAGCACTGCAAGGAACTTCTGTTGTTTTTCTGTTAGCTGTCTAGCCATTATATCTCACCTGTGTGCATAGCATGTGCTAATTTCGTTGCCCTTGATTTTACCTGATTTGCCCACCTGCTGTCAAGCATTTCTTTTGCTGCTTCTTCAAAATTATTTTCGTGGATAGCTGCCCACATTTTTTTGAACTTGCCCAATCTTGGTACGCCCATATTAAATGCCATATCCACTAATATAAGCTGACGTACAGCGTCTAACCTGTCTACGCAAGGGTGCGCACGTAACAGTTCTTCTTCGACTATCTGTACGTCATTCTGTGCTAGATACATGGCATCAGCTTCAGTAATACCCATTGTATGAACAATAGCCATATTCGGTATGTCCATCCAAGCTAGTTCTTCTGGCGTGATACCACGGTCTTCTAGGTTCCGTCCAATGCCAATTGTAGCAATACCAAGACTATCTTCATATACTTGAAGTCGTAGCCCTTCATGCGCCACAAGTTTTTGCATCAATAAATCTTTATCATATTTCATTTTTCATGTCCCATCCACACCGCAAATGCACCTGTCATTGCCCCCGTGACTACACTCACTAGTGCTGCTTGTTGGCTTGTTGGGTCTTCTAGTGTCATAAACCACTCCACTACCCGCCAAGCGGATAAGGACATCCCAAGCATCATCAGACGTGGTAGTATCTTCCACTTCAACAATCTTTCCATAGTTACTTCTGCCACGATTTATCCTCGCTTGATCTTCTGTAGTTCTCTCGTGCAAACTCCACTTCGACACTAGGACTACCCTTTTCCAAATAGCCTAGTAGCACTGCGAACACCAAAGCTGGCAGCAACAATAACACCAAGGCTATATTGATACCATGTTGGCATTGCTTGTAGCTGTGCAAAGCCGTTTGCAACTACTTCTTCCATACCCGGAACGAACGCAAGAATGAGAGGTATAGAAAACAAAATGGTAAGCCACTCATCTTTCCACGATGACCTACTACCTTTAGCCATTTCCAAATCCCAGTCAAGTTCGCCCGTAGCTTTCTTTTCCATGATTGTAGCTTCTGCTTTAGCCCGTGCAACTTTTGCACCAGTTTCTGCTTTAGACTTTTCAACTTTTCCATTTAACCATGTCCCTGCTAGTTCAGCCACTGGCCCTATTAGTAGATTCAACATTATGCTCTCCTGAATCTTGCTGTCTTTTTAGCAATCTTTTTTGGTTGCTTGACAAATTGTTTGCCCTTACGAGTTCCTTCCCTCTTAGCTTTGGACGTAGCTGCGTATTCTTGCGCCGACAAACTTTTGATTGCTGCTGACGGTAAATACCGTTCACCCGTTTTACTGGACGGTTTCCCACTCTTTGTTCTCCAATCCTGTTTGGTCCATTGCTTGAGACTTTTCTGTGGTGCTTTCATTACTTTCGTGACTTCTCTATAGCTTTAAATGTTTCTCGTAAACTAGGCGGCTTTTCATTTTTAGGATCATACTTGCATTGTATTTCTTTTGGAAAGTATTCGTGTAGATTTATCCAAACACTATCCACAGTATTGTTAGCACCATGATATATACATAGCCTCTCTCCGTCTATGGTCTGACACCCCTGTAGTCTACACACTACATACTCAGGAGATGCATTAGCTGTTAGACCTTTAAGGAATAATACAAACCCTACTAACATACCTGCGCCAAGTAAAGACATCAATATCCATGCTACAATTTCAACAAACTTACGTCTACGTTGTCTTTGCTTGTACAGTGTCTCTTGGCGTTGTTTCCTAATTGTCCCTTCCATTTTTACGAGTTCGTCCCATTTAGACTTACCCAGAGTCAAACCAATCCAGTTTTGTAATTCTCTGCGTTGGCTCTCAGCCTTTTGCTTGGCTGCGAATGTCTCCATTGCTTCTTGTTCTACAGACTTACCCGCAAACAACTTTTTAAAGATAGGCGGGTTCTTCGCTTCTTTCTCAAGCATATCTAGGTCGCTAAGTGCGCCCATCCATCTGCCTAAGTCGGATGCCATACTTTCTATATCACGGCCTACTTGGAAGCCTTTTTTGATAGCACCAAACGCTGCAGACGCAGTTGCCATCGCACTAATCGGGTCCATTAATATATCCTTACGTTGCCGGGGTTAACGTATTTAGGAAGGCAGTATGCAGTAACTAGATTTCCTTGCTTATGTAAGGTCTGTGCGTACCAAACACACTCTTGCAAATCTCTAAAAAATAAATCCTTACTTTCTAGCTTTTTGTCTTCTCCAATGCCTACAAATACAAGAAGTAAAAATACATGTTCCACTTCACGACTTGTAACCTCCACCTGCATCCTTGTAAGCCTTGGCAAGCATCTGGGCTTTTCTCGCAGACCACTGGCCGGGTGCGCCACCTTTACCGCCAGCTTTAATGCGGTTAAACTGTCGCTTTCTCATTCCGGGCTTAGTGTAGTTGCCAGCTTCATTAACTCTACTCTTGCTCTTCGGCGCACCGCCTTTCGCAAGGTTAACTTTTCTAGCTGGTTTCTTTTTCGCTTTTGCTTTTGCAATCTTCGCCATCGTATTAATCTCGCTTCTTTATGCTGTAAAGAAATGTCCATAGATGCTGCCCTTTAATACTAGGCTGCTTCTCTACTACTCCAATAGCTGGTCCCATAATCGTGTAGTATCTCTTGTCCTTTGGCTATGTCTTGAAGTGCGTAGAACCTAATAAAATTATCGTCCTCTTCATGCACATCCCATTCGGCATTTGGTGTTTCACTATGATTATAAATCATGGCAAAACCTAACGGTATACAGAATAAATCTGTTTCATCTTCATACGGTGAATAGAACATGTAGTCATGGAGAACACACTCATCGCCTATGTCGTCTTCACTAGAAACCAGATAAGGACATAGTTCTATAGTATCACCTACAGAATAGTCCCTATCTGCGAAAACACCAAGGCCGTGTATTTTAGATTTGTCTACGTAAGGCAATTACTTCTTCTTCTTTGCCATACCGCCACGCATCATCTTTTTCTTCTTAGCCATTTTAGCCATGCCGCCGCCAGCCATTTTACGCTTCATCATGCCGCCGCCGCGCATCTTCTTCTTCATTGGCATTCCACCGCCACGCATTTTTTTCTTAGCCATTTTAGCTTTACCCATTGCCATTTCGTAATCTCCTTCTGTCAAGAACTAAGGCTTCATATACATCTTCTGGAAAGTGTTCATAGTAATTAGACTTTTCCAGATACAAAGCTGCATCGTCTAGTTTAGAAAGTTTCTGCACAAAGACCATACAGTAGGACAGGCTGTCGTCCGTTACGTCATCATCGACAAGGAAATCAAGACCAGCCTCTGTAGCATCATAATCAGGATGGAACACCATAAGGTGCAAATCCATACCAGCTACGGATGCCAACTCATTCATGCCATCACAATACCCATCTAGGTATTCCATGTCTGGCAAATTCTCTTCAGCCCACACTACAATATCATAGTCGTGTTCTTCAAACCTGCGAACTTCTTCTGTTAGCCCATCAAGTCCTGTGTTGATACTGAACACTACCTTGTCATCAGCCCATGCCTTTCTAGCATAGGGGCAAGGAGGTAGACCATTTAGTTTCGCATTGGGTACTTCTAAAAAGTCTTTTGACCAAGTTCGTATGTCATGCTCTACTGGATGCATTTCGTTTCTTGGTCTTTGCTTTTTGAGACTCAATAAATTTTCTATATACTGCAGCAGCAGCTTTCTTACCAGCTACCCTCGCACGTTGTTCCATAGCAATAGCTGCTTGCGTCTTATGTGCATGTGATCGGCCTGATGCTTTTATCTTACGCACACTAGTTTCAGCATCTTTAACCGTAGCAAACTTTAAACCCTTTATAGTGCCTTTAGGGTCTTCGTCCGTATATAAGTCGCTATGCTTTTTTGACTTAGCAGGTTGACCCTTTTTGCGTGGAATACGTGGAGCCACTTAAACATCAAAGCCCATATTACGTACAGCAGCCTTGCCTTTTTCTGTTTTAGCCAACTGCTTCAAACCTTTGTTTGGCAACTTGTCAGTTACAGAACCACCACCAGAATACATATGCTTCTTGCCGTTAGCCATACCACCCATTGCCATCTCAGCTTTTTTCATCTTCTTGAGTTTGCTTTTAGGCACAGTGCCAACACCGATTGACACAACCATTACGTCATCTTTCTTTTTAGCCATTAGTATTTTCCCTTACGTGATTTAGGACTAGATTGTTTAGGCTTACCTGCCCCACCCCATAGAGTACGACATGCCCAATACCGTGCTGTCAATATGTCACTGGCTGTGTCACACTTGTGCCTAGCACGAAATGACTTACGGGCTGCAGCACTATAGTTGTGACCATAGCCTGTAGCACCGAAGTGAATTAGTTTTATCTTGTCACCTTTCTTAGCCAACACCATCTTCTTCTTACCTTCACGGTTAGACTTGATAGGTTTGTTGTAGCCAGGAAATGTAGTGCCACGATATTCTACACTCATGTGGATACGCCCTTTTGTAATTCTTCACATTTAAAATAATATTGTTTAGGAGTAGGTGGGAGAGTGGGATTAATGCCAGAAATCATTTCTTCAATACGTGCCATGCACTCTTTTTCTGTTTTATACGGACCTCTAGTGTCTGTAAACTTTGCACAGTCACCTGCTGCTACTAGGCTGCATACCATTACCATTGCTGTCAACATCGTCTGTCCATCCCTCCTTACGCATAGCCCACTCTACGTGTTCAAGTGTAAAAGGACGACCATAATGTGCCTCTACTGCTTTACGTACATAGAACACATCACTGTGAGGTATGTGTAATTTATCTAGTGTGTTATTCTTGATAGCATCATAAAATGCTTCAAGTACATTGTCTGTATATAGTTTTACAGATTTTTTTGCCATTGTCAACTACTTTTTCTGAAAATACAAGATTTAGTCCATATGGGGGTTATTAGATGTGGTATTAGATGTTTACATTAGATGTCTTTAACATCTTTTGTTCTTTCATCTAATGTTATTTTAGTTAGTGTTAGTCATCTAATGTTTTATTATATATATGTTATACCACATGGCAAAAACAGTGTCAAGCATAATCGACTAAAAACATCATGTGTTTTATAGGTTGCCTATTTTTTAGGCATTGTTGCACATTACTTGTGCATATTAGTTGATGAGTTACCCTTGTGGTTAACACTCAATTTTCCTAATCTGTGTATTTATCCATGAATACGTACGTATACCTGGGTACTGGCCCCTGCCCGTATGCCTTATGTTTCGCGTGTCATAGCGTGTTGGCGACACTTTTTATCTTATTCGCGCCAGCCCATGACGCAAACGATAAGCCAATTAATAAAAAACGTAATGTTTTCAGCAACCTAGCACTATATAGTCAATTAATATCCTATGAATTGACGCCAAGCCTTAGCAATAAGACATAGCGAATAATGAAAGCCTATGCAAAACAACAACGGCGATGCACATAATATTAGCCCTACCCCCAAAACTTAGTACCGCCTAACATTTGAGAACACACCATGAACAAAGCCGCCGACACTTTATATATATAAAAAAAGAAATAATCTTTGAAAATAATTTTTCTAATAAAAACAACAGCTTCGCCTGGCATTGCGACATTTCTATAATTAAGTAATTGAAAACACTACATTATTTTTTTCTTTACTTTCCTTTTGCTTTCCTGCCTAATTGAAACACGAAAAGCAAAGTAATTGATCGAAAGACAAGAGAAACGCTTTTCTAGACATTGCCTAGCTAATCGGTACGCCAACTTGCTACAGTGTCGAAAGACTAAAAAAAGAATTGACTACCGAATAAAACTAGACTAGCCTAATGATACTAGCCCGATGCAAGCTAGGCGGTTAAACCCACGAATTGCATCACTACATTAGAGACGGATAGGCGACTACACTAGACGGTTTAGATACAAAAAGACGGACGAATACAAAAACAAAAAGACTAAACACTGTATCTTTAAGACTTGAACGTGCCAACGTAAGTCAACCCGATAGGCCACAAAGTGAAGTCTCAAACTACACTGGAATCAATGCCAGTGGCCTATATGGCAAGCCTCAAGTGTAAGTGGTTTTTAACGTAAATCTTACACCGTGGGTGAACAATGTCCTTGAAAGTGGGGGCTATAGAACTATGATTGAGTTACATAGTCAAAAGGTGTCCGGCCAATTTGGGGGTAGAGTGTAGCTGCCATTAGTGGTAGTGTATGCCATGCACAAAGCCCCCATTTATTAATCAATAACTAAACCAAAGGGTGACGATATGTCCTATAATCTAATTGGTGTTGGCAATAATGCTAAGACAATCAAGGGTGATGGTTCAGAATACATGACAGCAATCATGTATCTAAAACCATTTAAGACTATCATCAAGGGCAAGACATTCAACATATGTGCATTGGCTGAAAAAGCACAATGTCACAAGGGCTGTCTTGTATCTGCTGGGCGAGGTAAAATGTCCAGTGTTCAGCGTGGGCGTGAACGCAAAACAGTGTGGTATCATACAGACCGCATTGGGTTCATAGATGCGCTTATAAACGACATAACTATTTTCAGACGTAGGCAACACAAGAATGGTGTTCAACCATGTGTGAGGCTGAACGGTACGTCTGACATATTGTGGGAAAAATCAGGCATCATGGACCAGTTTCCTGATGTGCAGTTTTATGACTACACAAAAATTGTGGCTAGGGCTTACAAGCCTATGCCTAGCAATTACCATCTGACGCTATCATATAGTGAGGCAGATGTTGACTATGCAGAACAGGTATTGACAGCGGTACGCGAGACAGGTATAAACGCGGCCGTAGTATTCCGTGACAAGCTACCCAAGACATTCAAAGGCTTGCGTGTAGTAGACGGTGACAAGGACGATTTACGGTTCCTTGATCCACAAGGTGTGATTGTCGGGCTAAAGGCAAAAGGTGACGCCAAGCATGACGACACTGGTTTTGTAATTGACGCATGAGGTGACAAAATGACTTTCGATGAATTTATGACGGAGTGTGACGCAATCTGCGTGGCAGAAATTGGCGTTGGTGTACACGATATGCCAGACTTATGTTGGCGTGATTTTCATGAAGATGGTTTATCGCCACAGGATGCGATAGATTGTGCAATGGAAGAATGGGAAATGGATGGGGTATGGTAATGAACACGTTAAAGTTTGAACGCAAAGAAAATTGGGGTGAGATTAGGTTCTACCCTAAATGCGAAAAATCCAGGTTTCTTGCGGATTTGTGTGGACGCAAGACATTTTATCGGTATCAGGTGCTTGACATTAGAGACAAGCTAGGGTATGAGATAGAACTTACTAACACCACACTGTAACCAATATAAGGAGACTAAACCATGTTTAAGACTGTATTCACTAAAGACGTAGCAGGTGTAATTCGTAATCCAATCGGTGTAGAAAACTTGCAGTTTCGCCGGACTACATCACGCTACAAGCGCAAGGGTACATTCAGTAACAACAAGGGTTATCTGTCAGTGTCACGCAATGCTGACGGTACGTTTGCAAAACGTGCGTAAACTAACCAGAATAAATCCAGTAGCAAAGGCACTCGCGTTGTCAAGACGCAGGGCGAGTGTCGTACCGGATAAGACAAAATACAACAGAAAACGGGACAAGAAAGATGTCGAAAAAAATACTTACATATCGCAAGCCAGTAAGGGTCAAGGCGATAGCGACTAAGCGCAGGAAGCCTGTGGCAGCCATGCGTAAACAACAGCGACAGAACAAACAACAACGACAGAAAATGGGGTACTAGATTATGAACAGAGCAACAGCAAAAGCACTACGCGACAAACTCAATGCAATTTTTGAGGAGCATGGGATTGAAGGGTATGAGATACACGCAGGTAATGCGTCATTCGATGACACACAAGTTACCTTCAAGGTTGAGGTTCGTGAGCAGGGTGCTGGTTCACCAGAAGAACGTGACCTAGAAACTTTTGCCAACATAGCTGACATAGACACAAACAAGATTGCCAACCAGCAGGGCAAGACATTCTCACTTGTTGGGTACAAGACTAGGGCTAGGAAAAATCCTTGGATTGTGCAAGACATGAAGTCTGGCACAAAGTATGTCATCAATGACACGACTGCCAAGCGTTGGTTCGGAAAGGATGTTGCTTAATGAGACAACAAGATTTTAGAAACTTAAAACGGTATCCCAATGGGGATATCGTTGACCTATACAATATACATCATCTATTGACAGACAAACAGATAGACAAACTGTCAGACGATGATTGGTCTAGGGTAAATGAATATCAACTTGAGTTGGAGGTATTGCGTTATGAATGTGCTTAGTTTATTTGACGGTATGTCGTGCGGTCAAATTGCACTACAGAAGTCGGGAATCCAGGTTGACAAATATTTTGCCAGCGAGATAGATAAGTATGCCATCAAGGTGGCAAAGGCTAACTATCCTGACATGGTACATCTAGGTGATGTGCAGGATGTCAAGGCAGATGACTTGCCACAGATTGACCTACTGATTGGTGGCAGTCCATGCCAAGGCTTTAGCTTTGCTGGCAAGCAACTAAACTTCGATGATCCCAGAAGCAAATTGTTTTGGGAGTTTGTGCGACTACTAAAAGACCTGCGGCCGAAATATTTTCTCTTGGAAAATGTCAAGATGAAACAGCAGTCGATGGATGTAATCACTGAGGCACTAGGTGTCGAACCTATCTTTATCAACAGCGACAAGGTGTCGGCACACAACAGGCAACGGTACTACTGGACTAACATACCATTTACAGGCAGGTACTATGAACCTATCGACAAGGGTATCAAGCTACAGGACATCATAGAAGATGGATACGTGGATCGTGACAAGTCGTACTGTATCGACGCTAACTACTGGAAGGGTGGCAACCTGACGCAGTACTTCCAGAAGCGCAGACGCCAGCTAGTGTTCTCTGACGACACGATGGCAGACTATCGTAAGCTAACACCATTGGAGTGCGAGAGACTGCAAACTGTACCAGAAGGGTACACAGATTATGTCAGCAATACCCAACGCTATAAAATGCTTGGCAATGGGTGGACAGTTGACGTAATATCACATATCTTTAATGGAATGAAGGAGACAACATAATGCTAACACTTAACACAACACACTATGACGCACCAAAGGAACATCTCGTGGAGTCACTTGGATTGCTACCTCATTGGGTGGTAGAGTATAACATGCTGGGTGAATCAGACCTTGTGCAATGGATGAAAGAACGCTACGGCTTTGGGCTGTACAAGTTTGAAGGTGAGGTACTAGAAGATGGTTCCTATCGTAGCTTCTTTGACGAGGATGATGACTTACAGTATGTGGGCAAGATGGACACAAAGGATGGTCCCGTATACTTCTACCCATATGCCATCACTGCCTTGCCTACCAAGGATGGATACTTTATTACAAGGATGGACTAAGTTATGGAGGAACTTATGATGCAAGGATTGGAAAAGTTTTTATTTGAACATGATTGGATTGACACAGATGTTGTCTGTCTATTAGACGAGGATGATTTGACACTGAATGAGGAGGATGCACATGACACAGAAAATTGACACAAACTATGCACGATCAAATAACATTGAGTTTGATAAGGGTGAATGGTGGTACGTTGCGCCTAACAGACGATATCGGCAGCGATTAGATACACACGCAGAAAAGAACACGACAAGGATGTTTGTCAATGGGATGTACATTCCCAAGTCACACCCACTACATAAGCCAGGCCGATACAAAAGTTTGGACGATGCGTGGTCACACCAGAAGATCAACAGTGTACCACAGGGTGAGGTCTATGCCATCACCAACAAGGCATGGCCTGATTGGGTGAAGATTGGTTGTGCAACCATCGCAGAGGATAGGCTCAATGGGTATCAGACATCATCACCGTTTCGTGACTACGAGATTGTTTGCACCTTTGAGACAACCAACAGACGCAAGGCTGAGACTATCATGCACCGAACACTGGAGCAGTATGCTAGTGAACGCCGCAACGAATGGTTCAAGATTGACCTTGACAAAGTGAGGGAAATGTTTTATCACTATGACGATGCAGTAGTAAACAGGTAAAAGGAGACATACTATGCCAAATCACACCGACAACAGAGTAATTCTGTCACATGAAGATTCGTCAGAGATTGACGAGATTTACAACATTATGAACACAGGTGCGGAGTTGTGTCACTCTCTTGTACCAGAACCACGCAAGTCAAACGGTGATCCAGAGGATGGCTGGTATGATTGGCGTGTCAAAAATTGGGGTACTAAGTGGGAAATATATGACACATCCTGTGAAAGAAACGGTGCTAATGAATTATGCATCTCTTTCCTTTCAGCGTGGTCGCCACCTGATGGGATATTTCAAGAGTTGGTGGACAGAGGTTTTCAGATTGATGCTCGTTACCTTGATGAAGGTTGGATGTACATAGGTTGGTTTCTTCAAGAGGATGGTCAACTGCTAGACTATTGTGAGTCTGACATTGATCTAGCCATTGCTACTCATCCAGAACTTGATGAGGAGTTTGGAATTACAAAATTAACTCAAGAATATGAGGAGGAAATAGCATGATTGGATTACTATTTGTTACAGCGTTTGCCATGTTCTCGCATGACAACGCAGAGTTTATCAAGGATGTTGAGGTCAAGCGTGAGCAAGGCTGTACCTTTACCTATGTAGGTAAGCAGTATGCTAGGCAGCACGTGCCTCACATTGCTTGGGGCGAGTATGTATTCTACAGCATGGAGCCATGCGATGATTAACACATACAATCTAATTATGGACAGCAGGTACAACCCACTGCGCCACATACCTGACACAAACACACGGCATCTGGTAATGCAGATGCTGGCCTGGATGTGGTGTATCATCTTTAGTATGTGGATGGGTAGCATCGTGGTGTTTGGCATCAGTGCCATTGCCCATGCCTTGCTGATTGCTGGCGTGTTCATCACGGCTGGTGTATTTGAAACAGCCAAGCGTAAGCCACAATATTTTGGTGGGCTTGGCAGAGGTAATGGAGGTGAGCATGAGTGAACAAGAAAAGCTGGATTGGGTTAGCTTTGCCATACAAGAAGCAATCAATGGAAATATGGATGAACTAGAACAGGCACTAGAGTTTGTAGAGGAGTTGCGTGATGAAGGTGAGCATGAATAAGCTGTGGAATAGTGCCAAGCACTACTATCTCACGCATGATGGCATTGAGATGTTCTTGTTTGCCTGTATATGGGTCAGCATAGGCTGGTTTTTGTATCACTTTGTAATCGGATTAATCGGGAGGTTTATGTAATGACTAGAAAAACTTTACAAGGCAGACGACTACAACTCTTACACATACACGCATTGATGGACGAGATAGATTATCTTGATACCATCATCAAACCACAAGACTGTGGGCATTTAATCACCTGTCGTAATGTGTTGGAGGCACACCTTGACCAACTTATAAAAGAAAGGGAGCAACGTAATGGCTGAGAAAAAAGAAGATTGGGAAATTGCAATAGAAGAACGTAAGCAGGACATAGCAAAGGCTATAGCTGCCATGCGTCCAGAACAATGGAAGGCAGTGCAAACAGCAGTTGAAGCGTTGCGTGACTTTGACCAAGACTACTTTGAAAACTATGATATATTCTGCGCACGAGTGCCAAGAGATTTGAAACGTGCATTGGAAGAACTTAAACATGAGTTTGACCTCAATGGCTAGGAATATAGAGGAAACTTTAGTTGCTACCACCAAGGAAGATTTGAACGAACAAATCGAGTGGTACTTAGCGCAGTACCATCCCTTGGGGTATGACACACGGGTAGCTAAGACAACATACAATCCTGACACTGACAGATACACTGCTGTTATGTCCCGTTGGGATTCTTGCGATTAGGAGAAAAATACATGGACATTATTATTGCTGTAATTGGAATGGTAATCTTGCTGGCGTTTGGGCTATGACTAGCTTCAAAGAAATGGTAGATGATTACTATTCTTCCTATGAATACAATGACTTGCGGGACGAAACTAAAGCTGATTATAAGTATTTAATCGGTCAAGTTTTGGACACTAGGGTGGAGGGACAGTACCTACGCCAGGTGGATGTCAAAAAACTGACTACCAAAATATGCAAACTTGCGTATAACATATGGTGTGACAGAGGTATACACTTTGCCAACAAGACAATGGCAATAGCTAGAGTTCTGTACAATCACGGTTTGCGCATGGAGATGGTGGGCAGCAACCCATTCAATGCTGTGCGTAGGCGCAAGCCACAAGTTCGTTCTACCCTGTGGTCAAAGGATGATGTAGTCAAGCTACTAGACTTTGCTTACAGTGAGTTTGAGACACGCAACCTTGGGCTGATTGCACAGATGGCATACGAATGGTGTCAACGTGTAGGTGATATGCGCCTACTCAAGTGGGATAACGTAGACTTTGAACACAAGCGTGTGCATATCTTGCAGTCAAAGCGCAGGGCAGAGGTGTACCTGCCTGTGTCTGACGAACTTCTGGAGATGCTTGAACAACAGCAGGAAGACTTTGGGTTCCAAGATTACATTGCCCCACGTCCATATGCTATCGGTGGTAAGTATGAACCTTATACTAAGTACAAGATGTCGAAGCATGGACGCACACTGATTCGCAATGCAGGTTTACCTGACACGCTACGTCTGTCTGATTTACGGCGCACTGGTACTACAGAAATGGTGCAAGCTGGTGTAGGAATAGGACAGATTATGTCGGTTACAGGACACGCTAACCCACAATCAGTCAAGCCATACATAAAGAATACATATGATGCTGCAAATTATGCCTTGACAAAACGTACCTCGCATGGTACAAGCACATCAGATGCCGAACAAGAAAAGGATTACATATAATGTATAACACTATATATGATACAGTAGATAACCTAACATTGTATGTTGGTGAGTCAGTTAGAATTAACTGTCCATCTTGTAAAGGTTACAAAACTTTTACTGTATCTAATATGGGTGGTAACATTGTGTGGAATTGTTACAAGGCATCTTGTGCTGTCAGTGGTGGCAAGCGTGTAGGCATGACGCCAGATGACATAAAGAATATGAAGGCCAGACAGATAGAAAAAGAAATAGAGTTTGAGTTACCTAAGTTTATTGTGAAGCGCAGTAACTTGCACATGAACAGATGGTGTGCGAGATGGGGTTTGGATGTAGATAAACTAGGTTTGCAGTACGATGTAAAGGAAGACAGAGTTGTGTTTCCCATCGTGCATGATAACAAGATTGTTGACGCTACTGGTCGGGCGTTGACAAAGCGACTCCCCAAATGGCGAAGGTATGGGTCTTGTAGTCTCCCCTATACCAGTGGCCAGGGTGATGTCGCCGTGGTTGTTGAGGACTGTGTGAGTGCAGCCGTAGTTGGCAGTGAGAAGTTTGTCGGGGTCGCACTGCTAGGTACTACTTTGCTTGAAGAACACAAGCATTATCTCACACGGTTCTCAGCAGCTATCGTTGCTTTAGACCCTGATGTGTTACCAAAGACTATAGCAATGGCTACAGAATTGCGTAGCCACATACCAAAGGTAAAGGTGTTGCGCCTTGATAAAGACTTGAAATATTGCAACCCGACAGATATAGAAAAATTGAAACAGCTAGGAGCAACATAATGGAACTAATGGAATTATCACTTGTACGAAGTCTAATGAACAAAGACTTCTATGAAAACAATCGTGGGGCTAGATGCCCAGACAAATTGTTCAGTGCAGATGTGCGTAAGATTAAGAAAGCAGTTGATATAGCAATGGACAGATACGATAGGACAGTCACTCCCGAAGAAGTGCAAGCCCTGTTTATATCAAGTAACCCATCCATCACACCAGCACAACGTGAGTCATACAATGGTTTGTTTAAGACTATTAATCGCACTGACCCGTTGGGTAGTGACGTGGCAGGAGAGGTGCTTTCTCGCCTGTTCCAGCAGGTTGTAGGGGCAGAGATTGCAGAGTTAGGGTTCGACTATGTGAACGGTGACAAAGCCAGCCTTGAGCCTTTACAACAGCTACTTGAAAAATATGGTGAGGACTTTACTCCAAAGCTAAAGATTGAATGGGATGACATATCCATTGACACAATCATTTCCAAGAATGATTTGGAAGCAAGGTGGACATTCAACATTCCAACTCTTGTGCGTAAGGTTGAAGGTGTAAACGATGGACACTTGATTGAGGTTGGTGCTAGACCCAACACAGGTAAGACATCATTCCATGCCAGCCTGATTGCAGGGCCAGGTGGGTTCGCCCATCAAGGTGCAAACTGTATTGTTCTGTGTAACGAAGAAAGCTATCATCGTGTGGCAGCACGATACTTGACGGCCGCAACAGGTCTTACAATGTGGGATGTAAAGAATGATCCATCCACTGCAAGGGATTTGTATCGTCCAGTGTATGATAAGATTCGCATCAAGGATTCTACAGGTAGAGATATGGCGTGGGTAGAAAGTGTTTGTAAATCTTACAAGCCAGACATTGTTGTGCTTGACATGGGTGATAAGTTTGCCACGATGTCTGGTTACTCACGTCCTGACGAAGCACTGAAGGCTAACGCTATCTATGCTAGAATGATTGCCAAACAGTATGGTTGTGCTGTATTCTATATGTCACAGCTAAGTGCAGAGGCAGAGGGTAAGACGATACTGAACCAGAGTATGATGGAGGGTTCACGAACTGGTAAAGCTGCAGAAGCAGACCTTATGATCCTGATTGCGAAAAACCCCGTAGTAGAGGGTGGACAGGACGAAGAGGACACACAACGTCACATTAACGTAGTAAAAAACAAACTGTCTGGTTGGCATGGTCGCATTGGTTGTAACCTCAACTATACAGTAGGAAGGTATGAAGTATAATGGCAGACATCATAGATACATTTTACACAGTAGAAGATATTCCTTGGTTAGAAGAAGAACTAGAAGAAGAGTTGACACTATCTAAAGAGTATGATAAAGACAACGATCATAGGGACTATTACTTTGGAGACAACGCACACAGAAGAGAGGCACACAGAATTAAAAAACTAATAGACTTAGTAAAATTATGTGAGATAGTAAGAGACTATCAGCCAGGTTTAGTTCTTGTTAATGATAAGTTTGTTGTGAGTCTGTTAAATAACACTTGGCGTGTGCTACACAAAAATAAGTGGTACAAACACAAAAATGACTTACAACATTTTGTAAACAATTATGTGTATAAGGACAGAAAATATGAAACTAACACTTGATGTAGAGAATACTGTCACACAACGTGATGGCAAGATGCACCTTGATCCATTTGAGCCTGACAACTCATTGGTTATGGTAGGGGTGTTGACTGACCAAGGTTTGTGTCAAACTTTTCCCTTTGACCATGCTGATGTTCCTAATCAGCAAAACTATCACGAAAGGGTACAATGGTATCTTGACCAAGCAACTATCTTGATATGTCACAACGCAGCCTACGATTTGCTGTGGCTGTGGGAGTCAGGCTTTAAGTATGATGGTCCTGTGTTTGATACAATGCTGGCAGAGTATGTGTTACAACGTGGGGTCAAAGAACCTCTATCTCTTGAGGCATGTGCTGAACGCTATGATCTGGACACAAAGAAGCAAGACACTCTAAAAGAATATTTTAAGAAGGGTATGAGTGTTCGTGACATTCCATATGATGAACTCACTGAATATCTCATTGCTGACCTAGAAGCTACGCAACAACTGGCAAACAAACTAATGCTACGACTTAATAGCGTAGACGATGCTGGTTTGCGTAGCACAGTTGACCTGACTAATCAGGTGGCTGTATGTTTGGCACGTATCTATCAACGTGGGTTTGCTGTTGACTTGGGTAAGCTAGACGAAGTGCGTCAAGAATTTGAAGAAGAGAAGCGTCAACTTATTGACAGCCTACAAGAACATGTACGTAAGATCATGGGTGACACACCTATTAATCTCAACAGCCCAGAACAATTGTCTTGGGTTATATATAGCCGTAAGGTTAAAGATAAGAATGTGTGGTCCAACTCTATAGAGCCTTACATGAAGGACTCTCCCTTTAAGGACTTGATACGTACACAAACAGAACGCATATACAAAACTTATGCAGAACAGTGTCCAGATTGTTATGGCACTGGATACATTCGTAAGACAAAGAAAGACGGCACACCTTTTGCCAAACCTAATAAGTGTATTACTTGTGCAACGAGTGGCTATCTATACAAACCTACAGACAAGGTGGCTGGCCTAAAGTTTATGCCACCTAATGCTAAGTGGGCTAGTGCCAATGGATTTAGCACAAGCAAGGGCAACCTTGAAATACTAGAGAGGGCAGCGCATGGTAAGGGCATGACAGACGCAGTATCATTTTTGTCTAAGGTTCGTAGACTATCTGCTGTCGATACATATCTCTCATCTTTTGTTGAGGGAATACACACACATACTAAACAAGATGGCAAGTTGCATGTCAGACTTTTGCAACATAGGACAGCCACAGGTCGCCTATCAGGTGCAGACCCCAACATGCAGAACATGCCACGTGGTGGTACGTTCCCTGTCAAAAAGGTGTTTGTATCTCGTTGGCCTGATGGTAAAGTATTGGAAGCAGACTTTGCCCAGCTAGAGTTTAGGGCGGCTGCATATTTATCACAGGATGGAGTAGCAATTGAAGAAGTATCTACTGGATTTGATGTACACTCATACACCGCTAAAGTTATTACCGATGCTGGTCAGCCTACGGATAGACAGACAGCGAAGGCTCATACATTCGCGCCGTTATATGGAGCAACGGGCTTTGGCAGAACGCCAGCGGAAGCAGAATACTACACACACTTTACGGAGAAATATCAAGGCATCGCAGATTGGCATACCAGATTGGCTAAAGAGGCTCTATCAACAGAGATGATTACAACACCATCTGGGCGTCAGTTTAAGTTTGAAGGGGTAAAGCGTTTAGAAAGTGGGAAGATAACAAACTTTACGCAGATAAAAAACTATCCTGTCCAGTCTTTTGCTACAGCAGATATTGTACCCATAGCTTTGTTGCATATTGATAAACTACTAAAAGGTATGCAATCTTGTGTAGTAAACAGTGTGCATGATAGTATAGTGGTGGATGTACATCCAAGTGAGGAACGACAGGTAATAGACATCATTAAAAAAACTAATGACGATCTTCCTGGTTTAATTACAATGCGTTGGGGGATAGTGTTTAATGTACCACTAGAACTTGAGGCAAAAATAGGTGAGAATTGGCTTGACACAAAGGACGTAGTGTGATAAAACTACGCTTCTATTTCCCAAGAAAGGAGCAAATATAAATGAGTGAACTCGCAGTAATAGATAATAATAACTATGCAGCTATGGCCCAGATGATGGGCATGGCATACGATGCAGGTGATACAAAAAACAAAAGCACACTTGCTCGTATCAAGGTGCAGAAAAAGGCAATTAAAGGTAAAGCAGAGGTTAATGGCAAGAATGTCACAGTCGATGTTGTAACTGCTGGTTCCTTTATGATTGAGAAGGATGGTAAGGATGTGTATGCGGAATCAATTAATATGCGCATCCATGTTCAACGATTCATGTATCAGAAGTATGACAACGCAGTAAATAATTATATGAAAACTGTCATGTCACCTGACTTGGAAGTGGACCTGAAGGATAACTATGGTACGTTTAACTGTGGCAAACCCTCTGGCTACATCCAAGACTTTGGTTCTCTGCCTGATGCCATGCAAGAACTTATCCGTTCTATCAAGCGTACCAGAGTTATTCTGGGTACAGTTACCTTTGTAGATGCTACAGATGAAAAGGGTAATACTGTTGAGGTTGTTGACATGCCTTTTGTTTGGGAAGTCGATAACAAAGAGGGGTTCAAAAACTTTGCTGCAGCAACAGCAAAACTTGCCCAGCATCGTAGACTGTCTGTGTATCATAATATAAATGTTACTACAGCAGAACGTGAAGCAGTAGGTAATACTTACTATGTTCCCATCTGTGAAGTCGATCTTGACAATACGTTTGAAGTATCGGATACAGATCAAGCCTTGTTCAAGGACTTCATGGCTTGGATTGAAAGCCACAATCGTTGGGTTCTATCTGAGTGGGATCAGAAGCAGGTTCAAAAAGCAACGGATGAAGAAAAAGAACTTGCTGAATCTTTTGTTGACATTGATGTTGAAGAGGTAGAATAGTATGAACCATCCAGCCGAACTGGCGTTGCATGTGTACATGGATAATGCGACTAAGGGCAAGTCAACCATGTCGGAAGAAACTGCTCAACAAATTGCAGAAGATGTTCGTCAAGCCGTGCTACGTCAGTTTGGCGAGGGAGGGAAGCGTGACTTTAGATTACGCATGTCTAACATTGGTAGGCCAACCTGCCAGTTATGGTTTGATAAAAACAAACCAGAGACAGCCCTGCCTCGCCCAACCACATTCGTAATGAATATGATGCTTGGCGATATTGTTGAGGCAGTATTCAAGGGTTTACTAACAGAAGCAGGAGTTGAATATGGCGATTCGGAAAGTGTATCACTTGATCTTGGGGAACATACAATTAATGGAACATACGATCTTACTATTGATGGTGCTGTTGATGATGTCAAGTCAGCATCTGATTGGTCTTATCGTAACAAGTTTGCATCGTTTGAAACACTCCGTGACGGAGATGCTTTTGGCTATGTCGGACAACTTGTGGGCTATGCTAAAGCTACTGGACTAAAGCCAGGTGGTTGGTGGGTAGTCAATAAAGCAAATGGTAGTTTCAAGTATGTGCCAGCTACAGGTATAGACGAAGAAAAAGAAATGCTTAACATTATGAAAACAGTCAAGACTGTAGACACAAATGAATTTAAGCGTTGCTTTGAGCCTGTCGAGGAAACATTTAGAGGTAAGGCTACAGGTAATAAAATGTTGTGCAAAGAGTGTTCTTTTTGTGACTATAGAAAAGCATGTTGGCCTAACCTAAAAGAACTGCCAGCCGTAAAGTCACAAGCCAAGCAACCTAAGATTGTTTCTTACGTTGAGTTAGCACCTGAGTATGACACAACATCTTTCTTTGCTGGTAGAGCATCCTAATGCATAATGCCAAAAGATTTAGGGCAGCACGTAAGTTAGGATTTCGTAGTGGACTTGAGCATAAGATTTCTGAATACTTAATTAATTTAAAAGTAAAGTTTGAGTACGAACCTTTAAAGATTGAGTGGGAAGACCTTGCTTATAGAACCTACACCCCTGACTTTGTGCTTGCCAATGGTATCATAATTGAAACAAAGGGTATGTTTACTGCAGCAGATAGACGAAAGCATCTTGCAATACAAAGACAACATCCTAACTTAGATATTCGTTTTGTCTTTGAGAATAGCCGTAGGAAGTTACGAAAGGGTGCAAAGTCTAGCTACAGTGAGTGGTGTATTAAGTATGGCTTTAGATACTATGACAGGATTATACCAGAAGATTGGTTAAAAGAGAAGGGTAAAAACAAGCATCCAAAATTTGTAAAGTTTAGAGGAACAAAAGTAAAAAGGAGCAAACGATGACAGAGGAAAAGATAACGGAAGATGATTTTCTAGTTCGTGTAAGACCTGTTAAAACAGCAACTGGTTCGTATACAGGTGAAGCAAACTTTTCTGTCATTAGCAGTCAAGACAGCGAAGTTCCCCCTGATCTGTATAAAGATATTGACTACATAGTACGATGTATGCTATCTACTATACCCTTGATGGAACAAGACGAAGAGTTTCGTGACTTTGTTAATTACTATGTTAAAAATAATTTTCAATATGAGTTTGACGAAACAGAAAATAAACCTTTGATACAAGATGTAGATGGTAATGTTATCACAATTAACTTTAACACAGATACGGAGGGCAGTGCATGAGGCATGAAGCATATATGCAGGAAAGAATAGCTATGGAGCAACTAGAAAGAGCAGCTAAAGAGGCTTATGGTAATGTGGATATGGTCAATAGTCCTTCCCATTATAATCAGTCTGGCATAGAATGTATTGCGGCAATTCAAGCTGCACTTGGTCCTAACTTTAAATACTACTTACAAGGTAATATTATGAAATATTTATGGAGATTTGATTACAAGGGTAAGCCACTAGAAGATTTACAAAAGGCACAGTGGTATCTTAATACATTGATTGAAGACGTGGTGGCTAGTGATGAGGGTTAAAGTTTATCTTACACTAGACATTGATACAGAAGAGTATCCAATACCTGCAGATGAAAATGTAGGACAAGACATACAAGATAGTTTAGAAGAATACTTCTACGATGTTGAAGGCGTAGATATAAGAAACATGAAAGCAATTACGGAGTGATACATATGAACAATTATTTACCAACAGACTATCAAAACTTCATCGCGCTATCACGGTATGCACGATGGAAAGAAGATGAACAACGCCGTGAAACATGGGTTGAGACAGTAGAACGCTACTTTGACTACATGGAAAATCATTTGTCAAAGACATGTAACTATGTTATGCCAGAAGACCTACGTGCAGAACTAGAAGAAGCTGTACTAAATCAAGACATCATGCCTAGCATGAGAGCATTGATGACATCTGGTCCTGCACTGGATCGCTGTCACGTGGGTGCATACAACTGTTCCTACGTGCCTGTAGACAGCCCACGTGCATTTGATGAAACAATGTATATTCTCATGTGTGGCACAGGCGTAGGCTTTTCTGTTGAACGTGAGGTAGTAGACAAACTGCCTATCGTAAATGAAGCCATGCATGAAACGGATACAGTAATTAAGGTAGGTGATAGTCGTCCAGGATGGGCAAAGTCTCTGCGTGAACTTATCTCTTTGCTGTACGCTGGTCAGATTCCTAAGTGGGATGTATCAGAAGTTCGTCCTGCAGGTGAAAGACTAAAGACATTTGGTGGTAGGGCTAGTGGTCCAGCACCTCTGGAAGAACTCTTTGACTTTATCATTAAGAAGTTTAAGGGTGCGGCAGGTCGTAGACTTTATCCTATTGAGTGTCACGATATCATGTGTAAAATTGGTGAGGTTGTAGTTGTTGGTGGTGTACGCCGTAGCGCACTCATCAGCTTGTCTAACTTGAATGATGACCAGATGGCACACGCTAAGTCAGGTGTGTGGTGGGATGAGCCAGAGAAGGGTATCAAACGTGAAGGCCAAAGAGGACTAGCCAATAACTCTGTAGCATATAAAGTAAAACCAGAGATGGGTACATTTATGCGGGAATGGTTGTCACTATATGAATCACACTCTGGTGAACGTGGTATTTTCAATCGTCAAGCAGCAAAAGTGCAAGCAGCTAAGAATGGCAGACGTGATGCGGAACAAGATTTTGGATGTAATCCTTGCAGTGAAATTATCTTGCGCCCATATCAATTCTGTAATCTGTCAGAGGTAGTTGCACGTGCTAGTGACACACAGCAAACGCTTAGAGAGAAGGTACGCCTTGCTACAATCTTGGGTACATTCCAATCTACACTGACAAACTTTAAATACCTGCGTAACGTGTGGAAGAAAAACACAGAGGAAGAAAGATTGCTTGGGGTATCTCTTACAGGTATTATGGACAACGACTTGCTAAGTGGTACATCTGCACACCTTGGTAAGAACATTGGTCAGACGCTAGAGACATTGCGTGACACAGCAGTAGAGACTAATGCTGCTATGGCTGAACAGCTTGGTATTCCACAGTCAACAGCTATCACATGTGTTAAGCCTAGCGGCACAGTGTCTCAGCTTGTAGACAGTGCATCTGGCATCCATGCAAGGCACAACCCACACTACATTCGGACTGTACGTGGAGATAATAAAGACCCCATTACGCAGTTCCTTATATCAGAAGGTATACCGAATGAGCCAGATGTAGGTAAGCCACACAGCACTACTGTGTTTAGTTTCCCAATGGCAGCACCACGTGGGGCAGTAACACGCACAATCATGTCGGCTATTGAACAGCTTGAGTTGTGGCTTACTTATCAGCGTTATTGGTGTGAGCATAAGCCATCCGTCACAGTCTCCGTAAAAGAGAATGAGTGGATGGAAGTAGGAGATTGGGTATACAAACACTTTGATGAAGTGTCAGGTATTAGCTTCCTGCCATTTGACGATCATGTGTACAAGCAAGCCCCATATCAAGACTGTACAGAAGATGAGTACGATGCTATGATGGCAAAGATGCCTCGCAGTGTTAACTGGTCAAAGCTACAGGAGTTTGAAAAGGAAGATAATACTTCAGGTGGACGTGAGTTGGCATGTACTGCAGGTGTGTGTGAAGTAGTGGACTTGAACGCAGCATGATTGAAGGAGTGGACATGCCTACATGGTGGCAGTGGTGGCTGATACTAGCTATCACTGTCAACACCACAATCAATTTGATTGTATTCTTCAAGCATAGGTTTAGAAAAAGGAGTGATAATGGTAGGAAAAATTGAAGTACTAAAAGTAGTAGAACATGAAAATGGTTCAGCTACTGTTATGTTTGATTGTGATGATGAATCGAGAAAGGCACTAATTAATGAAGGCTTATTATCATTAATCACAAAAGCAGTAGATAAACACAATGAAGAGTATGATTGGCATACGGAAGGAAAGGAGTTGACAAATGAGAGAACAAATGCTAGAAGTATTACGGAAACATGCCCAGGCTAATGTGGCACTGCATGTTGCCAACATTGAATGTTACTTGCGTAACCCAGCAGGGATTGGAGAACATTCAGACATAATGGAAGCAATGCAAGGTGAACTAGATAAAATTGCAGCACATGAAGATAGACTTGACATCCTGAACAACTACTTTAATGAATAAGTTGGTCTGGAAACGAGGCGAGGATTGGGTACAGTATGACCCACCTCGTCATCACCCACAGTATGCAGAGTGGATTAAGCATAAGCAGAAACAAGAGGAGAAACAAAATGGCAGAAGAAAAGAAACAGATGGTTAATATTGATGGCACAGATTATGCTCTGGATGATCTATCAGATACACAAAAATATATGCTGAACCAAGTCGCAAGTTTGAGAGGTCGTATATCAGATGCAAGAATGAATTTAGATCAATTGCAAGTTGCTAGTTCTGGGTTTGCAAAAATGCTTTCTGATTCTATGAAAGGGAACAATGATGAAGCGGCGTAATGGCCTTAGTAAATATGATGCCCCACTAAAAATACAATATCAATGGGGATACGATGCCTTTCATAAAGGCAAAGTAAGTAAGGGAGAGAAGGGTAGCTTCTTTCTTGGTGATAGCGGCATTGACCATAATACAATGCAGCATCGTGAGTGGCTACGTGGGTACAACGATGCCTATCATGCCAACTTGAAAAGAGTGCAACATAATGAACAAGCTAGAGCAAGAAGCTAGAAACTGGATGAAGGAGAAACAGATGAGTGGTATTACAGGCACACAGTACCAAGAACAAGCGTGTAGCACTGCTATCTTTCCAAAAGAAAAGGCCACAGAGTATTTGACTCTGGGCCTAACGGGAGAAGCGGGAGAGATTGCAAATAAGGTTAAAAAATTTATTAGAGATGGTGCTGCACAGGATGAGTATGAAGCCAAGAAGATTGAGATTGCCTATGAGATTGGTGATGTCATGTGGTACTGCGCTGTGCTTGCAGCAGAGATGGGGATGGACTTAGGACATGTTATGGAAAACAACCTACGGAAGCTGGCTGATAGAAAAGCTAGGGGTACTCTGTCGGGTAGTGGAGATAATCGTTAGAGTGTAATACTACTGTAACATAACTGTGGTATAACAGTGTCTACAAAGTGTGATGAAATAAGTTTGTCACACTTTTCTTTTGAAAGGAGTTTATCTATGAAGAAACTAATTATTGCAGCACTAGCTGTATTCGTATCCACAAGCGTACAGGCTCGTGAATACATCTCAATTGTGGGGTCATCTACCGTGTTCCCATTCTCTACTTCAGTAGCAGAAAAGTTTGGTGGCACAGGCAAGCATCCTACACCTGTCATTGAATCTACTGGTTCTGGTGGTGGTATGAAACTGTTTTGTCAGGGCGTAGGTTTTGACACACCAGACATTACTAATGCTTCACGTGCTATCAAATCTACGGAAGCAGACTTGTGTAAGAGTAACGGTGTAACACCTGTTGAATACTTGATTGGATATGACGGTATCACATTCTCTAACTCAAAGTCTGGTCAGCAGCTATCGCTTACCAAAGCTGATATCTTTAATGCTGTTGCAGAGAATGTAATGGTTAATGGGAAATGGGTAGCCAACCCGAATCAGACATGGGCAGATGTACGCAGTGACCTGCCTAATCTTCCAATTGCTATCATGGCTCCACCACCAACATCAGGCACACGTGATGCCTTTGTTGAACTGGTAATGCATAAGCATTGTAAGAAGACACTGGGCTTGAGTAAGAAAGAATATAAGGCACAGTGTACACGCTTACGTATTGATGGTCCTGTAGTTGAGGTAGGAGAGAATGACAACTTGATTATTCAGAAGTTGCAAGACGATGAAAATCGTTTTGGTATTTTTGGTTTCTCATTCCTTGACCAAAACTCTGATACAGTACAGCCAGCATTGGTTGATGGTGTAGCACCTAGCTTTGACACTATTGCTGATGGCTCATATGGTATATCACGGCCTCTTTATTATTATGTTAAAGAGCAACACTTAGGTGTTGTAGCTGGCATTGAAGAGTATGTGCGTACCTTTGACAAGATGATGGTCACAGATGGGCCACTGTCTGATATGGGTTTAATACCACTACAGTAACACAAAAAAGAGGGGGCTTAACGGCCCCCTTATTTAGTTGCAAAGAAATCATCAGCACCTATATACTTAGCATACTTTCGTCTTTCCTTTAATTTCTTTGCTATCTTTAATAATAATTCATAATCTTTTGGTTGATCTGAACCAAAGCGTTCTTCATAAAGTTGAATCGCCATGTCCTTAAATCCTGATGGTTGGAACCTATTAAACTCTACCAATTCAAATGGATTAAATCCAAACCTAGCATCTGCTGTTTGTTTAGCATTTTCTTCTACTGCTTCTTTGATGTCAGATTTATAGTTGGTAATTAAATCACGGATAAAAAGTTCTTGTTTAGTATTATCTAAGTTTTTATACAAATCTGTTTGCATACGAGGCACAACATAGTTAGTGATGTACTCACCATATGATGCATCTAGCATCATGTCTGCCTCTGGCACACCTGTACGAGCATTGATTACACTACGTGGTATTTTTAGTCTTGCAATTTCTTCCTCAAAAAAGTTTTTTCTTTCTTGCAAAAGAATACCCATAGTCTGCCTACTTATGGGAGCAACCCTGCGTAGTTTTTCTGCGCGAGTTCCTGACTCGTAATACTCTGATTGTTTTATTCCCAACTGTTCTGATAGATACTCTTCAATCTTATAGTTTAGAGGAATACGAGCAAGTGATCTTCTTGCAACTAAAGTTAAAAAATCATTAGTATCTTTAATTTGCATGTCCGTATCACGAACAATTCTTGCTTCGTCTTCTGCAATAAAAGTATTATACGTATCTTGTAAGCTAGTAAAGGGAATCGTAAAAGTATTAATAATATTTCCAGTAAAGTTTGCCGCAATCTCTGCCGCCTTCTCTGGATTTTGTGCTTCAGTTATATCTTTAAATGCTTGGTCAAGCGCATACACACCAAAGCCAGCACGGAATTGCGTACCTGACAACGCCTGAATTGCTTCAGTAGTTATACTTCTGTCACCAGTCAGTGGTTCACCCGATAGACTTCGTGTTATTAAATCAGCAAAAAACAAGAACGGCGCAGCAGGAAAAAACGGACGAAGATCATACGTCTTACCATCTGCTGTTTTGCCTTCGTACCATCGTTCTCCTGCATATTCACTATTACGGAAAGCTATTGCCCCAGCTAGAAAAGCACTACCTGTCAAACCCTTCGCAAGTTCTTCATAATTATTAGCATCCTTTGCTAGTGCTTGACGAATACCAGAAACTAAATACGCAGGAGAGTATTCGTAAGTAAAGCGTAAAGCATTTGCAATAAATCTTGGGAACGGCACGAAAGACGTAGTAATGAATGGTAATGAGTGAGCCGCGTTTACGAGTGCTTTAGCGGTAGGATTTGTAGGACTTCGTTGAAATGTGAAATACAAAGATTTACTAATTATCCTATCAGAAACCTCTCTTCCATCAAAGATTACTGTGTCACCTATTTTTACCGTTGAGTCCATAACTTCAGCAAAATTACCGGAACGCATGATACGTTCTAGGTTAAATTGAGATACGTCTTGGTTAGGATTGATTGCTCTAGCCCTAGCTGCTGCTTCGTTTAGTTCTCTTGCTAGTTCCCCGAAAAAAGACGCTTGCTTATACATGTTATCTTGCAGGGTGTTAAGTGCGTTTAACTCTCTAGCTAGATGTTGCATCTTAGATGTTTTAGCACCTTTTAATTCACCTGATGCATCTGCAATATCTGTCAGTTGCCTAAACAGTTGTTGATATCTACGAGGATATGCTTGTGCAAGCATCTCACGCAATGCACGTGAACGAGTATGGTTTGTCATACCTACAAGAACGGCAGCTAAGTCAGCATTAGGTGTAGCTTCAAATAGCTTTACCTTGCCCTTACCTTTACCCACTAGTCCAAGACCACTGGCTATAGCACGGTCAAATACTTTAGATACGGTATCAAAACCTACGCGAGTATAACCCGAGACAAGGTTACGAAAAGTTGTTGCGGTTTGAGATGTCATCATTGACAGACGAAGCTGGTCAATACCCCTAATTGTTATACCTTCTTTTACCTCACCTGTCGCCTGTAAAACTTTACGTGCATCTCCACTAGCAATTGCATCATCCAACTTTTTAAGTGTTGCTGTAGTTTCTTCTGTCAAACCAAATAGTTTTGCTGAACCCGCATCTGTAATACGGCGTATCAATTTACGTTTAGCCGCGCTTCTTCTACCCAAGATAGCACCTGCTTCACTAGCATCAGCTTTTTGTAGGTCAGATACTAAAATATTTACTAGATCATCTGATGACAGATTATATTTATTTAGTGTATCTTTAAATGATTTTAGGCCAGCCTCATCAAAGTCTACTTCAGCTACAGCCCTTCCCAAAGCGTCACTAAATCTTTCTTCAGTGGGATTATACTTTACTTTACCACTCTCTATTATTTCCATACCTGCAGCAATTAATCGCTTATCACGGCTTGGGTCTATGGTAATCATAAACTCATCAGTAACACCTAGCTGTTCACCAATTTCTTTGGCTGTTCTTTTACCCCTTGCTACACCCTCTGGGTCAAGTTTTATTTTAGACGCAACTTTGTCAGTGCCTTCAGACCCCGGTATTCTAAGAGATAAATCAATTTGTCTTGCAAGTTCAATGTTGCCATCAAATGTTTTTTCTGCAGCCTCAATAGCCTTTTCATTCTTTTTAGCAATAGCTTTTTCCGCATCAGATAAAATATCGTCTGCACTTTTGTTAATGGATTTACTGGATAAACTTTTTAGAAGTCCGGGTATTAATGCAACAGGTGCGCCACTAACTGCAGACATTAGGGCTAATTCTTTTTTGCTAAAATCTTTTCTAACACCTATTTCTATTTCTGTTTTTTGTTGCGCTGTATTTTGTAATGCACCAGCCATTGCCTCTGTAAGCACGGCTGTTGATACAGGATTAGATGCAGCAGACTTAGCAAGTTCTGACACAGGAGATGTCAGCTTGCGTTTAATTATTTGTTTTACACCTTCTTTAGCAACTTGTGTTGCAGCAGTTGCCCCAGCTTTTGTAGCGGCAGTTCCAGCACCAAAAGTAAACAAGCCGGGAACAATACCGACATAGGTTGATGGGGATTTTGCAATACCCTCTAAGTAATCTAAGAAAGCACCGGGCGCACCACCAGCATCAAATGCACCGGGCAAAGATTGGAATGTTTGATATAACTTAGTGTAGTCATCCAAGCGTTGTTGTGCTTTTCTATTATTATCTTTAGTGCCGTCTGCATCTTTAGCCAGTGCAGACACAGTATTAAAATCCATACCTGCTGTAAGTTCATTAACATTAAAAGAACGAAAGTGTTCAATAAATTCACTTATCGCGTCATCCTCTGATATGTCTTCATATCCAAGATGATCTTTTGCAAAACGCACAGCAGTCTCACGAATATCTGAATTTCTTTTTACTGCCTCATAACTTTTTGTAGAGATAACTTCATCTTGTACAATCTCGTCTTCAGATTGCTCTATTGGTTTTTCAGCAGCAAACTTTTTACGAAATGAACCTCCACCACCAAAGCCTCTACCACCAGTTATAATATCTGCGGTTGTTGATGCAACCGAAGTAACCGTGGGACTTATGGATATTCTTTCATCGTCTTTTGGTGAAAATTTTTCTCTAAAAGACATGCCTACTTTTGACCTCGTATGGTGCTTATTATCTTACGTATTTGTGTCATTTCTTCTGTGGAAAGTAAATTGTTATCCATACGTCTTTTTATTTCTGATATGGCAGCATTAGATTTTTTACCACCAGTTCCCACCGCTGTAGCAAGCTGTAAAGCTGATGCGTTTCGCATACTACCAAAGTTAGCTAGTGGCACACGCCGTGATTTTGTTCTGTCCTCTGTGTCTGGTCCCTCGTTAGCCAACACAGAAGATGGATCAATTTTATTAACTGATCTACCTGACGTTTCTGATCCAGTGGGTAAATCATCTCTTGTTCTAAATTGTTTTTCTGCTGCTTCCTCAACATCAAATCTAGGAGATGTCTCCTTAATATCAGAGGTAGTGCGTTCCATATCCATATCAAAGCCTGACTGCTCATCAAAAAATGGGTTGTTGGAAAGTGGTCCTGTAAAAGATGGATTTGGTCCTTGTTGATTTTGGTTAGATTGTATTTCAGCTTCTGCTTCAGCAGATGTCAGTTCTGGCTGACCCGTTGCTCTGCGAATCCTGTTTATTTCTTTTAGTCTTTCTGGGGATATAAAACCTCCCTCTGTCGGACGTTTATTTCTGTGCCGTGTAATAATTTTTGTAACACTTCCCATAATGCCGGGAATGTCTACACTTCTATCCCCTTTGTAAAAGCGTTCTTTAACAATAGGTGCAATAGCTTCTACTGTAAAATCTGGATTTGATCTTTCTAAATCCCTTATTACAGAAACAATTTGTCCATCCAAAGAGTCGGCAGGATAACTATCCAATGCTTCATCATCAAACCCAGAGTATGCTGCTGCATAATCTTTTATTTGACTTTCAAATTGTGACGCAACTGTTGGCCCATATGCAAATTCAAGTTCCCCCATTATTAATTTTTCTATACTTGCAGATGAAAGTAGAGACGTACCCTCCTCATCATGTATGTCAGAAAAGAAATTCATTATGTTATTAGGATCAGGTGTTTCTTGACCATACGTGCTTTGGATATTAGAGGCTTGTGCTTTTTCTTCTTCATTTAAATCGGTTCTATTTGCAATACTTTCTGGTATGGTTTGCACAACAGGACCAGATACATCTTGCCCTGCAGGATCATCTGTAACTTGTGCTTCTGTGGTTGTGACATCATCTGTTTGCGTCAAGGTGGTAACGTCTGATGTAGTAAATCCTTGAGTGAGCATAGCATGTGCCACCGCCATGTCAGCATCTCTAGGCATAGATTTCTTCAAGTCATTAACTACTTTTATAGTAGCTTTATCTCTAAAGGCTGCAATTTCTTGTTTAATATTTTCGTCTATGCCATCAGGTATTTCAATACTTCCATTCATATTTATTGTAATACCTGCTTGTGCAAACTTAGGATTATTTCTAATCTCTCTATTTACAATAGCTGTTACGGTATTCATGGCAGCGTTTACACCAGATGCTGTCGGATCAGGCATACCTGCAATGCTTTCTTTGGTATCTTTTATTGTTTTGTTTAGTGTTGCTAGTGCTTCAATTTCACTTGTTACATCTTTACCTTCTGCTTGATCTGCAAACAATTGTTCAGTTCTAGCAGTTACAATATCTGCAAGAGACAATGCACCCATCTTTTGAAGTTCTCTACGAATTTCATTAGCTTTAGTAGTATTACCTCGCACTATAGCTTGAGACAATTCATACTCTTTAATCTTAACAGGATCGCCAGTAGATAGTATTTCAACTTCTCTTTGCTCTCTGTTTAGTTGTTGTAATTGTAACATCATAGACGTGCGTTTAGTTTCATCTTGCTCCATGTTAATTTGGAAAGCCAAATTTTCAATTCTAACGGGCAAGCCCATACGATTACCCAATTCAGTAAGTCGAGATCGGTAAAAATCCATTCTTCCTGTTGGAGTATCTGGATCACGCATTTTGTTACGAATATAATCGCGTTCTTGATCTGGGTCCATGCGGTCTAGTTTAAATGCTTCTGACTTAAACTTAAACCCTTCAGGTAATTGAATATCCGTTTTTTGTGGACGTGCTAAACCCATAGATGCAAGTTGTGCTTGTGTTCTTTCTTTTACACGTTCTGCTACATTAACACCAAACAATCGTCCAAATCCACCACCCTTCATATCAGGTGCAGCAACATCTACGAATGGTTGCTTCCTATCTAGCACATAGTTTGTAGATATATTTGATAGATCAACTCCGGGTAAATCCATTGCGTTGTCAAAGTATTTTGTAAAATCATAAGACTCTTCGTTAACTTTTTGTTCTTGTAAAGATGCAACAACAGATTTAAAAGCAGACAGAGAACCTACATCTTTTAGTAGAGCAGCCGCACGTGCTGCAGACTTAGGATCATCAACGCCACCTAACACAGCTTGTGCTGTGCGTAGTTCTGTTAAAACTTCATCTGCTTCTTCTTGTGTTTCTTCAATGGCTTTTTGTTCACGGTCAAGTGTGGTTTTAGAAAACTCATCTATGTTATCACGAACACGTTCAAAGCCACTTTGAGCAGCCGTGTCTAACCCTGTAGCAAGACCTGTCACAACACCCTTACCAAATGCACCTAATCTAAAAACCATTAGCTACGCCCCATTAAACCCTTACGAATATCCTTACTTACTTCTTCAACCTCTGTTGTTTCTATTTTATTTTCTGATTCAACAACAGGTTCTTCTTGATTATTTGTTTCTTCTTCAAGTCTTACTAAGGCAGACTCAATAAGTGTACTTCTTAGTTTTTTATCTTTTTCTAATCCGCTAGTATATTTTACGCCTTGTTCCTCTGCAATATACATAATTAATTCCATGATTACTGGCATGACTAACATACCTACATCAATGCTGTGCTTTCCTTCCATGACACTACCAAGCTGGATAGTATTCGCAAGGGTAGTTACAGGGACGCCCATCTGTAGAACATCTAAAAGTTGGCGAACAACTTCTTCATCAGAAAATCTAGGAATATAAAAGTCTAAAGCCTCTTCAACAGTTGTATATTGTGCAGGTTGTTGCCAAGGTCTTGCACCTAATTCGTGCGTCATGCCCTCACCCGCAATAGGCCCATCAAAGACAGGATTTTCATTAATCATTATTTTTTAACTCCTGTCGTTTTTCTCTAAGCATTGTAACATAACTTGCTATTCTTGTCAATGGTGTGTCAACAGTATCTTCTGATTTCATATTTTTTGTAGAGGTTAGCAGTCCAGATTTTTTAGGTCTAGGTTTTTCTTCTACATTAATAGATTCTATGAAACGCTGTGTGTTAAAATAAACACCTTTACTTGGATTTGTATCTGCCATTTTTATAATCCTATTAACCGAACAAATTGCCTAAACCAAATTCAATTGCCGCACCACCTAGTGTACCCATCAATCCACCAATAGCTTGACCTGCAGCAGAACTACTAGCTAATTCTTGCGCACGGGTCGTAGCATCAGCACTCAACTGTGCAATAGCCATGCTGTTAAGACGATCTAATTCGTTTTCCGCACTCTTCCATGCAAACTCCATAGTGTCAGAATAGTATGTCCACAAGTTATCGTACGCCTGTTTAGAAATACCTAATACAGCAGTGGCGTTAAGTTCGTTAGCGCGGTTAATAGCCGCCGTATTAGCCGTGGCAATCTCTCTGCGCCACTGTGCATTGTTCTGCGCAATCACAAGCTGGTTCTGTGCGTTGAACTGGTCACGCTGATTGTTTAGTTCTGCATTAAATCTTTCTACAGTGTTACGCTGACCAGCATTAAATTGTGCTTGTGCATTAGATTGTGATGCGTTAAACTGTGAAACTTGAGAGTTAAGATTTGCAAAAAACTGTTTAGTTTGATTCTCTGATGTGGCGTTAAACTGACTTGCTGCATTTTCTGCGGCTTGATCGGTAAAGATACTTTGGATACGTTGTTGTGATTTAAATATCTCTGTCTGTTGTCTATTAGACAGGTTAGCCATATCCATATTAAGAAACGCTTGGGCATTTTGCACTGCAGCTTGCTGACGATTGTTTAAGTTAGATGCGTCCATCTGTGCCAAAGCAGACGCCTCTGCCATAACCATAGCCTGTGAATTAGTTAGGTTCTGCAGGTTTACCGTATTTGTAAGACGGCTATTCTCAAGCTGTACTTGTTGCTCTGCAGTAAAGTTCATGTTAGCAATGTCGCTAACTCTTGCAGCATTTTGTACACGTGCTTGGAACGCTTGGTCAAACTCCATACCTATAAATGTAGCACGTTGTTGAGCAGAAAGCATAGCACGTTGCTGACGGTTGGATAGGTTCTGTGCCTCAAACTGTGCAGTAACAGATGCGTCAGCTTGTGCAATAGGAATGGCAGACTCTAGTGCGCCTTGCACCATAGCTTGCCCAGCTATAGAAGACGCACCAAGACCTCTTGCAGCCATCTGGGCTTGTACCCCACGCAAAGCACCTGCAGCCCATGCTGGTGGATTTGATGCGTCAAAGTTGGCAGTGAGAGAGGCAAGCTGTCCTTGTACGGTAGCTTGTTGTGAGGGGGTCGCTGTTGCAGCTTGTATTTGTTCAGTAAATGTGGCCGCTGTTTGTGCATCTGCTACACCACTAATCAACTCGCCATCTTGAATCTGGCGTTGCACAGGGTTGTCAATAAGTATAGCATTACCTTGGGCAGCAGATACGTTGCCTACAGATGATGCTGTTTGTTGCGCGGCGATTACTTCAGCACGTGGGTCTACTACACCTTGCGCAGCTTGTGTTGCATCTAATGCAGAGGCAATGGCAGGAGCCGCAGTAGTTGCTTGTACTTGTGCGGCATTTCCTTCTACAGCAGGTATAGCTTGTGTAGTTTGCGCCAGTGTCGTAGGCACAGCCATACCACCAGTTAATTGGCCTGTGGCTGGGTCTATTATTTGTTGTGCTGTTTCTTGCACACCAATAGGCGCAACTGCACCACCTGTTGGCAAACCTGGAGTAAAGGCTTGTTGTGCCATTACATCACCAATTTGTTGTCCTTCAGTTGCACCTGTCATTGTTGGTACGGCTTGCTGTGGGAGTTGTGTTTGTTGTTGTGTGCTAGGGACAGCGACTTGTACAGGATTGTTCCCTGTTACATCTTGACCTACGCCAGCAGATGGTACAGTTGGTTGTAGTTGTGTAGGTTTATCAAATGTACCACCACTAGACCGATTAAAAAATCCTTGTTGAACAGTTACACGTGTGCCATCAGGTTTAAATGCGTACTCACCTCCCGGTCTAGGTGCAACTGCTGCATAAGGCATCATTGTAGGCGGTGTTTTAAGTAAAGTTTCGCCCTGTTGTGGTGTGTAAAAATCTGGACCTTCAGATAAAAATCCACCTGTCTGCATCTTCACTACACCACCCTTTGCCATCTGCATGGCAGCATCTTCAAACATTTTCATACGTGCTTGACGTGCAGGGTCTTGTTCAATAAAGTCTTGGAACTGGCCCATGTCACCAGTGTAGCCCATTGACTGTGCAATCTTGTTCATCGCTGTAGGTTTAAATGCTCTAAAGACTGCCATATTAATTCATTCCCATAAATACTGTAACTACCATTGCAACCACCATAATAGTGCTGCCCATAATCATTGCTTCTAAACGCCACATGCGCTTGTCTAAACCCTCTAGTTTTTCTTGCACAGAGGCATACCTGATGGCGCACTCTTTTTCATGTGCCTCAAGTTCCATCTGTGTTTTCATTACGGGTTCCATTGTCATCTTCATCTGTGTTACCAGCCAGAGGGTGTGCCAGTGAGGATTGTTGGTGTTTTCTGTTCTGTAATAACTGCATCAAGTTTTGCTTTTACTTGATCTTCTGTTTCGCTTAGTGCAGACAACACTCTAGCCTTACACCAATCTTGGGTAATTGAGTTGTAAGCTGTAAATGATACGCCCGATTCTTGTGATACAGCCGTTGTGCCGTAGCGTTTTGCTCTCAACCAGTTACCCTCGCTGTCTTTATCGCTGTCAGATACAGCCTCTATACGCCAATGAATCACTTTAATAACATCAGAGTTACCACCCTCTGTTGCCACTCTTTCAAGAGTTGGAAATGTCCATGTATAACTATTAGCCATCTTTAATCTCCGTAGGGGCTTGTGCCAAGAAGTGAGGTATCCCACGCAGCCTTCAGCTTTGCAATCGTATCAGCATTTGTTATGGCAGCAGCGGCAGGTGCATCCCGCAGGGCTGTCTTAGCATTGACAGCAGTTGTCTGTGCTGAACTATCTCCAGCTTCAAGTGCCTTCATGTACGCTACATCTTGGGCTTCAAGCAAAGGCTTTCTGGCTATTCTAACTTGTTCAAGAAAAATAGCTTTGGCTGCTGTCAAATCCTCTGTGATGACTGTGCCATCTAATGCCCAAGCATTACGAAAGTGCCTGTCGCTTGGAACTGTGGCTGATGCGGCATCAATCTCATTGCCGTCTTTATCTATGATGGTTGTTGTCATGCTGCTATTCTCCAAGCGTTTCGGAACTCTCTGTTTGGCAGTTGTTTACGCCTAATAATTTTCATCTTTACACTGTTGCTGATTTCGTGGTTACGCCAAATGTGTTGTGGTATATCTTTCATAATTAAATAATGAATGGCTTGTTCTTCAGTCTTTGGACCTTCACGGGGAGTGTCGTGCATGAGATATCCTCTGCCTTCGCTATGCTTTGTAAACGTAGGCTGTGCTTCGTCTTTTGCTAACTCCCAATAAACCCATACTGGAGGAAATACGCCGCCGTCCATTAGTGCCGCCATAGCATGAGGGTCAGGGTGCATAACGGTACAGCAGTCCATATCAACATCTTCGTAGACTACTACATACTCTGTATGATGGGGTTTAAGTCGTTGCTTTGCCTCTGCTAGACGGTCAATCAAACGCATCAAATGCCCCCAACCACGGTAGTCATATTGTGAGCCTGATCTTTTTCATTGCCATCAGGGTTTCTTGTATTCAGTGTATACTGGCTTGTAGAATTAATTTGACTTCCAAAAATACCTCTTGAACTGCTTGCTGCAGTTGTGTCCATGCCACAATAACTAATGCAATATTTGTCAGAGTCAGAGGCTTGAGACATTGTTACGCTAAAAGCACCAGTAGATGGGTCAGAAATTGAACTATTGTTAAAAGAATCAGAAGCTGAACCTGCCCCTGTAAAATTTACCCAGTGAATGTGCGCCATATTTTCTGGGCCAAAAACAGATGTAGACATTATTTACTCTCCATCGCCGCAATACGGCTTTCCAATTCTTCAATTTTCTTATGTGCATCCTGCAACGCCGACACTAGTATTGGTGTAATACGTCCGTAGTCCATATTCATCATGTTATCATCACCAGTAGACACAGCCTCCGGCATAACCTCTTGCATCTCTTGTGCAATAAAGCCCATAGACCGTGGGCCGTCAGGATCAGCCTTCCAAACGTATGACACAGGGTTCATAGCCATCAGCTTGTCTGTAGCTTCTAGAGGTTCTATGTCTTGCTTGAGCCTGATGTCAGAAGTGGTGTTGTAGGTTGTTCCTCCTGAAGCTACTACAATATCGCCCTTTTTAGTATTATCCAATCTAAGTTCTATCGCTGCACCACCGCCCGTTCTTCTATTGACAAAAAACGGAGTTGCATCATTTCTGGTGGCACAGTGTTGCCCTGCTGATGTCACTTGGAATCCATCATTGGCGAAGCCAGCAGTGGTCTTACCCACCATAAGTGTACCCGAACTGTCGAGGCGCATACCCTCAGTTAACGAACCAGAGGCAGGGCGAGTATGAAACTGCATATTTGTGCCTACATTATCAGTGACAGCACCAAAACGAATAAGGCCAACGGTGCTTCCATCACTATTAGCTGCGTCAACGTCAGCACGATTTCCGCTGGTCATTGATGCATTTGCTTGCATTATAAATCTTGGTGATGATGCTACTTGATGAAGCGGAACGCTTGGTGAATTAGTGCCAAGTCCTATCCTATCATTACCCGCATCAACGAACAGCATGTTGGCGTTGTTGTCTGATTCAACACGAAAGTCTATACTTCCAACACTATCTTCGTTGAACACTGTTTCATCAGAGTGAAGTTTCATACGGCTATGTCTAGAGCCAGCCCTCATAGTGCTGAAGGTCATGTGTGCCGACTCTTGACTATCTGACACATCTGTTGCACCAACAAAAATGTCACCATACTGAATGGACTGTCCAGCATCGTTGTCAATAAAAAAGTTAATTTGACCACAGTTGTCACCGTCAGCAGGGCTAGAACTGTCTCTTACCAAATCAAGTTTTGGCCCAAGACTACCATCTGCATCTGTAGATTTTAAAACTAACTGTGATACGTTGTTTGCACTAGTAATTACGCACTGATCACCTGCAGTAAACGCACCAGTAATAGTTACGCTATCTACATACGCATCTTTAAATCTTGCACCTGTTGTACCTAAGTCTACATCACTATCTGTCTGTGGTCCGAACACACCATCTGATACAAAGACTTGTTCAGCGTTGGCTGCATAGAAGTGAATTTCATCTGCAGTCTCAAAGTCAATCTTGGTCTGGTCATCCTCACCAATCTTTAGGTCTGTAGCCAAGATAGAGGTGATGCCTGTCTGTGCAGCGTCAACTGTAAACGTAAGATCAAATGGATCACCATCACTGCCCGAATCCGTGTCAGTAAAGTTGGTGGTTATTCCTGAACCAATAAACTTTATCTCTTTGCCGTTGTCAATCGTAACTTCTGTGCCATCATCGTCTTCCATAAAGAAGCTGTTAAAGCTACCTGCATTAGCCTCTACAAATGCCTTAACAGATTGCTGTGTAGGAATAAGAGTTGCACTGTCGGATGACATGTCGTCTTCGTCAACAAATGCTGTAACTGTAATAGAACCATCAGACAAGCTACCGAATGTCATAGTGCCAGTAGTTGTTATGGCACTTGATCCATTATTGATAGCACCGAATCCGCTGGTGATGCTACCACTGTTTAGCGCACCTGTTGTAACAATGTTAGAGTCTCCAGCCGCTGGTGCAGCCCCAATATCAGACAGCACTTCTGATGCAGAACGTCCTTCAATAGCTGTACCATCTACACGCAGGAAATCATTGTCTGCAACACCGCTTGTAAACTTTGGCACGTTGTTGTTTGAGATGCCTGTGTCAAGGGTGGCAGTGGCTGTGATGGCTGTACCATTCAATGTAATTGCGTCAGCTTCCAGAGTACCATCAAAGTCTCCGTCTACTGCGTCTATGTTACCCTTAAATATAGTTGATGTTATAGTGCCTGTGCTTGGATTGTAGGTAAGATTACCATCCATCTCTAGGCCAACATTACCTGTGCTGGAAGTAGCATCCTCTACAAAGGTGATAAGGTTTTCTTCATTTGTGCTTTCGTTGTCAGTTACCAAGACATGAGCAGAGTTCGTTGCGTCAGTAACGGTTACACCCGCAATAACAGTATTCAGTGCTGTGCCATTGACTGTAATTGCATCAGCCTCAAGTGTACCATCAATGTCAGCATCGCCACTAATATCAAGGCTGCTTGCTTCAATCTCACCACTTGCTTTAAAAATTACATTGTCACCACCAGATACCTCAAATATAATTTGATTGTCTGTGCTAAACTTAATAAGGTTGTCGTCATCCCTACCGATTACAAGACTAGTATTTTTCACAGATTCAATAGTTGTCTGTGCTGTACCAAGAACAAAGTCAAGTGTATTATCGCTGTCATCATATGTTACAGATATACCAGTTTCAGTGTTGGAACTAACCATAGCACCAACAGTATCAGAGATTGTTTCAGCCAGTGTAACACCAGCAATTGTAATTGCGTCAGCTTCAAGTGTACCGTCAATATCTGCATCACCTGATATATCAAGACTTACAGCATCAACCTCTCCAGCTACAGTCAATACACCGTTAGAAAGAGTCATTAGGTCTGTGTCATCTGTGTGACCAATAGTTGAGCCATTAATTAAAACATCATCAATATCAAGTGATCCACCTGTAATCAAACCAGTTGTAGTAATGGTAGACGAACCTGTATCAATTGTGCCAAAGCCAGACGTAATAGAGCCAGAGTTAAGTGCGCCCGTTGTAACAAGATTAGGCATCGCCGTAATTTCGTCATCAAAATAGGCAGCTAAGTCAGTGACCGCCACCTGCTTCATAGTTCCAGCATCATTGAATACAACACGGTCTGCGTCAGCTACAGTNGTNGACGTNGCAGATGTGTCNCCGTCAAGNANNTTTANTTCTGTNGTGGTAACNGNTGCACCATCAAGTATTTCTANTTCNGTTTCAGATATNNCCGCACNACCNATNGTNAGTGTNCCAGAGATATCTACNTTACCATTNATNTCAATGGTAGTNGCNGCNATCTGTATTTCTGTNTCNGCNACNAGNTCAAGCTGNCCNTCTGNGCTTGAGTTNATGTAAATNGCNGTNTCNCGNAACTGTAGTTTNTCTGTGCTGGCAANAAGTATNTCNTCCGAAAACTCAAAGTAGTCNTCGTCNTCCATCCACTTNANTNCACCGTCACTNGTNTCACCNTCNAAGGTAATNGTNATNTCTGTNCCNGCNGTNCCCGCACCNAANGTTAGNGNNTTNCCNANCANNTTNGTAATNGGNCCACCNTCNGCNGNAGTNCCNTCGTGTGTNTGNCCTGTNCTGGCAGCAAACGCCGCAAGAAGCTGATTAAACTCATTGTTGGTGTGTGCGGCAGTAATAACATCTCCGTCAGTGTAGGAGGACTGCCTAGTATACGTGTCACCCATTTATCTTCTCTCTCCTAGCTGGTATTCTAATTGAAANCCTTTTAATGAGTACGGTGCTGTTTCNGCACTNTCTTCTACTCNTAGTGCTATNGCAAACCCNGAACCCTCTACNGANTGTCTTACTAGNGGNTGTGATGCNCCACCGTAGATAGGTGTTCCGTANACAGATGTGCCATATATAGCAACAACATCTTCAGAGTCTAGCGGNTAAGCTGCAGGTCTTGANGANTCTGCNGNNTCGTAGTCATATCTAACAAGCAAGTTAGAGTTAATAGCAGCTTCAGGTTTATAGTTTATAATAACCCTTTGCATATGTTTTCTAATGCCGGGGTCAGCNAANGTTANGTCAGGACTTCTATATCNNCCAAATATTNNAGTGCCATCAAANGTATTNCCNGANTCTTGTCTATATACATANCCNGTTTCNTAAGCACCNTGTAAAACAATTACATCACCAGCAGAAACAAAGTGATCTGTNCTTGCTGGTTTTATTCCTTGNANTTCTGAAAACTCAAACCTTTGACCTTTAAGAACACAGATAACACCTTTNGTTACAGTTTCAGCAGTTCCAGACTTTGTAAAAAATATACGATACTGTGTTTTATCTGGAATAACTACNGAGTCAAANTCTGATGCNCTACTAATGTTATCNTTAAATATAGACTGTACGTTAGAACTTATAGTTCCCAACTCCACGTCACCAATCCTTGCNGTACCTGCAATTGTACGCAACCCGTCAGGGCCAAGAAAGATAAGGTCACCAGCAAATTCCTGAATAGTGTCGCCATTTATACAACCAATGTCACGTGTAACAGGAACTATGACAAAGTTAGAACTTGATGTACCACTTAGTTTAAATATACGAGTTTCACAAAAGATAAACAAATCTTCACGGAAAACTTTAAGTCCTGTTATAGTATCGTCTACATTAATAGTGCCAGCACCAGAACCACTGTTAAAGGCATCTTCGTCTGCTGGTTGACTAAATACTACGGTTTGTGGAATACTGGATTTGCCAGCATAGAACATATGGTTTTTAAACGCTGCAACAAACTTAGCACCAGCTACGTCACTTTCACTTACATCAGTTGCGGCTAAAGAACTATTAAATACTGTAGGTGCGTTTGCACCATCCACCACAATTATCTTATCTGTGCCATCAAAGTTAAAGCGTTCAAAGTTATACTTACCTGCGCTAGTTCTGCCACTGTCAATAGATGTCCAACTTGATCCACCGGGGTCTGCACTAAATATAGATGTGCCTCTAGCTGCCAATACCTTGCTACCAAACGTAGCTACCATAAGAACCTTTTCTGATGCAGAAGCGGTTTGTGGTACTACAGCAGATACATACTTAGAGAACCCATTAATCCTACGATAGCCACCCTCAATGTCAGGCTCAAAGTTACGTAGTTCTAATGCTTCACCTGGCTGCATCATAAACGTAGAACGATTTAGTATCAAGCCGCCTTCGCAGTTAAAAGCACTAGGTTGTACTGTTGACATTTATTCTGCCCTTACGTTATTAGAACCCCTAGTATTTCCTGTGTATGGTATGTATGTTGAACGAACATACTCAAACTTATTTACCANGAGTGTTTGCATATTCTTAATGCCTTGTTCAAATCTAGCAAAGGCAATACCATACTGTTGTGTTTCGCCACGATACTGATATACATAAGATACAGCACCGTCTACAATAACAGGTGAAAATCTATCTGGAATAGTTGTTGTGTCGCTATGTGCCGACATGTCAGAGGGAAATGTAAAGAAGTCGTATTTTAATGTATANGCTTTTTCGGGNTATGGGTANAACANATAATTATTATCTAATGTTCGCACTACATAAATTGGCGCAGAACCTGAATCAAACTGTGCTACTTGGACACCGCTTGCATGCGCTGCCGCTGTTGTGCTTTCTGCTCCACGAGTGCAACCAGTAAGGTCATTACCTAGTATACCTGTATAAGTAATAATTTCACTACCTATGTACACTTTACCTGTAGAATCAAAACCTGTAGTTGATGTTAGTGTTAATGTCGTTACGGAATCAGAATGTGAACCGTTTAGTGTCGTTGTCGTTATTTCATCTTCTTGTGTTATATATGCATTGATATATTCGTTATAATCTAGCTTTCTTAATCTACCGCCAGAAGTGTTAGTGTCCGTATCTTTAACTATTCTAAATGTATTATAGTCAACTGTCTTAGCTGTGGTAGGAATACTATATCGCACAGTNCCCGGAACTAGNGTTTCACTGTTGGTAGAATGNTTAAACGGATAATTAAATTCTCTTTGATTAATATATCTAATGGCTTCGTTAACAGCATTTTGTGCTTGAACCTGAACTCCACGTGCAGAGGTAAAATTAGAAGAAGTTAATTCTACTTCATTTAGTTTAACCAATACTTTGTTTGTCAATGTGAGGAATGATTCAGCCATTATAAATCCTTAAAAGTTAGAGGGGCAACATAAACAGGGAACGTAACACGCTGCCCCTCTATTCAGTTACGCGAGTTGATCGCGGTCTACTTCTTGAGCAGTCATGTCGCCCGGATCATCAACGTCCAAGCAAACAGCGAACATGCGGATTTTACCACCTGTCGTTGTGCCTGTCATTGCCTGAATTTCGATATCAATGGTATCGGAAGTGCCACCAATAAGAACAGGAGTTTGTCCTGCCTTAAATGCGTAGTCACCAGCAGATGCACCATCGAAGTCGAAGCCGTCAACAAAGTTGTCCAAGTCACCACCAGTGATACCAAAATCAAAATCTGTGTCGGTTGAAGTGCCTGTATGAGCAGACGTTACTTCAAAACCAGCACACATGATGAGGGTATTAGCTGGAATGGTCAGACCGGGAATTACATCGTTGGCAGCGAGGGCAGTACCTTTGTCGCTTGCCGCCGTTGCAAAGTTCAACTCTGCAGAAAGCAGGTATGGTTTACGACCACGTGCGTCATTTCCACGTGCTACGGAAGTAGTATTATCACCTAGAGCCATAATTCAATCTCCCTTACACCAGACAGAAACGGGCGTTCACAAGAGCCTCTGGACGGAGAATCTTGCGGCCGTACAAATGCATACCGCGAACAATGTCAGCAAAGCTGTCTGGGTCACGATATGTCTCAGTCTTGTTGATTTGCTCTGCAGTAGCTACAGCAGATGAATGTCCACCAACAATCACACCAAAGTTAGAAGAGTTCGTACCACCTGTGGTAGCAGAACCTGTTCCAATCTCTGGAAGGTTGTTAGAAACATACACTTGGAAGCCGTGCAGGTTATTTACAACAAGTCCATTGCGAAGTCCACCAGACTCACCGTAGTCTTGGTTCAGAAGTTTTGAATCTTCATCCTTCAAGATTTCCAGAAAGACTGGATTGACAACAAGCCAACGGCCTTGTGTATCAACATTTTGCTGGTCTAGCTTACGAGCCATACGAGCAATAATCATGGTTGGGTTAGCATTACCCGAACCCGGTACTGCAGATGCGCCCGGAAGGCGTGGCTGAATACCAATACCATTGTCGGCAGAGCCGCCAAAGTCATTAGCGTCAACCTGCATCTCAGCAAGCAGTTCGTTTGAACCAGCAGTTGAAATAGCCTTTGAGCCATTTACTGTTGTGTTGGCAGTATCGGCTGCACCGTGAAGCGCAGACTGCTTAAAGCCACACATGTAACCAAGAACATCTTGGTCAAACTGGTCAGCCAAACGATACGCGGCACGATCACTAGCAAGTGCTTGGAAGTTCACGTGGCTATGCGCCTCTTCAATGTCATCAACCTTGAAAGCAAAGTAGTTAGCTTTGTCAATCGTGAGGTTGAAGTCCTCGTCATCAAGGTCTTGTGGCGTGATAGTAGTACCACGGGCATAAGCCTTGACAGTGATTTCGGGTTCCTTGATGATCTTAACGGAATCCCCCATTTGAGCAATCTCACCAAAGTAATCGTTATTGGTGATTGCTTCAGCAACAGCACTCTTGCGGAAAGCAAGTTGCACCTGTTTGCTGTAAATGATTGGGGAGAAATTACCGTTGGGAAGATTACCGTATCCCGATGCGGTAGTAAATGCCATTTTTAATTCTCCTAATTAGCATTTTCACAGATGCAAACTAACTAGACTAATCAGGGGCTGACCTACATGGGTGCGCATCGTAGTAAGGTGGCCGCCCTACTATTCAACGGGCCTTGCTTATCAGGTAATCCGTAAGACTTTGTTGTTTGCTGAATTGGTGTAAGCAGGTAGCTAACCATACTTACACCTTTGTTACATATAGTTATACTAAAAAATATCTATATGTCAACACTTTTTTCTTTAGGTATCTCAATAAAATTCATATTCATACTGAAAGACCTTCTTTCACCCTTCGTATAGAAAGGATATACGCAGTGAAATAGTTGAGATGGGAAGACATAAAAGTCTCCTACCTGTGGCTTGACTACAAAGTTTGTACATGTATATCCCGAAGGAGTACCACTAGCAAACTGTATATGCCCGTTGGCAGGATGATGATCTTTATAATCTTCTTCCCACTCTTCTTCTATTCCGTCTGGCAATTTTAAATACCCCACACATGACAAGCGAGAACCCGTGTGTATGTGTAGAGGATTATATTCATTTTCAAATTGACGAACAAACCAGCCAGACACTACTTGTAATCCGTAGTTGTACTTCTCATTGTCCATCTTTTTACTGCCCATACTGTTTCGGTCATCTGTATAGGCTTGATACATGCCTATAAATCTGCCTAAACCCTCTTGGGCAATTTTAATAATATCATCATCAAACGCTAATTCTGCAGATACTTTACCTACTAAATTTTCAGAGTAATCATCTAACTTATCAGACATCTTGTTATTTAAATTATTAACCAACTCTTCGGGCATACGGTAGTATCCCATAGTAGGTCCAAAGGGAGCAAGAAGATGTATATCCTTTTCAGGTTTGAATATAATACTCATCGCGCTGACCCTGACACATCATAGATAAATTTGCCACTACGAATGGCTTCCATGATTTCATCAGCTTGTTTCTCGTATTGTTGAGGAGACATCTTTTGTACTTCTGATTCTCTTAGGTACGTAGAAGTCTCATCACCTTGCGGCTTACTTGCTTTATTTTTCGGAGCAACCGCCAGTGCTGCACCTTTATCGTTCTTGCCCTTAGACTTTTTGCCAATTCCCCTATCTCCTTTGTAGAGGTCAATGGCTCTTGCTGCTGATCTTGCGTCATTGTCATTTTCATACAGTGCGTCCTGCACCCACTTAGGTTGTTCTTCTGCCCACTCGTGGAAGTCATCGCTGTCACGAATTTCATCGAAGTCAGGGTGCAGACGCATAAGTTCTGCTTCTGCCTTTTCTTTCTTGGCATCATATTGCATTTCGTCAATTGCCTTCATGCGTTCTTCCAAGCTATCTGCTTGTTCTTTCGCCTTCTTCATGGCAATTGTTTCTACGATGGCAGCAACGTCAGGATAATTCTTAGCCCAACTTTCTAAGTCTTCGTCTGACTTAGGTAGCTTCATCTCTTTCTTTGTTGCAGAACTTAGTTGAGATTTTAGTTGTTCAATCTCTTGTTTAAAATCTTCTGCTTGCTTTTGCTGGTGTCTACGAAGATCAGAGTAACGCTTCTTAAATGTTTTTTCTTCTGCGTTAGTAGGCTCTTCCTCTTCTGGCTCACTAGCTTCTTGCTCTACTTCACCTCTCTGTTCTTTGATTAGCTTTTCAAGTTCATCTTCTTCAATCTTACGCTTTTCTTCGTTAGTATATTTACGATTTGCAAATGCTACTTTCTTCTGGGGCTTCATCTCTTCAGCCATGATTTCGGCTTCTGCCATTTTCTTTTACTCCTTGTTGGGGCCAACGTAGCCACCTGTCGGGTGGGGGATGGGTAGGCCAACTAATTACAGACTATTATATTTTGGTTAGTCTGCTAAACCAAGAACGTCAGAATCATACGCCGCACCATATCCACGATCTTCTGTGCCTTTTGCTACGTTGTCGGAGTATGATTCAAAAGTATAGTTATTCCTAGATTCTCCTTTATCACTTTCATACTGTGTATTGCCTTGATTCGCTGCTTGCTCTGCAGCTTTTCTGGCTGCGTTTTCTGCCGCTTTACGTTGGACTGCAGCAAGTGTTTCTTCTTTAAGTTCACTTGTTGTTTTGCCATCAATAGACAGACCCATTTTAGTAGCTTCAATTTGCGCTAGTTTTAACTCTGCTGCTGCAGCTTTATTAATATCGCCAGTTTCTTTTGCCTTTTCAAGTTGTCTTTTTACTTTTGAACGATCACGCAGTGTCGCAGTTATCCTAGATTTGTTTTTTAAATCTGCTATAACTTTTTCTGCTTCCTCTCCTCTAAACCCAGCCGCTTTTATTTTATTATACTTGACAGCATCTACAGTTACAGTTTCATTAGCCAACGTAAAGGTAGCCGTGGCATCTTTAGAAATTCCTTTACCCATAGCTAAACCAGCTGCTGTAGACAAGCCACTCATAACTCCGGGTATACCACTTGGCGTATCAAATGATACCCCTACTTTGGTTCCTCCATAAACACGCCCTTGAATTTTTCTAGTTTTGATTCCATCACCATAGAAGCCTGTTGGTCCTTCAAATATTTCTCCCCCAAGTGTAATGCGACCCCCACCCGGTCCTAATCCATCATCCACTCTTTGATCGTCACTTGGATCATCTCTGCCAGTAACTGTTTCTGGTCTAGCTGTAGGCACAACAGTTTCCTCTGGCTCAGTAGCCTCAACAACGTCTGTCTGCACCTCTACAAAACCTTCTGGAATAGGATAAATAGGCTGACCATCCACAAACGGAATGGTCATTGTCTGTCCCGTTTCATTATTAATATATTCTTTTAACTCATCATAATTTCCAGTTGTTGTAGGTATAAGCTGTTCAAAGGTAGGCACAACTGCACCGCCTGTTGGCACAGCAGGTGTGGTCAAAGGTGTAAAGCCTGTTTGTAAGGGTAGTTGTATCGTACCATCAGGATTGCGTGAAAATGGTACAAAAGGTTGCCTGACAGGTATAGAAGGTGCTTTATATGCTGGAGGAGGATTAATACCGACTTCTTGACCAAACTGAGACGGTTGTTCTACAATTCCAAACTGATTAGGTACTAGACCACCAACCTGAAACTCCATTGGGTCATCTTCCATGTCAAGATCATCAAGTGTAAATGGAATGTCATCAGGTATTGTAGCTTCTTCGCTGTTACCCATCTGGCCCATAGCTTCCATACGAGCAAGACCTGCTTTTGCTTCTTGTCGCAAGTTCATAAGTTTTTCTAGGCCAATAAATCTTACCACGTCTGCTGGGAATACAAACTCGCCTTCACTTAGCTGGGCAGGAATGTCATCTCGTACTTCTTCTTGTGTAGAACCGGGTGGCACTTCATTACCAGATACAGGGTCCGTTGTACCGCCTTCGTCCATTAGACCTCCGTCTTCAAACATACTCATTTGTCTATCCATAGCCATACCGCCCTCATTAAAAGTTCTAATTTTTCCATCTTCTGTTCTGACTGCGCCTTTATAAGTAACTTTGCCATCTTTAACGACTTTTGTACCACCAATTAACTCTTTCATTTCTGAAACTGTAGGCCTCTTCACTCCCTTTGCCAGCACCAGTGGGCCAACTTGAATTACTTCATCAGCTTTTGTTACAGGATTTCCTGTGGCTTTGTCGTAGAAATAACTATGCCTAAAAGGGTTCATGCCTACTTGAGTCCACTCAGGATTGTTGATTAATTGTTTAGCAGCCTCAAACACATTTTCTGGTTCTGCGTTTTGATAATCGCCGTGAATACGTGCAATGGTTGTTTTTGCTTTTCCTTTAGCAATACCTAAACCACCTTTTGCAGAACTAATAAATTCTACATCTTTTAACACGGCAGTTTGTCCATAACCTATAGCTTTACCATTACGTACCGTACCATCGTGCAAAGAAACAATCCACTTATCATAATTATCGTAAGAAGGTATATCTAGTCGTGAACCAACACGTGTACCATCAGGAATGTTTTTATTTAATCCGACAATACCTGTATCAACTTTTCTAGGGTCTGTGGCTTTTAATGCCCCTACAATCTCTGTCTTTGTAGGCATGTCGGGAAAGTTTTCTTTTGTAATAGGCTGTATGGGCTGGTTAGCAGTTACTGCACGGCGATATTGTTTGGAAGTAATTTTTCCTTCACTTAGATCAATTGCAGCTTGTTGTACTTCAGGGACTCTTTTCTGCCTTTGACTCTCTGGTAGTTTATTCGTTTCTTTCCATGTTTCGGCAGCATCCTCATCAGTCATTAGTTTTTTAGCGGATTCGTTATCTTTCTTACGTAACTTCTTTGCGGCTGCACGAAGAGGTTTATTAAGTATATCACCTGCGCCGGGTATCATACCTACACCTAAAGCAGCAGTTCCTATAGCTGCACTGCCATAAGAACCCTCTCCAATATAATCTGCTACTTCTTTAGCAAGCATTGCCTCGCCTACACCGGGAACACTTTCTACCGCTGTTTTACCTACAATTCCTAAACCCTCCATTTGATCTGAAAGCATTTCTTTTTTTGTACGAGTATCAACACCCGTATCAATATCTTGTGCTTCTTGGATGGCTGTAGCTAAACCTCCCTCGTTCATTGCTGGTGGTCTAATTGTTTCTACTTGTAGTTCATCCAAAAGTAATTCACTAGCTTCTTTTCTTTGTTGTATTTTTTCAGGTGTATCTTCTGTTGAAAACATATCCATAAAACTGGAGAAGCCCTCAGATACTTTATCAAATAAATCTGGCTGTTCACGTTTCGCAGGAACATCTATTACAGGAATTGCATCTGTTGTTTCAGGTGCTACATCTGTAGTTGGTATGGATGGCTTGTCTACTAACAGACTTTCCATCTGTTGTTTCTGTTCGTCCCTATCAGCCGCATCAACACTTCTTTGAAACTGTTCTTGCTCTACCTCTTCTAGCATATCAGTAGTGCCGGGTTCTACTACGTCTGTTTCTTTAAACCCTTCTTCAACTTCCGTTTTAGGTTCTACTATCATATCACCTACAGCAATAGTTCCGGGTTTTGTTGTGCTATGCAATGACTGAAATTCATAAGTTACAGGTATTGCAGCACCCTCTGACATATTATATGTCACTTTTGCAGACTTCTGTGGGTTGTCTTGATTTATAGCATTTACACTTGTAATAGTAGGAAGATTTAATTCCGTGGCTGCCATATTATAAAACATCGCACGGCGTAATGCAATACCTTTTGTTGGGCGTTCTCCTTTTCTTTTTGGATCATACGCACCAATTGCATCTAGTGACTCTTTTATTGCGGTTGCATAATTTCCAGATTTAAGTGCGTTAAAATAATTTGGTGCTTTACTATTTAAGCTACCCATATTGAACTGAATGTCTAGCGAATTAAATTTCATAGATAAAGGAAGGTTATCCCAATCAATGCCCATCCTTTTTAACTCGTCTATATTTTTTTGTGCGACAGCTTTTGCAAGACCTTTAGGGTTACCTTCATAGTCCTCTTCTTTAACACCTAGTAAATCTTTAACACCATATTCTCTTGTTGCCATACCAGTAACGGTATCGCCGCCACCAGCACCTTCGCTAGTTTCAAGAGTATTTAGATACGCATCTAAAAACTGATCGTTATCCATCTAGTTCACTCACTTCATCTCTAAGACGTTGCACTTTACGCAACGCAGTGATAGAACCCTGCGCACGTGATATATCTGTAATGTCACTAGATTGCTCTAATGTTTTACGATGCGTGTCAATCATTGCATCAATATAATTACTGAAGTTGTTCCACTGGCGGCTGTTGCCCACCAACGGCTTCAGTTTGCTGTACAGTTCCTTGTCCACCATTTCCACTAAATCCTTGTTCACCCGGCACTGGTACTTGTCCCGTACCCATTGTTCCACCACCTGCACCAGTTGGGTCCATCACATCCGCACCTGCTGGCGCACCTTGGCCTTCAGGTAGTGGGGCTTGGAACCCTTTCATAATTTCTGCTTGCAGTGCAGCTTCATTCATATTGTTTACAACCTTATCGGGGTCAAGGTCCATAGACTTTGCAATCTCTGTGATTACATATTGGAATTTAGCAAACGGCGCAAGTGCAGGATTACTTGCAATCTGCAAGAACTGCATCAAACGCTGACTACGTACTTCATTTGCCATGAGGCTTTCAGTGCCACGTGCTTTTACTTCTAGGTCACCTTTTAGTTCTGGGTCAAAGTCAAACTGCATGTTAAATCTAAACAAACCTTCGCCAAGAGGACGAAGCAAATAGTCATCTACGTTTTTGATAACACTCTTGATAGAACCTTGTGCAGCACCCATGAGCATAGAGATACCAGACGCTGTACGGCCTATACCTGATACACCTGTCTGCCCGTGTGCAAAAGATGGAAAGCCTGTACTTTCATCTGCCAGCACCCGTGCCTTGTCAAACATCATCATGTTTTCTTGAGATACGTTTGGATACTTTGTACCAAAGATTGCCTGACCCGGTGCGCCACCTTGTCTACGGAATACTTTACCCGGATACAACGTAAGGTCTTGTCCCGGCACTAGATTAGTTTCGTCTACTTCAACCAGTAAGTTACCAGATAGCACAGCATTGTCAACCGCCATACGCATAAAACCATTCATCAATGTCTGCGTGTCATCCATATTTTCTGCAATGCCTACGCCAAAGAATGAGTATGGGTTAAGTTCGTAGGGTGCAGCCATGTATGGAATTTTAGATGGCTTAAAGGGATTGAGTACAAGACGAATTAGTTTGCCATTACAAATCCATGCGTTAGCTTGCAATTCATCAAAGTCTTTTAACTCATCAGGAATATCTACCTCTTGCTCAATAAGCATAGATACATCTATCATGCCCCAATACTCAAGAACCTCAAAACGATCAATGCCATGCTCTGGTGCATAGTCAGACAGATCATCTTCCCAATACTTCTTGGTATAATTTTCGCCAAATGAGATGGCTTCATCAATTACGCCAGACCTAAAGTATGGGCGGCGTTTTAGTGAACGCAATTGTGTGCGAGACATCTTGTGTCGTTCAATTACAAACTGCGCTTCATCCATGTTGTTGGCATCAGGATCAGGATAGAAGTTCCAAACAGAAACGTGGGATATCTGTGGAACTGTTTTAAATACGGGATCATACTCGCCATCGTCATTCCAGTTAGGATATTCTTTGTCAACAGCGAATGGCCCTTTCATTACGCCTGTGCCAAATAGTGACATCTCAAATGCAGTGCTACGCAGGTACTTAGTTGCGCTTGACTCTTCAAGCTGATCGTGTATTTTTTTCTGCATCTTCTTAGCCGCAACCATAGCTGGGCTAAATGTTATAGCAGTTGGCGTTGCACCCGGTCCCTCTTGTAGTTTATCTTGTACAGGGTCTAACTTTTCTTGAAGTGGACCTAGCTTGTCCATAAGAGTTTTTTCTGTTGATCCGGCAGGTAAACCTAATCCGTCACCAGCAAATCCGTATGGGCTTTCAAGATCGTTAATGCCCATAGACTCATCAGGTGCTTGCGGATCAAAGTGTACACTATCTACTACACCTTCAGGAAGTTCCGTAGGTTCGATAGAAAGCGGAAAGCGATTGTTGGCAAAGAGTACATCGGTAATTTGTCCATATGCTGCCAGTGTTTTTGTTTTGGTAATTTTAATAAATACACGAGACTTCTCCGTTTCCGTAAACTGCACATCTGGCGAATACAGACCACGATAGTTGCGATATGCTCTAAGCCAGCGTTCTTCGTCTTGATATCTATAGTCTTCTGCTTTATGGTATCTACCCTCAATAAAGCCAATGATTGAAGACACGTTAGCATCTTCAGTTGCACTATCATCTGTATCATCTAGTGCAATTGAATCATCTTCCATTAAAATTTCTTCTTCAGCCATTATACTTCCTTTGCTCCAACTATAGTGCATTTATAGTCAACAGATTTCCAATCACCATCTATAGGTAGTTCTTCATGCAATGCTTTCATCGCTACACATTGATATTTTTCTTCAAACCACTGTACATCTTGATTTATACAGGATTGACTATCCATGCACACTGTTAACATTAATGACCAAATAATTTCCATATCAATATCCAAATGTTGAATCTGCTACTCGCATACCCGTACCCGGTCTACCTTGCGGGTCGTAGTCGAAAATACTAAACCGGGGTCTGGACATAATCCCGTACCGGAGGGCGTCATAAAGATGGTCTTCAGACTTTGTATCAACGTCTTCTGGATTGCGCTTGTCCAGCGGAAGTGCTGGTAGCTGGGAGATAATGTTCGTGCAATTATTAAAGAACACAAGTCTTGGTTCCTCCGTATACTCGTCTACTTGTAGCCGTCTATGTATTTCGTTCTTGCCAGCTACGCGACTGCCTCTGCTTCTATCTGATGGACGCCATCTGCATCCTTTACTAATCATTTGTTCTGCCAGACTAGGGCCAGTATCGCCACGCTTATGCCAAAGAGAACTATCAAGAACACCGTACTTGATGTTGCCATCCCCAGCTTCCAACTCCAGTATTTGGTCTGCCAAATCTGTCGCCAGAACTTTAGAAACGTAATGCTCCCTGTATACAACAAGCTGTTCAGCAGGACTAACAGCAAACCAAACAACCCCACTGTATGAACCATACCCATAATCGCAAGCCCTAAACTTAACCCAATTATTAGGAATGGGGAAAGGATCAACCACATGAATATTACGGTCAAACTCCGTAAAGGCTGCACCTTCTTTAATATCCCAATCACCCTCTAGTAATTGTCGCCGTTGCTGTTCTGGCATGGATAGAAGCATTGCTTCGTAGTCACCCGACTCTGCCAAGTAAGGATTGTCAGATAGTCTTGCTGGGATAAACCGCCTTTTGAATAGAGGTCTGCCAGCTTTCGCATGTCCTGCGGGATACCGCAAGACCTCTCCTGTTTCAGAATCTGTCGCATCGAAAGACCTATTATATGGTGCAGGGTCGATGAACATCTTCTTGACCCATTGATGGCCCCGTCCTCCGGGGTTAGTCGTAGCCCTCATAAAGATGGGCAAGTCTGGTGCAGTGGACCGTAGACGTGACCGCATGTAATTCCATGCATATGGTGTGGACCATTGAGTCAATTCGTCAAACCCTATCCAGCTAAACGCTAGACCCTGATAACGCAAGACATCATCATCCCTATCCAGATATGACATCCACAACCTTGCGCCAGATGGTGCAGTCCACTGCATCTTACGTTCTGACCACTTTATACCGGGCCAGATTTTTGGGTACAACTCCTGCGACTTGAATATAAGTTCACGCAGTTCTTCTGTTGTATGCCGAAGCAACAGTCCACTAAACTGTGGATGCCCCATGTAACGTAGTGGGTCTGCAAGCATGGCGTAGCTTTTACCGCCCCCTGCACTTCCACCATATAACACTTCTCGTTCTGCAGCAGCTAAAAACTCTGTCTGTGGACCCTTGTTTGGTTTGAATAATACATTGGCGTGTTCTTCTATTGCCTCTGTTTCATATGAAACATCTTGTATTTCAACCGTTGGCTTTGGAGCCGACTCTTTCTTCTTCAAGGGCTTTCGCTTTGGCGATTGCCTTTTCCGCATATTCTGCCCACTTGCGGAGGCTTCTAGCTTGGTTCTTACGCTGTTTTTCATTACCTAACCGTTTTCTTAATCCTACGTGTGAAATGTATCTGTTAGTATTAGCACTCAACCAGTTCGCTACTTCACGGTATGAGTATTGATTTACATGCTTCCTTGCTTTCTCTAGCAAGTCTAATTCAGTCTGTATAGGGTCAAGAAGGTCAGGGTCTTCTTCGTTTACTTTGTATCCAAAGGGTACAGTCCTAGCAATGCGAGGTATCTGCACCCATACGTTTTCCTCTTTGATGTCTGTTGGTTGCGGCAACTTCCATTTGCCTACGCTTCTGTTCATTTTTTGGCCTGATAAATAATGTGTCGCAGTCTAAACATATACGTCTATTTCTTCCTTTACGTTTCATATTTTTTGTTACGCAGTTAGGGCAAGTGTCATTTTTTCTACCCTCTTTAATGGGTGCGTCCCAATCTATAAAACTAATCATCATCCTCAACAACAGCTTTGGGTGGCATAAGCATAACACCGCCACTTGCCTCTACTTGCATCTTCTCTGTCTTCACCAGACCCACACGGTCAAGCAGTTCTTTAGCAGCAACCATCTTGTCACGAATGCCTAGTTCCGTTGGGTCAACAAGTGCGCCTGTCATAGCCATAGCAGCCCGTGGCGCATTACGTGCCATATACATCTGTGTGGCCTCTAGTATCTCTTCTTTCAATCCCTTGACAATCTCTGCTGTGCCACTAGTGTCTGCATAACCTGCCATCTTCTTGGCAGTCACCATGTCACCACCTGCTTCGTCAAAAAGCACTGCAAGGAACTTCTGTTGTTTTTCTGTTAGCTGTCTAGCCATTATATCTCACCTGTGTGCATAGCATGTGCTAATTTCGTTGCCCTTGATTTTACCTGATTTGCCCACCTGCTGTCAAGCATTTCTTTTGCTGCTTCTTCAAAATTATTTTCGTGGATAGCTGCCCACATTTTTTTGAACTTGCCCAATCTTGGTACGCCCATATTAAATGCCATATCCACTAATATAAGCTGACGTACAGCGTCTAACCTGTCTACGCAAGGGTGCGCACGTAACAGTTCTTCTTCGACTATCTGTACGTCATTCTGTGCTAGATACATGGCATCAGCTTCAGTAATACCCATTGTATGAACAATAGCCATATTCGGTATGTCCATCCAAGCTAGTTCTTCTGGCGTGATACCACGGTCTTCTAGGTTCCGTCCAATGCCAATTGTAGCAATACCAAGACTATCTTCATATACTTGAAGTCGTAGCCCTTCATGCGCCACAAGTTTTTGCATCAATAAATCTTTATCATATTTCATTTTTCATGTCCCATCCACACCGCAAATGCACCTGTCATTGCCCCCGTGACTACACTCACTAGTGCTGCTTGTTGGCTTGTTGGGTCTTCTAGTGTCATAAACCACTCCACTACCCGCCAAGCGGATAAGGACATCCCAAGCATCATCAGACGTGGTAGTATCTTCCACTTCAACAATCTTTCCATAGTTACTTCTGCCACGATTTATCCTCGCTTGATCTTCTGTAGTTCTCTCGTGCAAACTCCACTTCGACACTAGGACTACCCTTTTCCAAATAGCCTAGTAGCACTGCGAACACCAAAGCTGGCAGCAACAATAACACCAAGGCTATATTGATACCATGTTGGCATTGCTTGTAGCTGTGCAAAGCCGTTTGCAACTACTTCTTCCATACCCGGAACGAACGCAAGAATGAGAGGTATAGAAAACAAAATGGTAAGCCACTCATCTTTCCACGATGACCTACTACCTTTAGCCATTTCCAAATCCCAGTCAAGTTCGCCCGTAGCTTTCTTTTCCATGATTGTAGCTTCTGCTTTAGCCCGTGCAACTTTTGCACCAGTTTCTGCTTTAGACTTTTCAACTTTTCCATTTAACCATGTCCCTGCTAGTTCAGCCACTGGCCCTATTAGTAGATTCAACATTATGCTCTCCTGAATCTTGCTGTCTTTTTAGCAATCTTTTTTGGTTGCTTGACAAATTGTTTGCCCTTACGAGTTCCTTCCCTCTTAGCTTTGGACGTAGCTGCGTATTCTTGCGCCGACAAACTTTTGATTGCTGCTGACGGTAAATACCGTTCACCCGTTTTACTGGACGGTTTCCCACTCTTTGTTCTCCAATCCTGTTTGGTCCATTGCTTGAGACTTTTCTGTGGTGCTTTCATTACTTTCGTGACTTCTCTATAGCTTTAAATGTTTCTCGTAAACTAGGCGGCTTTTCATTTTTAGGATCATACTTGCATTGTATTTCTTTTGGAAAGTATTCGTGTAGATTTATCCAAACACTATCCACAGTATTGTTAGCACCATGATATATACATAGCCTCTCTCCGTCTATGGTCTGACACCCCTGTAGTCTACACACTACATACTCAGGAGATGCATTAGCTGTTAGACCTTTAAGGAATAATACAAACCCTACTAACATACCTGCGCCAAGTAAAGACATCAATATCCATGCTACAATTTCAACAAACTTACGTCTACGTTGTCTTTGCTTGTACAGTGTCTCTTGGCGTTGTTTCCTAATTGTCCCTTCCATTTTTACGAGTTCGTCCCATTTAGACTTACCCAGAGTCAAACCAATCCAGTTTTGTAATTCTCTGCGTTGGCTCTCAGCCTTTTGCTTGGCTGCGAATGTCTCCATTGCTTCTTGTTCTACAGACTTACCCGCAAACAACTTTTTAAAGATAGGCGGGTTCTTCGCTTCTTTCTCAAGCATATCTAGGTCGCTAAGTGCGCCCATCCATCTGCCTAAGTCGGATGCCATACTTTCTATATCACGGCCTACTTGGAAGCCTTTTTTGATAGCACCAAACGCTGCAGACGCAGTTGCCATCGCACTAATCGGGTCCATTAATATATCCTTACGTTGCCGGGGTTAACGTATTTAGGAAGGCAGTATGCAGTAACTAGATTTCCTTGCTTATGTAAGGTCTGTGCGTACCAAACACACTCTTGCAAATCTCTAAAAAATAAATCCTTACTTTCTAGCTTTTTGTCTTCTCCAATGCCTACAAATACAAGAAGTAAAAATACATGTTCCACTTCACGACTTGTAACCTCCACCTGCATCCTTGTAAGCCTTGGCAAGCATCTGGGCTTTTCTCGCAGACCACTGGCCGGGTGCGCCACCTTTACCGCCAGCTTTAATGCGGTTAAACTGTCGCTTTCTCATTCCGGGCTTAGTGTAGTTGCCAGCTTCATTAACTCTACTCTTGCTCTTCGGCGCACCGCCTTTCGCAAGGTTAACTTTTCTAGCTGGTTTCTTTTTCGCTTTTGCTTTTGCAATCTTCGCCATCGTATTAATCTCGCTTCTTTATGCTGTAAAGAAATGTCCATAGATGCTGCCCTTTAATACTAGGCTGCTTCTCTACTACTCCAATAGCTGGTCCCATAATCGTGTAGTATCTCTTGTCCTTTGGCTATGTCTTGAAGTGCGTAGAACCTAATAAAATTATCGTCCTCTTCATGCACATCCCATTCGGCATTTGGTGTTTCACTATGATTATAAATCATGGCAAAACCTAACGGTATACAGAATAAATCTGTTTCATCTTCATACGGTGAATAGAACATGTAGTCATGGAGAACACACTCATCGCCTATGTCGTCTTCACTAGAAACCAGATAAGGACATAGTTCTATAGTATCACCTACAGAATAGTCCCTATCTGCGAAAACACCAAGGCCGTGTATTTTAGATTTGTCTACGTAAGGCAATTACTTCTTCTTCTTTGCCATACCGCCACGCATCATCTTTTTCTTCTTAGCCATTTTAGCCATGCCGCCGCCAGCCATTTTACGCTTCATCATGCCGCCGCCGCGCATCTTCTTCTTCATTGGCATTCCACCGCCACGCATTTTTTTCTTAGCCATTTTAGCTTTACCCATTGCCATTTCGTAATCTCCTTCTGTCAAGAACTAAGGCTTCATATACATCTTCTGGAAAGTGTTCATAGTAATTAGACTTTTCCAGATACAAAGCTGCATCGTCTAGTTTAGAAAGTTTCTGCACAAAGACCATACAGTAGGACAGGCTGTCGTCCGTTACGTCATCATCGACAAGGAAATCAAGACCAGCCTCTGTAGCATCATAATCAGGATGGAACACCATAAGGTGCAAATCCATACCAGCTACGGATGCCAACTCATTCATGCCATCACAATACCCATCTAGGTATTCCATGTCTGGCAAATTCTCTTCAGCCCACACTACAATATCATAGTCGTGTTCTTCAAACCTGCGAACTTCTTCTGTTAGCCCATCAAGTCCTGTGTTGATACTGAACACTACCTTGTCATCAGCCCATGCCTTTCTAGCATAGGGGCAAGGAGGTAGACCATTTAGTTTCGCATTGGGTACTTCTAAAAAGTCTTTTGACCAAGTTCGTATGTCATGCTCTACTGGATGCATTTCGTTTCTTGGTCTTTGCTTTTTGAGACTCAATAAATTTTCTATATACTGCAGCAGCAGCTTTCTTACCAGCTACCCTCGCACGTTGTTCCATAGCAATAGCTGCTTGCGTCTTATGTGCATGTGATCGGCCTGATGCTTTTATCTTACGCACACTAGTTTCAGCATCTTTAACCGTAGCAAACTTTAAACCCTTTATAGTGCCTTTAGGGTCTTCGTCCGTATATAAGTCGCTATGCTTTTTTGACTTAGCAGGTTGACCCTTTTTGCGTGGAATACGTGGAGCCACTTAAACATCAAAGCCCATATTACGTACAGCAGCCTTGCCTTTTTCTGTTTTAGCCAACTGCTTCAAACCTTTGTTTGGCAACTTGTCAGTTACAGAACCACCACCAGAATACATATGCTTCTTGCCGTTAGCCATACCACCCATTGCCATCTCAGCTTTTTTCATCTTCTTGAGTTTGCTTTTAGGCACAGTGCCAACACCGATTGACACAACCATTACGTCATCTTTCTTTTTAGCCATTAGTATTTTCCCTTACGTGATTTAGGACTAGATTGTTTAGGCTTACCTGCCCCACCCCATAGAGTACGACATGCCCAATACCGTGCTGTCAATATGTCACTGGCTGTGTCACACTTGTGCCTAGCACGAAATGACTTACGGGCTGCAGCACTATAGTTGTGACCATAGCCTGTAGCACCGAAGTGAATTAGTTTTATCTTGTCACCTTTCTTAGCCAACACCATCTTCTTCTTACCTTCACGGTTAGACTTGATAGGTTTGTTGTAGCCAGGAAATGTAGTGCCACGATATTCTACACTCATGTGGATACGCCCTTTTGTAATTCTTCACATTTAAAATAATATTGTTTAGGAGTAGGTGGGAGAGTGGGATTAATGCCAGAAATCATTTCTTCAATACGTGCCATGCACTCTTTTTCTGTTTTATACGGACCTCTAGTGTCTGTAAACTTTGCACAGTCACCTGCTGCTACTAGGCTGCATACCATTACCATTGCTGTCAACATCGTCTGTCCATCCCTCCTTACGCATAGCCCACTCTACGTGTTCAAGTGTAAAAGGACGACCATAATGTGCCTCTACTGCTTTACGTACATAGAACACATCACTGTGAGGTATGTGTAATTTATCTAGTGTGTTATTCTTGATAGCATCATAAAATGCTTCAAGTACATTGTCTGTATATAGTTTTACAGATTTTTTTGCCATTGTCAACTACTTTTTCTGAAAATACAAGATTTAGTCCATATGGGGGTTATTAGATGTGGTATTAGATGTTTACATTAGATGTCTTTAACATCTTTTGTTCTTTCATCTAATGTTATTTTAGTTAGTGTTAGTCATCTAATGTTTTATTATATATATGTTATACCACATGGCAAAAACAGTGTCAAGCATAATCGACTAAAAACATCATGTGTTTTATAGGTTGCCTATTTTTTAGGCATTGTTGCACATTACTTGTGCATATTAGTTGATGAGTTACCCTTGTGGTTAACACTCAATTTTCCTAATCTGTGTATTTATCCATGAATACGTACGTATACCTGGGTACTGGCCCCTGCCCGTATGCCTTATGTTTCGCGTGTCATAGCGTGTTGGCGACACTTTTTATCTTATTCGCGCCAGCCCATGACGCAAACGATAAGCCAATTAATAAAAAACGTAATGTTTTCAGCAACCTAGCACTATATAGTCAATTAATATCCTATGAATTGACGCCAAGCCTTAGCAATAAGACATAGCGAATAATGAAAGCCTATGCAAAACAACAACGGCGATGCACATAATATTAGCCCTACCCCCAAAACTTAGTACCGCCTAACATTTGAGAACACACCATGAACAAAGCCGCCGACACTTTATATATATAAAAAAAGAAATAATCTTTGAAAATAATTTTTCTAATAAAAACAACAGCTTCGCCTGGCATTGCGACATTTCTATAATTAAGTAATTGAAAACACTACATTATTTTTTTCTTTACTTTCCTTTTGCTTTCCTGCCTAATTGAAACACGAAAAGCAAAGTAATTGATCGAAAGACAAGAGAAACGCTTTTCTAGACATTGCCTAGCTAATCGGTACGCCAACTTGCTACAGTGTCGAAAGACTAAAAAAAGAATTGACTACCGAATAAAACTAGACTAGCCTAATGATACTAGCCCGATGCAAGCTAGGCGGTTAAACCCACGAATTGCATCACTACATTAGAGACGGATAGGCGACTACACTAGACGGTTTAGATACAAAAAGACGGACGAATACAAAAACAAAAAGACTAAACACTGTATCTTTAAGACTTGAACGTGCCAACGTAAGTCAACCCGATAGGCCACAAAGTGAAGTCTCAAACTACACTGGAATCAATGCCAGTGGCCTATATGGCAAGCCTCAAGTGTAAGTGGTTTTTAACGTAAATCTTACACCGTGGGTGAACAATGTCCTTGAAAGTGGGGGCTATAGAACTATGATTGAGTTACATAGTCAAAAGGTGTCCGGCCAATTTGGGGGTAGAGTGTAGCTGCCATTAGTGGTAGTGTATGCCATGCACAAAGCCCCCATTTATTAATCAATAACTAAACCAAAGGGTGACGATATGTCCTATAATCTAATTGGTGTTGGCAATAATGCTAAGACAATCAAGGGTGATGGTTCAGAATACATGACAGCAATCATGTATCTAAAACCATTTAAGACTATCATCAAGGGCAAGACATTCAACATATGTGCATTGGCTGAAAAAGCACAATGTCACAAGGGCTGTCTTGTATCTGCTGGGCGAGGTAAAATGTCCAGTGTTCAGCGTGGGCGTGAACGCAAAACAGTGTGGTATCATACAGACCGCATTGGGTTCATAGATGCGCTTATAAACGACATAACTATTTTCAGACGTAGGCAACACAAGAATGGTGTTCAACCATGTGTGAGGCTGAACGGTACGTCTGACATATTGTGGGAAAAATCAGGCATCATGGACCAGTTTCCTGATGTGCAGTTTTATGACTACACAAAAATTGTGGCTAGGGCTTACAAGCCTATGCCTAGCAATTACCATCTGACGCTATCATATAGTGAGGCAGATGTTGACTATGCAGAACAGGTATTGACAGCGGTACGCGAGACAGGTATAAACGCGGCCGTAGTATTCCGTGACAAGCTACCCAAGACATTCAAAGGCTTGCGTGTAGTAGACGGTGACAAGGACGATTTACGGTTCCTTGATCCACAAGGTGTGATTGTCGGGCTAAAGGCAAAAGGTGACGCCAAGCATGACGACACTGGTTTTGTAATTGACGCATGAGGTGACAAAATGACTTTCGATGAATTTATGACGGAGTGTGACGCAATCTGCGTGGCAGAAATTGGCGTTGGTGTACACGATATGCCAGACTTATGTTGGCGTGATTTTCATGAAGATGGTTTATCGCCACAGGATGCGATAGATTGTGCAATGGAAGAATGGGAAATGGATGGGGTATGGTAATGAACACGTTAAAGTTTGAACGCAAAGAAAATTGGGGTGAGATTAGGTTCTACCCTAAATGCGAAAAATCCAGGTTTCTTGCGGATTTGTGTGGACGCAAGACATTTTATCGGTATCAGGTGCTTGACATTAGAGACAAGCTAGGGTATGAGATAGAACTTACTAACACCACACTGTAACCAATATAAGGAGACTAAACCATGTTTAAGACTGTATTCACTAAAGACGTAGCAGGTGTAATTCGTAATCCAATCGGTGTAGAAAACTTGCAGTTTCGCCGGACTACATCACGCTACAAGCGCAAGGGTACATTCAGTAACAACAAGGGTTATCTGTCAGTGTCACGCAATGCTGACGGTACGTTTGCAAAACGTGCGTAAACTNACCAGAATAAATCCAGTAGCAAAGGCACTCGCGTTGTCAAGACGCAGGGCGAGTGTCGTACCGGATAAGACAAAATACAACAGAAAACGGGACAAGAAAGATGTCGAAAAAAATACTTACATATCGCAAGCCAGTAAGGGTCAAGGCGATAGCGACTAAGCGCAGGAAGCCTGTGGCAGCCATGCGTAAACAACAGCGACAGAACAAACAACAACGACAGAAAATGGGGTACTAGATTATGAACAGAGCAACAGCAAAAGCACTACGCGACAAACTCAATGCAATTTTTGAGGAGCATGGGATTGAAGGGTATGAGATACACGCAGGTAATGCGTCATTCGATGACACACAAGTTACCTTCAAGGTTGAGGTTCGTGAGCAGGGTGCTGGTTCACCAGAAGAACGTGACCTAGAAACTTTTGCCAACATAGCTGACATAGACACAAACAAGATTGCCAACCAGCAGGGCAAGACATTCTCACTTGTTGGGTACAAGACTAGGGCTAGGAAAAATCCTTGGATTGTGCAAGACATGAAGTCTGGCACAAAGTATGTCATCAATGACACGACTGCCAAGCGTTGGTTCGGAAAGGATGTTGCTTAATGAGACAACAAGATTTTAGAAACTTAAAACGGTATCCCAATGGGGATATCGTTGACCTATACAATATACATCATCTATTGACAGACAAACAGATAGACAAACTGTCAGACGATGATTGGTCTAGGGTAAATGAATATCAACTTGAGTTGGAGGTATTGCGTTATGAATGTGCTTAGTTTATTTGACGGTATGTCGTGCGGTCAAATTGCACTACAGAAGTCGGGAATCCAGGTTGACAAATATTTTGCCAGCGAGATAGANAAGTANGCCATCAAGGTGGCAAAGGCTAACTATCCTGACATGGTACATCTAGGTGATGTNCAAGAGATTGAAACACACGATGGTTTATTGCGTGTTAAGGNTGATAAGTATGGTATGCCTAAGAATTGGGAAAACCATGCAAAGATTGACCTACTGATTGGTGGCAGTCCATGCCAAGGCTTTAGCTTTGCTGGCAAGCAACTAAACTTCGATGATCCCAGAAGCAAATTGTTTTGGGAGTTTGTGCGACTACTAAAAGACCTGCGGCCGAAATATTTTCTCTTGGAAAATGTCAAGATGAAACAGCAGTCGATGGATGTAATCACTGAGGCACTAGGTGTCGAACCTATCTTTATCAACAGCGACAAGGTGTCGGCACACAACAGGCAACGGTACTACTGGACTAACATACCATTTACAGGCAGGTACTATGAACCTATCGACAAGGGTATCAAGCTACAGGACATCATAGAAGATGGATACGTGGATCGTGACAAGTCGTACTGTATCGACGCTAACTACTGGAAGGGTGGCAACCTGACGCAGTACTTCCAGAAGCGCAGACGCCAGCTAGTGTTCTCTGACGACACGATGGCAGACTATCGTAAGCTAACACCATTGGAGTGCGAGAGACTGCAAACTGTACCAGAAGGGTACACAGATTATGTCAGCAATACCCAACGCTATAAAATGCTTGGCAATGGGTGGACAGTTGACGTAATATCACATATCTTTAATGGAATGAAGGAGACAACATAATGCTAACACTTAACACAACACACTATGACGCACCAAAGGAACATCTCGTGGAGTCACTTGGATTGCTACCTCATTGGGTGGTAGAGTATAACATGCTGGGTGAATCAGACCTTGTGCAATGGATGAAAGAACGCTACGGCTTTGGGCTGTACAAGTTTGAAGGTGAGGTACTAGAAGATGGTTCCTATCGTAGCTTCTTTGACGAGGATGATGACTTACAGTATGTGGGCAAGATGGACACAAAGGATGGTCCCGTATACTTCTACCCATATGCCATCACTGCCTTGCCTACCAAGGATGGATACTTTATTACAAGGATGGACTAAGTTATGGAGGAACTTATGATGCAAGGATTGGAAAAGTTTTTATTTGAACATGATTGGATTGACACAGATGTTGTCTGTCTATTAGACGAGGATGATTTGACACTGAATGAGGAGGATGCACATGACACAGAAAATTGACACAAACTATGCACGATCAAATAACATTGAGNTTGATAAGGGTGAATGGTGGTACGTTGCGCCTAACAGACGATATCGGCAGCGATTAGATACACACGCAGAAAAGAACACGACAAGGATGTTTGTCAATGGGATGTACATTCCCAAGTCACACCCACTACATAAGCCAGGCCGATACAAAAGTTTGGACGATGCGTGGTCACACCAGAAGATCAACAGTGTACCACAGGGTGAGGTCTATGCCATCACCAACAAGGCATGGCCTGATTGGGTGAAGATTGGTTGTGCAACCATCGCAGAGGATAGGCTCAATGGGTATCAGACATCATCACCGTTTCGTGACTACGAGATTGTTTGCACCTTTGAGACAACCAACAGACGCAAGGCTGAGACTATCATGCACCGAACACTGGAGCAGTATGCTAGTGAACGCCGCAACGAATGGTTCAAGATTGACCTTGACAAAGTGAGGGAAATGTTTTATCACTATGACGATGCAGTAGTAAACAGGTAAAAGGAGACATACTATGCCAAATCACACCGACAACAGAGTAATTCTGTCACATGAAGATTCGTCAGAGATTGACGAGATTTACAACATTATGAACACAGGTGCGGAGTTGTGTCACTCTCTTGTACCAGAACCACGCAAGTCAAACGGTGATCCAGAGGATGGCTGGTATGATTGGCGTGTCAAAAATTGGGGTACTAAGTGGGAAATATATGACACATCCTGTGAAAGAAACGGTGCTAATGAATTATGCATCTCTTTCCTTTCAGCGTGGTCGCCACCTGATGGGATATTTCAAGAGTTGGTGGACAGAGGTTTTCAGATTGATGCTCGTTACCTTGATGAAGGTTGGATGTACATAGGTTGGTTTCTTCAAGAGGATGGTCAACTGCTAGACTATTGTGAGTCTGACATTGATCTAGCCATTGCTACTCATCCAGAACTTGATGAGGAGTTTGGAATTACAAAATTAACTCAAGAATATGAGGAGGAAATAGCATGATTGGATTACTATTTGTTACAGCGTTTGCCATGTTCTCGCATGACAACGCAGAGTTTATCAAGGATGTTGAGGTCAAGCGTGAGCAAGGCTGTACCTTTACCTATGTAGGTAAGCAGTATGCTAGGCAGCACGTGCCTCACATTGCTTGGGGCGAGTATGTATTCTACAGCATGGAGCCATGCGATGATTAACACATACAATCTAATTATGGACAGCAGGTACAACCCACTGCGCCACATACCTGACACAAACACACGGCATCTGGTAATGCAGATGCTGGCCTGGATGTGGTGTATCATCTTTAGTATGTGGATGGGTAGCATCGTGGTGTTTGGCATCAGTGCCATTGCCCATGCCTTGCTGATTGCTGGCGTGTTCATCACGGCTGGTGTATTTGAAACAGCCAAGCGTAAGCCACAATATTTTGGTGGGCTTGGCAGAGGTAATGGAGGTGAGCATGAGTGAACAAGAAAAGCTGGATTGGGTTAGCTTTGCCATACAAGAAGCAATCAATGGAAATATGGATGAACTAGAACAGGCACTAGAGTTTGTAGAGGAGTTGCGTGATGAAGGTGAGCATGAATAAGCTGTGGAATAGTGCCAAGCACTACTATCTCACGCATGATGGCATTGAGATGTTCTTGTTTGCCTGTATATGGGTCAGCATAGGCTGGTTTTTGTATCACTTTGTAATCGGATTAATCGGGAGGTTTATGTAATGACTAGAAAAACTTTACAAGGCAGACGACTACAACTCTTACACATACACGCATTGATGGACGAGATAGATTATCTTGATACCATCATCAAACCACAAGACTGTGGGCATTTAATCACCTGTCGTAATGTGTTGGAGGCACACCTTGACCAACTTATAAAAGAAAGGGAGCAACGTAATGGCTGAGAAAAAAGAAGATTGGGAAATTGCAATAGAAGAACGTAAGCAGGACATAGCAAAGGCTATAGCTGCCATGCGTCCAGAACAATGGAAGGCAGTGCAAACAGCAGTTGAAGCGTTGCGTGACTTTGACCAAGACTACTTTGAAAACTATGATATATTCTGCGCACGAGTGCCAAGAGATTTGAAACGTGCATTGGAAGAACTTAAACATGAGTTTGACCTCAATGGCTAGGAATATAGAGGAAACTTTAGTTGCTACCACCAAGGAAGATTTGAACGAACAAATCGAGTGGTACTTAGCGCAGTACCATCCCTTGGGGTATGACACACGGGTAGCTAAGACAACATACAATCCTGACACTGACAGATACACTGCTGTTATGTCCCGTTGGGATTCTTGCGATTAGGAGAAAAATACATGGACATTATTATTGCTGTAATTGGAATGGTAATCTTGCTGGCGTTTGGGCTATGACTAGCTTCAAAGAAATGGTAGATGATTACTATTCTTCCTATGAATACAATGACTTGCGGGACGAAACTAAAGCTGATTATAAGTATTTAATCGGTCAAGTTTTGGACACTAGGGTGGAGGGACAGTACCTACGCCAGGTGGATGTCAAAAAACTGACTACCAAAATATGCAAACTTGCGTATAACATATGGTGTGACAGAGGTATACACTTTGCCAACAAGACAATGGCAATAGCTAGAGTTCTGTACAATCACGGTTTGCGCATGGAGATGGTGGGCAGCAACCCATTCAATGCTGTGCGTAGGCGCAAGCCACAAGTTCGTTCTACCCTGTGGTCAAAGGATGATGTAGTCAAGCTACTAGACTTTGCTTACAGTGAGTTTGAGACACGCAACCTTGGGCTGATTGCACAGATGGCATACGAATGGTGTCAACGTGTAGGTGATATGCGCCTACTCAAGTGGGATAACGTAGACTTTGAACACAAGCGTGTGCATATCTTGCAGTCAAAGCGCAGGGCAGAGGTGTACCTGCCTGTGTCTGACGAACTTCTGGAGATGCTTGAACAACAGCAGGAAGACTTTGGGTTCCAAGATTACATTGCCCCACGTCCATATGCTATCGGTGGTAAGTATGAACCTTATACTAAGTACAAGATGTCGAAGCATGGACGCACACTGATTCGCAATGCAGGTTTACCTGACACGCTACGTCTGTCTGATTTACGGCGCACTGGTACTACAGAAATGGTGCAAGCTGGTGTAGGAATAGGACAGATTATGTCGGTTACAGGACACGCTAACCCACAATCAGTCAAGCCATACATAAAGAATACATATGATGCTGCAAATTATGCCTTGACAAAACGTACCTCGCATGGTACAAGCACATCAGATGCCGAACAAGAAAAGGATTACATATAATGTATAACACTATATATGATACAGTAGATAACCTAACATTGTATGTTGGTGAGTCAGTTAGAATTAACTGTCCATCTTGTAAAGGTTACAAAACTTTTACTGTATCTAATATGGGTGGTAACATTGTGTGGAATTGTTACAAGGCATCTTGTGCTGTCAGTGGTGGCAAGCGTGTAGGCATGACGCCAGATGACATAAAGAATATGAAGGCCAGACAGATAGAAAAAGAAATAGAGTTTGAGTTACCTAAGTTTATTGTGAAGCGCAGTAACTTGCACATGAACAGATGGTGTGCGAGATGGGGTTTGGATGTAGATAAACTAGGTTTGCAGTACGATGTAAAGGAAGACAGAGTTGTATTTCCTGTAGTACATGATGGCAAGATTGTGGATGCAACGGGTAGGTCACTTGGAAAAAGAATACCTAAGTGGAAAAGATATGGAAATAGTGGCTTGCCATATGTTCATGGTTGTGGTAAAGTCGCTGTAGTTGTTGAGGACTGTGTGAGTGCAGCCGTTGTCGGTGATTGGTCTTCTTCTGTTGGGGTCGCGCTTCTTGGAACATCGCTTCAAGATTCGCACAGAAGCTATCTCTCACAGTTCTCAACAGCCCTAATAGCATTAGACCCTGATGCATTAACCAAGTCACTTCAGATGGCTAAAGAACTACGGGGCTACGTATCGGATGTACGCCCTGTCAAACTGGAAGATGATATAAAGTATTGTAACCCAACAGACATGGAGAAGTTAAATGGAATTATCACTAATTAGAAGCCTGATGGACAGGGAGTTTTACGATGATCACCGTGGCGCACGTTGCCCTGATCGTCTGTTCAGTAAGGATGTAAGAAAGATTAAGAACACTATCGACAAGGCAATGGATCAGTACGAGCGTACTGTCACGCCTGATGAGATTGAGGCATTGTTTATGGCAAACAATCCAACCCTGACTACAGCACAGAAGCAAGCCTACTCTAATCTGTTTGCTAAGATTAAGAGAGAGCAACCCATAGGTGGGGATGTAGCACAGGAGGTGTTGTCTAAGTTGTTTCAACAGGCAGTCGGGGAAGACATTGCCAATCTGGGTGTCGAGTATGTAGTAGGTGACAAGTCTAGTCTTGAGCCACTGCGTCATATACTTGAGCAGTATGGTGACGACTTTACACCCAACCTAAATATTGAGTGGGATGATATCGACATTGAGACATTGTTACAGCGTAATGATCTTGAGGCACGTTGGACATTCAACATGCAGAACCTTGTAATGAATGTAGAGGGTGTCAATGCTGGTCACTTGATTGAGATTGGTGCTAGACCCAACACAGGCAAGACATCGTTTCACGCATCAATGATTGCATCTCCCGGTGGCTTTGCCCATCAGGGTGCTAACTGTATTATCTTATGTAACGAGGAGGGCTATCACCGTGTCGGTGCTAGATACCTGACTGCTGCTACAGGCATGACGATGCAGGAGATTAAGAAAGACCCTGCCAAGGCACGTGACTTGTATGCTCCTGTTAAGGAACGTATTAAAATCAAGGATGCTACAGGACGTGACATGAATTGGGTGGAGTCGGTATGCAAGACATACAAGCCTGACGTAGTGCTGTTGGATATGGGCGATAAGTTTGCCAAGGCAGGGGGCTTTGCCCGTCCTGATGAGGCACTCAAGGCTAATGCTGTACATGCTCGTATGATAGCCAAGCAACACGAGTGTGCTATATTTTATATGTCACAGTTGTCAGCAGATGCAGAGGGAAGGACAGTTCTTAATCAGTCTATGATGGAGGGATCAAAGACAGGCAAGGCAGCAGAGGCAGACCTTATGATACTGATTGCTAAGAATGTTATCTCTGATAATAATCAGGAGGAAGACCCTCAACGTCATTTGAATGTGGTTAAAAACAAATTGACAGGATGGCATGGTAGTGTTACAAGTAATTTAGAATATAGAACAGCGAGGTATACATAATGAAACTAACACTTGATGTAGAGAACACTGTTACCAAGCGTGGCGGTAAGATGCACATGGACCCCTTTGAGACAGACAATACGCTGGTCATGGTGGGTATGTTAACAGATCAGGGTGATGAATATAGACTAGCATTTGACCATGATGAATATGATCCTAATGGGTGTGTAGATAAACACGGTACTGTTTGGTCACCTGTAAATAACAACAGGATATGGGTACAAAAACTTCTTGACCAAGCCACTATACTTATAATGCATAACGCAGCGCACGACTTGTTGTGGCTGTGGGAGTCTGGCTTTAAGTATGATGGCCCTGTGTTTGACACGATGCTGGCAGAGTATGTGCTGCAGCGTGGGAAGAAAGAGCCGTTGTCGCTGG
>FUFK010061965.1_pt1 | contig 80914 bp, 91 predicted proteins | sample 1021851 | NCBI WGS metagenome assembly FUFK01 (sample SAMEA51879418, study PRJEB19060) | metagenome
ACCGGATGCGCCACTCGGCCACCCGCGCGCTGCTCGAACGCGACGACGTGATCATCGTCGCCTCGGTGTCGTGCCTCTACGGTATCGGCTCGGTCGAAACCTATTCGGCGATGATCTTCGACATCAAAAAGGGCGAAGCGGTCGACCAGCGCGAGCTGATCCGCAAGCTCGTCGCGCTCCAGTACAAGCGCAATGACGCGGCCTTCGCGCGCGGCAATTTCCGCGTCCGCGGCGACAGCCTGGAAATCTTTCCCAGCCACTATGAAGACATGGCGTGGCGGATCAGCTTTTTCGGCGACGATATCGAGGAAATCAGCGAATTCGATCCGCTTACCGGCAAGAAGGGCGCCAGCCTCGACAAGGTACGCGTCTATGCCAATTCGCACTATGTGACGCCCGGCCCGACGATGAAGCAGGCCGCCGAGGCGATCAAGTTCGAGCTGACCGAGCGGCTCAAGGAACTGCACGAGGAAGGCCGCCTGCTCGAAGCGCAGCGGCTCGAGCAGCGGACCAATTTCGACCTCGAGATGATCGCCGCCACCGGCAGCTGCGCGGGGATCGAGAACTACAGCCGCTTCCTCACCGGGCGCCTGCCGGGCGAACCGCCGCCGACATTGTTCGAGTACCTGCCCGAAAACGCGCTGCTGTTCGTCGATGAAAGCCACCAGACGGTGCCGCAGATCGGGGCGATGTCGAAGGGCGACCACCGCCGCAAGATCACGCTGGCCGAACATGGTTTTCGCCTGCCNTCCTGTATCGACAACCGCCCGCTGCGGTTCAACGAATGGGACGCGATGCGCCCGCAGACCTTCGCGGTCTCGGCCACGCCGGGCACGTGGGAGATGGAGCAGACCGGCGGCGTCTTCGCCGAACAGGTCATCCGTCCCACCGGGCTGATCGATCCGCCGGTGGGCATCCGCCCGGTCGAGGACCAGGTCCAGGACTGCATCGAGGAATGCAAGAAGACCGCCGCCAAGGGCTATCGCACGCTGGTCACCACGCTGACCAAGCGGATGGCAGAGGATCTGACCGAATTCATGCACGAGGCGGGCGTCAAGGTCCGCTACATGCACTCCGACGTCGAGACGCTCGAACGCATCGAGCTGATCCGCGACCTGCGGCTGGGCGTCTATGACGTGCTCGTGGGGATCAACCTGCTGCGCGAGGGGCTCGACATTCCCGAATGCGGGCTGGTCTGCATCCTCGATGCCGACAAGGAAGGCTTCCTGCGCAGCGAGACCAGCCTGATCCAGACCATCGGCCGCGCCGCGCGCAACGTCGACGGGCACGTGATCCTCTATGCCGACCGGATCACGGGCAGCATGGAACGCGCGATGGCGGAAACCGACCGCCGCCGCGAAAAGCAGAAGTCCTATAACGAGGAACACGGCATCACGCCGCAGACGATCCGCCGCCAGATCGCCGACATCGTCGCGCATACCGCGTCGCAGGACGGGGTCACGGTCGATACGGGCGATGACGAGCGCAACAATCTCGTCGGGCACAATCTGCGCGCCTATATCGAGGACCTCGAGAAACGCATGCGCACCGCCGCGGCCGATCTCGAATTCGAGGAAGCCGGCCGCCTGCGCGANGAAATCCGCCAGCTGGAGAACGACGAACTCGGCCTCGGCGATGCAGAAAAGAAGGCGCCGCGTGTCGGCCGCAGCGATGCGGGCCGCCCGGGAACGCGCAAGACGCGCTATGGCAAGACACGCTACAAGCGGATGGGCGGCAAACCGTGATCGACAGGCGTATTTGACGCGGGTCGTGCGGTGGGGTCATAGGATGGCCGCAAAGGGGGACTGAACCGCATGAAATCGAGCCGTATTCTCGCCGCCATCTGCGCCGCGAGCGCCGTCGCATTGGCGCCGCACGCCGCACTCGCGCAGGACGACAGCGTAGAGGCCGCCGCACCGGCCGCGATCGAACCGCAGGTCAGGACGCGCGACATGGTCGGGACGTTCGGCGGGCAGCGCGTGTCGTACCGCGCGACGATTGCGGAGACCGTGCTGGAAGCGGACGACGGCAAGCCCGAAGCGGTGGTCGTCACCACCAGCTATGTGAAGGACCCGCGCGATACCTCGCGGCCCGTGTTCTTCCTGTTCAACGGCGGGCCCGGATCGGGTTCGGTTTGGCTGCAGATGGGCGCGTTCGGGCCCAAGCGCGTGGCAATCCCCTCCGACGCGCGCGACGACGGCGCGCCGCCCTACCCGCTGCTCGACAATCCCGACAGCCTGCTCGACGTCGCCGATCTCGTCTTCATCGACCCGCCGGGCACCGGCTTCAGCTATCTTACCGAAGGGACCGACCCGAAGAAGTATTACGGGCTCGAACAGGACGCGGAAGCGGTGGCCAAGGTCATCCGCCTGTGGCTCAACGACAATGGCCGCTGGAACAGCCCCAAATATCTCGGCGGCGAAAGCTATGGCACCACGCGCACCGCGATGGTCGCGCGCGAGCTCGAAGGCGGCACCTTCAATGACGTGGGCCTCAACGGGCTGATCCTGATCTCGACCATTCTCGATTTCGCCGGGCGCGAACCCACGCCGGGCAATGAAATGGCCTATGTCGTTACCCTGCCCAACATGGCGGCGGCGGCCTATTATCACGGCAAGGTACAGGCGCCCTCGGTCGAGGCGATCGTCGAGGAAGCGCGCCAGTTCGCCATCGGCCCCTTCATCACCGCGCTGCTCAAGGGGCAGGACCTGCCCGATGCCGAACGCGCCGCGGTGCGGGCCGAGCTTGCGCGGCTGACCGGCCTGTCCGAACGCTATCTCGACCAGGCCGACCTGCGCGTCACTGCGCAGCGCTTCTACAAGGAATTGCTGCGCGACCGCGGCCTGACGATCGGACGGCTCGATGCGCGCTACACCGGGCGCGATTTCGACAATGCCGGCGAGACGCCCGATAACGACCCCAGCTTCTACGGCATCGATGCGGGCTACACCGCGGCGATCAACAGCTGGGCGCGCGACACGCTGGGGTTCGAGACGACCCGCGAATACCAGTCGATCGGGCGCGAACCGGGCCGGCACTGGCAATGGTCGACCGGCCAGGGCCGCGGCGCCTATCTCAATGTCGCGCCCTATATCGGTCAGGCGATGCGCCAAAATTCGCAGCTGCGCGTGTTCAATGCGCAGGGCTATTACGATTTCGCCACGCCCTTCTTCGGCGCCGAATATTCGCTCAACCGGACGGGCATTCCGCAGGACCGGGTGGAGCTGCATTATTACGATGCCGGGCACATGATGTATGTCCGCGACGAAGACCGGGCGAAGTTGTCGCGCGACATTCGCGCCTTCATCCGCAACCGCTGAGGATAGCGCATCACGCGCGCTTGAACGCTGTCACGCCTGTGTCATAGCGCGCGCATGCGCCGCCTTCTCGCCCTCCTCCCGCTGACCGTACTGGCGGCCTGCAAGCCGCCCGCGTCGGACGATTACGTCGAACGGACACGGATCGGCGAGCCGGCCGCCGGTCCCTCCGAACCGATCGATTCCCCCGATACCGAGAATGCGATCTGGGCCCCGGCCGCCAGCGGCCAGCGGCTGCTGTACGGCACGCCGGGCGAACGCCCGCTGTTCGCAGTCGAATGCCTCGAAGGCGACCGCGCCGAGGCGACGCTGGCCTACACCCGCTTTGCCCGCGCCGATCCGGGCGCCAAGGCGGTGCTCGCGCTGATCGGCAACGGCCATGTCGCACGGCTGCATATCGACGCCGTGCGGATCGGCGACGTCTGGCGCTGGGAAGGCGCGGTGGCGGCGGACGATGCCCGCATGGACGTGCTGACCGGCACGCGCCAGGTCGAAGCCACCGTGCCCGGCGCGGGAAGCGTGATCCTCAATTCGAGCCCGCTGCCCGGCGAACTGGTCGAGACATGCCGCGCCCCGGACCAGGCGGTCACGGCCGAGGCGGCGGAGAGCGATCCGCCGCCTGCGCCCGCTGCACCAGAAGATCCGGCGTAAGCACCTGCGGCAATTGCTCGGCCTCCTCGCCGGGTGCGTACCACAGGTAGAGCGGGACGCCCGCGGCCCCCTGCCGCGTGAGCATGCGCGAGATTTCCTCGTCGCGGCGCGTCCAGTCGGCGCGCATCGCGACAACGCCCGCCTGCTCGAACGCGGCGCGTGTCGTCTCGCGCTCGATCGCGACACGTTCGTTGACCTTGCAGGTGACGCACCAGTCGGCCGTGAACCAGACGAACACCGGCCGCCCCGACCCGCGCGCCTCTGCCAGTGCGGCGTCGCTGAAGGCGACCGGGTCGAGCAGGCTCGCGCCCGCCTCGCCGNCCGGTGTNTCGGGTTCGGGNAGCAGGGCGAGCCCCAGTGCCAGCGCCGCCAGCAAGGCTGCGAACAGCGGCAGCGTTCCCCCGCGGGCGCGCCGCTGGAACAGGCCGATCAGCGCCAGCCCGCCGANTGCCGCNGCGCCGAGTACCAGCACCAGCGCCAGCCATTCGCCGCCGCCGATCCGCCATGCCAGCCAGCCGAGCGCGGCTGCCGTCAGCCCCATGGGCAGCGCCATCCAGCGCCGGAATTGCTCCATCCAGGCGCCGGGCCGCGGCAGGCGGCGGCGGATCGCCGGGACGAAGCCGACCAGCAGGAAGGGCAGCGCCAGCCCGGCACCCAGCGCGACGAACACCAGCAGGCCGTGGAACGGTTCGATCACCAGCGCCGCGCCCAGCGCCAGCGCCATGAACGGCCCGGTGCACGGGGTGGCGACAAAGGCGGCCAGCAGCCCGGTCGAGAAGGAACCGCCCCGCGACGGCGCGCCGCCCGAAATCGCGAAACCGGGGATCGTGAACAGGCTGAGGAAATTGGCGGTAATCGCCAGCGCCAGCAGGAACAGGGCGGCGACCACCAGCGGTTCCTGCAACTGGAACGCCCATCCGATCTGCTCGCCCGCTGCGCGCAACAGCAGGATGGCGCCGCCCAGCGCCGAACAGGCGAGCACCACCCCGGCGGTATAGGCCAGCGCGTCCCTGCGCGCAGCACGCGCATCGCCCCCGGCCTTGGCAAGCGCCAGCGCCTTGAGGCTGAGGATGGGAAAGACGCAGGGCATGATGTTGAGCAGCAGGCCGCCCGCCAGCGCTGCCAGCAGCAATTGCCACAGCGATGCGTCGCTGCTGCCTTCCAGCGGCGCCACACCCTCGAGCGGAACATCGCCTGGCTGCGCGGCAAAGCGCACGCCGCGGCCATCGCCCAGATCGAGAATGCCCGCGATAGTTTCCGGTCGCGCCGCGCCGGCAGCATTGACGCCCGGCGGGAGCGGCCGCTGCTCGAGCGGGATTTCGGCCACCAGCAGGTCGCCTTGGCGGCGGAAGGTCTGCGCACCGGTATAGACTGGCCTGTCGTCCCCGCCCAGTTCGGCGGTGGCGAGGAACAGGTGCGGCGCGCCGAGCTGCGTCGCGGCGGGGATCGGAATGCCGATCCGCAAGCGGTCGCGCGCGAATTCGAAGCGCGCCGCGCTGTCGAGCGGAGGGACGATGGCGGCGCGCCATTCACCGAACCGCGGGTCGGCGCCGGCGCGCGCGGGATCCAGCGTCATGCGCGCCTGCTGCGGAACGCAGATCGTATCCGTACAGGCCAGATAGCTGGCGGTCAGCCCGATCGTCCCGGCGCCGGCAAGCGCTGCACCTTCGGGCACCGTGATGGGCACGAGCACCGCGTAATCGCCTTCATAGACATGGTTCATCAACCCGCCGATCACCAGCCGCTGCGGCAGCGGATAGAGCGGCTCGCCCGCATTCCAGCCGGAGGGGAGTTCCCAGTCGAGCTGCATGCCGAGGCCGGCATCGCCCGGGTTCGACCAATAGCCGTGCCATTCGGCTGTCGAGGGCGTGAAATGCAGCGCCACCATCCAGCGCTCGCCCCGCTGCGGGACGCCTTCGGCGACCAGTTCGACCGGCATGCGGTCGCTGCCGGGCCCCTGGGCAGACGCAGGGGTCACAAGGACCGGGCCTGCAAAGGCCAGCGCCAGCAGCGCCAGCCACAGGCCGACCCGTTCCATTATCCTTGCCTCGGTCACGCCGCAGGCTCTAGGGATTGGCCCCATGACAGACAAGCGAGACCTGCTGATCCTGGGCGGCGGCCTGGTGGGCATGACCCTGGCGCTGGCCGCGGCGAAAAAGGGGCTCTCGAGCCACCTCGTCGACCGCGCCGATCCGGCCAGCCTGACAGCCGTAGGGTTCGACGGGAGGGCCTCGGCCATATCGACTGCCAGCTGGCGGTTGTTCCGCCATATCGGGCTCGAACAGGCGCTCGAACCGCATGGCTGCGACATCGCCGCCATCGCGGTGCTCGACCAGATGAAGCCCGGCCGGCTCGATTTCCGCCCCGAACCGCATGAAGGCACGCTGGGGCGAATGTTCGCCAATCGCCAGCTGCGGCTCGCAGTCCACGAAGCCGCGGCCAGCGAACCGCTGATCGAATGGCACGCGCCGGTCGAAGTCACCGCGCGCGATCGCGGCGAGTTCGGCGTGTCCGCCANGCTGGGCGACGGACGCGTGCTCGAAGCCGCGCTGATGGTCGGCGCCGAAGGCCGCGGCTCGCCCAGCCGCGAGGAAGCCGGGTTCAAGATGGCCAGCTGGGATTACAGCCACCGCGCGCTGATCGCCGGGATCGACCACAGCAAGCCGCATGACAATGTGGCGTGGGAAATCTTCTATCCCGAAGGCCCCTTCGCGCTGCTGCCCATGCTCGACGGGCCCGATGGCCAACATCGCAGCGCGCTGGTGTGGACCGTCGACGAGAAGGACGCGGCGGGCGTGCTCAAGCTGTCCGATCGCGCCTTTCTCGCCGAAGTGCACAAGCGGATGGGGGACCTGCTGGGCGAGCTGACGCTCAACAGCGCGCGCTCGTCCTGGCCGCTCAGCTTCCAGCATACCGCCAAAATCGTCGACCACCGGCTCGCGCTGGTCGGCGACAGCGCGCACGGCATGCATCCGATCGCGGGCCAGGGTCTCAACCTTGGTCTGCGCGATGTCGGCGCGCTGGTCGAAGTTCTCGATGAAGCGCTGCGGCTCGGCCTCGATCTGGGCGATGCGCAGGTGCTCAAGAAGTACGAGGAATGGCGCGCACTCGATTCGCTGATGGTGATGGGCGCGACCGACAGCCTCACGCGCATTTTCGGCATTCGCGGGAAAACCGCCAGCGCGCTGCGCCGCTTCGGCATGGCTGGAATCCAGCGCACCAGCTGGCTCAAGGGCTTCTTCATGAACGAGGCGCGCGGCGTCTCGGGCGAGCTGCCCGAACTGCTGAAGGCCTGAAGCCCTAGCCCTCTTCGGCGGGGCTCGGCTGTTCGACGCGGTTGCCCGCCCCGTCGCGCAACCGGCGCGGTTCGAGCACGGCAGCGGTTTCGATCAGGTCGAGCGCCCGCTGCGCTGCGGCATAGCGTTCGGCATCGCGCAGCCAGCCCTCGGCGCTTTCAGCCCCCGGCAGGTTGCGCACTTCGGCGATCGCTGAATCGGTCCGCCCGCTTTCGAGGAACAGCCGCGCGCGATCGAGCCGGCGCTGGGGCTGCGGCGATGGCGCGCTTTCGCGGCGAATCACGAACAGTTGCGACAATTCTTCGCTGAAGCGCGCGAACCCGTCCCGTTCGCTCGGTGCGGCGAGCTGCGGCGAGAGGCCTTCCAGCCGCGCGATCAGCTGGTCGAGCGTGATCGGATCGCGGCTGGTGCGGATGATGGTGTCGACCGCATTGGGCATGGCATCGCCGAAGCGCAGCCGCAGCTGGTCGGCCAGATAGCCGAGCTCGGCGCCTTTCTCGAGCGCGCGGCGGGTGGCGAAAGCGATCAGCAGCCCTTCGGCGCGGGCGGTGTTGCCGGCTGCGGCCTCGGCCTGCAGGTCCAGCCGCGCCAACCGCTGTTCGGCCGCCGCCAGCCGGGTGTCGAGCCCGCCCTGCTGTTCGGCCACGCGCTCGACCGCTTCCTGCGCGGCCTGGCTGGCGGTGGCACTGGGCGTGGGCGAAGGATCGACCGCCGGGCTGGCCAGCACCTGGGGCTGGTCATCCGCAGCGGCGCTCGCTTGTGGTTCCGCGCGGTCGCTCAGCGAATAGACCGCATAGCCCGCCACTGCCCCGCCCAGCACGAAGCTGGCGATCACGGCGATCATCACCGGCCTTGCCGAAGGNCCCTTGCGCCGGGAGCTGGTGTAAGTGTCCATCTGTTCCGTTCCGCGAACCCGGTCGCCCTGCCGGGGCGCCGTATTATCGTTATGCATCGGTCTGACACAAAGCTTCCGCCAAGGCCAGTAGCTCGCTGTCGCCCGGGGCATCGGCTACCGAGACCGAGCGCCAGCCCTCGCCGGCCAGTTCCGCGACGCGCGGACCGATTACCGCGAGGTCGACGCGGGCGCGGTCGAGCTTGTGGCGGTCGAATTCGACGCCGAGCCGCTCGGCCGCGGCACCCGAATGCAGNGCCACCACGCCGCCGCCGCGCAGCAATTCGCGGTCTTCCTCGGCCAGCCCCTCGGGCACCGCGCGGTAGACGGTGCGCGTCTCGACCCTGATCCCGTCGGGCAGGCGCAGCGTCACGCGGTCCGCNCCGGCAAGGCGCAGCAGNCGCAATTCGCGCTTGCTCAGNTCGTCGAGCAGGTTCTGCAGTCCGCCGCGCCCGGTGCGGCCGATCAGGAACCCCGCCGCCCGCGCCGCATCGGCGGTCGCCTCGCCCACCGCGTGGACCGGCAGCTTGGTGAGTTTCGCCAGNTGNTTGCCGCCGTGGCGAAAGGTGTTNGCGCTGCCGACCAGCAGNCCGTCGAAATCGGCGGNGTCGGGCGCATCCCAGGCCACCGGCTCGATCGTGAACAGCGGCGCGCCATGCACNTCGAGCCCCATCGCGCGCGCGGTTTCGGCGCTGACCGACCAGCCGGGTTCGGGGCGGATCAGGAACAGCGGCTTCACGATATCGGTCCGAAATGTTCGGTCACGGCCGCAGGTGCGCGCGCCAGCAGNTCGCGCGCCAGCGCCAGCGGCGCAGCATCGTCGCCCGCGGCGAATTCNGCCTCGCCGTCGATGCGGACGGNGCCATCGGGGCTGAAGATCGCCGCCGTCAGCGNGATCCGGCCATCGCCGCTGCGCGACAGCGCNGCAATCGGGCTGCTGCACGACNCCGCCCAGCCCTTCAAGCAACCGCCGTTCGGCAGCCACTTCGGCATGGCTGGGCGCGTCGTCGATCGCAGCCAGCATCGCGCGCGTCTGCGCATCGCCGCTGCGGCACTCGATCCCGATCGCGGCCTGCGCGGGGGCGGGAAGCCATTCTGCCGGGTCCAGCCGCACGCCGACGCTGTCTTCGCCCAGCCGGTCGAGCCCGGCGGCGGCGAGGAAGGTCGCATCGGCTTCGCCCGCCTCGAGCTTGGCCATCCGCGTGGCGACATTGCCGCGAATGCCNACCACNGNNAGNTCGGGGCGNAGATGCAGCAATTGCGCGGCNCGGCGCGGGGCGCTGGTGCCGATCCGCGCGCCNGCNGGNATGNCNGNAATCGNNTNCGCNCCGAGCANNCGGTCNGCCTTGTCNGCGCGCGGCAGGATCGCGGCGATGGCGATCGCTTCGGGCCGCAGCGTCTCGACATCCTTCATCGAATGGACCGCGCCGTCGATTCGTCCCTCGACCAGCCACTGGTCGAGTTCGCGCGTCCACAGCGCCTTGCCGCCGATTTCGGCAAGCGGGCGGTCCTGGATGCGGTCGCCGCTGGCGACCACCGGGACCAGTTCGACCGCCGATTCGTCCCAGCCATGCGCGGCGCACAGGCGCGCGCGCGCCTCGTGCGCCTGTGCCATGGCAAGCGGAGAACGGCGGGTTCCGAGACGGATGAGAGGTTGGGCTGGCATAGGGTCGGCTTGCCCTAGCGAGCCATGGCGCTAAGGGAAAGCAGGATGGCACTGGTTCTCGGCATAGAAAGCTCCTGCGACGAAACCGCGGTCGCGCTGGTCGACAGCGATCGCCGGATCGTGGCGCAGCGGATCGCCTCGCAGGATGCCGAGCACGCNCCCTTCGGCGGNGTGGTGCCCGAGATNGCNGCGCGCGCGCATGCCGAACGGCTCGCCCCGATGATNGAGGGCGTGTTGCAGGATGCGGGCATCGGCCTGGACGAGTGCGACGCGATCGCCGCGACTGCCGGCCCCGGGCTGATCGGCGGGGTGATGGTCGGCCTGGTCAGTGCCAAGGCGCTGGCAATGGCGAGCGACACGCCGCTGATCGCGATCAACCATCTCGAAGGCCATGCACTGAGCCCCCGCCTCGCAGACGCGAGCATCGCNTTTCCCTATGCACTGCTGCTGGTGTCGGGCGGGCATTGCCAGATCCTGCGCGTCGACGGCGTGGGNNAATATCGCCGGCTGGCGACNACGATCGACGATGCGCTGGGCGAAGCCTTCGACAAGACCGCCAAGATCCTCGGCCTCGGCTTTCCCGGCGGTCCCGCGGTGGAGCGCACCGCGAAGGACGGCGATGCCGCCGCTGTCCCNCTGCCCCGGCCGATGGTCGGCAGCGGCGAACCGCATTTCTCNTTCGCCGGCCTCAAGAGCGCGGTCCTGCGCGCCTACGAAAGCGGCAAGTACGAAATCGCCGATATTGCNGCCAGCTTCCAGCAGGCAGCGGTGGATTGCGTAACCGACCGGTTGCGTATCGCNCTGGCGGGCATGGACGATGTCGATACGCTGGTCGTGGCCGGCGGGGTGGCGGCCAATGCCACGGTGCGCGCTGCGCTCGAACAGCTTGCNGCCGCGCATGGTATGCGCTTTGCTGCGCCGCCGCCCAAGCTGTGCACCGACAATGCCGCGATGATCGCCTGGGCGGGNATCGAACGGCTGGGGCAGGACGACCCGCTCGACATTTCCGCGCGGCCGCGCTGGCCGCTCGACCCTGCGGCCGAACCGGTGCGCGGCGCGGGGGTGAAGGCATGAGCGGCGTCGGCGTCCTCGGCGCTGGCGCATGGGGCACCGCGCTGGCGCAGATGCTGGCGAGCGACGGGCGCGAGGTGCTGATCTGGGCGCGCGAACCCGAACTGGTCGCCGAGATTAATTCCGCGCGCACCAATTCGATCTACCTTCCCACTGCCACGCTGGCNGAAACNATCCGCGCCACCGGCGATCTGGCCGAACTCGGCGCGCTCGATACCTTGCTGGTGGTGACCCCCGCGCANCATACGGGCAGCGTGCTGGCTTCGATGCCCGCGCATCCGCGCGATCTGGTGCTGTGTTCGAAGGGGATCGAGGCCGGCAGCGGCCAGTTGATGAACCACGTCGCACAGGATGCCGCACCCGGNAGCGCGATCGCAGTGCTGTCGGGCCCCACTTTCGCGCATGAAGTGGCTGCCGGGCTGCCCACTGCGGTTACGCTGGCCTGNGCCGGGGGCGAAGCGCAGTGGGACCGCATTNCCCCCGTCATCGCGCGGCCGGCATTCCGGCCCTATTATTCGGACGACGTGATCGGCGCCGAAATCGGCGGTTCGGTCAAGAACGTGCTCGCAATCGCCTGCGGCGTGGTCGGCGGCCTGGGCCTGGGGCAGAATGCGCGCGCGGCGCTGATCGCGCGCGGCTATGCCGAGATGCTGCGCTTCGGCGAAACGCTGGGGGCACGCGCCGAAACCCTGGCCGGGCTGTGCGGGCTGGGCGATCTGGTGCTGACCTGTTCGTCNACCTCNAGCCGCAATTTCTCGCTCGGCGTCGCGCTGGGCGAAGGCGGCAAAGCGAGCGAGCTGATGGCCGACCGCAAAACCGTGGCCGAAGGCGCGCATACCGCGCCCGTGCTGGTCGAACTGGCCGCGCGGCACGGCATCGCCATGCCGATCGTCACCGCCGTCTACGGTCTGCTGAAAGGCGACGACCCGCGCGCCGTCGTATCCGACCTGCTCGCCCGGCCCTTGCGCGCCGAACAGGGCCACCCCGGGTGACCGACGCAAAACCGGACGAAGATCTTTCCGCGCTGGCCAAGGGCGGAAGGCAGAACTTCTTTGGCTTCATCCTGCGGCTGGTCGCGCGGCTGCCTTTCCTGTTCATCGCCGGGCGCCTTTACGGCCCCGATGCGCTGGGCCGCTTCGCCTCGGCGCTGGTGGTGGTCGAACTGGTCGCGCTGCTGTGCGCGATGGGCGAAAAGCGCGGACTGGCGCAGCGGCTCGCCGACGGCGACGACAGCCATCCCGCCAATCTGGTCTATGACGGCATGCTGCTGGCGCTGCTGTTCTCGGGCCTCGCGGCAGCATTCTTCTGGTTCGTCCCCGCCCCGCTGTTTCCCAGCGGCGAATACACCGAGCTCGACCGGTTCATCGTGCTGGCGATCCCCGCCTATGCGCTGACCGAAATCGTCCTCGCCGCGCAGGCGTACAAATACGATATCGCCACCACCGTGCGCGCGCGGGCGGTGATCGAACCGTGGACGATCTCGATCATGGCCGGGGTGTTCTATTTCCTTCCGGTGGTCAGCGATTCGGGGCTCGCGCTGGCCTATCTCGCGTCGATCTACGCTGGTCTCGCCACCGGGCTGTGGGCCTTCTTCCGCAGCTATGGCCGCCCGCGCGGCTGGCGGCCGCATCCGGTCTATATGGGCCGGCTGACGATGCGCGCGCTGCCGCTGGCGACGGCCGACGCAATCGAATGGGGCACGAGGCGCGTCGACATCTTCATCCTCGGCCTGTTTGCCGCGCCCGCCGCGGTGGGCGTCTATTACATCGCGCAGCAGGTCGCGAGCCTGCCGCAGAAGCTCAAGACGAGCTTCGAGCCGATCCTCGGCCCCGTCATCACCAAGAACCTCAAGACCAAGAATTACCAGGCGATTGCCAGCCANATCTGCCAGGTCGGCTTCTGGATCGTCGCCATGCAGGCCGGCATCGCGCTGGCGCTGGGCGTCCCCGGCGAAGCGGTGATGGGCCTTGTCGGGCCCGAATTCGTCGGCGGCACCGGGGCGCTTGCCTTCCTGCTGGTGGCCGAAGTNGTCGCCGCGACCGCNGTCGTGTCCGAAGCGGTGCTCGTCTATGTCGCGCGGGTCCGGAACTTGTGGATCTCGATCGGNACGATCGCGCTGCAGGCCGTGCTTACCGTGGTGCTGATCGAAGCGATGGTCGCGGGCGGCTATGGCGAGCCATACAAGGCCGCCGCCGCGGCAATCGCGCTGATGCTGGCGCTGGGCACTGCCAGCCTGGTCAAGGCGATGCTGCTCTCGCGCATTCTCGGCCAGTCGATCAACACCTTCCGCTGGCCGCTGGTGTGGGCNGTNGCGCCTGCCGTGCTGGTCGGCTGGGGCGCGACGCAGCTGCCCGAATGGGCCGAGCTGATCGTGGGCATACCGGCGATCCTCGGCGTTTATGGCATCATCATCTGGAAGCGCGGGTTCGGCCCGGAGGACCGGGTGCTGTTCCGCCGCAATCTCGACAAGGAAGAGCCCGAGCGCATCTGACCGTTCGTCGCGGATAAGACACGTTCAGTCGGTATTCACCCCAAGAACGGGTAGCGTGGAGCACTCGCAAGGAAGGGGAGGACTGCCCATGCGTTTCGCAAGATTTACCGTCACTTGTGCAGCAGCTGCGCTGATCGCCGGCTGCGCCACGCAGCCCGATGGCGATACCATCATCATCGCCAGCGGCAAGGCCGATCGGACCGAAGCGGGCCGCACGCCGCCGCCGCCACCACCTCCTCCCCCGCCGCCGCCTCCGCCAGCGCATATGGCCAGCCCTTCACCCCTTATCGTCATGGCGTCCCGAGTTCGTGCCGACGCGGCGACCCCATCCACCGAAACATCGGTCATCGAACCGGGCTATCGCTATTTCCCGCCGGTCTTCGTGCCCAGCCCGCCCAGCCGCGAGCAGTATGACGGCGAGGACGTGTCGCCGGTCAAGCTGGTCGCCAGCGAACCCGTCTCGACTTTCTCGGTCGATGTCGACACCGGCGCCTATACCAATGCCCGCCGGTTCATTTCCGATGGCGCGCTGCCGCCCAAGACCGCGGTACGGACCGAAGAATTCATCAATTACTTCCGCTATGACTACGACCGGCCGGACAGCCTCGACCAGCCCTTCACGGTCAATACCGATGTCGCGGTGAGCCCGTGGAATGCCGACGCGCGGCTGGTGCGCATCGGGCTTGCCGGGTATGAAATGCCCGCGCAGGAACGCCCCGCCGCCAATCTCGTCTTCCTGCTCGATGTCTCGGGCTCGATGGGCAGCGCCGACAAGCTGCCGCTGGTCAAGACCGCGATGCGCCAGCTTGCCGGACAGCTGACCGAACGCGACCGCGTCTCGATCGTCGTCTATGCCGGGGCCGCGGGCCTCGTGCTCGAACCGACCAATGACGAACGCAAGATCAAGGACGCGCTGGACCAGCTCAATGCCGGCGGGTCGACCGCGGGCGGTGCGGGGATCGAACTCGCCTACCGCGTGGCCGAGGCCAACCGCATCGAGGGCGGCGTCAACCGCGTGATCCTGGCGACCGATGGCGATTTCAACGTCGGCACTTCGGATCGCGAGGCACTGGTCGAATTGATCGAGAAGAAGCGCGAAAGCGGCGTCACGCTGTCGGTGCTCGGCTTCGGCCGCGGCAATCTCAACGATGCGATGATGGAACAGGTCGCCAACAACGGGAACGGCAATTATTCCTACATCGACAGCGCGCTGGAAGCACGCAAGGTGCTCGGCGATGAAATGGGCGCGACGCTGTTCACCATCGCCAAGGACGTAAAGATCCAGGTCGAATTCAATCCGGCAGTGGTCAGCCAGTACCGCCTCGTCGGCTATGAAAACCGCGTGCTGCGCGAAGAGGACTTCGACAACGACGCGGTCGATGCGGGCGATATCGGTGCGGGCCACCAGGTCACCGCGCTGTATGAAGTGATCCCCGCCGGCGGCGAAGGGTGGGTGCCCGCGCGGCGTTACGAGGACATGGTCGATGACCGCGCCCGCGAACTGGCGAGCGAGGCGGCCTATGTGAAGCTGCGCTACAAGCGGCCCGATGGCGATACCTCGCAACTGCTGACCTACGCCCTGCCCGCATCCGCGCTGGCGACAAGCGCGGTGCCGCGCGGCGATTTCGCCTTCGCCAGCGCGGTCGCCGCCTTCGGCCAGAAACTGCGCGGCGACCCGCTGCTGGCGGATTATACCTATCCGCAGATCGCCGCGCTGGCCGGGCCGCAGCGCGATTTCTGGCGGCAGGAATTCCTCCAGCTGGTGATCACCGCCGAGGGTTTGGAATAACCGCGCGCAGGGCGCTTGGCAGGGGGGGCGGCTGGCGGCTAAGAGCCAGCGCATGTCGATCCGTGCTCCCCTTGTCATGCTTGTCGGTGCCATGGCGACCGGCCTCGCCGGCTATGCACTGGCCGAGCCAATGGCGGCCGACTTCATAGACCGGCTCGAAACGCAGTCCGCCGCAGCGATTGCCGAAGCGGGCGGCACGGGGGTCACCGCACGCTTCGCCAGCGCCACCGGATCGCTTTCGCGCCACCCGCTGCTGAGCGGCGGCGAGGATTTGGACGAGAGCGTCCGCACGCGCGTGGCGCGTGAAGTCTACGACATTCCCGGCGTCGGCGGCGTGACCTGGAGCGACGGGACGGTGCGCGCCGAAAGCGACGAGCCGACCTACCAGCCGCTGCATTGCCAGGAAGACGTCGAAGGGCTGCTGCGCACCCGTTCGATCCGGTTCGAGGAAGGCAGCAGCGCCTTACTGCCGTCGAGCCGCAAGCTGCTGAACGAAGTTGCCGACGCGCTGCGGCCGTGCCTCGGCTCGATCATCGCGATCACCGGCCACACCGACAAGGCGGGCACCGAGCCCGGCAATCTGGCGCTGAGCATGGAACGCGCGCGCGTGGTGCGGCAGGCGCTGATCGAGCGCGGCATCCCGCGCGACGGGCTGCGCGCCAGCGGGGTCGGCTCCAGCCAGCCGGTCGAGGGGCTGGCCCCCAGCGACCCGGCCAACCGCCGCATCGAATTCTCGGTGATCCGCACCGAACCGCTCCGTCCCACCCCCGTCGACACGCCGGGAGCCCGCTGACATGCCGCTATGGTTCGAACTGGCCGCGCTGATGGTCGCCGCCTACGGTGCGGGGATCGGCATCGGCTGGGCGCTGTGGGGCCGCCACGACCAACAAGAGGACTAGACCATGAGCGAACTGCTCCAGACCTATTGGCCGCTGATCGTCGCCGCGCTGCTGCTCGGCCTGGTGATCGCATGGTACCTGTTCAACAGCTCGCGCAAGACCCGCGTCACCAGCACCAGCCGTGACGTGCTCGATGACGGCGCCGCCCCGGCGCAGCGCAACAAGGCGCTGATCGACAGCGCCCCGGCGGCGACCCCGATGCAGCCCGCGGCCGGCGTGCCGGCCGGCGGTGCCACGACGGAGCCGGCCGCCACTACCCCCGCCGCAACCCCAGCTCCGACCCCGACCCCGACTCCGGCACCCGCATCCGCATCCGCATCCGCAACGCCCGCAAGCGCATCGGCTCCGGCTGGCGGCGACGATCTGACCCGTATCAAGGGGCTGGGTCCGAAGCTGTCGGCCACGCTGCACGGCATGGGCGTGACCACATTCGCGCAGATCGCCGCCTGGGACGACGCCGAAATCGACCGCGTGGATGCGCAGATGGGCCGCTTCCAGGGCCGCATCCGGCGCGACGACTGGGTCGGCCAGGCGGCCATGCTCGCCGCTGGCGACGAAGCCGGTTTCGCGGACCGCTTCGGGAAACTCAGCTGACGCGACCGGGAACCGATTTCCGGCTGCGGTATTTGGTTACGTGGGTCCGCAGTCGAGGAGAGGTCAGATGAGTCGTCAACTACGAGTACTCGTCGCCGAAGACGAACTGATCGTCGGTTACGATCTGTGCGATACGGTGGCAGAAGCGGGCTACATGGTCGAAGGGCCGTATGACGATCTGTCGTCGGCCATGCTGGCCTACCAGAAGTCCAAACCCGATATCGCCATTCTCGACGTCCAGCTAGGCGATGGCATCGTCTATCCGCTGGCCGAACAGATGATGGCGGAAAACGTGCCGGTCATCTTCCATTCGGGTCAGCTGTCCCCCGCCGAGGTGGCGCTTCGCTTCCCGCGGGCGCAAGCGCTGGCCAAGCCCTGCCCGCCGGCTGCCGTGATCGACTCGATTCAGCGCGCCGCCGCGCACGCCTGACCGCAGCGGGCGGGTTTCGCCCGCCATTGCCGGAACATTGCGCGGCGACGAACCATTCCTTGAACGAACGCAATATTCTCAAGGAAGGAAATGCCGATGTCGCTCCCCACAATGATCGCCGCACACCCGCAGGTCGAGGACGAGACCGAGGAACTGGTCACTGCCGCACGCCATGCAATGCTGTGTTCGCTGTTCTGCACCAGCTGCGCCGATGCCTGCGTGGCCGAGGACATGGACATGGCGCAGTGCATCCGCAACTGCCTCGACTGCGCCGATGTCTGCGCCGCGACCGCGCGGCTCGCCGTCCGCCGCACCGCGCAGAATATTGACGTGCTGCGCGCCCAGCTCGAAGCCTGCATCACCGCCTGCGAAACCTGCGCCGCCGAGTGCGAGAGCCATGACAATCCGCACTGCTCGCTGTGTGCCAAGATGTGCCGCGAATGCGCGGAAGATTGCCGCAAGGCGCTGCCGCTGGTGAAGTGACCTTCGCTGCCCGCGCAGGTCTTGCCCCGCGCGGGCAACCCTGCCAGTGGCTGGGGTGGAACAGAGGAGACCACATGGCCGCTATGGTGCCTTTCGCCTGGGACGATCCCTTCAACCTCGACGATCAGTTGACCGAGGACGAGCGGATGATCCGCGACGCTGCCCACGCCTTTGCGCAGGGCGAATTGCAACCGCGGGTAATCGAGAACTTCAGCAAGGAAGTCGACGACCCCGAACTCTTCCCGATGATGGGTGAGGCGGGCCTGCTGGGCGCCACCGTGCCCGAGGAATATGGCGGCGCGGGTGCCAGCTATGTCGCCTATGGCCTGATCGCGCGCGAGATCGAGCGCGTCGACAGCGGCTATCGTTCGATGGCCTCGGTCCAGTCGAGTCTCGTTATGTATCCGATCCTCGCCTATGGTTCGGAAGATCAGCGCAAGAAATACCTGCCCGGCCTTGCCAGCGGTAAGCTGATCGGCTGTTTCGGCCTGACCGAGCCCGATGCCGGCAGCGATCCCGGCGGGATGAAAACCACCGCCAAGAAGGTCGATGGCGGCTATGTCATTTCCGGCTCCAAGACCTGGATTTCCAACGCCCCCTTCGCCGATGTCTTCGTGGTCTGGGCGAAGAGCGAGGCGCATGGCGGCGGCATCCGCGGCTTCGTGCTCGAAAAGGGCATGAAGGGGCTGTCCGCCCCTAAGATCGAAGGCAAGCTGAGCCTGCGCGCCTCGACCACCGGCATGATCGTGATGGACGAAGTCGAAGTGGGTGAAGACGCGCTGCTGCCCGAAGTGCAGGGCCTCAAGGGTCCGTTCGGCTGTCTCAACCGCGCGCGCTACGGCATCAGCTGGGGCGCGATGGGTGCGGCCGAGTTCTGCCTCCACGCCGCGCGCCAATACGGGCTCGACCGGCACCAGTTCGGCGTGCCGCTGGCGAGCAAGCAGCTCTACCAGCTCAAGCTCGCCGACATGATCACCGAGATCTCGCTCGGCCTGCAATCGAGCCTGCGCGTTGGACGGCTGATGGACGAAGGCAAGTTCGCGCCCGAGATGATCAGCATCGTCAAGCGCAACAATGTCGGCAAGGCGCTCGATATCGCGCGCAAGTCGCGCGACATGCATGGTGGCAACGGCATTTCGGAAGAATACCAGGTGATCCGCCACATGGTGAATCTCGAGACGGTCAACACCTACGAAGGCACGCATGATGTCCATGCGCTGATCCTCGGCCGCGCAATCACGGGGATCGCGGCGTTTTGACCCCTCGCGCGCGAGCGATCCTGTCCTACAGCCCGGCCCTGTGCCACAGGGGCCCCATGCCCCGCACTCCGACCCGCCCCGTTTGCACCCGGCTCCGGCCGCGTGTCCAGGGGGCAGGTTTTTTCCGCCTGGACCGTGTAACATGCGGTCCATGTCGTGGACGCGCCTTCGGCCGTTCCAACATCCGCGCGACATCGGGAGCCGCATCATGATCCGCCTTCACGGCTACTATCGCAGTTCGACCAGCTACCGCCTGCGCATCGCGCTGGAGCTGAAAGGGCTGGACTACGAATACGTGCCGGTGAACCTGCTCGAAAGCGAACAGAAAGGCGCCGCCTTCACCAGTCGCAACCCCTTCGGTTCGGTCCCGCTGCTCGAGGTCGACGGCAAGGACTATGTCCAGTCGATGGCGCAGCTCGAATGGCTCGACGAAGCCTATCCCGATGCACCGTTGCTGCCCGGCGATGCCGGTGACCGCTATCTCGCGCGCGAACTGGCCTATGCCATCGCGACCGAACTGCACGCCCCGCTCAACCTGCCGGTGCTCAAGTATCTCGCCAAGGAATACGGCAAGTCGCAGGACGAGATCGGCATCTGGTACCGCCATTGGCTCGCGCGCACGCTCGACCCGCTCGAAGCGCGGCTGGCGCAGCTCGGCAGCGGCGACTTCCTGTTCGAGCGGCCCGGCCTGTTCGAGGTCTGCCTGTTGCCGCAGGTGTACAACGCCCAGCGTTTTGGCTTCGACTTTGCCGACAAGCCCCACATCACCCGGATCGAAACCGCCTGTCTCGCGCTGCCCGCGTTCCAGCGCGCGCATCCGGACAACCAACCCGACAATCCCGAGAGGATACAACCGACATGAAGCTCGCAACACTCAAGGACGGCACGCGCGACGGCAAGCTCGTGGTCGTCTCCAAGGACCTCACCCGTTACTGCGCGGCGGATAACATCGCGCCGACGCTGCAGACCGCGCTCGACGATTGGGCCGAAGTCGCGCCCAAGCTCGAAGCGCTGTACACCGATGTCGAACATGAGGCGGTGCCGTGCGAGCGGTTCCACGAACGCGAAGCGCATTCGCCGCTGCCGCGCGCCTACCAGTGGGCCGATGGCTCGGCCTATATCAACCACGTCGAACTGGTCCGCAAGGCGCGCGGCGCCGAGGTGCCCGAGAGCTTCTATCACGATCCGCTGATGTACCAGGGCGGCAGCGACAACTTCCTCGCGCCCCGCGACGATATCCCGCTGGGCGACACCAAGTGGGGCTGCGACATGGAAGGCGAGATCGCGGTGATCACCGACGACGTGCCGATGGGCGTGTCGAAGGATGACGCAGCGGATCACATCAAGCTGGTCATGCTGGTCAACGACGTCAGCTTGCGCGGCCTGATCCCGGGCGAACTGGCCAAGGGCTTCGGCTTCTTCCAGTCCAAGCCCGCCAGCGCGTTCAGCCCCGTAGCGGTGACACCCGACGAACTGGGCGATGCCTGGCAGGGCAGCGTCATCCACCTGCCGCTGATGGTCGATTACAACGGCCAGCCCTTCGGCCGCGCCAATGCCGGCGTCGATGCCACCTTCAGCCTCGCCGAACTGGTCGCGCATGCCGCGAAGACGCGCGACCTGGGCGCGGGTACGATCATCGGGTCGGGCACCGTCTCCAACCAGGGGCCCGACGGCGACCCGGGCAAGCCGGTGGCCGAAGGCGGTCTCGGTTACAGCTGCATTGCCGAAATCCGCATGATCGAAACCATCGCCAAGGGCGAAGCGAGCACGCGCTTCATGGTCCCCGGCGACAGCGTCCGCGTCGAGATGAAGGACGCCGACGGCCACTCGATCTTCGGGGCGATCGAACAGACGGTGGTGGAGGCCTGACGGGCCCCAGCTGACCGAAAACCGCATCATGTCCGCCCCCCCGACCCGCGGGCATCGCTGGCGCCTCGCGCTCGCCCTCATCGTGGGCGGCGTGCTGGCGTTGGCGCTGCTCCTGACCAGTTCCGAACCGGCCGTACCGGATAGCCGGCATGCCACCGCAGAGCAGGTCGCGGCCGCGCGCGCGCTCGTCAATCAGGCGCGGCAAAGCCGGGCGACGGGGGAGCCGGTCGAACTCACGCTCGCCGAAGCAGAACTGGCCGCGACCTCGGCGATGGTGACGCAGGGCTTTAAGCCCAACCGCTTCGACGCGCGCGTCGAGGATGGAGTGCTCACGCTGACCGGCAGCCGGCCCATGCTCTTCCGCTGGATCAACATCCGCGCGCAGGCGTCAGGGGCCAGCGAGGGGCTGCCGACCTTCACCGTGAAGATCGGCGCGCTGCCCCTGCCCGACTGGTTCTCGCAATGGGGACTGGCGCTGATCCAGCGCCGGATGGCCGCGCAGGGCGGCACCCTCCCGCCGATCGACACGATCGTGCGCAGCATGCGGATCGGGCCCGACAGCGTCACCGCGCGGGTCCTCATGCCGCAGGGCAGCCTGCTCGCGCATGCCCGGACAACCGGCGCTCCCGCGGTCGACGAAGACATCGTGGGCACCATCTACTGCGCGCTCGCCCAACGGCAGCGCGGCGAGCCTGCCCCGCTGCTGGCGCAGCAACTGCGCCGCGCGCTCGCGGCTTCGCAGCCCAGCCCCGAAGGGCATTCCGCCGCGCTCGTTGCGCTTGCGCTGTTCTCGCTCGGGCCCGAGGCGGCCGAACTGTTCGGCGGTGTCGACGGCACGATCGGCACCTGCGCGGCCCGGCGGGTCGCGCTGACGCTGCAGGGCCGCGCGGACTGGGCGAAACACTGGGCGCTTTCGGCAGCGCTCGAGACCACCACCGGCAGCAGCATCAGCGCGGCGATCGGTGAATGGAAGGAACTGGCCGACAGCCTGGAAAGCGATCCGCTGCTGGCTCCCAAGGACCCGAGCGGCTTCTCCTTCGTCGATCTCGCCAGCGACCGATCGGGGATCAAGATCGCGCGGCGCCTGACCGATCCGGAGCGGATGGCGGACGCGCGCGCGGCCTTGCTGGGCGCGCAGGACGAAGACCTGCTGCCCGCCGCGGCGCTCGCGCTCAGCGACGGGCTGACCGATGCCGAATTCGCAGCGCGCTACGGCGCGACCGACGATCCGCGCTATGAACGCAAGGTCGCCAGCATCGACGCGATGCTCCGCCGCGGCGGGATCGACTGAAGCAGCCGGTCTCCGCCGCGCCGGAGGATGCGGTCACATCGAACGGGCGATGACCATCTTCATGACTTCGTTCGATCCGCCGAAGATCCGCGTGATGCGGCTGTCGCGGAACATGCGCGCGATCGGGTAATCGTTGATGAAGCCCGCGCCGCCGTGGAACTGCAGGCACTTGTCGACCACTTCGCCCTGCAGTTCGGTGACCATGTACTTGGCCATGCACGCGGTCGGCACGTCGAGTTCGCCCTTGAGGTGCTTGGCGATGCAGTCGTTGACGAACACCCGCGCCGCAGTGCCGCGCGCGTTGAGGTCGGCGAGCACGAACTGCGTGTTCTGGAAGTCCCAGATCGTCTGGCCGAACGCCTTGCGGTTCTTGACGAAGTCCATGGTGACTTCGAGCGCCTTCTCGATCCCGGTCATCGCACCCATGGCGATGATCAGCCGTTCCTGCGGCAGCTCCCCCATCAGCTGGTAGAAGCCCTTGCCTTCCTCGCCGCCGAGCACGTTCTCCGCTGGAACGAAGACATCGTCGAAGAACAGTTCGGAGGTATCCGCAGCGTCCATCCCGACCTTGTCGAGCTTCTTGCCGCGCTGGAAGCCTTCGGCGCCCTCGGTCTCGAGCAGCATCAGCGAGATGCCCTTGGCGCGCTCGTTCGGATCGGTCTTGGCGACGACGATGATGAAGTCCGCCGTCTGGCCGTTCGAGATATAGGTCTTGGCCCCGTTGATGCGGTAACCGTTGCCGTCCTTGAGCGCAGTGGTGGTGATGCTCTGCAGGTCGGAGCCGACCCCCGGTTCGGTCATGGCAATGGCGCTGACCAGTTCGCCCGTGACGAGCTTGGGCAGGTACTTCTTCTTCTGCTCCTCGGTCCCGTGACGCACCAGATAGGGCAGGATGACCGTGTTGTGCAGGCTGGCGGCGAAGCCCTCGACGCCGTGCTTCGCCTGCTGGTCGATCACCACCATGTCATGCCGGAAATCGCCGCCGTGGCCGCCGTATTCCTCGGGCACGGAGACGCCCAGCAGGCCGGCCTCGCCCGCCTCGTTCCAGAACTCGCGTTCGACCTGGCCGTCCTCGCGCCATTTGAGCACGCGCTTTTCCGGCGCATGCTGCTGGTAGAACTTGCCCACGGCATCGGCGAAGATGGAGATCTCCTCGTCTTCCATGAACTCGGGCTGGGGTACGTTGATTGCTGGCATCTCTCGGATCCTCTCGAATGTTCTTGTGACGCGCCGAAGGGTCTTACTTGCCCTTCCAGTTCGGCGCGCGTTTCTCGGCGAAGGCGGCGGCGCCTTCACGGGCGTCTTCGGACACGAAGACGGGAGCGATAAGCTGGGTCTGGCGCTTGTAGCGTTCGTCCATCGGCCAGCCGCGCGATTGCTTGATAACCTGCTTCGACACCTTCACCGCCAGCGGGCCGTTGGCGACGATCCGCGCGGCGAGTTCCTTGGCCCCGGCCAGCGCATCGCCATCGGTCACGCGGTTGATGAGGCCCAGCTCATAGGCGCGCGGTGCGTCGATGAAATCGCCGGTCAGCGCAAGTTCCATGGCGATCCGTTCGGGGATCTGGTCGGGCAGCATCATCACGCCGCCGGCTGCAGCGACAAGACCGCGCTTCACTTCGGGGATGCCGAACTTGGCCGCGGCGCTGGCGACCACCAGATCACAGGCGATCATCAGTTCGAGCCCGCCCGCCAGCGCATAGCCTTCGACTGCGGCAATCAGCGGTTTTTCGGGCGGCTGCTGCACCACGCCGCCGAAGCCGCGCCCTTCGACGCTGGGCGATTCGCCGCGCAGGAAACCCTTGAGGTCCATGCCCGAACAGAAGGTTCCGCCCGCGCCGGTCAGGATGCCGACGCGCAGATTGTCGTCGCTGTCGAGGCGGTCCATCGCCGCGGCGATCCCCTCGGCCGCGGCCTTGGTCATCGCGTTCTTGGCATCGGGCCGGTTGATGGTGACGACGAGGATGCCGTCTTCTTCGCTCGTCAGAACTTCCTCGGACATAGCCGCTCTCTCCCATTTCAAATCGAAACTTGTCTTGCGCCCTTGCTGCGCGACGTTTACGCAAACGTCAACCGGCATTCGCCGCATAAAAAGACAAAACGAGAGGAGTCAGAAGCCATGGCCGAAGCCTATATCATCGACGCTGTCCGCACCCCGCGCGGGATCGGCAAGCAGGGCAAGGGCGCGCTCGCGCACATGCACCCGCAGCACCTCGCGGCCACCTGTCTCACCGCGATCAAGGATCGCAACGATCTCGATACCTCGACGGTCGACGACGTGATCTGGTCGGTCAGCACGCAGGACGGGATGCAGGCGGGCGACCTGGGCCGCATGGCCGCGCTCGATGCAGGCTATGACGTGACGTCCAGCGGCACCACGCTCGACCGGTTCTGCGGCGGCGGCATCACCAGCGTGGCGCTGGCNGCGGCNCAGGTNATGAGCGGGATGGAAGACTGCGTCGTCGCCGGCGGCACCGAAATGATGAGCCTCACCGCTCAGATGACCAAGGACAAGATGGCCGCCGGGCTCAAGCCGCCGATGATGGGCAGCCACAACGANCGCCTGATGCGCTCGCANCCGCANAGCCACCANGGCGTCTGCGGCGACGCGATTGCCACGATCGAAGGCTTCACCCGCGAGGANCTCGACGANGTCGGCTANCGCAGCCAGCAGCGCGCCGCCANNGCGATCGCNGAAGGCCGNTTCGACAANTCGNTCGTCCCGGTGANNGANGACGANGGCAATGTCGTGCTCGACAAGGANGANTNTCCNCGCCCGCAGACNACNCGCGAAGGCCTNGCCNANCTCGANCCNGCCTTNNCCAAGATCGCCAATGTCCCGCTCGACAAGANCGGCACNACCTTCGCCGGGCTGGTGAATGCNAANTANCCCGATGTCGANATCAAGCACTTCCACCANGCNGGCAACAGCTCGGGCGTGGTCGATGGCGCCGCNGCNGTGCTGGTCGCCAGCAAGGACTATGCGCAGAAGCACGGGCTCAAGCCGCGCGCGCGCATCGTCGCCACTGCCAATATGGGCGACGACCCCACGCTGATGCTCAACGCGCCGGTCCCCGCGGCCAAGAAGGTGCTCGAGAAGGCCGGCCTGACCAAGGACGACATCGACCTGTTCGAAATCAACGAGGCTTTCGCCGTCGTCGCCGCGAAATTCGTCAAGGATCTCGGGCTCGACTGGGACAAGGTCAACGTCAACGGCGGCTCGATCGCGCTGGGCCACCCGATCGGTGCCACCGGGTCGATCCTCATCGGTACGATGGTCGACGAACTCGAACGCCAGAACAAGCGTTACGGCCTCGTCACCATGTGCGCTGCGGGCGGGATGGCCCCCGCGATTATCGTCGAGCGGGTGGACGATTTCGTCGACTGATACGCCATAAGCATGCGCGCCCTCGCCTATGTCCGCGAAAGCGGCTAGAGGGCGCGCCATGCACTTTCTCGACCAAGCCAAGATCTTTCTGAAATCCGGCGCAGGTGGCCCCGGCGCGGTCAGCTTCCGCCGCGAAAAATATATCGAGTACGGCGGCCCCGACGGCGGCAATGGCGGCAAGGGCGGCGACATCGTGTTCGAAGCCGTCCAGGGCCTCAACACGCTCATCGACTTCCGCTACGCCCAGCATTTCAAGGCCAAGCGCGGCAATCACGGCCAGGGCAAGGACCGGACCGGGGCCGGCGCACCCGACCTCGTCGTCAAGGTTCCGCTCGGCACCCAGGTGCTCAGCGAGGACAAGGAAGAGGTGCTCGCCGATTTCACCGAGGTCGGCCAGCGGCTCGTGTTCCTCGAAGGCGGCATGGGCGGCCGCGGCAATGCCAGCTACAAATCCAGCACCAATCGCGCACCGCGCCAGCACCAGCCCGGCGAACCGGGCGAGGAAATGTGGGTCTGGCTGCGGCTCAAGCTGCTGGCCGATGTCGGCCTGCTCGGCCTGCCCAATGCGGGCAAGAGCACCTTCATCAACCAGGTATCCAATGCTAAGGCCAAGGTCGGCCATTACGCCTTCACCACCCTGGTCCCCAAGCTGGGCGTGGTGACGCACAAGGGCCGCGAATTCGTGCTTGCGGATATCCCGGGCCTGATCGAAGGCGCCGCCGAAGGCGCGGGGATCGGCGACCGCTTCCTCGGCCATATCGAACGCTGCCGCGTGCTGATCCACCTGATCGACATTTCGGGCGATGATCCGGCCGAAGCCTATCGCACGGTCAATGCCGAACTCGAAGCCTACGGCAGCGAACTGGCGGACAAGCCGCAGGTGGTGGCGCTGAACAAGCTCGATCTCGCCGACCAGGAACTGGGCGAAGCCTTCGCCGAGGAACTGCTGGCCGCGGGGGCGGACAAGGTCTTTCCCATCTCGGGTGCGACCGGCGCCGGGACCGGCGAACTGCTCGACGCCCTGCTCGGCTATCTGCCCGATCACACCTCGACCGAGACGAAGACCGTCGAAGTCGAGGATTCGTCCGACGACAGCAATCCGGAATGGTCGCCGATCTGACCGTGAAGGCACGGTAACAGCGCGGCAAGGCAAGACGGCTTCCGCGCGCCGCCCGCAGCCGCTAGTCCCCTGCTGATGGACATCGCCGCCCTTTCCGACCTGCGCCAGGCGCGCCGCCTTGTCATCAAGGTCGGCTCTGCCCTGCTGGTCGACAAGGGACGCGCGCGGACCGCATGGCTTGCCTCGCTTGCGGCGGAAATCGCCGAGTTGCGGCAGACTTGCGAAGTCCTGCTCGTTTCATCGGGGGCGATCGCGCTGGGCGCCGCCCGGCTCGGCCTGCCTCACGGCGGCCGCGGCAGCCTCGCCGACGCGCAGGCCGCGGCATCGGTNGGGCAGGTGGAACTCGCCCGCCTGTGGTCCGATGCGCTCGGCGCACAGGATATCACTGCCGCGCAAATGCTCGTCACGCTCGGCGATCTCGAGGACCGGCGCCGCTATCTCAATGTTTCCGCCACGCTCGGACGCCTGCTGGCCGCGGGCGCGGTACCGGTGGTGAACGAGAACGACAGCGTGGCGACCGAGGAAATCCGCTTCGGCGACAATGACCGGCTGGCCGCGCGCATCGCGCAAGCGGCGGGCGCGGATGCGGTGCTGCTGCTGTCCGACGTCGACGGGTTGTTCGACCGTGATCCGCGTGAGCCCGGCGCGCGGCGGATCGCGCGCGTGGACGGGGTTTCGCCCGAGATCATGGCAATGGCCACTGCCGATTCCGGCTCGGGCCTAGGTTCGGGTGGCATGCGCGCCAAATTGCAGGCCGCACGCATCGCGGAACGCGCGGGCATCGCGCTGGCGATCATCAACGGCACCCGGCCCGCACCCTTCGCGGCCGCGTTGGCGCAGGACAGCGGCACCGTGTTCGTGCCGCAGTCGGGCGCGTCCGCACGCAAGGCCTGGCTCGGCGGACGGCTGGCCCCGGCAGGCAGCGTGACGGTCGATCAGGGGTGCATGGCCGCGCTCGATAACGGAGCAAGCGTCCTGGCCGCTGGCGTTACCGCGGTGGAGGGAGATTTCGTCCGCGGCGATCTCATCGCAGTGTACGGCCCCGGAGGCGAACGGCTTGGCCAGGGACTGGTCGAATATGCCGCTGCCGAATGCCGCGCGATCATGGGGCTGCGGGAGGACCAGCAGGCCCGCACGCTCGGCTATGCCCCGCGCGCCGCCGTCGTCCACCGCGATCACATGGTGCGCCTGTGACGATCGCGCTGACCGGTGCCACCGGCTTCGTCGGCCAGGCCGTGCTCGACCAGGCGGCGCAGTCTGACGAGACCGTGCGCGCGTTGACCCGCCGCGCCCAGGCCCCGCGCGCCCATGTCGAATGGGTTGCTGGCGATTTGTCCGATACCGCCGCACTGGCTGCATTGTGCGAGCCTTGCGATGCGATCGTCCACGTGGCGGGGCTGACCAATGCGCTCGATCCCGCGGCGTTCGAGGAGGCCAATGTCGACGGCACCGCAAGACTGATCGCCGCTGCCAGGCACAGCCGCGCCAAGCGGTTCGTCTTCGTTTCCTCGCTCTCGGCGCGCGAGCCCGGACTGTCGGCCTATGGCGCCTCGAAAGCGCGAGCGGAAAAGCTGGTCGAGGCCAGCGGGCTCGACTGGACGATCGTGCGCCCGCCGGGCGTCTACGGTCCGCGCGACGTCGATTATTTCGAGATGTTCCGCAGCGCACGGTTCGGCTTTGTCCCGCTGCCGCCCGGCGGCGCGAGTTCGATCATCCATGTCACCGATCTGGCGCGGCTGCTGTTGGCGCTGGTCGATGCCCCGCCCGCGCTGGTGCGCCGCCGCGTTTTCGAACCCGACGATGCGCGCGAAGGCGGCTGGTCGCACAAGGAACTGGCGCGTGCGATCGGCAAGGCGGTGGGGCGGCCGGTCTTCGCGCCGCACCTGCCCCGAAGCGTGCTGGATGCGGCCGCGAAAGTCGACCGGATGGTGCGCGGCGACAAGGCCCGGCTTACCGCCGACAGGGTGGGTTATATGACGCATCCCAACTGGGTCGCGCGGTCGGCGATGAAAGTGCCCGAAGCCGTCTGGTCACCCAGCGTAAGCGGTGAAGAAGGCCTCGCCACCACAGTGCGGTGGTATCGCGACAAGGGCTGGCTCTGAAGCTCTGGACATTTGCGCGCGATTGCTCGAAAGGGCGCGCTTTGCGGGCGCCGGCTTAGCTCAGTTGGTAGAGCAGTTGATTTGTAATCATCAGGCCGGGGGTTCGAATCCTCCAGCCGGCACCAGCACCGCCCACCGAATCAGAGGAAGGGTTCCTCGCCCGGCTTGTGGATCCCGCATTCGACCTTGTCCCAGCCCGACCAGCGGCCCGCGCGCGGGTCTTCGCCCTCGCCGACCTGGCGCGTGCACGGCGAGCAGCCGATGCTGGGAAAGCCGCGATCGACCAGCGGATGGCGCGGCAGGTCATGCGTCTCGAAATAGGCCGCGATGTCCTCTGCCGACCAGTCGATCAGCGGGTTGATCTTGAGCCGGCCCTGCACATCGGCCGAATCCACTTCGAAGCGCGGCAGATTGGCGCGCGTCGCCGACTGGAACGCCTTGCGTCCGGTGAAGCTGGCATCGAAATTGGCGAGCGCCTTTTCCAGCGGCTTGACCTTGCGCAGTTCGCAGCAGCCATCGGGATCGTACGACCAGCGCAGCCCGGTATCGTCGCGCGTCTGCAGATCGGCGATCTCGGGATAGAGATCGACGCGGTTGAGCCCGAGCCGCTCGGTCAGCTCGTCACGGTAGGCGAGCGTTTCGGGGAAATGCTTGCCGGTATCGAGGAACAGCACGGGCACGGTCGAATCGACCTGCGCGATCAGATGCAGCAGCACCGCGCTCTCGGCCCCGAAGCTCGACACCACGGCGGTATCGCCGACCAGGTTTCCCTCGATCACCGCGCGCAGCCATTCCTCGGTCTCGGTCCCGCGGAACATGCGGTTGAGACGAATCGCATCCTGCTCGGTGAAACGGGGACCCACGTCGATCCGGTCGATGGCGCGCAGACGGTTCATGGGTGCCGCTTGGTCCAGATCGGGGTGCAGTCGTCCGCCGCGTTCTGGTACACTTCTGGCCATCGCTCGAAAGCGGCCTTCACATCGTCCATGTCGAATTGCTGATCGGGCTCGAACGCATCGAAGCCGCAGCGGCGCATATAGGCCAGCTGGTCGACCAGCACGTCGCCCACCGCGCGCAATTCGCCCTCGTAGCCAGCCTCGCGCAGCATCCGTGCCGAGGAGTAACCGCGGCCGTCGCCAAATGCGGGGAAGTTGACCTCGACCAGCGCCAGCCGCTGGAGATGCGGCAGCAATTCACGCGTGTCGTCGCCGGGTTCGATCCGCACGGCCTGCGCATTCGACTGGTCGACGAAAGCGTCCACCGTCACGGCGGGATGGTCGACCGGTTGGTCGTCGCGATAGCGTAGCGTCTCAGCCATAGAGCGCCTCCTTGAAGGGGTTCATGCCGATGCGGCGGTACGTATCGAGAAAGCGTTCGCCGTCCTGGCGTTCGCGTTCGAAAACGGTGGTCACGGTTTCGACTGCATCGACGATGCCGTCTTCGCTGAAACCGGGGCCGGTGATCTTGGCCAGGCTGGCATCCTGCGCCTCGCTGCCGCCGAGCAGGAGCTGGTAGTTCTCCACCCCCTTACGGTCGACGCCGAGGATGCCGATGTGGCCCGCATGGTGATGGCCGCAGGCATTTATGCAGCCCGAAATCTTGAGCTTGAGTTCGCCCAGCGTCCCGGTCTTGCCATTGGCGGCGAAGCGTTCGGATATGCGCTGCGCGATCGGGATCGACCGGGCGTTGGCGAGGCTGCAGTAATCGAGCCCCGGGCAGGCAATGATGTCCTCGACCGTATCGAGGTTCGGGCTGCCCAGCCCCGCTTCGTCGAGCGCGGTCCACAGCGCGTGCAGATCGGCCTTGCGGACATGCGGCAGGACGATGTTCTGCGTGTGCATCACACGCAGTTCGTCGAAACTGTAATCCTTCGCCAGATCGGCCATCAGGCGCATCTGTTCGGCGGTCGCATCGCCGGGGATGCCGCCCACCGGCTTGAGGCTGATCACCGCCGAGACATAGCCCGTTTCCTTGTGCGCGACCGTGTTGCGGTCGACCCAGACGGCGAAATCGGGGTCGCTGCGGTCGATCTCCTCGCTTGCGCCGGCTTCGAACAGCGGGTCCTCGAAATAGGTCCGGATCCGTTCGAGCTCGGCGAAGGGCGGTTCGACGCCTTCTTCCAGCAGGTGGGCGTATTCCGCCTCGACTTGGCGCGTGTATTCTTCCGCGCCCATCTCGTGGACGAGGATCTTGATCCGCGCCTTGTACTTGTTGTCGCGGCGGCCATAGCGGTTGTAGACCCGCAGGCACGCCTCGGCATAGGTGACCAGCCGGTCGAGAGGGACGAAGGGGTTGATGCACGGCGCGATCATCGGCGTGCGTCCCATGCCGCCGCCGACGTAGAAGGCAGCGCCCAGTTCACCCGCATCGCCCTCGACGATCTGGATACCGATATCGTGCAAGCGCATCGCGGCGCGGTCGGTGTCGCTGGCAATCACCGCGATCTTGAACTTGCGCGGCAGATAGCTGAATTCGGGATGGAAGCTCGACCACTGGCGCAGCAGCTCGGCATAGGGCCGCGGATCGACCACCTCGTCCGCGGTAGCGCCCGCAAAGTGATCCGAGCTGATATTGCGGATGCAATTGCCGCTGGTCTGGATGGCGTGCATTTCGACCTTGGCCAGATCGGCCAGGATGTCGCCGGCATCCTCCAGCTTGATCCAGTTGTACTGGATGTTCTGCCGCGTGGTGAAATGGCCGTAACCGCGATCGTACTTGTCCGCGATATCGGCCAGCGCGTGCATCTGCTGGCTGTTCANAGTGCCATAGGGGATCGCCACCCGCAGCATGTAGGCGTGGAGCTGCAGATAGAGCCCGTTCATCAGCCGGAGCGGCTTGAACTGGTCTTCGGTCAGCTTGCCTTCGAGACGGCGGCGCGCCTGGTCGCGGAATTCCTCCACGCGGGCATCGACCATCGCCTGGTCGTATTGGTCGTATTTGTACATCAGATCACCCAGTTACCGATTTCGGGATCGGCAGGCTTGAGGGTCAGGTCGGGACGGACGGTCGGGCCAAGCGCACGAACGCGCTCCTTGATATGCGACGGCCGGGGGCTGCCATCNTGCAGTTCGGCGTCCACTGCATAAGGCGAATTGACNCGCCGNGCGGCCTCTTCGCGGCGCGCGATCTCGTCTTCGCTACCTGCCACATCGGCCGCATCCTCGACGTGGATCGACCAGTCGCTGCCGGTCCACCAGGTCACCGCGCCGGTCTTCAAATCGTTTCCGGTAAGCAATCTCATCGTGCCGCCTCCTGCGCGGCGACCGCCAGGGCGACATCGTCGCGCGCGGTCACTTCACCAATCACGATCAGCGCAGGGCTGACCACCTTTTCATGTTCCACCAGATCGGGCAGCCCGGCGAGCAGGCCGCGCAGCACGCGCATGTCGGGGCGCGTGCCGTTCTCGATCACCGCCACCGGCATGTCGGGCGACAGCCCGTCTTCCATCAGTTTCTCGGCGATCTGCGGCGCGGTCTTCACACCCATGTAGATCACCAGCGTCCGGCCCTTGCCGGCAAGCCCCGCCCAGTCCTGGTCCTTCAGACCCTTGCATTGGCCGGCCACGAAGCTGACAATGCTCGACGCGTCGCGATGCGTCAGCGCGATCTGCGCCGCCGCCGCGGCCCCGTTGGCCGCGCTGATCCCGGGCACCACCTCCACCGCAACGCCGGCAGCGCGGGCGACTTCGGCTTCCTCGCCGCCGCGGCCGAACACGAACGGGTCCCCGCCCTTGAGCCGCACGATGTCCTGGCCCGAACGGGCCACGCGGACCAGCAGTTCGCTGATCTCTTCCTGCGGCAAGGTGTGATGCGAACGGCGCTTGGCCACGCTGATCAGCTGCGCATCGCCGCGCGCAAGTGCGAGGATCGCAGGGTCGACCAGTCCGTCATGGACGATCACCCGCGCGCTCTCGATCAGCCGCGCAGCGCGCAGCGTCAGGAGATCGGGATCGCCCGGTCCCGCGCCGACGAGATAGATGGTTCCGGTCTGTGCCATGTTTGCAAGATGCGAGGGGCACGGCCGTTGCGCCAATCAGAATGCGTGTCCGGCTAGGAAGGCGAGATTTGAAACCGGCGCTGTGCGCGCGGCAACCTATTCTTTCGCGCTGCCAGCAGGCTTGCGTCCCTGCACCATAAGCTCGGCCAGCCGCTCGAGCTGGTCGCTGCCGCGGATATGCAGGTCGCGTTGCGGGAACGGGATCTCGATGCCGTTGTCCTTGAACAGCCACCACAGCTTCTTGAGCACCGCGCTGCGCACGTTGCCGACCCCGTCTTCTGGGTCGGTAATCCAGCAATGAATCACGAAATTGACCGAGCTGTCGCCATATTCGCTCATCCAGACCGTCGGCGGCGGCGCGCTCAGCACCCGGTCGCAGGACTTCGCCGCCTCGAGCATCAGTTCCTCAGCCAACTTCATGTCGGCTTCGTAACTCACCCCGACCGGCACCTGCATCCGCACGTTCTTGGACGAATAGGACCAGTTCTCCACCTGGTTGATCATCAGGTTTTCGTTCGGAATCAGATATTCGCGCTGGTCGCGCGTGGTCACCGAGACCGCGCGGATGCCGATCTTGCGGATCTGGCCGAAGCTCTCGTTGCCCGCCAGATCGGCCACCGCGATCACATCGCCCGGCTTGATCGACCGGTCCATCAGCAGGATGATCCCTGCGATCAGATTGCCGAAGGTCTTCTGCAGGCCGAAACCGATCGCTAGGCCGAAGGCGCCTGAAAACACCGCCAGTGCAGTCAGATCGATCCCGAGCAGGTCGATGCCGAGGAAGAAGGCGGCGGCCCAGACGATGATCGTGATCACCTTCTCGACCAGCAATTGCTGCGCCTCGTCGAGCCGGGTCATGCGGCGGACCAGGCGCCGGCTCATCCGGCTGGCAAACCATGCAAGGAACAGGATGCCTACGATCACCGCGGCAACGACCAGCACGTCGAACAGCGAGATGCGGAAATCGCCGAACGACAGCGCCACGGTATCGACCGTGTCGATGACCGAGCCGACAGTCTCGCTCTGCGAACTCAGCGCTTCCTTGGCGCCTTCGGCCGCGGCGACCGAGCTTTCCTCGACCACCGGCTCGGCCAGGTTCCATGCCTGTTCGACCGCAGGTGTCGCAGCGGTCGGTTCGGCGGTGGGAGGGGTTTCGCCTTGCACGTCTATCCTTCGTTAAGCGCCGCGAAACCGCGGTCGAGATCGGCGATCAGATCGGCGGGGTCTTCCAGCCCGATCGACAGCCGTATGCCATGGCGGTCCGCTTCCCTCCAGCCCGGCTTGGGCCAGGGCATCGCAGAACGCACCGGTTCGACGTCGAACGGCAGGGCAAGGCTTTCGAACCCGCCCCAGCTGTAACCGATGCNGAACAGTTCCAGCCGATCGACCAGCCGGCACCTCGCGGCATCGTCGCCGCCCTTGAGCACGAAACTGAACAGACCGCAGCCGCCGGTAAAATCGCGTTGCCAGATGTCATGGCCGGGCACACCGGGAAGCAGGGGCGACAGCACATGCGCCACTTCGCTGCGCGCATCGAGCCATTCGGCGATCGCCAGCGCGGTCGCGGTCTGGCGCTCGAGACGCACGCCCATCGTCCTCAGCCCGCGCAGCACCAGCGCGGCATCGTCAGGCGACACGACGTGGCCCAGCCGCTGCGCACCAAGCCGCAGGCGACGATACCAGCGCTCGCCCGCGCTGGCGGCACCCATCATGACGTCCGAATGGCCGCCGACATGCTTGGTCAGCGCGGTGATGGCGATATCGCAGCCATGCTCGAGAGCGGGAAATCCGAGCGCGGTGGCCCAGGTGTTGTCGATCAGGCTGACGGCTCCCCTTCCGCGCGCGATGGCCGAAAGCGCGGGAATATCGCAGACCTCCATCGTGAGGCTGCCCGGCACTTCCAGCATGACCGCGCGCGTGCGGTCGCAGAATGCCCCGGCAAAGGCTTCATGGTCGAGCGGATCGAAGAAGCGGTGCTCGATACCGAGATCCTTCAGCAGGCCCGTGGCCGCGCTGCGCGTGGGATCATAGGCATTATCCGCCACCAGCAGCACATCGCCGCTGCGCAGGACCGTGAGCAACGCGCCGACCAGCGCGGCGAGACCGCTGGGATAGAGGACGGTGCCGGCGGCCCCCGGCTCGAGCGCGGTAAGCGCTTCGGAGAGCGCCCATTGCGTGGGCGATCCGCGGCGGCCGTAAAAGAACTGCCCATCGCGGTTGTCGCTCTTGCGCGCGCGCAATGCGGCGCAGTCGGGGTAGAGATGCGTGCTCGCGCGCCACACGGGCGGGTTGACCACATCGCTGGCGAAATCGCCCGATCGCCCGCTGGTCACCAGCCGTGTCGCCGCGCGATGGGTGCTGTCATCTACCCCTGCCATGTCTATCGCCCGCTCCCCGCCTGCTTGGGCGTTTGCGGATCCTCCCCCCATTCCAGCCAGCTGCCATCGTACAGCGCGGTATCGTCCTTGCCCGCGAGGTGAAGCCCGAAGGACAGCACCGCCGCGGTCATGCCGCTGTTGCAGCTCGTGACGACCGGACGGTCAAGATCGATGCCGGCGCTTTGGAAAAGACCAGCGATTTCCGCTGGCCCACGATAGGTGCCCGCTTCGGTCAGTAACTGCGTGAAATGCACGTTCGCGGCGCCCGGGATATGGCCCCGCGATCCGCTTCCTTCTTCGCCGGCAAAGCGCGCCGCGTCGCGCGCATCGACCACCTGTTCGGCCGCGCTGGCGCAGTTGGCGAGGATATCCTCTTTGCTGCGCACGCCGGCAGCACGCTTGGGCACCGGGAAATCGACCGGGCTGCCGGAAACCCCGCCGCTTTCGAGCGCGCGCCCCTCGGCGGTCCACTTGGCCAACCCGCCATCGAGGATCGCCACTTGCGCGAAGCCGTACAGCCGGAAGATGTACCACGCGCGGGCCGCGCTGCGGATCGGGCTGTCGTCATACAGCACGACCCGGTACGACGGTGCCACCCCGAGCTGCCCCAGCCGCGCCGCGAATTGTTCGGGACTTGGCAGGGCCTTGGGTACCGGCGAACCGGGATCGACGAAGCTGACAAGGTCGAGAAACCGCGCGCCGGGCACATGCGCCGCCGCGAAATCCTGCGCCGCCTGGCGCGGACTGTCGGGCAGATGCATCGACGCATCGAGAACCACGAGGTCCGCAGCGCCGAGCTGGTCGGCAAGCCATTGGGTCGAAACGAGACTGTCCATCGCCAACCGGGTAGCGCGGCGGCCCGGCGAAGTCGAGTTAGGCGAGCTCGCGCTGCGCGACCGGGCTATAGCTGCGCGGCCCTTCGTCGAGCCGGATGGGCTGCACGCGGCTGCTGCCGGGCGCGGTCTGTCCGACGACGAAGGTCCGCAACAACGCGTCCCCGCCGCGCGCCGAGATACGCATGCGCAGCAAGGGGACCAGCAACGGATGCCGTCCCTGCCGGATCACCTGCGCCTGTGCGAGCGCAAGCTGCACCTGTCCGTCGAGCGTGATGCTCTGTCCGGGCGCCAGCCGCGGGACTGCATGGCGCTCTTCAAGCGCGGTTTCGGCCGTCGCGACCTGCTGATCCATTGGTGCCTGGGCATGAGCCGACACCAGATCGAGCCCGACGCCGATCGCGCCGAGCGGCGCCTCGCTGCGGTTGGTCAGGGTCAGCCGGTATTTGACTGTTACGAAAGCGGCGCTGCGGATGATCTTGTCGGGCTCGACGAACAGTCGGAGGGCGTCCCCCAGCGCCGCCGGACCGGCGGGCGGAGCGCTGCGGACAACCGGGCGCTGGATTTCGGGGACGTGCCGGCGCCGGCGGCGACGCCAGGCGGCGAAGCCTGCGCCGAGCAGCGCCAGCAACATTGCACCGCCCGCAAGCGGCAGCCACGGGGTCCGCCCGCCCTCCTCGTTCGCAGCGGGGTCTGGAAGCGGCGCTGCGGGCACTGCGGGTTCTGCGACGGACGAAGCGGCGCGTGTATCGCTCGCGGGGTCTTCGACCGATGGCGGCTCGTCCGGCGCGGAGCTCATGGCCGCCGCTTCACCTGGATCCAGAGTGCGCGGCGTCACCGCAGGCAGCGGCGTAGCGCGCGGGGATGGCTGGGTGACCGGGGCGCGCGGCGCTCTGTCCCCGGATGGCCCGGGTACCGGTGACAGCGTCGGAGCCGGGCTCGGCGCGGCGGTGGGGCTCGCTGTCGGCGCTTGAGTCGGGGTTGCCACGGCGCGCGGGCGAATCTCGACTCCGCTTCGCGTATCCGCGGGCCCTTGCACCTGCGGGGTGGCGCTGGGCGTCGGCGCGGGTTCGAGTGTGAAATCATTGACCGATTGCGCCTGCGCCAGGGTCGGCAGCGCTGCGGCGAGTGCAATCAACGGGATACGGGTGACAAATGCCATTGCGGGTCGTTTCGTGAGAAAGGGACCGCGAGTGTGCGGGGCGGCGGTGAATAGGTACTGAAGCGCAGGCTTCCAAGCCCCGCCTTGCGCTGCGCCGCGCTTCGCGGCAGGAGCGCGGCATGAGCGACACACCTGCCCCCAAGTTCCTTGGCGCGAACACCGCGCTGCCCGCCTCGCCCGAAGAGGCCGAACTCGACTACGTCCCCAATCCGCGCGCCGGCCAGTTGTATATGGTCCGCTTCGCCGCGCCCGAATTCACCTCGCTGTGCCCGGTGACCGGCCAGCCCGACTTCGCGCATCTGGTGATCGATTACGCGCCGGGGGAAACCATCGTCGAATCGAAGAGCCTCAAGCTGTTCCTCGGCTCGTTCCGCAACCATTGCGGTTTCCATGAGGACGTGACCGTGGGGATCGGCCAGCGGCTGTTCGACGAAATGCAGCCGCAATGGCTGCGCATCGGCGGATACTGGTATCCGCGCGGCGGCATCCCGATCGACGTCTTCTGGCAAAGCGGCGCACCGCCAGCGGCCCTGTGGCTGCCCGACCAGGGCGTTTCATCCTATCGCGGACGCGGCTGACACACGGACATCAGGCACGCATTCGCCGGCGGATGCGTGCCGCAAGATCTGGATTGTCGAGAAATCCCGTGGCGGAGAGGGTGGGATTCGAACCCACGGTACTGTTGCCAGTACACTGCATTTCGAGTGCAGCGCATTCGACCTCTCTGCCACCTCTCCGCATATGTCGGGTGCGCTTCGGGCCCAGGGCCCCGGTCGAAGCAAGGCGCGCCGATTAGCCGAGCGCCTGTGCCTTGCCAAGCCCCTTTTCGTCAGAATTCGGGGGAAGCTTCGCCAATCGCCATTGTAAGCGGGCGCCTGGACCCCATATCGTCGCTTCTCATGGAACGAGCACAGTATTTCTCCGCCCAGGCCGGTCGCACCATCGATGTGCCGCGCCGCGTCAAGAGCCGCTTCGCCATCGGTGACGTGGTCAAACACCGCGTGTTCGATTTCCGCGGCGTGATTTTCGACATCGACCCGGTCTTCGCCAACAGCGACGAATGGTACGAAGCGATCCCCGAGGATATCCGCCCCGATCGCAACCAGCCGTTCTACCACCTGCTCGCCGAAAGCGATGACAGCGATTACGTTGCCTACGTCAGCCAGCAGAATTTGGTGACGGATTCGGTTTCGGGGCCGGTGTCGCACCCCGATGTGCACCAGTATTTCGAACAGTTCGAAAACGGGCGCTACCGCATGCGGGTCAGCCTGACCCACTGAGCGGCGCGCGGCGAACGATCAGTTCTTGATCTTCCAGCCCGACTTCAGGATCCGGTAGGTGGCGAAGGCCAGCACTGCGTTGAGCGCGAACAGGCCCAGCGCGGCCATCGTCACCGCCGCCGCATCGCCGATGTCGCTGCGTCCGAGAAAGCCGTAGCGAAAGCCCGAGATCACGTAGAAGAAGGGATTGGCGCGGCTGACCGCCTGGAAGGCCGGTGCAAGCCGGTCGATGACGTAGAACGTCCCCGACAGCATCGCCAGCGGCGCGACGACGAAATTGGTCACCGCGGCATTGTGGTCGAATTTCTCCGCCCAGATCGATGCGAGCAGGCCAAGCAGCGCGAGCATCATCGCGCCCATCAGCCCGAACCACACCACCGCCCAGGGATGCGCCATCGCCAGGCTCACTCCGGGATACAGCATCATTGCCCCCGCGACGACGAAGCCGACCGCCACTGCGCGGGTCATCGCTGCCCCTACGATACCGCACATCAGCTCGCCTTCGGACAGCGGCGGCATCAGCAGGTCGATGATGGTCCCCTGGATCTTGCCGGAAAGCAGCGAGAAGGAGGAATTGGCGAAGGCGTTCTGCATCATCGCCATGGCAATCAGGCCGGGTGCGACGAAGGTGGGGAAATTGACGCCCAGCACCTCGCGCCCGCCCCGCCCCAGCGCGACCGAGAAGATCACGAGAAAAAGCACCGTNGTGACTGCCGGGGCCCAGATTGTCTGCGTCTGGACCTTGAGAAACCGGCGGACCTCCTTCATATAGAGGCTCCACAGGCCAATCCGGTTGATTCCGCGGATCACCGGGCGACCCCGCGGCGGAAACCTGCTCTCCCCTCCGGCATTACCTTCGACGAAGGATGCGTCCGGATGATCGCTTCCGAGCGATTTGGGCTGAGCTTGATCGACCATAGGGCGCGCCTAGGCCCAAGCGTCACGGCATGCAAGCCGCGGCGCCAAGACACGAGATACAGGACTGTACATGAGCTGGACCGACGAACGGATCGCAACGCTTAAGAAGATGTGGGAAGGCGGTTCGACCGCCAGCCAGATCGCCGACGAGCTGGGCGGGGTGAGCCGCAATGCCGTGATCGGCAAGGCGCACCGCCTCGGTCTCAAGTCGCGCCCGTCGCCGGTCAAGGCCAACGACAAGAAGAAGGCCGCCGCTGCCCCCAAGGCCGCGCCCAAGGCACCGGCGCCCAAGAAAGCGGCGAAGCCCGCAGCCAAGCCGGCCGCTGCTGCTGCGCCGGCCGCCCCGCCGGAACCGGCAGCACCGCCGCCTGCACCGCGGCAGGATGCCGGCAACCCGTCGCAGCCGATGCCGAACAAGAATTCCAACCTGCCCAAGATCGTCTCGGTCGGGCCGGGTGGCTTCCTGCGCCAGGGTCCCGGTGACCAGCAGCCCCCGATTCCCCCAGCGCCGCCGCGCCGCCTGGTCCCGGCCAAGCCGAGCCCCGAAATCGCCCACAAGACCAGCCTGCTGGATCTGTCGGACAAGGTATGCCGCTGGCCGATGGGACACCCGGGCGAACCCGATTTCCATTTCTGCGGCGAGGCCGTGAACCCCGGCTTCCCCTATTGCGTCGAACACTGCGGCCGGGCCTACCAGGCCCAGCTGCCGCGCGGCGCGCGCCGTCCCCCTCCGCCGCTGCCGTTCGGCGGACCGCGGGTACGCTAACCGAGATTTTAGCGGGTCGCTCCTCGCCTAGCCCACAACGGGACGGCGTTTACACCCAAGGACACTCGGCCACCTCCCGCAGCGCGGGGGGCGGCTTGGTGTGCGGAACCGTTGGGGGGCGGAAGAGATGGAATGGGGTAGCGTCGGTCTTGGCGCATTCTTGGGGATTGCACTGACTGTCGGGCTGCTGGCTCTAGCAGTGTATCCGTTGGTGCGGCGCAGCTTCCTGCTTTGGGCAGCATTGCGCGCGCTGTGTTTCGCCATAATGAGCGTTGCCTTGTTCCCGGTAGCGCTCACCAGCCCGACACTTGGGGGCGAATTCCGGACCGATATCGGCGAGATCGCCTTGTCGATCGCGATCGGCAGCACCGGACCATTTCTCGCCGCCTATATCGAAAACCGGCCTCGATTTGCGCGGATTCGCTACTGGNTGCGGACCCTTTTCATCGTCGGCGTCGTCGGGGCGATCGCTACAGCATTGGCGCCGCTATGGCCGGGCTTCGACCTGGTGCACGACCTCCTTCTGCTCACGATGATCCTCGGCATGACGGCTGGTCTTACGGCAGCCGTCCGATCAGGCAGCAGGTTCGCGCAGTATCAGGCTGTCGGCTATGCACCATTGATCATCCTCGGCTTGCTAGTCCTTGCGTATGAGTTGAGTACCGGCGCGCCCGTTCCCTATTGGCCGGTGGCCGCGCTGCTTGCGGTGCTGGTCGATTTCATGGTCACTGCTGGCGGTGTCATCAACGGCTATCTCACGGTCAAGCGCGAACGCGACGAAGCCTGGGCCGACGTCAGCGAAGCGCGAATCGCGGTCGCTACCGATCCGCTGACTGAGATAGCCAACCGACGCGGGCTCGCGCTGCGCTTTCGCGATCCCGCCCATCCGCGCCCTGCCGCGCTGGCGGTCATCGATTGCGATCATTTCAAACGCATCAACGACATGTTCGGCCACGATACCGGCGACGAGGTCCTGATCGCGGTTGCCGAGGGCCTGAAGCAGGAGAACGTATTCCCCGCCAGGCAGGGCGGAGAGGAGTTCGTCGTGCTGATCTATGGCGAGGATTATCAACGGCTGGCAGAGACCGTCCGGCGGCAGATTACCCTGTCGGTACTTGAAAAGGTCCCCGAGGTCCCCTTCCCCGTCACGGCGAGTGCCGGGCTGACCGAAGTGCGGCCGAACGATACGCTCGACAGCGCGGTCAAGCGCGGCGACGAGGCGCTCTACGCGGCGAAGGACGCCGGCAGGGATCAGCTGCTGCTGTGGCAGGACGGGAAGCATTCACAGCCGCGCCTGGTGCACGGCGTCTGACGCGATTGCCGCTGGCATCGCCGGGCATCTTGCCTATGTTCGCGCGCTTTCAGAGAGGAGACTTACATGCCGCTTTCGCTACACGCTGCCTATGTTCCGAGCGCCCTGCAAATGCTGGGGACCGCCCGCCACTTGGTCGATACAGCAGAAAAATGGTGCAGCGAGCACGATTGCGGGCATGACGACTTCATCAATGCGCGCGTGTTCGACGACATGCTGCCGTGGTCCTACCAGGTCAAATGCGTGGCCGAGCATACGCAGGGGTCGATCGAGGGCGTGCGGGCGGGGCTCTATTCGCCCGATCTCAACCCGCCGCCGATCACCTTCGACGCGCTGCGCGAAAAGCTATCGGGCGCGCGCGAAACGCTGGAAGCGCTGACCGAAGAGGAAATGGAAGGCTGGATCGGCCAACCGATGCGGTTCGAGTTCAAGGACCGCGGCATGGATTTCAATGCCGAGGACTTCCTGCTCACCTTCAGCCAGCCGAACTTCTATTTCCATTGCGCCACCGCCTACAACATCCTGCGGATGAAGGGCCTGCCCGTGGGCAAGATGGACTTCATGGGCCGGATGCGGATCAAGCGCTAGCGCTTGCGCGCAAACCAGATCGTGTGGCGCGGCCCCTTGTTGTTGGGCCGCGCCCGCACTTCGCGCACCTCGACGCTGAAGCCGCTGTCCTTGAGCCGCTGGGTGAACTTGTGGTCGGGCGCGGCCGACCACACAGCAAGGATACCGCCGGGTCGCAGCGCATCGCGCGCCTTGCCCAGCCCGGTCTTCGTATAGATCCGGAAATTGGCATCGCGCACGATCCCGTCGGGACCGTTGTCGACATCCAGCAATATGGCGTCGTATTTGGGCGTCGTGCCGTCATTGGCATCGTCGATCAACGCCGCGACATCGCAGATCACCACTTCGCCGCGCGGGTCGGACAGGCTGTCGCCGGTCAAGTGCGCCAGCGGCCCTGCAGCCCATTCGAGGATGTCGGGGACGATTTCGGCCACCGTGACCGAGCCGCCCTCGGGCAGGCTCGCCAGCGCCGCGCGGTAGGTAAAGCCCATGCCATAGCCGCCGATCAGCACCCGCGGGCGCGGCGCATCCAGTTCAGCCAGCGTCAGCTCGGCCAGCTGTTCTTCGGAAAACTGCATGCGCGTCCCCATCAGCTCGTCGCGGCCGAGCATGATGATGAAATCGCGGCCGTGGCTGACCAGCGTCAGCGTTTCGCCGTCGGGGACCTGGGCAGTGGCGAGCGTTTCGCGCGGAAGCATCGTCTATTCTCCATAGCAAAGGGGGCCGCGGGCGGACCCGCGACCCCCTGTAATGCCTAGCGAAGGATCAGTCCTTCAGGAAGTCGGGCACGTGGGCTTCACCGCCCCCGTCCTTGTTCCCGCCGCCATCACGGTCGCGGCGCGGGCCACCCCGGCCACCGCGGCGATCGCCGCCACGGCCACCACCGCCGCCACGCGGGCCACGGTCACCGCGCGGTTCGCGCGCGGGGCGGGTGTCTTCCAGCTCTTCGCCGGTTTCCTGGTCGACGACGCGCATCGACAGGCGAACCTTGCCGCGCTGGTCGATCTCGAGGACCTTGACCTTTACTTCCTGGCCTTCGGACACGACGTCCGTCGGCTTTTCGACGCGCTCGTTCTTCATTTCGCTGACGTGGACGAGACCGTCCTTGCCGCCCATGAAGTTCACGAAAGCGCCGAAGTCGACGATGTTGACGACCTTGCCGTTGTAGACCTTGCCGACTTCCGCCTCTTCGACGATGCCTTCGATCCACTTGCGTGCAGCTTCGATCTCGTCGGCGTTGGAGGAGCTGATCTTGATCACGCCCTCGTCGTCGATGTCGACCTTGGCGCCGGTTTCGGCAACGATCTCGCGGATCACCTTGCCGCCCGTGCCGATGACGTCGCGGATCTTCGACTTGTCGATCTGCATCGTCTCGATGCGCGGGGCGTGCTTGGAAACCTCGGTACGGGCGCCGGTCAGCGCCTTGTTCATTTCACCGAGAATGTGTGCACGGCCGCCCTTGGCCTGCTCCAGCGCGGTCTTCATGATCTCCTGCGTAATGCCGGCGACCTTGATGTCCATCTGGAGCGAGGTGATGCCCTTTTCCGAACCGGCAACCTTGAAGTCCATGTCGCCCAGGTGATCTTCGTCACCGAGGATGTCCGACAGGACCGCAAAGTCGTCGCCTTCGAGGATCAGGCCCATGGCGATGCCCGACACCGGGCGTTCGATCGGAACGCCGGCATCCATCATCGACAGACAGCCACCGCAGACGGTCGCCATCGAGGAAGAGCCGTTGGACTCGGTGATGTCCGACAGGATGCGGATGGTATAGGGAAAGTCTTCATGCTTGGGCAGCACCGGGTGCAGCGCACGCCATGCAAGTTTGCCGTGACCGGTCTCGCGGCGGCTGGTGAAGCCGAAGCGGCCCACTTCGCCGACCGAATAGGGCGGGAAGTTATAGTGCAGCATGAAGTTGTTGTANGACAGGCCTTCGAGACCGTCGATCATCTGCTCGGCATCCTTGGTGCCCAGCGTNGTGGTGCAGATCGCCTGCGTCTCACCGCGGGTGAACAGCGCCGAACCNTGCGTGCGGGGCAGCAGGCCGACCATCGCCTCGATCGGGCGGACCTGNTCGAGCTTGCGNCCGTCNATGCGCTGGCCGTCCTTGAGGATGGCGCCGCGAACGATTTCCGCTTCCAGCTTCTTGACCGCCTTGTTGGCGACCATCTGCGTCTGCGCTTCTTCTTCGGCGAAGGCTTCCTTGGCCTTGGCCCGCGCATCGTTGAGCGCATCCGAACGCGCCGACTTGTCGGTCAACTTGTAGGCGGCGGCGATGTCGTCGCCGACGATGCCGCGCAGCTTTTCCTTGATCGCCGAGGTATCGTCCGAAGTGTCGATTTCCCACGGTTCCTTGGCGGCCTGCTCGGCCAGGTCGACGATCGCGCCGATGACCTTGCGGCTTTCCTCATGCGCGAACATGACGGCGCCGAGCATTTCCTCTTCGGTCAGTTCCTTGGCTTCGGATTCGACCATCATCACCGCGTCCTGCGTTGCGGCAACGACGAGGTCGAGGCGACCTTCTTCGTCGAGCGCGCTTTCGAGGCTCGGGTTGAGTTCGTATTCGCCATTGCGGAAACCGACGCGTGCAGCACCGATCGGGCCCATGAAGGGCACGCCCGAGATGGTCAGCGCAGCCGAAGCGGCGATCATCGCGACGATATCGGGCTCGGTCTCGCCGTCATACGACAGGACCTGGCAGATCACGTTGATTTCGTTGTAGAAACCTTCGGGGAACAGCGGCCGTACGGGGCGGTCGATGAGACGCGAGGTGAGCGTTTCTTTCTCCGTGGCGCGGCCTTCGCGCTTGAAGAAGCCGCCGGGAATGCGGCCCGCAGCGGAGAATTTTTCCTGGTAGTGGACGGTCAGCGGGAAGAAGTCCTGCCCTTCGCGTACACTCTTGGCGGCGGTCACGGCGCACAGCACCACGGTTTCGCCATAGGTGGCCAGAACGGCGCCGTCAGCCTGACGGGCGATGCGGCCGGTTTCGAGGGTGAGGGTCTTTCCGCCCCACTCCAGCGATACGGTTTTCGTGTCGAACATGTATTTTCCTTATGAACCCGCACGGCCTTATTGCGGTGCGGGGCCTACTGTGCCGGGTATTCCGTCCCGGTCCGGTCCGAGGCTTTTCGCGCCTCCATTTTCCAGCCCCGCGCCGTATTGCGCGCAGGCCGGATAAACAAAGGGGCGGCCTGAGCCACCCCTTCGAGAAACTCTTATTTGCGAAGACCCAGCTTCTGGATCAGCGCATTGTACCGCTCGACGTCCGTCTTCTTGAGATAGGCGAGCAGGTTGCGGCGCTTGTTGACCATCATCAGCAGACCGCGACGCGAGTGATTGTCCTTGTGGTTGGACTTGAAGTGCTCGGTCAGGTTGCGAATGCGTTCGGTCAGAATGGCGACCTGGACTTCCGGCGAACCGGTATCGCCCTTGGCCTGGGCGTTGTCCTTGATGATTTCCTGTTTCTTTTCGGCAGTAACCGACATGTATTCTACTCCGCGACATCCGGCAGGTTGAAACCCCGCACGACCTTGGCCGTGCCACCGTCGACTTCCACCAGGGCCACCGGCACATCGTGCAAGCTGGCGAGATGGAGCCCGTCGGTATGGGGCAGTTCCGACAATACCCGGCCCTGGCGGACCGCCTGCGCGCTGTCGGGATCGAGTGTCAGAACCGGGATGTCGTCCAGTCCGGCCTCGAGCGGCAAGAGAAGGTTCTCGATGGCCGCGCCCTTAGCGATTTCCTCCAGCTTGTCCAGCGAAATCGCCTGCTCCTCGCGGAACGGGCCGGCCTTGATGCGCCTGAGATAGGTGACGTGACCCAGCGTGCCAAGCGCGCGTGCGATGTCCCGTGCCAGCGACCGGATGTATGTCCCCTTGGAAACATGCGCGACCAGCGTGACGCTGTCCGCCAGTTCGAGCGGCGCCTGCGGATCGTAGGGGTCGGGCCGCCCGGCAGTGGTCTGGAATGTGCTGACGAGGCCAACACCACTATCGTCACCCCCGCGAAGGCGGGGGTCCAGCCGCCCCCGAGCGAGAGAGCTGCCCTTATCTGGATCCCCGCCTTCGCGGGGATGACCGGCAAGATAAAGGTCGTGAACTGTCACGGCGCGGGTCTTCATTTCGACCGTTTCGCCNGCGCGGGCACGATCGTAGGCGCGCTTGCCGTCGATCTTCAGCGCCGAATANGCGGGCGGCACCTGTTCGATGGGGCCGGTGAAATGGTCGAGNACGCCCGCGATCGCTGCCATCGGCGGCCGGCGATCGCTGCGCTCGGTGACCTCGCCCTCGGTATCGAGCGTAGCNGTTTCCTCGCCGAACTGGATGGTGAAGGCGTAGATCTTGTCGGCATCGAGCATGCGCCCCGCAAGCTTGGTCGCTTCGCCCAATGCGATCGGGAGCACGCCTTCGGCCAGCGGGTCCAGTGTGCCGCCATGCCCGACCTTGGTCTTGGCATAGCCGCCCTGGCGCAGCACGCGCTTGACCATGCCGACCGCCTGCGTCGAACCCAGCCCGCGCGGCTTGTCGAGGATCAGCCAGCCATGCGGAGGCGCCTTCCGATCGGTCATTCGGCGATCCCGCGTGCGACCCATTCGGCGATGGCGAAATAGTGTTCCTGCAGCCACAGCACCGGCGGCAGGACGGTGTTCTCGATCAGCCCGCTATCGGGGAATGCCCAGGTCGCGGCGATCAGGACGACGAAGAACAGCATGCCCAGCGACTGCAGCTTCTGCCAATTGCCCGCCCATTTGCGCGGCAGCAGCCCGCCGACGATGTGCGAACCGTCGAAGGGGGGGATCGGCAGGAGGTTGAACAAGGCGAGGAAGACATTGATCAGGATGAATGTCCCGCCCGCAGTGACCAGCCATTCGGGCGGCATGGCGCCGGCGGCGATGATCGCCCCCGATACTGCGCCGAGCAACAGCGCGCCGACCAATGCCAACACGAGATTGGTGCCCGGCCCGGCGGCCGCCACCGCGACCATGCCGAACCGCGGATCGCGCAGCCGTTCGCCGCGCACCGGGACGGGCTTGGCCCAGCCGAAGATCGGCCCGCCGAACAACGCCAGCGCCCCGGGCACCAGCAGCGTGCCGATCGGGTCGACATGGCGGATCGGGTTGAGCGACAGCCGCCGCTGTTCCTTGGCGGTGGGATCGCCCAGCGCCAGCGCGACCCAGCCATGCGCCACCTCGTGAAACACGATGGCGACAATCAGGCACGGGATGAGAATCACCGCGAGAAGAAGCGTTTCGGTCATGGCAGGCTAGATAGGGTGCGCCGGACTAACCCGCCAGCGGTTCGCCGGGATAGGCCCCGCCCAGCTTGTCCACGAAGTGCCGGCGGCACAGCGCGACATAACGGTCGTTACCGCCGATTTCGGTCTGGGCGCCTTCGCTCACCGCCCGTCCCTCCGCATCGACACGAAGGTTCATGATCGCCTTGCGCCCGCAATCGCACACCGCCTTCAGCTCGACCAGCGCATCGGCAATGCCCAGCAGNGTGGCGGAGCCGGGGAACAGCTTTCCCTGGAAATCGGTGCGCAGCCCATAACACAGCACCGGAATGTCCGCCGCGTCGGCCAGCCGCGCAAGTTGCCATACCTGCGTTTCGGACAGGAACTGCGCTTCGTCCACCAGCACGCAGGCGACCCGCTCCTCCCCATGGTCGCCCAGCACGCGCGCTTCGATATCGGTTTGCGCGTCGTAGCGATGCGCTTCGCTGGCCAGGCCGATCCGGCTCGAGATCGCACCGAAACCCGGCCGGTCGTCGAGCGCAGCGGTCCACAGCGAAACCCGCATTCCGCGCTCGTTGTAGTTGAATGCGGCCTGCAGCAGCGTGCTGCTCTTTCCCGCATTCATGCTGGCATAATAGAAATAGAGCTTGGCCATGCGCTGGCCCTAGCCCCCGGCGGCGTGGCTGTTAAGAAGGGCGTCACATGCGATCGGGGATGATCGCCCCGACGAGAGACGACAAGAGATCAGGGAACTTCGATGGCTGAAGCGACGACAGCGGAAAACACCCAGACCGGCATTCTGGGCTGGGTCGAGCGGACGGGCAACAAACTGCCCGACCCGGTATTCATCTTCTTCTACCTGATTATCGCGCTGGTGATCGTATCGATCGTCGCGGCGCTCTCGGGCGTGTCGGCCTTCCACCCCACCGCCATCGACGAAGCGACCGGGTCCGCGCTGCGGATCGACGCGGTCAGCCTGCTTTCGCCCGAGAACATCCAGCGCCTGTGGGTCGAAATGCCCGCCACGTTCACGCACTTCCACCCGCTCGGCTACGTGCTCGTCGTGATGCTGGGCGCGGGCGTCGCGGAACGTTCGGGCTTCTTCGCCGCCGGCATGTCGAAAGCGGTCAAGAGCGCGCCCAAATCACTGCTCACCCCGGTGGTTGCGCTGGTCGCAATGCTCGGCAACCATGCCGCCGATGCGGGCTATGTTGTGCTGATCCCGCTCGCCGGCATCCTTTTCGCCGCCGCTGGACGCCATCCGCTGGCTGGGATCGCCGCCGCATTTGCCGGCGTGTCGGGCGGTTTCTCGGCCAATATCTCGCCCGGCCAGCTCGATGCGCTGCTGTTCGGGATCACCGAGGAAGCGGTGGGCGCGAGCGCGCTCGACCCGCTGTGGACTGCCAATATCGCGGGCAACTGGTTCTTCATCAGCGTGATGACCTTCGTGTACCTGCCGATCATCTGGTATGTCACCGACAAGATCGTCGAACCGCGGCTCGGCCCGTGGAAAGGCGGCGCGACCGCCGGCGCGCAGGCCGACGACATGAGCCCCGATCCCGCCGACGAAAGCGGCGCGCTGGCGGCCAAGGGGCTGCGGCATGCCGGCTATGCCGCGCTGTTCGTGGTCGCGCTCTGGTTGCTGATGGTCTTCGCCCCGGGCACGCCGCTGGTCGACGAAGCCGCGTGCGAGGCGGTCCCTGCGGCCGATTGTTCGATCCATACGCAGCTTGCGCCGCTTTACCGCAGCCTCGTCGCCGCCTTCTTCCTGCTGTTCCTGCTGACCGGCTGGGCCTATGGCCGCGCGACCGGCAAGATCAGGTCGCACCGCGACCTGGTCGAGATGATGGCCGAGAGCATGAAGGACATGGGCTATTACCTCGTGCTCGCCTTCGCCGCTGCGCATTTCGTGGCGATGTTCGGCTGGTCGAACCTCGGCCTTATCAGCGCGGTGCATGGCGCGGCGGCGATCCAGTCGACCGGCCTGCCGCTTCCGCTGGTGCTCGGCCTGATGGTGCTGTTCACCGGGCTGCTCAACCTGTTCGTGGGCTCGGCAAGCGCCAAGTGGGCACTGCTTGCGCCGATCCTCGTGCCGATGCTCATGCTGCTGGGGATCAGCCCGGAAGGCGCGACCGCGGCGTACCGCGTCGGCGACAGCGCGACCAATATCATCACCCCGCTGATGGTCTACTTCCCGCTGATCCTGGTCTTCGCGCAGCGCTGGCAGAAGGACTTCGGCCTGGGCAGCCTGACCGCGATGATGATCCCCTATTCGGTCTGGCTGCTCATCTCGGGGACGGTGCTGATCGTGCTGTGGTTCTACCTCGGCATTCCGCTCGGGCCGGATGCGCCGGTCGGCTACATGCTGCCGGAAGTCGCGGCACCCACGACGCCGCTCATGAATTGATCCATGCGTTCGTCATTCCCGTCAGCGCGGGAATGACGAACCGCAGGTGCATGGTGCACCCGGCGCGCGCCTAGTCGTCGGTATCGTCGAGGTCGCGCGCGACCTTGGGGTCGGACAGCAGCTTTTCGATCCGGCTGGCTTCGTCGAAGCTCTCGTCGGGCTGGAAATTGAGCCTGGGGGCGAATTTCAGACCGAGCCGCTGCGCGACTTCCTTCTGGAAGAACGCGGTGTTGGTCCGCAGCGCCTTGAGCACCTGGCCCTCGTCTTCGCCGAGCAGCGGCTTCACATAGGCCTTGGCGTTGCGCAGGTCGGGTGTCATGCGCACTTCCGTCACCGCGATGTTGCTGGCGGACAGCACGTCGTCATGCGCCTCGCCGCGCGCGAGCAGTTCGGACAGGATATGGCGGACCCGCTCGCCCACCTTGAGGACGCGGACCGATTGCTGTTCGGGAGTGGAGTCGTTTCGGGCCATCAGGCAAGTCTTTCGGTAAGTCGCTTGAGCGATCGCATGTTGCGCGCCGTGCCCTGGCAGCCGAGGCGGCGCTCGATAAAGGCGGCAGTCAGCTTGCTGGTGCCGACACCGTTCACATAATCGATATGGAGTGCGCGTGTTCCNGGGGCGATCCGCTCGTCCCCGCGCCCGGCATGGTCGGCAAGGAGCCGTTCGAAGCGTTCCGGTCCGGGCTGCGCGGTGAGAAAGTGGACGTGGACGAATTTGTCTTCGCCCGTGCCGGAGAAGGGATTTTCCGCGATCGCCGCTTCCAGTTCGGCGGCGCTGAGTACCAGTGCGAAGGTATCGACGCCCAGTTCGCTGCGCACAATATCGGCAATCCGGTCGGGCAGTTCCTTTCCCAACACGCCGGTTGGCGGGTCGAACAGGATATTGCCGCTGGCGACGACGGTCTCGACATCGGCGAAGCCGTGCCTGGTCAGCGCGCCGACCAGATCCCCCATCGTGATACGGTTGCCGCCGACATTGATCGACCCGAGCAGAGCGAGACGACGCCCCATCAGGCGGACCCGCCCGGGCGCGGCGTGGGGATTGCGGTGCTGGTTGCGCGGGCGAGCAGCTTGCCCGCCTCATCGAACAGTTCGCCTTCGAGGAAGATGACCTTGCGCCCGCGGCGGATCACACGGCCCTTGCCGATGACCGGCCCCGCCATGACCGGCTTTAGCAGGCTCAACGAGATGTCGAGATTGAGCGGCGCTTCTTCGTGGTCGGTGGCCCAGACATGCGCCCAGCCCATCACCTCGTCGAGGAAGCCCGCGACGAGCCCGCCCTGCACGCTGCCGCGCGGGGTGATGAAGCTGTCGGGCGCGTGGAAACGCAAGGTGATTTCCTCGCGGTCCTTGTCGAAATGGTCGAACTCGACGCCCAGCAATTTGGCGTGCGGCGCGCCGAGGATGGCATTGTCGGCCATCAGTCGTCCTTTCCCGGCAGCGGCGTGGGAATGGCGCTCGAAGTNGCGCGCACCAGCAGANTGCCGTCCTTGTCGAACAGCTCGCCCTCGAGGAAGGCGACCCGTTTGCCCAGCTTGAGCACGCGTCCCCTGGCAGTGACGGTTTCCATCGGGACCATGCGCAAATAGGTGAGGTTCATGTCGAGATTGAGCGGCAGGCGCTGCTCCGCCGCACCGAAGCGGGCTTCGGTAACGGCAAGCAGCGCCCCGCCCATCACTTCATCGAGGAACCCCGCGATGAGGCCCCCCTGCACCGCGCCGCGCGGGCTCGCGAAGCTCGGCGGCGGGGTGTAGCGCGTGGTCAGCTCGCCCCGCTCCACATCGAAGGAGACGAAGTCGCTCGCCATCAGCTCGGCCGATGGCGAACGCCTGCCTTCGTGGATTTTCGCCATCCGTCCTCAGCCCCCGGTCACAGCGTGCGTTCGCGCTCCTCGACTTCGAAGACTTCGAGCTGGTCGCCCGCCTTGATGTCGTTGGTATCGGCCAGCACCACGCCGCATTCGAGCCCGGCGCGGACTTCGTCCACGTCGTCCTTGAAGCGCCGCAGCGATGCGATGGTCGTTGCCGAAACGATGACGTCGTCGCGCGTGAGACGGGCGAACAGGCCCTTGCGGATGACGCCTTCCTCGACCAGCAGGCCGGCGGCCTTGTCCTTCTTGCCCGAACGGAACACTTCCTTGACCGCGGCACGGCCCACGACATGTTCGATCCGTTCCGGACCCAGCTCGCCTGCCATCTCCTTCGCGATTTCCTCGGTCAGGTGGTAGATGACGTCGTAATACTTCATCTCGACGCCGTCGCGCTTCACCAGTTCGCGCGCCTTGGCGTTGGGACGCACGTTGAAGCCGATGATCGGCGCGTTGGAAGCAGCCGCCAGCTGGACATCGCTTTCGGTGATCGCACCCACGCCGGCGTGCAGCACGCGGACCTTGATGAGATCGTTCGACAGATTGTGCAGCGCGGTCGTGATGGCTTCCACCGAACCCTGCACGTCGGCTTTCACCAGTACGGGGAACTCGACCACATTCGACGCGAGGTTGTTGAACATCGTATCGAAGCTGGTCGGGGCCAGCGCGGTGCGCTTCTCGGTTGCCTTTTCCTGGCGGTATTCGGCGACTTCGCGGGCACGCTGTTCGTTCTCGACCACGCTCAGCACGTCACCGGCCGACGGCACGCCGCCAAGGCCGAGGACCTCGACCGGCATCGACGGACCGGCCTTCTTGATCTGCTTGCCCTGGTCGTTGACGATCGCGCGGACGCGGCCGCTCTGCGTACCGACCACGAAGGTGTTGCCGCGCTCCAGCGTACCACGCGTGACGAGCACGGTGGCCACCGGGCCGCGGCCCTTATCGAGCTGTGCTTCGATGACCGTGGCTTCGGCCATGCGGTCGGGATTGGCCTTCAGCTCGAGCAGTTCGGCCTGCAGGCTGATCGCGTCGAGCAGCTTGTCGAGACCGGACTTCTCCTTGGCCGAGATTTCCACGTCCTGCACATCGCCCGACATCTTCTCGACGATCACTTCGTGTTCGAGCAGACGCGTACGGATGTTGTCGGGATTGGCTTCGGGCTTGTCCATCTTGTTGATCGCGACGATCATCGGGACGCCCGCGGCCTTGGTGTGATTGATGGCCTCGATCGTCTGCGGCATGATGCCGTCGTCGGCCGCTACCACCAGCACCACGATATCGGTGACATTGGCACCGCGCTGGCGCATCTCGGTAAAGGCGGCGTGACCCGGCGTGTCGAGGAAGGTGATCGTATCGCCGCCCTTCGTATTCACCTGGTAGCTGCCGATATGCTGCGTGATGCCGCCGGCTTCGCCCTTGACGACATTGGCGCCGCGCAGGGCGTCGAGCAGGCTGGTCTTGCCGTGGTCGACATGGCCCATGATCGTGACCACCGCGGGACGCGGCTTGAGCGTCTCGGGCGGATCGACGTCATCGACATTGGCGATGTCGACATCGGCTTCCGAGACCTTCTGGATGTTGTGGCCGAACTGGTCGACCAGCAATTCCGCAGTGTCCTGGTCGATCGTCTGGTTGACGGTCACCATCATGTCGAGATTGAAGAGTTCCTTGACGAGATCGGCACCCTTTTCGCCCATCCGCTTGGCCAGTTCGCCAACCGTGATGGCTTCGGGGACGATGACGTCGCGGACCTGCTTTTCGCGCGGCTTCGAGGGGCCGCCCTGCATGCGGCGCTCCTTCTCGCGGGCGCGCTTGAGCGCGGCGAGCGAACGCGCGCGGCGTCCTTCGTCCTCGTTGAGGGCCTTGTTGACCGTCAGCTTGCCGGCGCGGCGCTTGTCCGGCTTCTCGGCAGTGCGCGCGGCCTTGTCGTCCTTCTTCTTGCGCTCGGGCTTCTTGGGCTCGGGGCGCGCAACCGGGGTGAAGCGGCGCGGCGCCGGCGACGGGGTCCCGGCAGCGGCCTTGTCACCCGCAGGCGTTTCCGCCGCGGTTTCGCCAGCAGCCGCAGCGGGTTCTTCCGCGGGCTGCTGCGCCGGCTTCTGCGCTTCCTCGGTAGCGGCCTTGGCGGCCTCTTCCTCGGCCTTGCGCTTCTCTTCGGCGCGTTTCTTCTGTTCTTCGGCAGCCTGGCGGGCCTGCTCTTCCTCGCGCTTGCGCGCGTCCTCGCTCTGGCGCAGGCGATCTTCCTCGGCCTCGCGCTGCAGACGCGCGACGCGTTCCTGCGGGGTTTCGTCGGCGGGCGCAGCCGGCTTCTTGGGCGCAGCCTTCTTGGCCACCGGAGCCGGTGCCGGCTCGGGAGCGGGCGGCGGAGGCGGCGGCGGGGGCGGCGCAGCAGGCGGGGTTTCGCCGGGCTTCACGAGCTTGCGGCGGCGCTTCACCTCGACCGCGACCTTGTTGGTGCGGCCGTGGCTGAAGGTCTGCTTGACCTCGCCCGGCTGAGCACCCTTGAGGGTCAGCGGCTTGCGGGCTGGTTTCTTGTCGTCGTCGCTCATTATTGCTCGTTTCTCTCGTTCGTCTCGTTCAGTTCGTCATCCGGCGCGCATACNGAGGCGCGCCGCTCAGCGGTGGGCAGGTCATGCCCCAGATAGTGCATGAGGCGCGTCAGCGGTTTCATGACCCTCGCGACCGCAGCATCATCGGCCAGCGCCAGATGGACGACATTATCGCGGCCCAATGCCACAGACAGAGCGCTCCGGTCCAGTGGCAGTTCGAGACCGCGCTCGCCCGACCCTTCCGCATCGCGTCCCACGCGCCACGCCTGGTCGAGCTTCTTGCGCCCGTCTTCGCTGGCATCATTGGCATGCAACAGCATGGCCACTGCGCCCCCGCGCGCCGCTTCCGCGATGCGCTGGGTGCCCAAGATAAGGCTTCCGACGCGCATTTCGAGCCCCAGTCGGTCGAGCAGCACGCGAGTCAGCGCATCCTCGACCATCTGCGGCAGCGTTTCGGGCAATTCCAGATCGCCGGTCTTGAACGCGCGCGCCAGCGCTCCCTTCAGCTTGCCCGAGGCCAGCGCCGCTGCGAATTCCGCGCGCGGGGCACCGGTCCAGGCGCCGCGTCCGGGCGCTTTTTCATGCGCATCGGGCAGCACCAGTCCGGCAGGCGAAACCGCCAGCCGCACGAGTGTTTCGCGCGGGGCGGTCTCCCCCGAAAGAATGCACCGCCGTTCGGGCTCGGAAGCTTTCCGTGCCTTGGGCGTGCCAGCGATGTCGGACGTCAGGCGCTCATTGGGTGGAGTCCGCATCGGCGGCCTCCTGCGTGTCGGTCGCTGCGGCAGGTGCCGGGGCTTCCTCTTCGTCGTCGAACCAGTGCGCGCGGGCAGCCATGATGATCTCGTTGCCCTGCTCTTCGCTCAACCCGTATTCGCCCAGCACGCCGGCCTTGTCCTGTTCGCGGACCGAGGGGCGGCGCATCGGCGGACCGTCGGCATTATTGCGCCGACGCGGGGCTTCGCGCTTCTTCTGGATCAGTTCGTCGGTGGCGAGATCCGCCAGGTCGTCGAGCGTCTTGATACCCGCCTTGCCCAGCGTCACGAGCATCGCTTCGCTGAGGTGCGGCAGTTCGGCGAGGTCGTCCTCGACGCCCAGTTCGCGGCGTGCCTCGCGGTGCGCGGCTTCCTGGCGGTCGATCGCTTCCTGTGCGCGGTTCTGCAATTCGCCGGCCAGGTCTTCGTCGAAGCCTTCGATCGCCGCCAGCTCGTCGAGCTCGACATAGGCGACTTCCTCGAGTTCGGCGAAGCCTTCGGCGACGAGCAGCTGCGACAGCGTTTCGTCGACATCGAGCTCTTCCTCGAACATCTTCGAGCGCTCGGCGAATTCCTTCTGGCGCTTTTCCGAGGCTTCTTCCTCGGTCATGATGTCGATCTGGTTGCCTGTCAGCTGGCTGGCGAGACGCACGTTCTGGCCGCGGCGACCGATGGCGAGCGACAGCTGGTCATCGGGAACGACGACTTCGATGCGGCCCTCTTCCTCGTCGAGCACGACGCGGGCGACGGTGGCCGGCTGGAGCGCGTTGACGATGAAGGTCGCGCCGTCATCGCTCCACGGGATGATGTCGATCTTTTCGCCCTGCAGTTCCTGCACGACCGCCTGGACGCGGCTGCCCTTCATGCCGACGCAGGCGCCGACCGGGTCGATGCTGCTGTCGTGGCTGATCACGCCGATCTTGGCCCGGCTGCCCGGGTCGCGGGCGGCGGCCTTGATCTCGATGATGCCGTCGTAGATTTCGGGCACTTCCTGCGCGAACAGCTTGCGCATGAAATCGGGATGCGCGCGGCTGAGGAAGATCTGCGGGCCGCGGTTGTTGCGTTCCACCTTGGTGATCAGCGCGCGCACGCGTTCGCCGACCCGCGCGGCTTCGCGCGGGATCTGCTGGTCGCGGCGGATCACGCCTTCGGCACGGCCGAGGTTGACGATCACATGGCCGAACTCGACCGACTTGATCACGCCGGTGATGACTTCGCCCGCGCGGTCCTTGAATTCTTCGTACTGGCGCTCGCGTTCGGCATCGCGGACCTTCTGGAAGATCACCTGTTTCGCGCTCTGCGCGTCGATACGGCCGAGATCGACCGGCGGCAGCGGATCGACGATGAAGTCACCGACCTTGGCGTCGTCCTGCAGCTTTTCGGCGGCCTTGAGATCGATCTGCTTGAAGTAGTCCTCGACTTCCTCGACGACCTCGACGACGCGCCACAGGCGCAGATCGCCGGTCAGCGGATCGAGCTTGGCACGGATGTCGTTTTCCGCACCATAACGGTTGCGGGCAGATTTCTGGATCGCTTCTTCCATCGCCTCGATGACGATCGCCTTGTCGATCATCTTTTCCGAAGCGACCGAGTTGGCGATCGCGAGGAGTTCAGCCTTGTTGGCGGAAATGGCACTGGCCATCAGTCGTCTGCCTTTTCTTCGTCAGGAATGTCGGGGGTTTCGACAATTTCGTCGGCACCGCTCGTGTCGAGCGGCTGGGTGGCGGCAATCAGTTCGTCGGTCAAGACGAGCTTCGCCGAATGGATCTGGTCGCGGGGGACCGTAACGAGCCCCTGCTTGCGGTCTTCGATGGTGACGATGTCGCCGTCGATGCCCTTGAGTTCGCCGCGCAGGTTGCGCTGGCCGTCATAGCTCTTGGCCATGGAAATCTTGGTTTCGTGCCCGGCCCAATTGGCGAAATCCTTCGCCCGGGTCAGCGGCCGGTCGATCCCCGGACTCGATACTTCGAGGTGATAGGCCCCGGCGATCAGCACATCGCCCTGCTCTTCGAGCGCATCGATCCGATCGGACACGCGGCGCGACAGGGCGGCGCACTGTTCGATCACCAGCTGGCCCGTGGCGGGATCTTCGGCCATGATCTGGAGCGCCTCGCCGCCATCACCGGCTTCGGACGGCATCATCTTGACGCGCACGAGCTCGAATCCAAGGGCCTGTGCCTCGGGTTCGATTACTTCGGTCAAGCGGTCCAGGTCGGCCATGCAGTCTCCAATACGCGCCCCATGCGACAATGGGGTTTCGTGCCGGCCCCTCGCGGCGCCAGCCCCTCCAGTGTCGCGACAATGTCGGGATGCCCAGCCAGATAGGCGCGAGTCCTGCGAAAAGCAAGCGGTAAGCGGGAAGCGCCGAACAGCGCGCGATTGCAACAGCTTGGCGGGCGCCCGGCCGGCCCCGCACCGGTCAGTCGTCGTCGGTCAGCCCGTGCTTCTTGATGCAATGGCGCAGCTGGTCGTAAGTCAGGCCGAGCGCCTTGGCAGTCTGGCGCTGGTTCCAGCGATGCTTGCCCAGCGCATGCTCGACGATCGCACGCTCATGCGCATCCACCGCTCCGCGCAGGTCCGCGACGAGATCGAAATCGGGCATGGCAGGCGCGGCCGTTGCAGCCGACTGCTGCGCCGGACTGTCCTTGCGCGGGCCCGGGCCGGCGGGTTTCCACGGGCTGTCGAAGGGATCGAAAACGACGTGCCCGATCGGCTGGTCCCAATCGTCCCAGCGATAGATCGCGCGNTCGACNACATTGCGCAATTCGCGCACATTGCCCGGCCAGTCGTGCCGTTCGAGCTGGTCGGCGACATGCGGCGCGAAACCGGGCCAGCCTTCCCAGCCGAGTTCGGCGGCCATGCGGCGTCCGAAATAATCGGCCAGCACCTCGACATCGCCTTCGCGCACGCGCAGCGGCGGCAGGGTGATAACCTCGAAACTCAGCCGGTCGAGCAGGTCGGCGCGAAACTCGCCCTGCTCCGCCTTGGCCGGGAGGTCCTCGTTGGTCGCGCCGACGATCCGCACGTCGACGCGCATCGGGCGGCTCGATCCGATCCGCGTGACCTCGCCATATTCCACCGCGCGCAGCAGCCGTTCCTGCGCACCGGTCGATAAAGTGCCCAGTTCGTCGAGAAATAGCGTGCCCTTGTCGGCTTCCTCGAACCTTCCGGCGCGCGCCTTGGTAGCACCTGTGAAAGCGCCCGCCTCGTGNCCGAACAGTTCGGCTTCGATGAGCGTTTCGGGCAAGGCGGCGCAGTTCATGACGACCAGCGGTTCGTCCCAGCGGGTGGAAAGGCGATGCAGGCGTTCGGCGATCAGTTCCTTGCCCGTTCCGCGCTCGCCCACGACGAGCACGGGCCGCCGCATCGGCGCCGCCCGGCTGGCCCGTTCGACCGCATCGAGGAACGCCCCCGACTGGCCGACAAACTGATTTCCCCGCTCCATGGCCAAGAGATAGGAATATTTCCCAATGCTTGGCAAGAAAAACCAACACGCCATTTGATGTATCTGCAAAAACCCCCGCTATCCTCCCGTTTCCGGGGTTTGGCACACCGCTTGCTTAACCTAGGACAACAGCAATTGGCCCACCGGCCCCAAGGGAGGTAACCCACAGATGTACAACCGCAGCTTCTTCCGCAGCCAACTTGGACAGGCCGCNATCGCCAGCATCGCTGCGATGGCCACCTTCGTCGTACTGAGCTCGCAGATCGCGGTGACGACGCCCACGCCGGTGCTGGCCGCATATGAACAGGTCGAGATTGCATGACCCTGCCCCCCGATCATGATCCCCTAGGGCCGGAGCGGCAGTCCCCCGAAAACCGCCGGGACAACGACACCGGCGACGCTTCGGCCCGCCCTCGCTTGTCGCGTATCGAGGAGGAGGTAGAACGGCTGCGCCGCTCGCCAACTCCGACGCGCGACAGCGGACGGTCGAAGGGATCGGACTTTTTTTCCAGTGGAGCACCTTTAATGGGCATTTTCAGCCGCACCCGCGATATCATCGCTGCCAATTTCAACGACATGCTCGACAAGGCGGACGACCCCCAGAAGATGATCCGCATGATCATCCTCGAAATGGAGGAAACGCTGGTCGAGGTCCGCGCCAGCGCCGCGCGCACGATTGCCGACCAGAAGGAAATGCACCGGCACACGGTCAAGCTGGACAAGCTCCAGGCGGACTGGGGCGAGAAGGCGCAGCTGGCCGTGTCCAAGGATCGCGAGGATCTTGCCCGCGCCGCGCTGGTCGAGAAGAAGAAAGCCAGCGACATGAGCGAGCAGCTCAAGCAGGAAATCGCCGTGCTCGACGATGCGCTGCGCGCCTACGAGCAGGACATCCAGAAGCTGCAGAACCGCCTGCGCGAAGCCCGCAGCCGCCAGACCGCGATCGCCGCGCGTCTCGAAAGCGCCGAGAACCGCGTCAAGCTGCGCAGCCTGATGACCAACGAACGCGTCGACGATGCACTCAGCCGCTTCGACCAGCTCGAACGCCGGGTCGATTATGCCGAAGGCCGCGCCGATGCGCTGAACATTGCCGATCAGTCGGACAAGCCCAGCCTGTCAGACGAGATCGCCGCGCTCGAGGGCGCCGATGCGATCGACGACGAACTCGAACAGATGAAAAAGGCGCTCGGCAAGGGCAGCGCCGGCAAGGAGGACTGAACCCATGGAAGAGATTATCATCATTCCCGCGATCTTCATCGGGCTTCCGTGGATCATCCTCCACTACATCACCAAGTGGAAGACCTCCGCGACGATCACCGGCGACGACGAAGCGCTGCTCGAGGAACTCTACAACCTCGCCAAGCGGCTCGANGACCGGATGGACACGGTCGAACGCCTCGTCGCCAGCGACAACCCCGAATTCCGTCCCGCCCGCATCGTCCACGACAGCGAACAGGACAACCAGCAGCTGCGCGAACTCGAACAGCTGATTGCCGAGAAAAAAGGAGCCAGCCAGTGAACAGCCCCCGCACGACGCTTTACCGCGACAAACAGAACGCGAAGCTCATGGGTGTCTGCTCGGGCATCGCNGATTACACCGGNGTCAACGCCTTCTGGGTCCGGCTCGGCTTTCTCGGCCTGACCTTCATGACCGGCGGATCGACGATCCCGTTCTACTTCATCGCCGGCCTGCTGCTGAACAAGAAGCCTGCGCACCTCTATGTCGACCGCGAAGAGCAGACCTACTGGCAGCGCGTGCGGCAGAACCCCAAGCGTACCGCGCGCGAAATCCGCGCCCGGATGAAGGACGTCGACCGCCGCCTGGCCGAAGTGGAAACCTTCTACGTCAGCAACAACCCGCGGCTGACCGCCGAGATCGAACGCCTCCGGTAATCCGGCAACCGACACAAGGNGGAGCACAAGCAATGTTCGACTGGGCCTATCTCATTCCGCTGGCGCCGTTCCTGATCGGCGGGCTGGCAATCTGGACCCGCCACCAGCACAAGATGGCAGAGATGCAGCTCAGCGCGACCGCCGAGAGCACTGCCGAAAAGGCCGCCCAATATGCCAGCCGCGTGGGCGATCTCGAAGAACGGGTCCGGGTGCTCGAACGCATCGTGACTGACAGCGGCTACAACGTNGCAACACAGATCGAAGCCCTGCGCGACCAGCGCAGCGTGGAAGCGACCGACAGCGGAACACCGCTCGATATGAAACAGGGAGAACACANGTCATGAATTGGGGTGGACCCGAATTCGTCATTGCCATCATCGCGCTGAGCACCGGTGGCTGGCTGATCAACAACTGGATCCGTGCCAANCACGGTTATTCGCTCGAGGATGAATGGGGCGGCAAGACCGAACGCAGCGACACGGCGGAAACCAAGGCNCTGAAAGCCGAGAACCGCCAGCTGCANGACAAGCTCGACACCATGCAGGACCGCATGGTGGTGCTCGAGAAGATCGTCACCGACCGCGGCTATTCGCTGCATGACGAGATCGAGGCGCTGCGCGACAAGCCGGCAAGCGATGCCGGCGTGCCGCTGAACCTCAAGCGCGGGGAGAAAGCCTAATGGAATTCATCACCGAAACCACCGTCATCGGCGGCGTGATCGCCATGTCGCTGGCCTGGGTTGCCAATACCTGGATCCGCGTCAAGAACGGCTACCCGCTCGAAAACAGCTGGGGCAAGTCGGTCTATCCCAAGAACGACCAGGCGGTCGAACGGGTGAAGCTGCTCACACAGGAAAATGCCGAACTCCGCGCCGAACTCGGTTCGGTGAAGGACCGGCTCGGCAATGTCGAACGTATCGTCACCGACAGCGGTTATCACCTTACCCATGAGATCGATCGCCTTCGCGACACGAAGGATGCCAACTGATGGATGCCGACCTGCTTCTGATCTTCGGTTTCGTGCTCGCCATCCTGCTGATCGTGCTGACCTTCGGTACGCTCGCGGGCAACCGCAGCCGGGCCCACAAGTTGCAGAGGCTCGAGCTGGAAGCGCGGATCGCCGAAGCCAAGGCCGGACAAGCAGCAACGGGCAATACCGAACATCGCCAGCTGGAAGAACGCATCCGCGTGCTCGAACGCATTGCCACCGACGGCAATCACGCGCTGGCATCGCAGATCGACGAATTGCGCGACCTGCAGGAAATCGAGGTCCGCACCATGCCGCAGGGAGCGACCCGATGAGTTTCTGGACCGCCATTGTCGCAATCGTCGCGATTGCCACGATCGCCGCCATCATGCGCGAGCGCTACCGGGCAATGGGACGCATCGAACGCGGCCGGCAGCAAGAGAGCGAGGATCGTATCTCTGCCGCCGAGAAACGCGAAGTCGAGGAATTGCGCGAACGCATCAAGGTGCTCGAACGGATCGCGACCGACAACAATTCGCTCGATGCACGGCAAACCAAGCAGATCGCCGCCGAAATCGAAGAACTGCGCGACAAGCAGTCCGATTGAGGCGGCGAGGTTCAAGGAGGACATGAGGTTATGTTCGAACCGACTTTGATAATCGCAGGCGCAGCGCTGGTCGGCCTGACCATCGTGGCCGCCGCCCTCCTGCGCGCCTGGCAGGGCTGGCTGGCGCTCAAGCGCGAGGAGCTGGACCGCCACCCCGCGGCCGACCGGCCCGACAGCGGATCGACGATCGGCGCGGCGCGGATCGAGCTGGCCGACCTGAAGGAACGGATCAAGAAACTCGAAGCCATCGCCAGCGGCGTCGACCTGTGACCGTGGTCCGCACCGACGCCGCGCGCGCCGGGATCGGCCTTGGCAGTGCCATTGCGGTGGCCATCAGCTGGAGCCTGCACGGCTCGATCGTCTGGGCCGCGATCCATGGCTTTTTCGGCTGGTTCTACGTGCTCTACCATGCGCTCACCCGGCCCGGCGGCCTGTTCGGCTAAGCCCGATGGACGCCCGCAGGCACGCCCGCTAAAGGCGCGCCATGCGCACACTTTCCGACATCGCCGAAGAATACGAGTTCCTCGAAGGCGACGAACGCTATCGCCTGTTGATCGAACTGGGCCGCGAACTCGAAGCGATGCCCGATGCCCTCAAGACCGATGCCACGCTGGTGCGCGGCTGTTCGGCACAGGTGTGGGTCTATCCCACCGGCGAGGCCGACACATTGCACTTCCTGGCCGACAGCAACGCTGCGATCACCAAGGGGATCGTCGCGCTGGTGATTGCCGCCGTCCAGGATCGCCCTGCCCACGAAGTGGCGGCCATGGACGTGGCTGGCGCGCTCGAACCCTTCGATCTCAAGAACCAGCTGTCGAGCAATCGCACGCAGGGCGTGCCGAACATGATTGCACTGGTCCGGGAGCACGCGGCGCGAATCGCGGCCGGGTGACTTGAAACGGCCGCTCTACAAGGGCCTCGGCTTCCTTGCCGTCGGGCTTGGCGCCGTGGGTGCGGCCCTGCCGATCATGCCGACCGTGCCTTTTCTCCTCCTGGCAGTCTATTTCTTCGCCCGGTCGAGTCCCGAGCTCGAGCAGAAGATCCTCGATCATCCCCACTGGGGGCCGCATGTGAAAGACTGGCGCGAGCGCCGTGCGATAAGCCGCAGGTCGAAGACCATGGCGATCGGCGCGATGGCCACTGGCGCGGTGTTCACCTGGTATACGCTCGGCCATCCCTGGTACTGGATTTCAGTCGCCGTGCTGGTGATCTGCGGGAGCTGGATTGCCACGCGCAACGAATAGGCCGGCGGAACCGCGCGCGCCCCGGCCCGTTGATGACCCGAACGACGGGAGGGACGACAAAAGGACATTTCCCATGGCAATTCTTATTCTTATCGCGACCATCCTGCTGCCCCCGCTCGGCGTTGCCGCCAAGCACGGGCTCGGCAAGACCGCGCTGATCAATCTGGTGCTGACGCTGCTGGGCTATATCCCCGGCCTGATCCACGGATTGTATGTAAACTACGCCAAGTAAGACCGCACACGGCGGACTGGAAGCGCCGGGGCCTCAGGCTCCGGCGCTTTCGCGTACGATGGCGATGCCCGCTTCGCGCTGGCGGCGCAATTCGGCCTTGAGTGCTGCCGGGCTGCGGGCGAAGACGAAGCCGAAGCTGACCCCGCCTTCCTTGCCGATCGTGGCATGGTGCAGCTTGTGCGCCTGGACCAGACGCTTGGCGTAACCGCTCTTGGGGACCCATTTGAAGTAGCGCTGGTGAACCAGCCCGTCATGCACCAGCGTGTAGATGANGCCATATGCCATTATGCCGAGCCCGATCCACGTGGCCGGCCACCAGGCCCCCTCGCCCATCACCCATTCGCTGCCCAGCGCGAACATCGAAATGCTCATCGCCGCGCCGACGACCGCATAGAGATCGTTTTTCTCAAGCAGATTGTCGTGCGGTTCGTGATGGTCGCGGTGCCACCCCCAGCCGAAGCCATGCATGATGTATTTGTGGCTCGCCCATGCGACCCATTCCATCGCGACCACGGTCGCCAGAACGATCAGTGCGGGGATGAAAACGGCCATTGCGTGAATATAGGAGCTAGCGCGCGGCAGGCAAAGGGCGGTCGGCGCTTTAGCTGCCGGTTTGCACCTTCGGCTTGCCGGGCAGGCCGAAACAGGTTTCGGCGACTTCGCGGCTGATTCGTGCCGGTCGCAGGCTCTTGGCATCGATGCAGCACCACATGCTCTGCACTTCGGCCAGCACGTCTTCGCCGCGGCGAATCACCGTATTGTAGAAACTGCGCGCGCCGGCGATCTTCTCCAGCACGGTTTCGGCGATGACATCATCGTCGAGAAAGGCCGGGCGGCGATAGGTGATCTCGTGCTTGAGCGCGACCCAGGCCTTGCTGGCCACTTCCTCGGCGGGGGCGAGTTTCTGCCAGTGCGCGAGCACTGTGTCCTGCACCCAGTTGAGATAGCGCGCGTTGTTCACGTGCCCCATGAAATCGATATCGTCCGGGAGGACCTTGATCGGAAAGGTGAATGGCTTTGCTGACATTCATGTCAGTAGAGCAGGGAAAGGTTAAGTTTGGAAGACTCTTGTTTTGCCTTTTTGCGCAGGTGGGCTTCCTCCCGCACATTCCCGGGCCATGGGCAACACACCGCGCACGCTTTACGAGAAGATCTGGGACCAGCATGTCGTCGAACAGCGCGACGATGGCACCTGCCTGCTCTATATCGACCGCCACCTGGTTCACGAGGTCACCAGCCCGCAGGCCTTCGACGCGCTGCGCCTGGCCGGACGGCAGGTGCGCCGTCCCGACCTGACGCTGGCGGTCCCCGACCATAATCTGCCCACCACGCCGCGGGTGGCCGCGGATGGTTCGCGGCTGCCGATCGAGGATGCACAAAGCGCTGCCCAGCTCGCCGCGCTCGAACGCAACGCCCCCGGATTCGGGATAGATTACATCGATGCGGTCGCGCCCGAGCAGGGCATCGTCCATGTCGTCGGCCCCGAGCAGGGTTTCTCGCTGCCCGGTGCGACCATCGTATGCGGCGACAGCCATACCGCCGCGCACGGTGGCATCGGCGCGCTGGCCTTCGGGATCGGNACCAGCGAGGTCGAACACGTGCTGGCCACGCAGACGCTGCAGTTGCGCCGCTCGAAATCGATGGAAGTCCGCGTCTATGGCGCGCTGGGCCCGGGCGTCACGCCCAAGGACCTGATCCTGCATATCATCGGCGTCATCGGCACTGCCGGGGGCACCGGCCATGTCATCGAATACCGGGGTGAGGTGTTCCGCAAGATGAGCGTCGAAGGCCGCCTGACGGTCTGCAACATGAGTATCGAAGGCGGTGCCCGCGCCGGACTTATCGCCCCCGACGATATCGTCTTCGACTACCTTCGCGGCCGCCCCTATGCGCCGCGCGGCGACGATTGGGACCGCGCAGTCGCATGGTGGCGTTCGCTGGTGACCGACGATGGCGCGGTGTTCGACAAATCGGTCGTGATCGATGCCGCCGACATCGAGCCGACGGTCAGCTGGGGGACCAGCCCTGAGGATGTCGTGCCGGTGGGCGGGACCGTGCCCGAACCCGCCAGCTTCGCCGACCCTTCCAAACAGGAAGCCGCGCGCAAGAGCCTCGATTACATGGGGCTGGAACCCGGCATGCGGATCGAGGACATCGCGGTCGAGAACGTCTTCATCGGCAGCTGCACCAACAGCCGGATCGAGGACCTGCGCGCCGCGGCGCAGGTGCTCGAGGGCCGCACCAAGGCGCCCAATGTCCGCTGGGCGATCGTCGTGCCCGGTTCGGGACTGGTCAAGCGGGCCGCCGAAGCCGAGGGACTCGATCGGATATTCACGGACGCCGGTTTCGAATGGCGCGAACCGGGCTGTTCGGCCTGTCTCGCGATGAATCCCGACAAGGTACCACCCGGCGAACGCTGCGCATCGACCAGCAACCGCAATTTCGTCGGCCGCCAGGGGCCGGGCGCACGCACCCATCTGGTCAGCCCGGCAATGGCGGCTGCCGCCGCGGTTACGGGGCGGCTCGCCGATGTGCGCAAGCTACCCCTTGCCAAGCGAACGGTGGCTGACCATTGAGAACCGATGACCAAGAAGCTTTCCGGAAAAGCCGCCATCGTCGGGGCCATCGGCTCTGCCGCCGTTGCCGCAGCCTTGCTCTATGCGAACAAGCGCAAGGAAAAGAAGAACGGACCGCGTCAGCCGGGTCCGATCCCTTCGGGGGAAAATCCCGAAACCGATTGAGCTCACACGTCGCTGGGGGGAGAGCCATGGCGCCGAAATCAGGATTTGGGACTGCGCCACGCGTGGCGGGGGCCGTGCGATGAAAGCCGTGTCCACGATCGAAGGCCGCGCGATTCCGCTGGGGCTGAAAAATATCGACACCGATGTGATTATTCCCGCGCACTGGCTGAAGACGGTCAGCCGCGAAGGACTCGGCGAAGGCGCGTTCGAGACGATCCGCGCAACCCCGGGCAACCCCTTCGATGTCGAGGATTTCGCGCAGGCGCCGATCCTGATCGCGGGCGACAATTTCGGCTGCGGATCGAGCCGCGAACATGCCGCATGGGCGATGCTCGACATGGGTCTTGCCGCGGTGATCGCGCCCAGCTTTTCCGACATTTTCGCCGGCAACGCCTTCAAGAACGGAATCCTCGCGGTCGAATTGCCGCAGGAACATGTCGATCGCCTGCTCGAGGTCGCGAAAGAGCAGCCGATCACCATCGACCTCGAGAACCAGGTCGTCACAACGCCATTTCAGGATCGCTTCGCATTCGAGATCGATCCGTTCCGCAAACGCTGCCTGCTCGAGGGACTCGACGAGATCGGCCTGACGCTGGGCAGCGAAAGCGCCATCACACAACACGAACAGACGCGCGGGGGCGCCCTGCCCTGGCTCGACAAACCACAGAGGAGAGAAGCAGCGTGAAGGCAGTCCTTTCAAAGGAAACCGGCGGACCCGAAACCCTGGTCGTCGAGGATATCGACGCCCCCACCCCCGCCAAGGGCGAAGTGCTGGTCAAGGTCGCTGCCTGTGCCATCAATTTTCCCGACACGCTGATTATCCGCGACATGTACCAGTTCAAGCCGCCCCGCCCGTTTGCTCCGGGTGGCGAGATCTCGGGCACGATCGAGGCACTGGGCGAGGGCGTCGAAGGCTTCGCCGTTGGTGACCGCGTGATGTGCGGCATCGGCAATGGCGGGCTGCAGGAAAAGGTCGCGGTGGCGGCCGAACGGCTGTTCAAGGTGCCCGAGGGGATCGACCTGGTAAAAGCCAGCGCGCTGCTGATGACCTATGGCACCACGATCCACGGCCTGAAGGACCGCGGCGATATCAAGGAGGGCGAAACCGTCCTCGTGCTCGGCGCAGCGGGCGGTGTCGGCCTGTCGGCGGTCGAACTGGCGAAGGCCTATGGCTGCCGCGTCGTGGCCGCGGTTTCGACCGAGGAAAAGGGCGCAGTCGCCANGCAGCACGGCGCCGACGAAGTGGTGATCTATCCGCGCGCGCCATTCGACAAGGATACCTCCAAGCAACTGGCGAGCGACTTCAAGGCCGCCGTCGGCCCCAATGGCGCGGATATCGTCTATGACATCGTCGGCGGCGATTATTCCGAACCCGCACTGCGTGCGATCGCCTGGGAAGGCCGTTTCCTCGTGATCGGTTTCCCCGCCGGGATCGCCAAGATGCCGCTCAACCTCACCCTGCTCAAGAGCTGCGACATCCGCGGCGTGTTCTGGGGCGCCTTTACCGCGCGCGAGCCCGAGCGCAATCAGCGCAATATCGAGGAACTGTTCGACCTGTGGAAGGCGGGCAAGATCAATCCGCTGGTCAGCGANACCTATCCGATCGAACGCGCGCATGAGGCCATCGCCAAGCTCGAAAACCGCGGCGCGATCGGCAAGCTCGTGGTCACAATGGAATAGCCGCTCGCGCGGGAGGATCACACAAGCGCCCTTGCGGGCTTGCGGGGCCGGGCCTATTCCGGCCCCCAAGATTCCATCCCGAGAGGACCATCATGACCGATTTCAAGGATCGCGAGCGCGGCGAGGAAGCCAAGTTCGCCTTTGACGAGGAAAACGCCTTCAAGATCGCCGCCCGGCGCAACCGCCTGGTCGGCGAATGGGCAGCAGGCCTGATGGGCCTGACCGACGAGGAAACCGACGCTTACAAGAAAGCGGTCGTGCAGGCCGATTTCGAGGAAGCGGGCGACGAAGACGTGATCCGCAAGCTGCTGGGCGATCTCACCGCGGCCGACTGCGACGTCAGCGAGTCCGATATCCGCACCAAGCTGGAAGAATGCGCTGTCGAAGCGCGGCGCCAGTTCATGAGCGACGGGGCCTGATCGGATGCCGATGGCTGCCGACGACATTGTCGCGTTGATCGAGGAAGCCCTGCCCGGTGCCAGCGTCGAGATGCGCGACCTTGCGGGCGATAACGACCACTGGGCGGCCAAGGTCACGGCGCCCCAATTTGCGGGGCTGACCCGCGTCAAGCAGCACAAGCTGGTGTATGACGCGCTGGGCGGGCGCATGGGCGGCGAACTGCACGCCTTGCAACTCACCACCCAAGCCCCCACCTGATTCCGACCACCAGATTCATACAAAGGACGGGCCGATGTCCGACACCAACCAGCGCATCGCCGACATCGTTGGCGCCAACGACGTCACGCTTTTCATGAAGGGCACGCCGCTCTTCCCGCAGTGCGGCTTTTCCAGCCGCGCGGTGGCCATTCTCGATCACTGCGGTGTCGCCTATGACAGCGTCGACGTGCTGCAGGACATGGAGATCCGCCAAGGGATCAAGGCCTATTCGGACTGGCCGACGATCCCGCAGCTTTATGTGAAGGGCGAATTCGTGGGCGGCAGCGACATCATGATGGAGATGTTCGAAGCCGGCGAACTCCAGCAGATGCTCGACGAAAAGCAGGTCGCCAAGGCGTCCTGATGATTTTGCGATACGGCGTCACGCGCGTCGTATCCTCCCAGAACGGGTAAGGCCCGCCGGGTGGAGAACCGGGCGGGCCTTTTGTTCGTCCGGATGCTGGGGGGAGCATTCCGTTGAAGACCGAACATGATACCCATCGATATGCATCCCCCGTGCCAAACTCCATGCAACGCTGCTATCCGGCGCACCTCAATGGTAAACGCGATTTTTCCCGCGATGCTTAGTGTAAAATAACCCGACAGGCGCTGTTTACCTTTGCGCTTGGCATTCCCCCCTCCCCCCGCCACAACATGGGCATGAGCGAACAACCACAAGCCGGGCCCGCAGGCATTCCCGCTGCCACCGTCGTCATATTCCGCAATGCGCCGGCCGGCGGCCCGCCGGAAATCCTAATGACGATCCGTTCGCGCGAAATGGTCTTCGCCGGCGGCATGGCGGTGTTCCCGGGCGGCCGGGTCGATCCCGCCGATTTCGATCTCGGCGCGCGGATCGGCGGACCGCTCGATCCCGAAGAGGCGGCCCATCAGGTCGCAGTGGTTCGCGAAACGCTGGAGGAGACGGGTCTCGCGATCGGGCTTGCAGGCGAAATCGATGCCGACAAGGCGCGTGCCGCACGCCGGTTCCTTCAGCAAACCGGTGAGCTTGCCCCCGTGCTCGAACATTTCAACTGGGAACTCGATCTGGCCCAGCTGGTGCCGTTTGCGCGTTGGTTTCCCAAGAACGAACGGATCCCGCGTGTCTACGATACGCGCTTCTATCTGGCCGATTTGGGCACCGGGGCGGTCGAGATCGAAGCCGACCTGTCGGAAAACACGCATCTGTTCTGGATCAGCGCCCAAGGTGCGCTCGACGCTGCCGAACAGGGTGACATCAAGGTGATCTTTCCGACCCGGCGCAATCTCGAACGGCTGGCGCTGTTCGACAGTTTCGCGGCCGCGCGCGCGCAGGCGGAAGCCATCCCCGTGCGCACCATTACCCCCTTCATCGACGATACCGATGGCCGGTCATGGCTGCATATAGGTGAGGATTTCGGCTATCCGGTCACCGGTGAACCGCTGGAGAATGCGGCGCGGGGCTAATCTCGCCGGATCGACCAGGCCCCCGGGCTGGCAATCCGTACTGCGATCCGTCTGGCCAGAGCGCTTTTATGCGAAAAACATCAGGGTTTCCCACATTGCGGCCCAAAGCTTTTTTAAGCGCCCGTCATGTACAGCCTGTTGATAGTGCCCGCCATTTCTCGACGGCCTTTTCGGTTCTTTCCGGCGGGATTGTNCCAACAGCCGCTATCTTGCATACCGCAGGAGCAATAGTGCGCAAAACTCGGGGTCGGGCGTCGTAGACATGAGCATGGATTTGCAATCGGGTCTGCTNGGCTTCGCTCTCGGTGCCGTCGCGGTCGTGCTGCTGGCGCTGTGGCGTACCGCACGCAGCAGCAACCGCGGCAAGACCGAAGCCGTCGCTGGTCTGCCCGCCAAGACAGCGCCTGTCGCCCCCACGATCGAGGAAGTCGTCGAGGGTCTGCCCGACATGATTGTCGCTATCGGGGCCGATCGGGTCCGCCGCTATGTCAGCCCATCATGCAAATGGCTGCTGGGCTTTACGCCCGAGGAAATGATCGGCCTCTCGCCAATCAACGCCATCCATCCCGATGACCGCGCCCTCACCATGGAAGCCAGCGAAAAGCTGTTCAGAGGCGAGGTTTCGTCGACGCTGACCACTTACCGCCACAAGCATGCCGATGGCCATTACGTGTGGCTCGAAGCGCATATGACGACGCGCTGGCACGACGATGGCGAGATACGCGATTTCGTTGGCGTCGTGCGCGATATAGGGGGACGGCGACGCCAGAAATTGCGCGACAGCGAGCGCAATGCGCAATTGCGCGAAAACAACCGCCTGCTCCAGATGGCAGAGGAGAGCGCCAATATCGGACACTGGCGGGTCGACGTGCAGGAAGGCACGCTGTTCTGGTCCGATCAGGTCTATCGCATCCATGGCGTGGACAAGGACTTCGTCCCCGACGTGGCTTCCGGTCTCGACTTCTACTGTGAAGAAGATCGCGCGCGGGTTTCGGAAATGGTCGACAAGGCGTTTTCCGAAGGGGCCAATTTCGAATTCCAAGCCCGTATCGTGCGCCCCGACGGTGAGCTGCGCCATGTGGCCAGCCTGGGCAATGCCGAAACCGCCCCAACAGGGGAAGTCGTCACGGTATTCGGCATTTTCAAGGATATCACCGAAACGGTGGAGGCCGAAGAGCAACTCCGCCAGTCGCGCGACATTGCCGAGCGTGCTTCGCAGGCCAAGGCACATTTCCTGGCCAATATGAGCCATGAAATCCGCACGCCGATGAACGGCGTGATCGGGTTCGCCGATCTGCTTCTCGAAAGCGAGCTCGAGAAAGAGCACCACGAATATGCGCGGATGATTTCGGATTCGGGCAAGGCCATGCTGCGCCTGCTGAACGAATTGCTCGACCTGTCGAAGATCGAGGCCGGCCGGATGCAATTGACCCGCGAACCGGTGAATTTCGGGCATATCGTACGCAGCAGCGCGCGCTTGTTCGAACCCAATGCCAAGGCCAAGGGTATCAGGCTCGACATTGATGTCCCCCCGGACATGCCCGAAGGCATTGGCGACAAGTTGCGCATCCGCCAGATCGTCCTCAACCTCGTCGGCAATGCAATCAAGTTCACCGAGCGCGGATCGGTGCGCGTGGAGGCCTGCGAAAAAGACGGCAAGATCGTGTTCCGGGTGATCGATACCGGTATCGGCGTGCCGCCCGACCAGCTTGCCTACATCTTCGAGGAATTCGCGCAGCTCGATAATTTCGGCAAGGGCAAGGCCAGCGCTTCGGGCGGTGGCACGGGGCTCGGCCTGGCGATTGCGCGCCAACTCGCCGAACTGATGGACGGCCGGCTGACCGCCGAGAGCACGCCGGGCAAGGGGTCGACTTTCGAACTTGTCTTGCCCTTGGTGAAATGCCCTGCGCAGAAGTCCGCCGCCAAACAGGACAACTCGGCATCGAGCTACCGCACGGCGCTGGCTGGGCGGCGGGTGCTGCTGGCGGAAGACGCGGAAATAAACCAGAAGCTCATCGTCGCGATGCTCTCGCGCCTGGGAGTGGAAACGCAGGTCGCCGACGACGGTCAGCAGGCGGTCCAGCAGGTCATGGAGGCGAAGGCGCAGGGCCGACCGTTCGATGCCGTGCTGATGGACATGCAGATGCCGGTCATGGACGGGCTCGACGCGTCACGCGCGCTCCGCGCGAATGGCGTCGGTCCGCGCGAACTGCCGATCATCGCGGTGACCGCGAATGCCTATGCCGACGATATCGAATTGTGCATGGAAGCCGGCATGCAGGACCATGTCGCCAAGCCGATCTCGGCAGAACGGCTTGGCCCCTGTCTCGAACAATGGCTCACCAAACCGGCGCCGGGATCCGGCGAGTTGGCGGAAACCGACCTTTCGGTGGATGTGGACGATGCCCGGAACATGTACGAACAGCGCAAGCTCGAACTGCGTAACCAGCTTGCCGCGCTCGAGGGCGAGGACATGCTTGGTTCCGCGCAATGCGACCTGCTGCGCGACAAGCTCCACGTCATGGCCGGCATCGCCAAATACTTCGGTGATGAAGAACTCGGCCAGCTTGCAGGCCGGATCGAACGGGATCTGAAGCTTGCCGCCGACGACGCGAATATCGGTCGCGCTCTCGACGAACTGCGGCACTGGTTCGACACCTGAGCGATCAGCCGCGCGCGGGCACTCCGGCAAGCGGGGTGATCGGCCGTTGCCAAGCCGCAGACTTGCAGGCAGACTTTGCGGTGCGCGGCCCGGCAAGCGCGCGGGTGGGACAATAGCGCTCGGGAGGCGCATGACGGAGGAAACCGGCGATGAAAGGTAGGCCGCCCGTGGACGACCCAATCGAAGAGGAAACGGATCCCGAACTGCGCGCCCTGTTCGAACAGCGCCGACAAGCCAGCCTGGACGCGGTCGATGCCGCTCTTGCCAGCCACTCTATCGATGCTGAGCAGAAGCAGGAAATTGCCGAGCTTCTCCACCAGGTCACCGGGGTGGCCGCCTATTTCGGCGAAGCCGGCCTCGGCGAACGGTGCCGGGTCGATGAACGCCGCCTCCTGCAATCCGCAGACCAGCAGGAAACCCGCCAGCTGCTCGAAATGCTGCGGCCATGCCTGGCAGGTTGCGAAACCCCACCGTCCTGAAGCGCAGGGGACCCGGTAAGTGGATAGACGGGAGATCGATTGCGATCCGGCCGCAAGCGCTATCCTGCAAGAATGGCGCGGGGTCTCCCTCTTGGGAAATTGGCGCCCCGTAGAGGACAAAGATGGGCACTCGAATTATTGGCAAATTACGACATTATTACCCTGAGAGAGCTCGCTCTTCCTCCAAACCCCGCTAAATAGAGTCAGGCCAATCGTTCTATAACCAGCGCAGCATCCAGCATCAGTTGACGTGCGTGATACCGTTCATTCGACAAGACTGGCATGACGGGTCAAAACTCTGACACCGGGCGGCGAGGCCGAAAGGCACAACTCCCATAAATTCATCACCGTCACCCACGACAGGAAACGATGATGCATTTCATTAATTTTGAGCTGCTTGATACGCTACTCGGCTTGCTTCTGTGTGCGCTGTTCGTGCTGGGCACCCTCTTTATCGCGACCGAGGTTCGCGCGTCGCCCGAGGCCGGGCCCACGCTTGCTGACTCGGTCCTCGCGGTTCCCGCGATCGCAACTGCCGCGCAGGAGAAAGCGCCCGTCTGAGCGCGACACGAGATCTTCCCAATCATCCTGACGCGACAGGCCAAGAAGTTGTCGCGCAGAAGCAAGAGCGCAGGCCCTTGCTGCCGCTATTCGCTCAGCCGAACGAGACAGAAGGAGCGAGCCATGCAGACCGTATCGACGTCCAATAAACCCGTTCTGGTGCTCGGCGGGACCGGCAATAGCGGGCGCCGCATCGTGGAGCGGCTGCGCACTCGCGGGCTTTCGGTGCGCGTCGGATCGCGGTCGGCGAACCCGCCCTTCGACTGGGCGCGCGAAGAGACCTGGGACGATGCGCTGACAGGCGTTTCGAGCATCTACATCTCCTACGCGCCCGACCTTGCAATCCCGGGGGCGAAAGACGCGATCGCGGCGCTGGTCTGGCGCGCGAAACTGCACGGGGTGAAGCGGCTGGTGCTGCTTTCGGGCCGCGGGGAGGCAGAGGCGCATGCGTGCGAGAAAATCGTGCAGGACAGCGGCCTCGAATGGACCATCGTGCGCGCCAGCTGGTTCGCGCAGAACTTCTCCGAAGGCGCTTTTGCAGACATGGTCGCCAGGGGCACGATCGCGCTACCGGGCGGCGAGACCCCCAAACCCTTCGTTGACCTCGACGATGTAGCGGACGTTGCGCTCGCTGCCTTAGTCAAGGGAGGCCATGCTGGCGAGGTCTACGAAGTCACCGGCCCCCGCCTGATGACCTTCCGCGAGGTCGCCCGCGACCTTGCGCACGCGATCGGGCGACCCATCGATTATGTGGACGTGCCGCACGACGCATTCATCGGCCAGCTCGCCGATTCCGGTGCCCCCGAAGAGATCGTGTGGCTGCTCGGCTATCTGTTCTCGACCGTGCTCGACGGGCGCAACGCGAGCCTCGCCGGTGGAGTAGAACGCGCGCTTGGTCGCCCACCGCGCGATTTCGCGCACTATGCGCGAAACGCCGCACGCGCCGGGGCTTGGGAAATCGCGGCATGAGTTATCACTGGAGCCTCTATCTGTGCGTCTTCCTCGCGCTGTGGGCGATGCTCACAGGCGGGGTGTTCAAGGCGTTCTCCGAATTCGTCATGCGCGGCCTCGCGCAGGCCGAGCAGGTCAGCGGGATCGCAGGGATGCAGGGGATCAACCGCACTGTGATGCGGACCGAGTTCGTGTTCGCGATCCTTGCGCTCGGCGCGATTACGCCGGGCTTCGCGCTCTATGCGTACTTCGCCCTCGACGGCACGGCTGCCGTGCTGATCGTCGCGGCGGCGGCAGTCTACCTGCCGAGCGCGCTTTTCATGACGATTCTGGGCAACGTGCCGATGAACAATCGGCTCGATCGGGTCGACCCCGCAAGTGCCGAGGCCGCGGAGTACTGGGCGCATTACGTAAGCCGCTGGACCGCCCTCAACCATTTCCGCACGCTCGGTTGCATCGTGACCGGCACGCTTTATGCACTCGCCGCGCTCGAACTCGGCGCGGCCACAGGGAGGGTTGGATGAAACGCTATGGGCTTCTGATCTTGGGAACGCTTGCGGTCTGTGTGGCGTGGGCGGCGCTCGTCTTCGCGACCTTGAGCGAGGGCTGGCTGCGCAGTCCACTTGTTGAAGGCGACGACCCGCAGGCCTTCGTCGCCGCGGCGAAGGCCAGTGCGATGGCGGATAATCGCGGCAATCTGGCCTTCGTGATGTTCGAAGATGGCCGCGAGGTCGGCAGCTTCGCTCTGTCGCAGGGCGATCCGGTCGACGGTGATACGCTGTTTCAGGTCGCATCGCTCGGCAAGTGGCTCACTGCATGGGGCGTCATGGCGCTGGTGGAGGACGGCCGGATCGATCTCGACGCGCCGGTGTCCACCTATCTCTCGCGCTGGCAACTGCCCGACAGCGAATTCGATGCCGATGGCGTCACTATGCGCCGCCTGCTCAGCCATACGGCGGGGCTCGACGATGGCCTCGGCTATGATGGCTTCGCGGCGAAGGAGGATCGCCAGACGCTGGAAGACTCGCTCATCCGCGCGCGCGACGCCTCGCCGGGCAAGAGCGGCACCGTGCGGCTGGGAAGCGAGCCCGGTTCGCAGTGGCAGTATTCGGGTGGCGGCTTCACGCTGCTACAGCTGGTGATCGAGGAGGTTTCGGGCGAACCTTTCGCGCAATATATGGATCGCGCAGTTTTCGACCCGCTGGGTATGGAGCGCACCACCTTCGATCACGAGCGCGCGCTCGAGCTGGGCCTTGCGCAGAACTTCCGGCCCGACNGGNCGGTCGAGCCCTTCCGCTGGTANACCGCGCTGGCCGCGACCTCGCTGTTCACGACCGCGGACGATCTCGCGCGGTTTCTCGCCGTGCAGGGGCCNGATGGCGAGCAGCCCGTGCTGTCACACGACACGCTCGNCCTCATCGCCACNTCGCACGCCNCNCAGCTCGGCGCCGATATCTGGGGCCTCGGCGCGATGCTCTATGCGCCCAACGCCAGCGGCAGCTTCGTGATCGGTCACGACGGGCAGAACGGCCCGGCGATCAACACCGCCGCACGGATCGACCCCGCGACGGGCAACGGCATCGTGATCCTCTCGACAGGGCATGGCTCGCTTGCGACCGAACTGGCCGGGGAGTGGGTCTTCTGGAAGACCGGCAATGTCGACAATCTCGATTTCGCCGCCGGGATGGAGACTGCGCTGTTCTGGTTCGCTCTGGGGCTCGCGGTGATCCTGCTGCTGGCGATGATCATCGGCTTGCGCCTGCGTCGGCGTTCCCGCCGGATGAGCGAGCTCTGATGGTCAGGCGCGCAGGCGCTGACCCGCCAGCGTTGCCTGCCCCAGGACGCCCGCGGGCATGCGGGACGAGGTTTCCCGATACTTGCGCGGTGTCGTACCCGACCAGCGCCTGAAGGCGCGCGTGAACGAACTCTGCTCGGCAAACCCGGTCAGGAACGCTACTTCGACGAGCGACTGGCGCCCTTCCGCCACCAGCCGCAAGGCAACCTCGCGCCGCGCCTCGTCGACCAGCGACTGGTAGCTGTGGCCAAGGTCGGACAGGCGACGCTGCAAGGTGCGGCTGCCGATGCCCAGATGGCGGGCCACATCCTCGAGCCTGGGCACGCCTTCGCTCAGGGTATTGGCGACATAGACCAAGACGTCGCGGTCGAGATGGTCTTCCTCGGTCCCGGCGATACTCTCTTCCAGATGCCCCCGCAGGAACTCCCAGATGTGCCTGTCGCCCACACGGTTGGGCCGGTCGAGATCCTCGCTGCGCAGCACGATCGCGTCGATTTCCGCCCCGAAGGTGACCGGACAGCGGAACAGCGCCTCGAGCGGGGCGAGCGAGCCGACCGGCTGGTGCATGAATTGGACCCGCGCGGGCGTCAGATCCTCTCCATTCGCGTCGCGCCACAGCGTCAGGAAGGTGCCCAGCCCCGCCTCGTGCGACAGGCGCGCGCCGTCGCTGTCCGCACCGCGCGAATTGGTCCACCACCATTCCGATCCGAAATCGGACAGGGCGAAGACCGAATAGCGGTTGAACAGCCGCACATAGCGATCGAGCCGCGTCAGCGCACCGCGCAGGTCGGGCGCGGACCGCATGGTCAGGCCCAGCGTCCCGAAATCCTCGCACCGCATGGAAGCCGATGTACGCATGTGGATGCCGATATCGGGGCGTTCGGGCTCGGCCAGCGCCCCGAACAGCGCATGGTGCTGCGACACGTCGACCGTGCTGGCAGGATCGGCCAGCGCCTCACGCGTGATCCCCACGCGCGCCAACGCCCGATCCGCCACCTGCGGATCGGCCTGCGCGACCGCCTTGGCCGAGAATAGCGACGATATTTCCACCCGTGCCCCCGGAAATTCTGCGCAGCGACCCTTAAAACACCCTGCCTTCCTGTAGCGCATCGCGCCGCGTTTGGCACCTGGCGTCAATCAAACGGCATCCGCGGACAAGAACGCTCGGGCCCTCGCAACCTATTCAGGTGACCGACCGCCGGTGTGGCGAGCGCCCCATCGGCGCCGACCTGCCGGGTCCAAGTCTTGAGAAGGAGCCGATCATGACGTGCGATACGATCACCCGACAGCGCCTGGCCGCGGCCGCGCTCGCTTCGGTAGCGACGATAGCTCTGGCCGTGGCATCCGCTGTGCCGGCCACCGCACAGCCTCGCGCCGTCAGCGCGACCCAGCCGCCGGTCGACGATGGCCTGCCGATGCCGGGCTTCGATGTCGAACCGGGAAGGACCGCGCTCGTCATCACCGATCCGCAGAACGATTTTCTCTCGCCCGACGGCGTCACCTGGGGTGTGGTCGGCGAGAGCATCACCGCTAACCGTACGGTCGAGAATATCGAGAATCTGTTCCTTGCCGCCGACCGCCACGGTATGCCGATCTTCATCTCGCCGCACTATTATTTCGAACACGATCATCGCTGGCAGTTCGAGGGCACGCTGGAAACGCTGATGCACGGTATCGGCATGTTCGATCGCCCGCATGCGCTTACCCTCGAAGGGTTCGCAGGGTCGGGCGCGGACTGGCTGGAGCGTTACAAGCCGATCATCGAGAATGGCCGCACCGTCGTGACCAGCCCGCACAAGGTATACGGGCCCGACAGCAACGACCTCGTCCTGCAACTGCGCAAGGCGGGCATCTCCAAGGTGATCCTGGGCGGCATGTCGTCGAACCTGTGCACCGAATCGCACATGCGCGCGCTGATCGAGGCGGGCTTCGAAGTGATGGTCGTGACCGACGCGACCGCTGGCGCGATCACCGAGCATTACGATGGCTATGCCGCCTCGCTCGTCAATTTCCGCATGATTGCGAGCAAGGTCGACAACACCGCCAGCACCCTGCGCGCGATCGCCACCGCATACGAGTAGCGCGCCGCGCTTCACCGGAAACCGGCCCGGGCTTCCTGCCCCAGCCCGCACCCGGCCCGGCCCGGCCCGGCGGCAGCCGATTGCACCGCTCACCGACCCCTGCAGCGCGGTCGGCTGCCGTCACCCCCGTCCCACCGACAGTCTAGAAGGAGACCATCAATGACCAAGAACCTGCGTCCCAATTCGATCCTCGTCGCGGTCCTGCTGGCCGTCGCGCCAGCCGCGCCCGCGCTCGCCGACGACGAATACAATGTCAGCAAGGGCTACACGCTCGACGGCGTCGGCCTCGGCGTTCACGGCGTTGATCCGGTCGTACTGAGCACCGCCAATGCAGTGGCCGAAGGGGATGCTGCCCACACGGTCGTCCACGATGGCGTCGCCTATTACTTCGCCTCGGCCATTACGGTTGAGCGGTTCCAGGCCGATCCCGATCGCTACCTGCCGCAATATGGCGGCTTCTGTGCCTATGCCGTCGCGCTGGGACGGAAGCTCGATGGCGACCCGCACTTCGCGGACATCGTCGACGGCAAGCTCTACCTCTTCGTCAATGCGGCGGTGTTCGAGAAATATCTCGCCGACAGGGATAACATTCTGCGAACCGCCGAAGAGAAGTGGAGCAGCATCAAGCACGTGTCGGTCGAAGACCTGTAACCCCTGAAGTATCGAGCGACGGCAGGTTCTGCCGGGCCTGCCGCCGCTCCCATCCCTCTGCCGGAGACATGAGATGACCGAGCGTCCGCCGCTGCCGCCCTTCACATTCGAAACCGCCACACAGAAGGTAAGGCTGGCCGAAGACGGCTGGAACAGCCGCGATCCCGACAAGGTTTCGCTGGCCTATTCGCCCGATACGCGCTGGCGCAACCGGGTCGAATTTCCAGTCGGACGCGAAGAGGTGCGCGCGTTCCTCGCACGCAAATGGGCACGCGAACACGCTTACCGGCTGGTGAAGGAGCTGTGGGCGTTCGACGGTGCGCGGATCGCAGTGCGCTATGCCTACGAATATCGCGACGACAGCCATCAGTGGTTTCGGGCTTATGGCAACGAGAACTGGGAATTCGACCCCATCGGCCTGATGACCGCGCGCCACGCCAGCATCAACGAAACGCCGATCGGCCCCGAGGAGAGAAAGCTGCACTGGCCGCTCGGCAGGCGCCCGGGCGATCACCCGGGGCTTTCCGAACTAGGCCTCTAAGCTCTGCCGTCTCAAACGCAGGATGATGAGGCTGTCGGTCACAAGTGGACTGCATCGAACCGCCTTGTCCCCATCTTTGACCGACGATGCTGCTGAAGGAATGGCCTGTTTCCACCATTCGCGTGTCTGATGCACCATAGAAGCAAAGATGGGCACTCAAATCATTGACGAAGTGCGACATTATTACGCTGAGAGAGCCAGCTCTTCCTCCAAACCCCGCCATATAGACTAAGGCCAGGGTGCGCGAAGGGGAATATTCCGTCACTTCGCCGCCAACCGTCGTCAACGGTGTCGTGGTGGTGGGCTCGTCGATCGGCGACAACGGCTCTGCGCGCCTCGAGGATGGAACGGTCCGGGGTTTCGACGCGCTCACCGGAGATTTGCTCTGGTCCTTTAATCCGATTCCGCAAGTTCCGGGCGATGATGGCGCAGATGGCTGGCCTGGCGCGAGCTATCGCCAGACAGGCGCAGGGAATGTCTGGAGCGTAATGGCCGCCGACCTGGAACGCGATCTCGTGTTCTTGCCGACCACCTCGCCTTCGCCCGACTTCTTCGGCGGCCATCGCCCCCGGCGACAATCGTAATGCGAATTCCCTTGTTGCGCTGAAAGCGACGACCGGTGAATTGGTTTGGGCCTACCAGATCGTTCGCCATGACTTGTGGGATTATGATCTGGCCTCACAGTCGCTTGTCGCCGACATCGAAGTCGACGGAGTGTCGACGCCGATCGTCGCGCAGGCGACCAAGATGGGATTCGTATTCGTCCTGAGTCGGGAGACAGGCGAACCGATCCATCCGGTCGAAGAAAGGCCGGTTCCGCATTCCGACCTGCCGCGTGAGACAGCTGCCCTGACACAGCGTTTTGCAGCGATACGTTTGCACGAAATGGGGAAAGACCTGCCGCCGATCTTCGCTCTTAGCGATGCGCATGTCACGAAATGCGAAGAGATGCTCAAGGGCACTCGCTACGCAGGTATCTAAACTCCGCCGAGTCTGGAAGGGACCGTCCTTTTTCCCGGCAATCCCGGCGGAGTGAATTGGGGATCGATGGCTGCGGTCGAGGCGGAAGGAGTTGCCGTCGTAGCAGTGAATCGTCTGCCTACGACCGAATGCTTCGGGCTTCTGATCTGCGAGATGGGAAAGTCGTATGGAGCAGCGAGCTGCCTGCGGGCCCGCAGGCCACGCCTATGATTTACCAATGGGATGGCGCTGTCCATGTGACGCTGACTTTAGGCGGCCTAAAGGCGGATGGAGAAATCGGGGATTACGTCGTTACATACCGCCTCAGTTCAAACCGCAACCAGTGAGGATCTCGGCCTAACCAATTCGGGGAGTCATTGCGCCGTCCGGAAAGACCGCTGGTTTGTCCGACCTCAGAAGCAGGCGATGGTCAAAGCGTCACATCAAGATTCGCTATCGCGAGCCTGGAACGCACCGGCAGCAGGTTAACGACACGAAAGCAGGAACGCGTCGACTATGTCGTCAACGTCCCCTCACCGCCATTTTGACCGCCTCTAGGTTTTGCAGAAGTGGGCCCTGGTGATCGAAATGAGGGGCTCGAACCAACGTCTGACGAGCCTTTCTTAGTTGAAAGTTCTTAACTGTCTCGAATGGGGTAGCCGCGAAGTGTCGGTTTTCCGCCAATCCTGAAAATGGTGCGCCCG